>Ga0126312_10002749_pt1 | contig 11790 bp, 8 predicted proteins | sample Plot104A_FD_92537 | JGI IMG/M metagenome (GOLD analysis project Ga0126312, IMG submission 92537) | Serpentine soil microbial communities from UC McLaughlin Reserve, CA, USA - Plot104A | ecosystem: Environmental > Terrestrial > Soil > Grasslands | place: USA: UC McLaughlin Reserve, Lake County... | reverse complement strand
GCGGGCAGCTCGCCGCGATGCTCGGAGTCCGAGCCGAAGCCGCCCTGGCCGGCGACGAAGTAGTGCCCGATCCCGGCGCGCGCGAGCTTGCGCCGCGCGACCGGCTCGATGTTCCCCGTCACGAGCGCGAGCCGGTAGCGCTCGGGCTCGGCCGCCAGCGCGTCGAGCGCCTGCACCACACCCGGCGCGACGAACCCCGAGAGGTCCGGCGGGCAGAGGTCCTCGTACGCGTCGGCGGCAGCCCGCGCCACGTCGCCGGCGCGGGAGTCGATCTGCGCGTCCGCGACGCCGGCGCGACGCAGCAGGTCGCGCGCGATCGCGGCGTCGGTGCGGCCGGCGGCCTCGACCCGGACGCCGTCGAGCACGACGCCGTGGACCGCCTCGGCCGCGCGCCGCAGCGCGGCGGCATGCGCCTGCGTTGCGCGCAGCAGCAGCGTGCCGTCGATGTCCCAGAGCAGCAGGAGCGCGCTCAGCGTAGGAACGAGAGGTTGGAGCCGAGCTTGTGCGCGAACGCGGCGATCAGCTTCGCGGCGCCTTCGACGTCCTCGAGCTGGACCATCTCGACCGGCGAGTGCATGTAGCGCAGCGGGATCGCGACGACGCCCGTCGGGATGCCGCCGCGCGTGACGTGCACCGCGTCCGCGTCGGTCCCGGTGTAACGCGCCGAGGCGGACAAGCTGAACGGGATCCTCGCCTCCTCGGCCGTCGCGTGCAGGAGCTCGAAGAGTTGCGGGTGGAGCGTCGAGCCGCGCGTGATCACGGGGCCGGAGCCGAGCTTGTGCGAGCCGATCTCCTTCTCCTCCGAGCCGGGCTGGTCGGTCGCGAACGTGACGTCGACGACGATCGCGAGGTCCGGCTCGAGCTTGAACGCCGTCGTGCGGGAGCCGGCGAACGTGATCTCCTCCTGCGTGGCTGCGACCGCGGCGACATCGCCGGGCGCGCCGCCGGCCTCGGCGACCAGCCGCGCCACCTCGAAGGCGACGTAGCAGCCGAGCCGGTTGTCCATCGAGCGCGACACGACGCGCCCGTGCGGGTACTCGACCGGATCGCCCGCGATCACCGCGACGTCTCCGATCCGCACACGCGCGCGCGCGTCGTCCCCGTCGGCGGCGCCGATGTCGATGTGGAGGTTGCGCAGCTCCGGGACCTGCTTGCGCTCGTCCTCCTTGAGCAGATGGATCGGCTTCTTGCCGACGACGCCGTGCACGACGCCGTCGCGCGTGGCCACGTCGACCCGCTGGCCGACGAGGATGATCGGGTCCCAGCCGCCGACGCCGCTGAACCAGAGGAAGCCGTCGTCGTCGATGTGGTGGACGATCAGGCCGATCTCGTCGATGTGCCCGATCACGGCGAGCAGCGGCCCGTCCGCGGTCCCTTTCACGCGCGCGACCGTCGACCCGACGCTGTCGGTCGTGATGTCGGCGAACGGCGCCGCGGCTTCGCGGAACACCGCCGCCGCCGCCTGCTCGTAGCCGGACGGCCCGGGGGCCGTCAGCAGGCTGCGCAGGAGGTCGGGGACGGGCATGAAGCGCGGCAGCTTACCGAGCCCAAAGCGGGACGGTCCCTCGTCAGGTTCGCTCGAGGAGCTGGCGCAGCACGAACGGCAGGATGCCGCCGTGCTGGAAGTACTGGATCTCCTTCGGCGTGTCGATCCGCACCGTCGCGGTGAACTCCTTGCCGTCCGCGCGCACCGTGACCCGCTTGGCTTCGCCGTTCTCGATGCCCGTGATCGAGAACTCCTCCTCGCCGGTCAGGCCGAGCGACTCGACGGACTCGCCGTCGGCGAACTGGAGCGGGAGCACGCCCATGCCGACGAGGTTGGAGCGGTGGATGCGCTCGAACGACCGTGCGATCACGGCGCGCACGCCGAGCAGGTTCGTGCCCTTGGCGGCCCAGTCGCGCGACGAGCCGGAGCCGTACTCCTTGCCGGCGAGCACGACCAGAGGCGTGCCCTCCCCGGCGTAGCGCATGGCCGCGTCGTAGATCGGCATCTGCTCGCCCTTGGGCAGCTTGAGCGTGAGGCCGCCGACGAGGTCGTCGCGCCCGGCGAGCAGGTTGCGCAGGCGGATGTTGGCGAACGTGCCGCGCACCATCACCTCGTGGTTGCCGCGGCGCGCGCCGTAGGAGTTGTACTCCGACCGCTCGACGCCGTGCTCTTCCAGATAGAGCGCCGCGGGCGAGCCGGGCTTGATCGAGCCGGCCGGCGAGATGTGGTCGGTCGTGACCGAGTCGCCGAGCACGGCGAGCACGCGCGCGCCCTCGATGTCGCCGCGCTCCGTCGGCTCGCGCGGGATGTCCTCGAGGAACGACGGCCGGCGCACGTACGTCGACTCGCTCCACGCGTAGCGCTCGCCCTCGGGCACCTCGAGCGCGTTCCACTCCGGGCCGCCGTCGAACACCTCGCCGTAGGAGCGCTGGAACATCTCCGAGCGCACCGCCTCCTCGACCACGCGCCCGACCTCCTCGGAGGACGGCCAGACGTCGTTCAGGTAGACGTCGTTGCCGTCGGAGTCGTGCCCGAGCGGCTCGTCGAGCAGGTCGATGTCCATCGTCCCGGCGATCGCATAGGCGACCACCAGCGGCGGCGACGCGAGGTAGTTCATCTTCACGTCGGGGTTGATCCGACCCTCGAAGTTGCGGTTGCCGCTGAGCACCGACACGACCGCGAGGTCGTGCTCGTTGACGACCTCGGAGACCTCCTCGGGCAGCGGCCCGGAGTTCCCGATGCAGGTCGTGCAGCCATAGCCGACGAGGTGGAACCCGAGCTGCTCGAGCGGCTCGATCAGGCCCGCCTGCTCGTAGTACTCCATCACGACCTTGGAGCCGGGCGCGAGCGACGTCTTGACCCACGGCTTGGAGCTCAGGCCGCGCTCGACCGCGTTGCGCGCCAGCAGGCCGGCGCCGATCATCACCGACGGGTTCGACGTGTTCGTGCACGAGGTGATCGCCGCGATCACGACGTGGCCGTGGTCGAGCTCGGTCTCGGTGCCGTCGGCGAGCGTCACCGGGAGCTTCACCGACGTTCGCTCCGCGACCTGGACGCCGCCGGTGCCCGCCCCGGCCTCCTCGCCGGGCGGCTCGTGCTTGACGTAGCGCGGCGCGGTCGGGTCGCTGGCGGGGAACGTCTCCTCGAGCGGCTCGTCGCACTCGTCGGCTTCGGGGAGGAAGCCGTCGAGCGCCATCCGGAACGACGCCTTGGCCTCGGTCAGCGAGACGCGGTCCTGCGGGCGCTTCGGGCCCGCCAGCGACGGCACGACGTCGCCGAGGTCGAGCTCGAGCGTCTCGGAGTACGTCGCCTCCTCGCTGTCGGCGTCGTGCCAGAGCCCCTGCGCCTTCCCGTAGGCCTCGACGCGCGCCACGTGCTCCGGCGAGCGGCCGGAGAACTCCAGGTAGCGGAGCGTCTCGGCGTCGATCGGGAAGATCGCGCAGGTCGAGCCGAACTCGGGCGACATGTTGCCGATCGTCGCGCGGTCCGCCAGCGGCAGGTTCGCGATGCCGGCGCCGTGGAACTCGACGAACTGGCCGACCACGCCGTGCTCGCGCAGCCTCTGCGTGACGGTCAGGACGAGGTCGGTGGCGGTCGCGCCCTCGCGCAGCTCGCCGGTCAGCTTGAAGCCGACGACGCGCGGGATCAGCATCGACATCGGCTGGCCCAGCATCGCCGCCTCCGCCTCGATCCCGCCGACGCCCCAGCCGAGCACGCCGAGGCCGTTGATCATCGTCGTGTGCGAGTCGGTCCCGACCAGCGTGTCGGGATAGAGCACTCCCTCGCTGTCGAACACGACGCGCGCGAGGTACTCGAGGTTGACCTGGTGCACGATGCCGGTGTCGGGCGGCACCGCCTTGAAGCCCTCGAATGCGGTCTGGCCCCAGCGCAGGAAGGCGTAGCGCTCGCCGTTGCGCTCGTACTCCTTCTCGGCGTTGATCCGGAACGCCTGCGCGGAGCCGAACGCGTCGACCTGGACCGAGTGGTCGATCACCAGCTCGACCGGGACGAGCGGGTTGATCGCGGCCGGATCGCCGCCCATGTCGGCCATCGCGTCGCGCAGGGCGGCGAGGTCGACGACGCACGGCACGCCGGTGAAGTCCTGCAGGATCACGCGCGCGGGCGTGAACGCGATCTCCTTGGACGGCTCGGCCTTGGCGTCCCAGGTCGCGAGCGCCTCGACGTCCTCGCGCCGGACGCCGACGCCGTCCTCGTTGCGCAGCAGGTTCTCGAGCAGCACCTTGAGCGAGAAGGGCAGCCGCGCGACGTCGTAGGACGACTGGAGCGCCTCGAGGCGGAAGTACTCGTACTTACGCCCGCCGATCTCGAGCTCGGCGCGCGCGTCGAAGGAGTTCTCAGAGCTCATGGCACCGTCCAGTCTGGCACCGACCACCGATGAGGTCCCCGTTCCCAGGGGCAATTGCTCCTAGGACCAGTATCGCCGATCGAGGCGATGCCGTTCTACGCCGGCCAGTCGGCCGGCGCGGTCGAGGCGATCCGGCCGGCGGCCGAGATCGTGGCCGAGCTCGCGCGGCGTGCCGCGGCGCTAGTGCACCTCGGACGGCATCCGGCGCGCGCCGGTCATCTCGAAGACCCAGAAGTCCTCGCCGAGGACGGGCACGGAGACGTTGTAGACCGGCACCTCGCCGAGGCCGCCCTCGAACCGGCCCGCGTGGGCGTGACCGTGCAGGACGAGGTCGGGATGGTGCTCGCGCAGCGGCGCGGCGAGCCGGTCGGTGCCGAGGAACGCCCAGATGTCGGAGCGCTCGCCCCGAAGCGTCTCCGTTATCGGGGCGTAGTGCAGCAGCGCGATCCGGAACGGGCACAGCGCGATCACCCGCAGCGCGGCGTCGAGCGCGTCGGCCTCGGCGATCGACTCGGCGTACAGGCGGCGCATCAGCGGCTCGCCGAAGTCGGGGATGTGGGCGCCCTCGAAGCCGCCGCCGAAGCCCTTGCAGCCGGCGACGCCGACCTCGGTGCCGCACAGCTCGAGCACGCGGTGCTCGCGCTCGAGCACGTCGATCCCGCCCTCCTGGAGCACCGCCACCAGCTCGTCGCGCCGGTTCACATGCCAGTCGTGGTTGCCGAGCACCGCCAGCACGGGCACGTCGAGCTCGCCGGCGGCGCCGGCGACCATCGCGCCCTGCTCGGGCTCGCCGTGCGTGGTGAGGTCGCCGGCGAGCAGCACCAGGTCGACGCGATCGCGCAGGCCGGCGAACGCCTCCGCCCAGCGCTCCTGGTCGCCCGCGCGGCCGAGGTGGATGTCCCCGGTCGCCGCGATCCGGATCGCGCACTGGTCCTGGCGCTCGCTGCCGGCGCCGCTCTCGGAGCGGATGGCCATGCGCCGGACCGTACCCGGGTAAGCCGCCGAGCATGACCGACGACGAGCAGCCGTTCTCCGCTATCGAGGCGACGCTGAAGAAGGCCGCGGCCGCCCTGCGCGGCGCCGGGGTGCCGTTCCTCCTCGGCGGCAGCCTCGCTTCATGGGCGCGCGGCGGGCCCCAGACGCGCCACGACCTGGACCTGATGATCAAGCCCGAGGACGTCGATCGCGCCGTCGCGGCGCTGACGCAGGCGGGCATGCGCGCCGACGACCCGCCCGAGGAGTGGCTCGTCAAGGCGTGGGACGGCGACGTGCTCGTCGACCTCATCTTCTCCCCCGAGGGCCTGGTGATGGATGACGCCGTGATCGCACGCGGTGAGGAGATGAGCGTGCTCTCGATGCAGATGCGCGTCATGGCGATCGAGGACGTGCTCATCACGAAGCTGATGGCGATCACCGAGCACCACCTGCGCTTCGAGGGGCCGCTGGCGATCGCCCGCGCGCTGCGCGAGCAGATCGATTGGGCGCAGGTTCGCGACGCGACCGCCGCCTCGCCGTTCGCGCGCGCTTTCTTCGTGCTTCTCGAGGGCCTCGGCATCCTGCCGCCCGAGCACGATGCACCGCAAGCAGGTGCAATACGTGAGCCGCGGGTAAGGGTCATCACAGGCGGCGGTTCGGGCGCCGGTGCACCGGGGTAGCTCCGCGGTATGGCAGCCAACACGACGACGCGCGGGCGGCTCCGGCGGCTGGCAGAGCTGCGGCCCGAGCGCGGCCGCGTCCTCTCCGTCTTCTTCAACCTCGACCCGAGCGAGTTCGCCACGCCGGCGGCGCGCGCCACCGAGGTCAACTCCGTGGTGACGGCCGCGGCGCGCAAGGTCGAGGAGGCAGAGGGACTCGACCACGACGAGCTCCAGGCGCTGCGCGCGGACGTCGAGCGCGTGCGCGAGGTGCTGCGCGGATCCGACGTGGCCTCGAACGGCACCCACGGCCTCGCGGTGTTCGCCTGCGATCCCGCTGACCTGCTCGAGGTCGTCCGGCTGCCGCATCCGATCGAGTCACGCGCGCTCGTCGACGACCGCCCCTGCGTCGAGCCGCTCGTGCGCAACGAGGCAAGCGAGCGCTGGTGCGTCCTGCTGGTCAACCGCAGGACCGCGCGCATCTTCGTCGGCACCGCGGACGGGCTGACCGAGACGGACCGGATCACCGACGAGGTGCACCAGCAGCACGACCAGGGCGGCTGGTCGCAGGCGAACTACGAGCGCTCCGTCGAGCAGGAGAAGCTCAACCACCTGATCCGCGCGACCGACACGCTGTTCACGCGCTTCAAGCGGCGCCCGTTCGACCATCTGGTGGTCGGCGCGCCGCAGGAGCTCGTCGCCGAGGTCGAGCAGCGCCTGCACCCCTACCTGCGCGCGCGGCTCGCCGGCAGGCTGGGCGTCGACGTGGAGAACTCCCCCGCCGCTGCCGTGCAGGAGGCCGCCGCCGCGGTCGTCGACCGCCACGTCGCGGCCGTCGAGCGCGAGGCGCTCGACCGCATGCACCAGGGCATCGGCCGCGGCGACCGCGGCGTCTCGCACCCGGGGCCGGTGATGGAGGCGCTCGAGCAGCAGCGGGTCGAGATCCTGATGCTGGCGGAGGACTTCGACGCGCCGGAGCTCGACGAGGCGCTCGAGAAGGCGATCACGCAGTCGGCCCAGGTGATCGTCGTGCGCCACCACGACGATCTCGCGATGCACGGCGGGATCGGCGCTGTGCTTCGATTCTGAGCGTGGCGCGTACGGACCTGCGTGAGCTCCCACTCCCCGAGCACTTCGACCCGAGCAGCGTCGGCGACGTCTGGCGGGTTCCGTACGAGGCCCGTGCCCGCGAGGCGCGCGAGTGGGCCGACCGTCACGCCCTGGGTCCGGCGGACGAGGACTCGTTTCGCCTCTGCCTGCTGGCCGTGGATGTCCAGAACACGTTCTGCATCCCCGGCTTCGAGCTCTTCGTCGCCGGGCGCTCGGGCAGCGGCGCCGTCGACGACAACCGCCGCCTGTGCGAGTTCGTCTATCGCAACCTCGGCACGATCACGCGGATCGTTCCGAGCCTCGACACGCACCATGCGATGCAGGTGTTCCACGCGATCTGGCTCGTCGACGAGCTCGGCAACCACCCCGCGCCCTACACGCTCGTCTCGGCGGAGGACGTCAGCGCCGGCCGCTGGAGGGTGAACCCGGCCGTCGCCACGGCGCTCGGGCTCGACATCGACTACGCGCAGCGCCACCTCGCCCACTACACGCACCGCCTGGCGGAAGGCGGAAAGTACGAGCTCACGATCTGGCCGTACCACGCGATGCTCGGCGGCATCGGCCACGCGCTCGCGTCGGCGATCGAGGAGGCGATCTTCTTCCACGGCATCGCGCGGCACAGCCGGCCCGCGTTACAGGTCAAGGGCGACAACCCGCTCACCGAGCACTACTCGATGCTCGGACCGGAGGTGACCGAGGGACCGGACGGCGATCGCCTCGGCGGCAGGAACACGGTGCTCATCGACACGCTGCTGACGTTCGACGCCATCGTCGTGGCCGGACAGGCGAAGAGCCACTGCATGGCGTGGACGATCGACGATCTGCTCACCGACGACGCGGTACGCGAGCGGCTGGCCCCCCGAACCTACCTACTGGAGGACTGCACGTCTGCGGTCGTCGTCCCCGGCGCCGTCGACTACACGGATGAAGCGGATGCCGCTTTCGAGCGTTACGCCGCGGCAGGCATGCACGTGATCTGCTCGACCGACCCGATCGCGGCCTGGCCGGGCCTGGCGGACGCGATGAGCATGGGGGAGGCCGAGCGAGAGCATCGCGTCGCCGATTGACACCCGACCCCCGCTGATGGGAGGGTCGGGCGCGACGGGACGTACCACCGGGGAGGAAGCATGGAACGGCATGGTTCGGAGATCTACTTCGTCCTCGGCGAAGGGCTGCTCGATGCGAGCGCCGGAGGTCGCGAGGACGCACTGGAGATCACCGCTGAGACCGCGCCGCCGTTCCGCTTCTCGCGCATGGGCCCGCGTGGGATCGGCAAGCAGCTCGGCGATTCGGCGCGCAAGAAGCTCGCGCTGGCGATGACGGAGGGCGGCGGCGGCCAGTCGCAGATACCGGCCGGGTTCACGTACCTGGGGCAGTTCGTCGACCACGACCTGACGTTCGACAAGACGTCGGTGATGCTGGGCCAGAACGTTTCTCCGGCGCTGCTGCTCCAGGGCCGCTCCCCCAGCCTCGACCTCGATTCGCTCTACGGCGCCGGCCCGATCGACCCCGTCTCGGCGAAGTTCTACAAGGCCGACGGCATCCACCTGAAGGCCGGCAAGACGGTCGCCGCCGGCGATCCCGCGATGAACGGTTTCGACCTCCCGCGCGGCGAGGGCACCACCAACGCGGCCAAGCGCAAGGCGGTCATCCCCGACTTCCGCAACGACGAGAACCTGGTCGTCGCCCAGACGCACCTGGCGTTCATCCGCTTCCACAACCGGATCGTCGACAGCCTGCCGGCGTCGCCGACGCGCTTCGCGCAGGCGCGCGAGCTGGCGATAAAGCATTACCAGTGGATGATCCGGCACGACTACCTGCCGCGGATCTGCGCGCCCGGGGTCGTCAACGACGTCTTCAACAACGGCCGCAAGGTCTTCGAGGCCGGCGCCACCCCGACCGACGTGCCGACGATGCCGATCGAGTTCTCGGTCGCCGCATTCCGGCTCGGGCACTCGATGGTCCGGCGCGCCTACAACTGGAACAAGCGCTTCGACGACGGCGCCGGCACGCTCGACTGGCTGTTCATCTTCTCGGCCACGGGCGGCGACCTCGGCGGGGAGCTGAGGCTGGCGAGCAACTGGATCGCCGACTTCCGCCGCCTGTACGCCTTCAACGAGGCTGGGCGGGCGGACCTCGTCGTGCGTCCGGCGAAGTTCAACCGCGCGATGCGGATCGACAGCCGGCTCGTGAACCCGCTGAAGAACCTGCCGCCGGGCACGTTCGGCGGACCGTCGGTGCCGTTCGACGACCCGCGCGCGAACCTCGCGTTCCGCAACCTCACCAGGGCGAAGATGGTCAAGCTCGCGACCGGCCAGCAGATGGCCAGGTTCATGAAGAACAAGGGCGTGAACCTGACGACGCTCACCAAGACGCAGCTGCGCAACGGGAACAACGGCGCCGATCTCGACGGGCTGACGCAGGCGCAGCGCGAGGCGGTGCTCAAGGACACGCCGCTGTGGTTCTACATCCTGCGCGAGGCGGAGCTCAACAACGGCAAGCTCAAGGGCGTCGGCGCCCGGATCGTGGCGGAGACGTTCCACCGCGCGATCGAGGGCAGCTCGGCGTCGATCGTGCGCGACCCGGCGTGGCGCCCGACGCTCGGGCCGAACTCCAACACGTTCCGGATGGTCGACCTGCTGCTGTTCGCCTTCGAGGGAAAAAAGGCGCTGCTGGCGCCGCTCGGTTAGTGGGGCGCCACTAGGTCACGAGCTCGAGCCGCGGGTTCGGCTTGAGCTCGCGCCCGACCTTCGCGCACGGCCGGCCGTCGACGACGACGACGTCGGCCGTGAAGTCGTTCGAGCCGCGGATCAGCGACGAGCCGACGCCGTAGGAGTCGACCGGGACGCCGGCGGCCTCGAACGCGCGGATGCGCTCGGCGTCGAAGCCGCCGGAGACGACGATGTGGACGCCCTCGAAGCCGTTCACGTCGAGCTCGTCGCGCACCAGATGCACGAGCTCGGGCGCCACGCCCTTCTGCGCGTGCTCGCCGTGCAGGCGCTGGAGCGAGAGGTCCGCGAGGCGGTCTGACGTGTCCAGCCGCACGCCCCAGAGCGCCGGCCCGAGTGCGCGCGCGACGTCGAGCGCCGTCTGCACGGAGTCGTTGACGAAGTCGACCAGCACCGTCACGTTCATCTCGCCCGCGTAGCGGCGCGCGAACGCCGCCGCCGCCGCGACCGTGTCGCCGCCGTAGGCCGCGATCAGCCCGTGCGGCACCGTGCCGACCCCGCGGCCGCCCCACCACGACGCCTGCGCGTCGGTCGAGACGCCGATCGCGCCCGCGACGTGCGCCGCCCAGCCGTCGCCCGTCTGCACGAGCCAGTGGTCGTGGCGGGCCGGGAAGAAGAGGATCGGCTTGCCGTTGGCGGCCTCGACGACCTCGGCGACGTTGCGCATGATGAGGCTGCGGCGCGCGAGGCAGCCGAGGTAGACGGTCTCGAGGTGCGCGAACAGCGAGTACGGCCCGTCGATCGTCATCACCGTCTCCCACGGCGCGATCGCGTCGCCCTCGCGCAGCGCGCGCACCTCCAGCTCACCCCAGCCCTCGACCCACGAGCCGTCCTCGGCGCGGTGGCCGGCGCACTGCTTGAGCACGGCGATCGCCTCGTCGATCCCGCCGAGGATCGACTCCCTGCGCTGGAAGACCTGCATCGTCACGCGCGGGTCGCGGCTCTCGTGCTCGAGCAGCTGCTTCGTGTAATTGAAGTAGGCGTCGGAGTAGTAGCCGTCGCGGATCCGCTCGACCGGCAGCCGGAACGTCTCGGGCCGGAGCCGCTCGACCCTCGGCTTCACAGCCATTCGCGCCGCCTCCGCCAGAAGTAGATCGCGGCGAGCACGGTCGGGAGCACGAGCCCCAGCGTCTCGTAGAACACGAACGCGCCGAGCGTGTCGATGTGGTCGGTCAGCCACTTGAAGTTCTGGCCGAAGAAGCTCGTCACCAGCGTCCAGATGAGGAAGAACGTCGCCAGCACCGTCAGGCGCGTGACGAGCCGGTTGAGCCGGTGCGCGTTCGAGTTGAAGTAGGTCGAAGTCAGCGCCGCGAGATCGTCCGTCTGGCGGTAGAGCTCGCCGGTCACCTGAGCGAGATGGTCGGCGACGTCGCGCAGGTACTCGCGCTTGCCGCGCGTGAGCCCCGGCAGCGACACGATCGCCTCGGTCGCGACGCCGAACTGGTCGCGCTGCGGCAGCAGCCGCCGCTGGAGCTGGTGCACCTCCTGCTTGAGCCTGTAGATGTGCGAGAGCTGGCCGCGGTCGGGTGCCCTCAGCACGAGCTCCTCGAGCGCGTCGATCCTCGTCTCGAGCTGGTCGACGACCGGGAACAGCGTGTCGGTCAGCCCGTCGAGCACGCGGTAGACGATGTACTCCTCCGCCTCCGGGTCGCCGTCGGCGAGCGATTCGCGCAGCGTGTCGAGCTCCGGCAACCGGCCGCGGTGGACGGTGAACAGGAAGCCGCCCGAGATGTGCAGGTGCACCTCGACCGGCTCGAAGCCGTCGCCGGACACGCGCGCGGTCCAGTAGACGAGCAGGACGGCGTCCGGATAGCGGTCGACCTTCGGGCGCTGGCCGAACTCGCGCGTGTCCTCGAGCGCGAGCGGGTGCAGCCCGAGCAGCTCGCCGGACGCGGCGAGCTGGTCGCCCGACGGCGCGTCCAGGTCGAGCCAGAAGAACTCGTCGCGCTCGCGCAGCTCGCGGAT
>Ga0126312_10002748_pt1 | contig 11791 bp, 13 predicted proteins | sample Plot104A_FD_92537 | JGI IMG/M metagenome (GOLD analysis project Ga0126312, IMG submission 92537) | Serpentine soil microbial communities from UC McLaughlin Reserve, CA, USA - Plot104A | ecosystem: Environmental > Terrestrial > Soil > Grasslands | place: USA: UC McLaughlin Reserve, Lake County... | reverse complement strand
TGTTTCGTAGAGCTCCATTTGCAGGACGGATTCCCTTGGTATAAAGACGACTCTGTCCTCGACTGAAAGGACGACGCCGTCGAGGCTTATTGCTTCCAGCATGCCGCTCGCCCTGGTGGGAGCAAGCTGACGGTCCCCGCCGCGACCGCCAAGCATATTCACCGCGACGTATTGTCCTACCCAGATGCCTGGTACTTCGCCGGCGGGATAGCCGAATTTCTCATGAAACGCTTGTTCCTGTCTTGAAGTCGCCGCGCTCCAACCTACGGCGCACCGTCCGCTCGGTGGTGCGTAGAATCTTGGCGGCTTCTTGTACCGTATAGGTTTCCTCATCCACAGAGGTAGCATAACCCTACCTCTCCCCTTCGCGCCTCTCAGCCTAGGATGCAGGCCCTGGCGAAGCCTGCCGCACTTCTTGCCTGATCCTCTCGGCCTCCTCGGAGCCGCCTTCGTAGCGAATGGTCTCTACGGTGCCATCTTCGAGGAGCCTGTACTCATCTACCCATCCGCCCTGGTAATCGGCGGCGGTGATGTGGGCGACCATCTGGGTAGGCCCGTACTTCTTCTCGAACGCGGCGCGGCTCTGGGGTGTGGCGCCGCGGACGGCATCGAGGACATGGGAGGAGGGCTGCTTGCCGCACATGAGGTCGACGCGGGCCATGAACATCTCTTGGAAGACCTCCATATCCTCAAAGGTACGCATGCTACCATCCCTCATCTGCAGGACGGCCCGGCTCTTCTGGGCGTTACGTTCCAGGCGCTTGATCCAGCTCCTAGCGAAGCTGGGCATAGCGGCGCTCCTCCTTCTCGGCCTCTAAGGCCGCCTCGAGGGCCTCTAAGCGCTCGATGAGCTCCTCTTGCTCGCGGGCAGTGAGCGCGTCTCTCACGCACGCCCTGGCCCCGTTAAGAAGCTGGCCTGCTACCGATCCGGCAGCACGTTCTATCTCGCCCTCGAGGACCATATCGGCGAGCTCTTCGAAGCGGGCCTGTAGACGTTTGAGTTCGGCAGAAGGGCGCCCGCGACCACCGCGACGGCCGCCTTTCAGGTTGCGGCGGCGCCTGGCGTCCTCGCAATCAGGGTGATGGTTTACGCAAAACTGCTCGTTACGGATAGCCTGCGCCCCACAACGACCGCCATCGGCTTTGATGCCGCTACAGTGCGCCATAGCCTATATCCCTCCCCCCCAGAGGGGTGGTTCGACCGGGGCGGGCGCTGAAGTAGCCCGCCCCTGGCTTTCGCCTGGTCTCGACCGATGGGCAGCAGCACCGCACAGGCCGCTCCGAATATCTAGCCTTATTTCCAGCTCGGCCTCCTACGCCCTTTCTTCTGGAAGAGGGGCCCAGATGACGCCTCCTTTGGCACGCCAAAGGGAGTCCTCTTCTTGCCAGCCCGAGCCTCTTCAGGACTCTTCGCACCACCAGGACGCGAGTAGTTCGGCAAAGGCACGCGGGAGTAGACACTCCTTGCCTGAATGCGTGCCTCTTGGGCGTTTTGCAAGTAGTCTCGTTGCCACTCACGCCTGTGCTCATCGACGATGTCATCCACGTTCATGCCGCGATCCTCGGCTAGCCCAATCACTGCCCGACAGATAGCGCCGCCCTGCGGCCCGCCAATGTCTAGGCCGCGTGCGTACTCTTCGCGCAGAACATTAGCAGGCCTAGCCTCAGCTGAGGCTGGTACGTTCTTGCCAGCCGCCTTCATGCGGGCAATGTTCGGAGGTTCGTAGCCCAGACGCTCCACGATGCGGCTTCGTTCGCCCTGACTCAAGGCGAGCAGCTGCACGTCATCTGTGCGCAGGGATTGCCCGCCAGGGAACGGAAGGGACGAGAGCTCATGTCGATCGGCACTCTCAAGCAGCTTCTCCCGCGCTGATTTGGCCTTCTGCTCTATCAGCGATTTGCTCTCGTCGTAGGCTTGCCATGCAGCTGTGGCGCGGTGCTCGTCGGTGTAGCGTTCGTCGCTATCTAAGGACTCGTATTGGCGAATCAAGTCACGCCGTGCAGCTTGGGCCTCCCTTGCGAGCGTCTCTCCACTATTAGCGCTGGGCGGCCTGCTCCCTTTTGGCTCCCGTGAAGGTGAAGCAGGCTCCTGTGCTAGCTCCTGGTCGACGCGCTCTATCTCAGCCTGAATCTCTTCACTGCTCATCTCTGAGGCGGACTTTGTGGTTAGTTCTTCACTCATGCTGTCTTCTTTCTAGAGGAGGTAGGTTCTTCGAACCGTTTCTTCAGTTTGCGGTACTCAATCTCACTAATGGTAGCGGCGCCACCATCGGTGAAGTGCACGTAATACTGCATACCAGATACTCCAGCCGCCGTGTTATGGGAGAGGCGTGTCACAGCGTCCTCCCGAACCAGCTGGCCTGCTACTGTTATGAAGTCCCTTCTCATGCTGCATCTCCCCCTAGCGAAGCTCCTAGCGAAGCTCCTAGCTTCTGGGCCTGCTGTTTGTGGTGTGCCACGAGATCCTCCAAAACGGCCTTGTGACGCTCTGCCTGATCTAGGTGATAGGAAGACCACTGCTCACGTAGTTCGGCCTCTCTAGCGGCGTTGGCCTTCTTGGTGCTCTCGACCCACGCCTCCTCTTCAGCCCGCTCGCCTTCTTCGAGCACTCTCATCCGACTACGGCGTTCTATGAGGCGGTCCAGATCCGCATCGACTACCTCACCCTTGGAGATGTCGCGGTTTATGAACCGGCCTGGTAGGTGCTCTACGTCCACTCAGCGCTCCTTTGCTTCGCTCGCTACCTGCTCAGGTTTACGGCCCCGTGCGTTCATTTTGTCCCTGCGACGACGCTGCCGGCGCTGCACCAGCTTGTTCCGCTTGCCACGGCGAGGGCCGCTTACCTTGCCATCGTTACGAGACACGCTTATTCACCTCTCGGTGAATACGAAAGCGGTGGGTGGACGGGCTAGGAGGAAAACTCACACAAACCTCCTCTGCCGTTCGCTGTAAGCCACAACGCCACCCCCCGCCTGAAGGGGTGATGCGAGAGCATGCTAGGGCCCAGAAAGGTAAGCCCCGCCGGCGTCACCGCTACGGCACTCTCGCCCACCTGTAATAGGTGGCTACTCATGTGATGCTAGCTTCGCTTCCACAAACACTGTTTGCACTCCGCCATTGTGCCACTCCAACTCACTCTTTGCAGTGACTTTACCGAAGTCACCCAGAATAGTGAGGCTACGCTCATGCAGCCTGCCTCTGTAGCTTAGAGAGGATGTGTCCCGCGTGGCGCTGGCTGAGAGGTATGGCCTCAGCCACCCGGTACCATCCATATCGCTCTTCGGTTGTCATGAGTGCTTTGTAGGCTATGGCTGCCAGGCTCTTGTAGGTTGCACCCTCGTACTGTTGGCGGTAGAGGGGGCTTGTGCGGTCCGTGAACTCCACACAATCTGCGAGCAGCCTCAGCACGCTGGCGTATGGCCCTCCGACCTCGGATGCGAAGGCCACGGCAAAGCGGGTAAGCTCGGTAAAGGATGAGTAGCTTAGGGCTTCCTCAAAGTCCAGCCTATCCCCAGTCGTAGGGTGTGGAGGAGGCTGCCTGTGGATGTGTGGTGGTGGCTCTTCGTAGGCATCGCCCGCGACGTATTCATAGAGTGCCTGTGCCCAGATAAACAGATCGTGATCTCCGCCGGTATCCGGATGAGCTATCTTCAGCAGACGCCGCCACATTCCCTTGTCGGTTGGCGGTGACGTGAGCGCCCTGGCCATTTATCCACACACCTTGCAGTCGCAGCGCAGTGGGTGATCGTGAGCCAACACCTCAATGCGTGCGAACTTCCTCGACATCCCTTCTCTGATAAGGCGGCCTATGCGCACCGAAGGCGGCTCTTTAGGGGCTTTCAAGTGGTCATCGAAACAATCCCCCACACTTGTGGGCGTTTGTTCTTTGGCGGCCTCATCTCCCTGGCGCTTCTTTAGCAACCTCTCCATCTGCTCCTTACCCCTTAACCGACTTGTCCGTTTCTGGGTTTTCAGGTAGGAAGCACGGCGACGCCTATCGTCTTCATGCTGGCGCTTCTGTTCGCGCTCGGTGTGGGTAATGCCACTATGTTCCAGGTGCCTCTCATAAGCGTCTCTGAAGCGCTGTGTGAGTCTGAATACGCCTTCTTCTGGCTCCCGTAGGATGCCGGCAGCTTTCATCTTGGAGAGAACTCCCGGCTTACCAGCACTATCCCGCAAAGTACGTACACGCCTCCCTGTAGCTTCAGCAAGCTCTGTATCGCTATATCCACGCGCTTGGTTAAGGGTTCCGGACCCGTGGGTCCGAGACGTTGCACTCTCGGTTAAGGGTTTCTCCCCAATTGGGGAGAGACGTTCAACCATCGCTACAGCCACAAACATGGCTGGCATTCCGAGCCTGAGGAGTGTTGAAGACTCGCTTTTGCCGCTTCTCATCCGCGTCAAAAGACGCAAGGTTTCTATGGTGTTTTTGGTGTGCGCATAACCCGTGCCAATAAAGTGCGTGGATACTTTATTGGCACGGTTTGTGCGCCCCCTCGGATTCGGCAAAACAAAGGTGGTGGTTTTCGCCCCTTTCGGCCTTCTGGTGCGCATCAGCTTCATCTTGAAAAGTTCGGGCAGCCCGCTCAGGCGCACCGTCTCCCTCCTGGTGCACGCGGCCTCTGCCAGACGGCGCACATCGCAGCCGATTCTCAGATTCCCCTCATCGTCGAAGATCCCGTGCTCGGCAGCCAAAGAAACGAGCGCTACATAAGTCTTGTAGGCAGAGGCGGCCTTCTTTCCCGTCCACTCCGATGGATCCAGCATGAGATCCAGGTAAGGCGAGAGTGGGTCTGGTGCCTCCTCCTCCTTGGCTTCCTCCCTAACCTCCGTCGTGCGGCGTGGCTGGTAGAAGCTCCCCTTGTAGGATGCCAGGGCGTTATCTGTCGAGAGGGCCGCGTATCCCCGGTGCTTTTCCTTCTGGCGGTACAGTGCCGAAGCTTCGAAGAGGCTGATAATCCTCTCGCGGTCTCCGGCGGTCCAGAATATGAGCATGTTGAGTAGCGCGTAATCAGCGTTGGAGTGGGAGTCGTGCCCCGACGCATCTCCCAGATCGTAGAGCTTGTGGAACTTCGGGCCGCTCCTGGCATTCCTCGCACGCTCCAGGAGCACAGCGTCTTCGAGGTCTACCGGGCCGGTATTAGGCGGTTTGGGCCTCGGAGTATCCTGTTTCGGCCACAGTTTCTCGCAGAGCTCTTCAAGCTCTCCCTGGCACTCCGAAATTTGCAACCGGTTGTAAATTTGTGAACCAGTGAGCACGACGAAACGCCGCGCTTCGTAAATCTCCAGATCGAACCCCAGTGCGCTGCTCTTGCACTTCGCATATTCCGGCTTGGTCCCCACCGCGATGATGTGCACGCCCTTGCCCGAACACGAGAGCTCCGCGTAGCTGCCCATCGTGTGGATAATTGTGGCGGCGCCCGGCTCTATCTCTCCGGTCTCGGGATCGAGTACGTCGTCTAGGTCCACACAGAAGAAAGGGTCCTCCTCGGTGAAGACGTAGCCTATGGCGTCCATCCCACGCCCTAAGGACGCCACGGCCTCATCGAACGTTGTCCAGTTATCGGGGTTGGTCTTATCGGCCTGGTGGGCGGGCTGTCCCGCCCTCACGCAATAAGGCGGCTTGTCTACCTTGCCGGGCTTCCCCGGGCGGGGCTTGAACTTCGTGCCCATCCACTGAGGCCTTTGGCGCAAAGCCTCAGGAATCTGCTGATATTGGCGATTATCGGTTGGTTTGGGGGTTTTGCCTTGGTTCTGGTTGTGGTACGCTTCCATTGCGGGCCACTGATTCCTTTCAAGCACATGGCTCGTTTGCTCTCCGGGGTATTGGGGCCCCGTGAGAGACTAGCCCGGAAGGTTAAAGGCGAAAGACCAACCTACTACCGGGCTGTCTAGAACAACTGCTACGCATGGTCGCACATTGTCTCTTTAGCTAGCAAGGGAAAAGTTAGCCCAGCGACCTTTACGCCCGGTATCAAAAGGTGAAGCCAACACGTAATGATGTGTTGTGCGGCCGCCGGGCAACTCGTATGTTCGCACGTTATCTCTTCGCCTAGCAAGGCGCCCCGGCCTTAAGCGTTGGTTTAGTCCCCATTCAATAGCCACGCATAGCTACGCTACCGCCTGTGGCCCCGTCACAAGCAATTCCTTAAGCCTTATGAGGCCATAGGCGTGGTAGTCAAAGTTCACCTCACACCCGAGGCCGATACGCCCACACTCCTCTGCGGCGACGAGGGTGGACCCAACGCCTCCATACGGATCGAGAACTGCCTCGCCTTCGACCGTGGTTGCCTCGATAAGTTCTTTCAACAAAGGCACCGGCTTTTCGGTAGGGTGGTTCTCCGTCAGCACGCGTGCATGCGAGAAAACGTCCGGTGCGCGGTAAACCATCTTCGGATCGCCCTTGGCGGCGTGTATCAGGCGCTCGTGCTTTGGTGCGAAAGTGCCCCCGAGATCGCCCATGGAGGTGTTGTTCTTGGCCCACACGGGGTAGCTACGTAGGGTGTATCCTGCCTTCTCTATCACATCGCGGAAGGCGGGCTCTAGACGCGGCGAGGTGAACACCACAACGTGTGCGTCTTTGGCTAGCTTGGGGCTGGCCATATGTAACATGTCCTCGAGGTCCGCCAGGGCGGTAGCCTCGTCATCGTTCTCTATGACCCTGTGCCTGACTATCCGGTGGCCTGAGTTGTACTCCATACCGTAGGGCGGATCGGTGAGTAGTAGGGAGATGGAGCCGTCCGCAAGCGTAGGAATGTATTCCTCCCAGCGAAGATTAAGCCACCTCTTGTTGTCCGGAAGCACGTCGGCTTGTGCAGCTATTCGCCGGCGCCTACTTCTCTCGGCATCTTCACCCAGCATGTTTGCTACGTACTTGAGGATGGCCGCCGTCGTAAGTTCGTGGCCATCGGTGCGGATCTCGTCTATCTTCGCTTGGATCTTAGCGTGGTCCCCAGCGGAAAGCTTCTGCCAGGTTGAAGACTCGTACTTGGAGACGCCTATCTCGTCCAGTTGAAAAGTCGACCTACTCGACTTTTTGAAATTGCCGCGACTGACCATTCCGGCCAGCATTTCGCCGCCCTTTATCTGCGCGTGAATCTTCATCTCGGCGGCTTCGTTTTGCGCCTCTAGGCCAAGCTTTGCCTGCTTGGCGACGTGGCGCATCGCCTCTGCGAACTCCGCAACGCGCTTCACCTCTTGCGGAGAGTCGGCGAGCTCAAGTAATTGCCGCGCTTGCTCAAGCGTTTCCAGCTGGCCTGTTAGCGCGTAGCGCTCTACATCGACCACCGCTAGCGCCCCGTCCGCATTAGCTCAGAGGCACGCACACCTAGTGCGTCACCCAGCTTCTTTAGCGTAGCGGCGTTTGCCCCGCCACCGTGCTCTATCTTCCATACCGTGGTGGCGGTAACTCCGGCCTTCTCGGCGAGCTTGCGCTGAGACCATCCCTTGTCTACCCGCAACTCCATGAGCCTGTCCACATCGACCTCCATAAGGTGTATTTTACGCTAAGAAAAGTATACCAAAAGTTGACACTGTTGGCAATAGGGTGTAGTATGGTGATGTTGGAAAAGGAAATGGCCCCGCAGGTGGTCACACCTCGGAGCCCGGCCCACAGAAAGGGGACTCACTGTGGACAAGGCGAGTATAGACTACGGCGAATACAGGGAGGCGCAAGACCACCCGCATGCCTGCATGGACGGTTATGTCTACCTCGGCTACACGGATGAGGACGGCGAAGAGGCCGTAGAGGCCCTGCCGTGTCGCCGATGCAGGGAGGGGGAGTGATGGAGATCAGGGACGACCTCACCATCCCCGAGTGGATAGGCGACGCGAACAGGGCCTACCGTCGGGACCGGCCCGAGTCGGGCAGGAAGAACCTCGCGGCCGTCGCCTGGGAGGAGGCCCAAGTGCCCCCGGCCGTGCCAGAGCCCAAACCCTTGAGAAACGGGCTGCTTACGCTGGTAGGGGTGTGGGCGCTGTACGCGGGGTTCACCCTTGCTATGTTCGTCGTTTTGAGGCGGTAAAGGCAGTCGGAGGGGAGGGGACCTAGAGCCCTAAGCTTAGGACATCGGGGCTGGGCTATCGGTTATCCGGTGAACTTCGCCAGTACAGAGTTCTCGGAAGTTGCTTGCTAAGACACGGTGGCTTCCTCGACTATGGCGATCTCCTCGTCGGAGAGGCCGTACAGCTCGTACACAAGCCGGTCTATCTGCCGGTCTGTGGCGTCTATCTGGTGCTGGATGACTGTCTTTTCGCGCTGAATCTTCGCCTCGGCGAGCCTCTCGTGTAGTTCCAGCGTCCGCTCGACTAACCCCACAATCCGGTCGTGGCGTGCCACCTCATCAGAGTCAGAGTATTTGATGGTACGGATAGGCAGGGTACCGAAGTACTGCTTCGTGCAGGTGATCCACCCACCACGGAACTTATTACTAATGAGCCGCAGGTTAAAGAAAAGCAGCTTGGAGTTAACCAGCCCAAGAACGTAAAGAGGACTAAGCAAACGTTCAGCGGACATCAAACTTACGCTGAACCCACCACTGGCCATGACGCAGAAGCGCGACTTATCTAGTGGCATAGGGGCAAACAACCCTCGATCGGCAAGCAGAGGCACTAAGAAATCTGCATGATCGTGCACGTTTAGGTTACGTGGAGCACTATATCCGTACCAGCGCTTGTACTGCTTTCGCTTCTCTAGCCGCTGGCGGTTCTCCCTTAAGTAAGCGTAGGCTTTTGGCCACCTGCTACGTAGCTCAGTCTCCGCAATCAGCTCATACCTGCTCTCACTCACGACATAGGGGAAAATGATCCGTTCGTTGTTTCTCGGTCTGAACAAGTTGCGTGTGAAATCAGTGGCATAGATAGGTTGGCGGAGAAGTTCTTCTTCTACCTCTACAACGTCGCCATCCCGTGTAGTAAGCACGCCGTTAGCGTTAAGTAGACAGAAAACATCGTCGTTGCCCGTACTCGTCCCTCGCGACATGGCTGCTGGCAGTTGCAGTAAAGGGGCACCGCTATCTTTCAGTGTAGTCAACAGAGTTTGTGTCCGTTCGTCGGCGAAGATCCAAGAGTCGTTACCCAAGAGGTCTGCCGACACCCTCCTCGGTCGGTCCGGTGAACCACTCAGACTGCCTGGAGACACCTTCAAATAATCGATCTCTTTGGGCTGGTTTTCATCGAGGAATAGCAGGCATGTATAAGTCGTTGAGCCTTCGAAAACCTGACTATGCCCGAAATCTACTATGCGATCGACAATCTCTGACTCAGAGAGCATCGCCCGCAAAGCAGCACCATAGTCGGTGGCCAAGAACTTACTGGGCAGTATGTAGCCGAGTCGTCCGTTCTTGTTGAGTAGCTTTAGGCCCCGCTCGACGAAGACTACGTAAATGTCGTAGTTGCCCCTTCTCGCCGTTTTGTAGGCCTTCTTGTAGTACTCGACTTCTATGGGGGCGAACTCCTTCATGGCCTGAATGCGGATATAGGGCGGGTTGCCGATGACAGCGTCGAAGCCGGGGTTGGCACTGTCGAAGACGTGCGGAAACGACTTCTTCCAGTCGAAGACGTTAATACGGTAGTGGACCTCCTCGTCGAGGAGGCCCATTTGATCGTTCTCGTAGAAGTCAGGCTCGATGAGGGAGTTGCCGCACTTGATGTTCTTGTCAAGATCGGGCAGTGCCCGCTCCGCGAACAACCGTAGCTGGCTCTCCAGTGTCTCGTCTGTCTCGCCCTCCAGTACCTTCAAGAGCAACGCCAGCTTGGTGACCTCGACGGCCTGCGGATCTATGTCCGCGCCATAGATGTTGTTGGTGAGAATTCGCTTCTTCTCGTCTATGGTCAGGCGCGACTCCCCACCCGGACCCTGGTATAGCTGGTTGGGCCACTTATCTGGTCCATCCTCGACGTAGCGGTCACGGTACCAGTCGAGAAGGTACTGGAAGGCCCCGATTAGGAACGCCCCCGACCCGCACGCGGGGTCCACTATCTTGAGTCTGCTCGCCCCGCCCTTAGGTCCGGGTCTTTTCCCTTCGAGCAGCGTACCGACCGTATGCTCGACGATGTAGTCGACGATGTAGGTGGGCGTGTAGTAGACCCCACCAGCCTTCCTTACCTCGGGTTTTTCTTCCACAACAGCTTTATGGCTATCCTCAAGCCGGATCACCTTGCCCAGAAACTGTTCGTAGACCTGCCCGAGTACGTCGACCGGCAGAACGGAGAACTCGTAGGGACTCTCCGGATAGTAGAGATCCTGGATGATCCCCCTTAGCAACCAGTCGCCAATTGCTAGGGTGGGGGTGAGAGTGTCCGGATCCTCTTTGCGGTCCCTCTCGGGGCGGAAGTGGAAGAGACCCGAGTTGTAGCGGTTGTCGGCTTGCTTGAAGAGGGTGCGGAGGCGACCGTAGACGCCATACCCCTCGATGATCCCGAGCAACCTACCGTACTCCTCGATGCCCCGGTCCTCGGCCATCCTCAAGAAGACGATGCGGTCTATAATCATCTGCACGGCGTAGTTGAGTTGCCTGCGGTTGAGGTCGTTGTGGGCCGCAAGTTCGCGGGCGAGGGAGCTCCTCCAGCCCTCTATCTCCTTCAGGAACGCCGAGTCGACAGTCTCCGTGCCCCTTTTGCGCTTTGTCTCCTCGGCGTACTTCTCCAGAGAGCCGGAGAGCACGGCCTCCTTGGAGAAAATCGAGGCTATTTCTTCCCACCTCTCGGGGTACTGCTCGTAGGTGAGGAAGTTGAGCCTCGCCGTCCTCGGACCATCCTCCTTCTTGGGCTCGAAGCGACAGTCGTAGAGAGCCATCTCCTCGAAGTCCGTCAAGACGGAGAGAGGGAGCTTCGCTGACCATGCGTAACGCCTCAATTGGAAGGCGGGGCTTATGTCTCCTGCGAGATTTACGGAGGGCTTCTTCGCCTCGACGAAGAACTTCCTAGCCCCACCCACGTAGAAGCCGTAGTCCGGTGCTTTAGGGGCTCCTCTAACCCTGATGGCGTCCTCGGGAATGACCTCTCGGTGAGGACCGACCGGGACACCGCTCTTGTTGGTGACGTCCCAACCCAGAGCTTCGAAGAGGGGGTCTATGAAATCTTGCCTGATCCACTCTTCCTTGTAAGTCGATGAACGGTAGGTCTTGCGATCTTCCTCGAAGCGGTCTACGAGCCTATGGACTATCTCAGGAACAGGCACGTCCTCCCCAAATTACGCGCTCCGCCATCTAGGACAGGATAACGCAAGCTATTCATCCGAGTGTGTGGAAGAGAAGTTCTCCGAAGTTCGCGGTAGCAAGGTAGGGCAACCGTTGCCTTACCTAGGTCATCGGGCCGGGGTGCTTACGCTTTGGCCCTTTATTCACGAACGTCGGGGAATAGGTATTCTGCGAAGTTCACTTGCAGGATCCTGCATATCCGCCGTGTCCGTCCCCCCTCGAGGCCCAAAAACGCGTTCTGCGCCGTCCCGGCACCTTACACCTTGTAACACCGATGGATAGATATGCGCGATTGTGGATGCTCTCCTACCACAAACTAATGTTTGTAGTTAGTAGAGAATGCCCTATGTCCCGCCCCCGCTACCTAAAGCATTAGGGCCGGGGCTATGCGGGGTGGTGAACGTCTCTAGTAGGGTAGGCCGCATACATATTCTCAAGAGGAGGCAACCGTGGAGAGGGGCCGCGAGTGTACCCCCAGCCCAGGCTAGGGACCCGTTACGAAAAGTCGCTCAAGCGACGCTTTGAGAAGGCCGATCAAGTCTTCTCAGAGATCTATTTGAGGAAAGCGCGGCTCGATAAAAAGGGTCTTCGCG
>Ga0126312_10002747_pt1 | contig 11792 bp, 11 predicted proteins | sample Plot104A_FD_92537 | JGI IMG/M metagenome (GOLD analysis project Ga0126312, IMG submission 92537) | Serpentine soil microbial communities from UC McLaughlin Reserve, CA, USA - Plot104A | ecosystem: Environmental > Terrestrial > Soil > Grasslands | place: USA: UC McLaughlin Reserve, Lake County... | reverse complement strand
TGCGGTGTAGTCTTCGATTTTATTGATCGGTCGGGTGGCGACGCCCGAGTCCATTGCCGCTTTCGCTACCGCCGGTGCGATGCGCAGGATCAGGCGCGGATCGAACGGGCTCGGGATCAGCGAGCCCGGCCCGAACCCTTGGGTCTCGCCGCCGTCAAAGCCCTGGGCCACCGCGTCCGACGGTGGATCGCGCGCGAGCTGCGCGATGGCATCGACCGCGGCATGCTTCATGTCCTCGTTGATCGCGGTGGCGCCGACATCCAGCGCACCGCGGAAGATGAAGGGAAAGCACAGGACGTTGTTGACCTGGTTGGGGAAATCAGACCGCCCGGTGCAGATCATCGCGTCGGGGCGGGCTTTGCGCGCTTCGTCCGGCATGATCTCGGGGTTTGGATTGGCGAGCGCCATCACCAGCGGCTGGTCGGCCATCGCCTTGACCATCTCCGGCTTCAGCACATTCGGCGCCGAGACCCCCAGAAAAATGTCGGCGCCGCCGATCACGTCCGCCAGCACGCGCTTGTCGGTTTTTTGCGCATAGACCGCCTTCCAGCGGTCCATCAGCGTGTTGCGGCCTTCGTGCACCACGCCGTCGATATCGCAGACCCAGATGTTCTTGCGCTGCGCGCCGAGCGATACCAGGAGATTGAGACAGGCGATCGCCGCGGCGCCCGCGCCGGAGCAGACGATCTTGACGTCCGACAGCTTCTTGCCGTTCAAGAGCAGTGCATTCGTGATCGCGGCACCGACGATGATTGCGGTGCCGTGCTGGTCGTCGTGGAACACCGGGATCTTCATGCGCTCCTTCAACTGCGCCTCGATCTCAAAGCATTCCGGTCCCTTGATGTCCTCGAGATTGATGCCGCCAAAGGTCGGCTCCAGTGCGGCCACGGTCTCGACCACGCGCTCGATGGTGTCGGCGGCGATCTCGATGTCGAACACGTCGATGCCGGCGAACTTCTTGAACAGGACGGCCTTGCCTTCCATCACCGGTTTCGAGGCCAGCGGGCCGATATTGCCGAGCCCCAGCACCGCCGTGCCGTTGCTGACGACGGCGACCAGGTTGGCGCGGGTGGTGAGTGATGCTGCTTCCGCCGGATTTTTGGCGATTTCGATGCAGGCGGCGGCAACGCCGGGCGAATAGGCGAGCGCCAGGTCGCGCTGGTTGGCGAGCGGCTTGATCGCCTGGATCTCGAGTTTGCCCGGCCGTGGCAGCCGATGATAGGCCAGCGCCGCGGAATGGAGATCTTCAGAGTAAGACGACATGCACGCTCCCCGCGGGCTCCCTCGACCCCCGATATCGGATATCGGCGGTTTATTTTTGTGGCAGATTGGTCCGGATATGAAGCTCGCGCAACTGCTTCGCCGTGGCCTCCGACGGCGCTCCCATCAGCAGGTCCATCGCCTGCTGATTCATCGGGAATAGCGAGATTTCCCGCAAGTTGGTGGTCCCGCAGAGAAGCATCACGATGCGGTCGACACCGGCTGCCATGCCGCCATGCGGCGGCGCCCCGTACTGGAATGCGCGGTACATGCCGCCGAAGCGCTCGACCACGTCTTGCTCGCCGTAGCCTGCGATCTCGAATGCCTTCACCATCGCCTCGGGCCGGTGATTGCGGATGCCGCCGGAGGCGATCTCATAGCCGTTGCAGGTGATGTCGTACTGGAAGGCCTTGATAGTGAGCGGGTCCTCGGTCTGCAGCGCCTCCAGGCCTCCCTGCGGCATCGAGAACGGGTTGTGCGAGAAGTCGACCTTCTTGTCTTCCTCGCTGTACTCGTACATCGGGAAGTCGACGACCCAGGCGAGTTCGAACCGATCCTTGTCGATCAGGTTCAATTCCTCGCCGAGCTTGGTGCGCGCGAGGCCGGAAAACTTCCAGAATTTCGAGGGGTCGCCGGCGACGAAGAAGGCGGCATCGCCCTCCTTCAAACCGAGCTGGCTGCGGATCGCCGCCGTCCGTTCCGGGCCGATGTTGTTCGCCAGCGGGCCCGCGCCCTCACCGCCCTCGCGCCACATGATGTAGCCGAGGCCGGGCTGACCCTCGCCCTGCGCCCATGAGTTCATCCGGTCGCAGAACGCGCGTGAACCACCACCTCGCGCCGGAATGGCCCAGACCTGGTTCTTCGGGTCTTCCAGCATCCGCGCGAACACCTTGAAGCCGGAGCCGCGAAAGTGCTCGGAGACGTCCTGCATGACGATCGGGTTGCGCAAATCGGGCTTGTCGCTACCGTATTTGCGCAAGGCTTCGGCAAAGGGAATCCGCGGCCAAGCTTTTGTGACGGGCTTGCCCTTGGCAAAGTCCTCGAACACGCCGGTGACGACCGGCTCCATTGCCGCAAACACGTCGTCCTGTGTGACAAAGCTCATCTCGACGTCGAGCTGATAGAACTCGCCGGGCAGCCGGTCGGCGCGCGGGTCCTCGTCGCGGAAACACGGCGCGATCTGAAAGTAGCGGTCGAAGCCCGACATCATCAAAAGCTGCTTGTACTGCTGCGGCGCCTGCGGCAGCGCGTAAAACTTTCCGGGATGAATGCGCGAGGGCACCAGAAAATCGCGGGCGCCCTCCGGCGAGGACGCGGTCAGGATCGGTGTCTGGAACTCGAAGAAGCCGGCGTCCTTCATCCGCTTGCGCATGGAATCGACGATCGCACCACGGGTCATGATGTTCTGGTGTAGTTTTTCGCGACGCAGATCGAGGAACCGGTATTTTAGCCTGATGTCCTCTGGATATTCCTGCTCACCGAACACCGGCAGCGGCAGTTCCGCGGCCGGCCCCAGCACTTCGATGCCGCTGACGTAAAGCTCGACCATCCCGGTCGGCAGTTCCGCATTGTCGGTGCCTTCGGGGCGGCGGCGCACCCTACCCTCCATCCGCACCACCCATTCCGAGCGCAGCTTTTCAGCGTCGTTGAACGCCGGCGAGTCCGGATCGGCCACGCACTGGGTCAGGCCGTAATGGTCCCTCAGGTCGATAAACAGCACCCCGCCGTGGTCGCGAATGCGGTGGCACCAGCCCGACAGCCGAACGGTCTCGCCAATGTCGTTCTCGCGGAGCGCGCCGCAGGTATGGGTCCGGTAACGATGCATGGAATTTCCAAAACAGATGTCGGAGGGTCGAATCGGGGGCCAAAAGCCAGCCCGAATTGCGGGAGGGTTTAGCCGAGGCCATCCATTGCGGCAACCGAATGGGCGGGCCGTTTTGGGCTCGAAAAAGCCCTCCGGCGTGCCTATCTTGGGGCCATGACGGTGCATTTTCCCTTCGAGCACACCTATGCGGCGCTGCCGGCGAACTTTTTCGCCCGCGTCGCGCCGACCCCCGTCGCCGCCCCGCGGCTGATCAAGCTGAACCGGCCCTTGGCGGTGCATCTCGGGCTCGATCCGGACCTGCTTTCGACCCCGGAGGGCGCCGAAATACTGGCTGGAAAACGTCTGCCTGAGGGCGCGGAACCGATTGCGATGGCCTATGCCGGCCACCAGTTCGGCCAGTTCGTGCCGCAGCTCGGCGATGGCCGCGCCATCCTGCTCGGCGAAGTCATCGACAAGGACGGCATCCGCCGCGACATCCAGCTCAAGGGCTCGGGCCCCACGCCATTTTCGCGGCGCGGCGACGGTCGCGCCGCGCTCGGTCCGGTGCTGCGCGAATACATCGTCAGCGAGGCGATGTTCAAGCTCGGCATTCCGACCACGCGCTCGCTTGCCGCGGTCGTCACCGGCGAGAGCGTGATGCGCGAGACCATGCTGCCCGGCGCGGTGCTGACCCGCGTGGCCGCGAGCCATGTCCGCGTCGGCACCTTCCAGTTTTTTGCCGCGCGCGGCGATACCGATGGCGTGCGGCGGCTCGCAGACCATGTCATCGGCCGGCATTATCCCGATCTGGCGCAAGCCGATCGTCCCTATCACGCGCTGCTCGAAGTCGTGATCGCGCGGCAGGCCGAGTTGGTGGCGCGCTGGCTGCTGGTCGGATTCATCCATGGCGTGATGAACACCGACAACACCTCGATTTCCGGCGAGACCATCGACTACGGTCCGTGCGCCTTCATGGACGAATACAATCCGGCCACGGTTTTCAGCTCGATCGACGAGATGGGCCGCTATGCCTACGCCAATCAGCCCCGCATCGCGCTGTGGAACCTGACCCGTTTTGCGGAATCCCTGTTGCCGCTGTTTTCCGACGACCAGGATAAGGCGATCGAGCAGGCGCAGGTCGTGCTCGGCGCGTTCGCGGAAAAATTCACCACCGCCTATCAGGCCGGGCTGCGCAAAAAGACCGGCCTGATCACGGTGCGCGATGGCGACGACGCGTTGGTGCAGGATCTGCTCGACGCGATGGCCAAGAACCAGGCCGACTTCACCCTCACCTTCCGTCGCCTCGGCGACATCGCGCTCGATCCCACAGACAGCGAGCCGGTCCGCGAACTGTTCATCGATCCCACCGCGTTCGACGAATGGGGCGCGCGCTGGCGGCAGCGGGTCGCGGACGACCCGCAATCGCCGGCCGAACGTCAGTCGGCGATGCGAAGCGTCAATCCCGCCTTCATTCCGCGCAATCATCGCGTCGAGGCGGTGATTCAGGCCGCGGTGAACGACGACTTCGCGCCGTTCGAAGAACTTCTCACCGTGCTGTCAAAACCCTATGAGGATCAGCCTGACCTTGCCGCCTACGCCGATCCACCGCAGCCGGATCAGCGCGTGCTTCAAACGTTCTGCGGCACCTGAGGCGTTAACCGCGCTTGTTAAGCGCGCGTGCACCATTCGACACGGGTTTTTCGGACCGGTTCCAGGAATTAACAAACGATCAACGCGACCCCGACAAGTCTAGCGGCTGGTTGGGAGAATTGTCATGGACGCGTTCGCGTTTGAATTCCTGGGGCTCGTGATGGTCGCGCTTTGCCTCGCCGTGCTCGCGGTTCCCTCGGGACGCCGGCCGTCGCGGCGCGTACGGCACTACTGAGCGTTTTCCAAAGATAGATGCAGATTGAAGTTGCGGTCGCGCCTTCGAGCGGGACCGGGTGCGCGGATCCAGGCAGAAAGCCGGCCCCGCACTCAATGCAGGCTCAAATTCGCCGCAAGACCCTTGACATATCAGCGCTTTCGGCAGAACGCCTGTCGGAAGCGTTATGGACTGTTCATGGATCTGATCACTACCACCTCGGCGCTCGCCGAAGCCTGCGCCCGCCTCGCCCAACATCCCGTCATCACGGTCGACACCGAGTTCTTGCGGGAGACGACCTACTACCCCCTGCTCTGCGTGGTGCAGATGGCGAGCCCGGAGGAAGCGGTCGTCATCGACACGCTGGCCGAGGGCATCGACCTGAAGCCGTTCCTCGGGCTGATGGCCGATGAGACGGTGCTGAAGGTGTTTCATGCTGCCCGCCAGGACATTGAAATCGTGTGGCACCGGTCCGCCACTATTCCGCACCCGATCTTCGACACCCAAGTGGCGGCCATGGTGCTCGGCTACGGCGACAGCATCGCCTATGACCAGCTCGTCGAGCGCATCACCGGCCACCGGCCCGACAAGACCCACCGCTTCACCGACTGGTCGCGCCGGCCGCTGACACAGGAGCAGATGCACTACGCGATCTCCGACGTCACCCATCTGCGCGACGTCTTCGCCGCGCTCGATGCCGACCTGAAAAAGCGCGGCCGCAATAATTGGGTCAGCGAGGAGATGGAAGTCCTGACCTCGCCGAAGACCTACGACTTCCACCCCGAGCGGGCGTGGGAACGGCTGAAGACGCGGGTGCGCAAGCCGAAGGAGCTGGCGGTGCTGATGGAAGTCGCAGCCTGGCGCGAGCAGGAAGCGCAGAGCCGTGACGTGCCACGCGGCCGCGTACTGAAGGACGATGCGGTCGGCGATATCGCCACACATGCGCCGACCAGCCTCGAGCGGCTCGCCAATTTGCGCTCGCTGCCGAAGGGTTTTGACCGCTCGAAATGGGGCATCGACATCATCGCCGCCGTGCAGCGCGGGCTGGCCCGCGATCCCACAAGCTTGCCCAAGATTGAAAAGCCGCGCGGCAATTCAAACGGCGCGGCGATCGTCGAGCTGCTGAAAGTGCTGCTGCGGATGACGTCGGAACGTCACGCGGTCGCCAGCAAGGTGATCGCCACCGTAGATGACCTCGAACAGATCGCGGCGAGCGATACGGCCGATGTCGGCGCCTTGCACGGCTGGCGCCGCGAGTTGTTCGGCGAAGCGGCCCTTGCCCTCAAGCACGGCCGGCTGGCGCTGGCGATCGAAAAGGGCCGCGTGATCAGAGTCGATCGAACCTGACGCTCACGCCGTGAGCGCCGCCGCCGCTTCAATGAGATCGCCGCTGTCAGCGACCCCGGCAAAATTGCCGGCAGCCCTTATCATCGACAGCTTGTAGGCATCGGCGATGTCGGCTCGACCGCAGGCCACGGCATCGGCAATCACCTGATAGCGATGGCCGCGGTGAAACCCTTCGACCACGGTCGCCAGCACGGTTTCGTCGAGCGAAAATCCCGTTACCGCGCATCGGATGTTTTTCATAGTCGACATGTATTCGGCGAACCGCGTCGAGCTATAGGCCGACGGCAGCGGATGCTCGAACACCATCTCGCCCGGCCGCGGCCGAAACTCTGCGATCCAGTCCGTCAGGTCCGAGGCCGGATTGAACCACGCGGCCTGCGCGATCCGCTTCAGGTGCAGCACCGGCCAGAGGTTGTCGCGCCACAGCGACAACAAGGCCAGGCATCGCGTCGAGACCGCCCTGGCGTCGTCGTCGATGCGGCCTTCGGCGAGATACACGTTCTGCAGATCGGCGCAGACCAGGATCGGCGGATCCTCATGCCGGCGCGCCTTCATGTCACCGCCCGCGATCATGTTTCGGCCATTTCCATATTGCGCAGCGGCGACGTCACCTCGCGCTGCGCCGAGTGGTCGAGCACGCCGGGCCGGTCCCAATCGCCTTCGGGACGGATGATCACATAGGGATCGCTGTCGAGCGTAATGGCATCCGGCGACGGTTCGATGTCGAATACCATCTCGGTGTAGGAGAAATCGGAGAACGTCACCTTACGGCCGCGGTCGAGCGGCCTGCCGCCGAAATGCGCCCAGAAGTTCACCAGCCGGTCCTGTGCGAGGCCGTAGATTTTCCGGAATCCCTTGCGCTTGATGTAATCGACGGCGGCCTGCACGAGCTTGAACGAAACCCGCGTGCGGCGATACTGATGCCGCACCGCAAGGCGCTCGATCTTGGCGAACTCGCCGAAGAAGCGCACGCGCAGACAGCCGGCGGGCTCGCTGCCGATATAGCCGATGAAGTGCGCCGCGCAGAGATCGTTGCCGTCGAACTCTTCCTCGATCGGACAGTCCTGTTCAGCGAGATAAACCGCCGACCGGATCGCGGTGATCAGCATCAGATCATTGGCGTCGCGTGCGAGGCGGGTCGAGATGGCGCGTGCAGGCGGCTTCGGGGGTCTAGTACCGTGCATCTTCAAAACTCCTTGCTGACAAACTCGACGTTGGCTCGGATATTGGTAGACGCTTCCACGCTCGCTGATAGCACCAAAGGTCCGGCTGAAAACTCGGCATTTGAATAAAACCTGTTGCGATCAGCAGGTCGCGGCCTGCCGCCGTTGAAGGTTGAGCGAAGCAATCAGCGTTCACATAGCGCGTCTTGCGCAGATGCGCGGCGGCTTTGCCGAGGCCGGCGATGCCGCGGCCGGTGGTGCCGATCGCCCAGATGTAGGTGGCCGACACTTGTTCGCCGCTGCGGGCAAACAACGCGAACTCTGGACTCGAGGGCGACATTTCGCCGAGAATGAGGGCGTCGTGGCCGCGGGTGTTGAGATAGAGAAACGCCATGCCGCCGAGCAGTTTTTTCTGCCAGCTGAATGTCAGGATGCATTCTGGATCGAAGTCGAAATGCCTGCGCAGCGCTTGTTCCCCGATCTCAACTCCCGGAACCATCCGTGTTGCCATTTCGGCAATGACCGCAATTTCCGAGCTCCGCGCCGGCCGCACCTCGATTGAGGTGTTGGTCGATAAGGAATCGAAATCGTGCCGCTTATTCGTCAAACTGACCCTTTCCATCTGCGGGTTGCGCATCTATCGTTGCTCCGGCCCGGATTGAGTACCTTAACGGGCGGGGATTTGGGGTATGCAGCAACTATTGCACCGGGGTGCTGCGATCACGCAGCACCGCACCGACGAAATCCTGGACGCATCGTGGGACGAGCTGAAGTCGTTCCTCGCCTGCGCTCGACACAAAAGCTTCCGCAATGCCGCCGACCTGCTCGGTGTCACCAGCACCACATTGATGCGACGGATCGACCGGCTCGAGGAGCGGATCGGCTGCAAGCTGTTTCTGCGCGATCAGAGCGGGCTCACGATCAGCGAGGATGGTCTTGCGATGCTCGCCGACGTGACCGAGATGGAGCGTCACGCCTTCAACATCTTCCGCCGCGCATCGCAGTCTTCCAACACCGCATCGGGAACCGTGCGCGTCGCGGTCACCGAGGGGCCGGGTAACTTCTGGATTCTGCCGCGGCTGATCGACTTCCAAAAAACCTACCGCAAGATTACGGTCGATTTGCGTTGCGCGATGGAACAGGCCGACGTCGCGCGGCTGGAGACCGATATTGCGATCCAGCTCGAACCGCCGACCAATCCCGATCTCATCGTCGTCAAGCTGGGCCGGATGCACATCTATCCCTTCGTTTCCGAAGGCTATCAAAAACTTTACGGCATTCCGACGACGCTCGCAGAGTTGAAGAGTCATCGCATCATCAAGCAGAACGCTCCGCAGGTCGATGACACCGCCTATACGCGGATTCTGGGGTTGTCTTCGCTGGAAGGCGTGGTCGGCATCAAGACCAATTCCTCCATCGGCGTGTTGTACGCAGTGGAGCGCGCCGCCGGCGTTGGCTTCCTGCCGTCGGCGGTGATTGCGATGGGCGTGCCGCTGGTCGCCGTCGATATGGGCGTCAGCCACCACGCCGATCTCTGGTTGACCTATCACAAGGAGTTTCGCAACTCCGACCGGCACAAGATCGTCATCGACTGGCTGAAGAAGATCTTTGATCCAAAAACCTATCCCTGTTTCAGGGACGAATTCATTCACCCCAACGATCTCATTCCGCTGATGACGGGACCGCGGCAGAATTTTGGACTTGGCGGTTACGCCGCGACCGGACCGGCCTGATACAGGCCGTCACGCCAAGCGCGCTACCATTTCAGCTCAACGCCGAGGGTCCCCTGGTGCGACCGATAGGCGGCGCGAAACTTGCCGTCATAATGGGCGTAGAGGCGGAATGAGTTGGAAAGGCTGAGCGATGCGGCAGCGCCGGTGTCCGCGCCGTACCGGCTCTCGCCGATGCCTTGCACGCTGATGCTTTGGAAACCGGGGATGCTGACCGTCACCGCGCCAAAATTCTGAACGACGTTGTCGATGAATTTGCCATAGGCCGACAGGTCGAGAATCTTTCGATCGAAGATCCAGTAATGCCCGATCTCGGCGCCTGCCAGAATCCGCGCGCGCTCCGCCGTCGCCCCGGTCGCCGAGACCAGGAAGAAGCTCGCGCCCGCCTCGCTGAACGATTCCGTCGCCGAACGCACGTATTCGAACGCGACTTTCGGCACGATGCGGCTCTGGTCCTGCATCCAGTAATAGTCGAGCTCGGTCAGTACCCCGTCGATCACAGCCCTGTAGCCGGCGGTCGCAAAGCCTGCTCCGGTGTCGCGCGATGAATTGATCTGGCCGAAGCCGTGGACGACCGCGCCGGCCACGGTCCATGGGCCCTTGTCGACCGAGAAGTTGGCGCCGAGTTGGGTAAGATCGAGCGTCGCCGACTGAAACGCCAACGGCACGTCGATCTTGCTCCGGCTCTGGTCGACGGAAAAACCGACATTGACGCCGGGCGCGATTGTCGCGCCTATCCCCGCAACGCCGCCCCAGGTCGTGCGGCGATCGCCGGCGAAATCGCCCTGCGACTCGGTCCGCGCCGAAATTCCGTAGGCCTCGCCCCAGGCGCGGAATTTTGGAGCTTCCGCTGCCTCCGACGCGCCGCCACCGCCCGGATTGGTCCGCCTGCCGCGGTTGACACCATTGGTCGCCTGGTTGCCGAGGCGCTCGAGAAAACTACTGCCGAGGTTGCTCGCCGCCGCGCCGGCCGAGATTTCGGAGCTGATGATCGTCAGGCCGGGCGTAGGTGTCGGTGCCGGGGCCGGCAGCGGTTGGGCATGCGCGGACGACAAACCCGCGGCCGCAAGCACCAACGCCGTCGCAACAGCCCGGACCAGCTTGCGGCCGACCCCGGTCCCCATCGCTCCCGAAGGCCGCGGCGCGCTGCGCATGGACGTCATTCCCAACGGGCGCGCCGGCGCGCAAAATGCCGGATTGGATCAGCCCGCGACGATTTGCCCTTAGTTCTCAGTGAGCGTCAATTGCCCGAGAACCTCGGCAGAGCGCGAATAGCGGCGGTTGTTGTGCGACGGCTACAGGTCATGTTCGCCGCATGCCGATTTCCCCAGCCGAGCCAGAACCTTGCTAAGACGCGAATTTCGTGTTGCAATCACCCTCGCAATCGGATCTAGGCCGTTCAACTGTGCATTTCGCGACTTTGAAGTTGAAGACTCGGAAATTGAGCAGACACCCGGAAGCCGGTTTGTGGCGTGGCACGTTGGAAACGTGGCCGCGTCTTTTTTTCGTCTAGACCAGGAGACAGGCGATGCCCAAGGGTACCGTCAAGTGGTTCAACCCGACCAAGGGTTTTGGGTTCATCAAGCCGGCCGCCGGCGAAAAGGACGTGTTCGTCCATATCTCGGCCGTCGAGCGAGCAGGACTCGCCACCCTCAACGAAAATCAAACCGTCGAGTACGACCTTGTAGAAAATCGCGGCAAGACGTCCGCCGAAAATCTCAAGGTCTCCTGAATTTCGATCCGCGCCGGCAATCGTGAGCAGCCCCCGGCTGTCAGTCGGGGGTTTTATCTGAGCGCGGCGAAATCAAGGTTTGGCCACAGCCGGCGCTGTCGGCGGTGCTGCAGCGGTCGCCCTCCAGGTTGAGCCGGCCGCTGGCCAGCAGCCGCAGCGCTTGGGGGTAGATGCGATGCTCGACCTCGAGGATGCGCGCCGACAGCGTCTCCGCGGTATCGTCGTCCCGCACCGCCACCGCGCCCTGCATCACGATCGGGCCGGCATCGGTTTTCGGAATCACGAAATGCACGGTGGCGCCGGAAATCTTCACGCCGGCATTGAGCGCCTGGCCATGCGGATCAAGCCCGGGGAATGACGGCAGCAGCGAGGGATGGATGTTGAGCATTTTGCCGTACCAGCGCTGCACAAAGTCCGCGGTAAACAGCCGCATGAAACCGCCGAGGCAAATCAGTTCGACCTTGTAATCGCCGAGCGCGGCCTCCAGCGCTTTCTCGAACGCGGCGCGATCACGGCCGAATGGCTTGCTTTCGATGACGACCGCCGGGATGCCGCTCGCTTTGGCCTTCTCGAGACCGCCCGCCTCCGCGCGGTTGGAAACCACGAGCGCAATTTCGGCCGGATAATCCTTCTCACGCGCCGCCTCGATCAGCGCCGCCATGTTCGATCCGCGGCCCGAGATCAGGATGGCGACCCGGCGTTTCATCCGCTCACCGCGCCAGATCGAGGTGACCGTTATAGACGACGCGATGTTCGCCCGCGGCCGGGATCACTTCGCCGAGCAGCGCGACACTCTCGCCGCTTGCGGTGAAGACTTCGGTGACCTTCTCGACGGCATCGCGCCCCACGATCGCAACCATGCCGATGCCGCAATTGAAGGTGCGCAGCAGTT
>Ga0126312_10002746_pt1 | contig 11793 bp, 18 predicted proteins | sample Plot104A_FD_92537 | JGI IMG/M metagenome (GOLD analysis project Ga0126312, IMG submission 92537) | Serpentine soil microbial communities from UC McLaughlin Reserve, CA, USA - Plot104A | ecosystem: Environmental > Terrestrial > Soil > Grasslands | place: USA: UC McLaughlin Reserve, Lake County... | reverse complement strand
CCTCGGCGGTCTCGCGTGCGCGCTGGAGAATGCCGGTGGTCTGCTCGCCAACTTGCTCGAGCGCATGCCTGACCGCCGCGCGTGGCGAGCTGCGCATCTCGAGCTCCGCAATCACTCGGTTGACTCGCTCGACATAGCCATCGACGGCCGAGCGGTCGTAGCCGCGGACGGAACTCGGGAACGAGACGTTGCGGATGTCCTTCGGCGCCAAGATTTCGCTCTCCCTCTCGACGATCGGAGGAGAATCGTCATCGACCAAGCTTCGAGTATGACCGAAATTACGAGTTTGCGGACTTTCGAGAGCTACGGCGTGACGGCCGGTGTCTCGGGTGCCTTTCTGCGCTTGAAGACGAGATCCTTTGCAGCCCCGAAGCCGAACGCCCACAGCATCACGATGACGCCCAGCACGACGTTCCAGATCGTCATGATCGCGTCCTGCGTGATCGAGAACGCGGCGATGTCCTCGGTCCGAGCTTGTCCGCGCAGGGTGGCGATGTCGAGCGCCTGCGTCTGACCTACTCCGCCGGCGTGATCGCGAAGAGACCAGAGAGCATGTGCGAGGAGGCGACGAGGAACACGGTGAACGCCGTGATCGGGATCGAGAAGGCGGCCATGAAGACGACGTTGACGCCGATCCGGCAGCAGTACGAGGCGCCTGACGGCAGTGCCACGTCTCTGAGGTAGCGCCGCCAGTCGCGAAGGATCGCGCCGCCGTCCTTGGCTTTGTGCCAGAGGCCGATGAGCCGCGGCTTCAGACGTCGCCAGATGAAGACGACGATGGCGATGGCTGCGAGCGCCCCCAGCGCGGTGAGGAACGGGTGTTCAGCCACGAAGCCGCCGGTCTCGTCCGACGGGCTGCCTTTCGACACCGTCCGTGGCCGGAAGATCGCGACCGCGATCACCATAAGCACGCTCGCGCCTGTAAAGAAAAGCGACTGGACGACGGTGGCCGAGGTCACTCCCGCGACCGACGAACCGGGGATGCTCGTTCGGAAGATGCCGATCATGGCGGCGGTGCCGGCCTGGGCCGGTGTGACGGCGTTGATCGCCGTTCCGCCCTGCGACGCACCCCAGGTGGTCTTGAACGACAGCCCGGAGCGCGGGTAGGCGGCGCGGAGGATGTTCCGCCAGCCGACCGCGATCAGCGCCGACTCGGCCGTCTTCAGGGCGAGCGCAAGGAGAAGCCAGTAGATCGAGACGTCGTTGATGCGTCCGAAGACGCCGGCGACCCAGTCCCAGAGATCAGCGAGCACAACTTGCCATCTTGGGCCGGGACGTCGGAAGTTTCCACTTATGCCCGTACGTTGCCCGAACGCGTTTCGCGCTCACTCGTTCGGGTACCAGCGTGCGAACAGAGGAGGTTCTCATGCCTACATGGGCTTGGATCATCATCATCGTTGTCGCCGCTGTCGTCGTGTTGGGCGCACTCGCGTCCGTTTTGGCACGCAGGCGACGGTCGGAAGCTCTGCAGGAGCGCTTCGGCCCCGAGTACGAGCGGTCCGTCGCCGATCGCGGGGACCAGCGTGCCGCAGAGCGGGAGCTCGCAGAGCGCGAGCGCAAGCGAGAGAAGCTCGACATCGTTCCGCTGTCGGCGGACGCGCGGAACAGGTACGCCGAGTCCTGGCGGACGGTGCAGACGAGATTCGTCGACGACCCGTCGGGGGCGGTAGTCGAAGCCGACCGTCTCGTGACGGACGTCATGCGTGAGCGCGGCTATCCCATCGACGACTTCGACCAGCGGGCGGCCGACATCTCGGTCGATCACCCGGACGTAGTCGAGAACTACCGCGCCGCACACGACATTTACCTCACCCAGGAGAAGGGCGAGGCAGGCACCGAAGACCTGCGGCAGGCATTTGTCCACTACCGCGCGCTGTTCGAGGAGCTGCTCGAGACTCCCGAGCGCGCCACCCAGGAGGCTCGCTGATGGCATCCGAACAAGAACAGCCAACAGAGACGGCGGAGGAGGAGCGAGCCGACGGGCCCTCGGAAGAGCAGGATGATCAGTCGCTCTTCGCCGAAGACCAATTGGCTGGGTTCCGCTCGCGCTGGAACGAGATCCAGGTGGGCTTCGTCGATGAGCCGCGGCAGGCGGTCGAGCAGGCGGACGCGCTCGTCTCCGACCTCGTCGAGCAGTTAACCGCAGGGTTCGCGGAGGCTCGCTCACGTCTCGAAAACCAGTGGACGGAAGGCGAAGAGCCTTCGACGGAGGACCTTCGGATCGCCCTGACGCGCTACCGGGCGTTCTTCAAACGACTCCTTGCAGTCTGAGAGGTGAGAGCCGTGGAAACCAAGCTGTGGACGTATCCAGAGGCCGTCGGCCGCCTCGATCTCACCGGCTTTGAGGTCGATGCAACGGACGGCTCGATCGGCAAGGTCGATGAGGCCACATTCGACGCAGGCGAGAGCTACATCGTCGTCGACACTGGCACGTGGATCTTCGGGAAGAAGGTGCTGCTTCCGGCCGGCCTCGTCGAACGCGTCGACCGGGACGAGGAGAAGGTCTTCATCGATCGCACGAAGGAGGAGATCAAGCAGGCGCCCGAGTTCGAGAAGGACGCATACCGCGAGGAGGGCTACCGCTCGGAAGTCGGCGACTACTACCGCGACCGGCGCGCCTCGGCTGAGGAATAAGCGCGCCGGACGAAAATCAGGGCGCCGGCCACCAGGAGCGCTGCCAGGTCAGCGAGGCCAGGGCCGCCTGACCGGCGAGGCTCGGATGGAAGTAGTCGAGCTTGCTCACCTGGCTTGCACTGAACTGGTAGTTGAAGGCGGCGTAGTCGTCGAAGCGACAGATGGCGTACTGGCTGCAGACGTCCTCCAGCACCTGGTTGAAGGCCTGCTCGCGCGCGAGCACGAACTGGCGATCCTGCTCGGTGTTGGTGGGCGAGAGCATCGATTGGCAGATCTGCGCCACCGACCAGACGAGCTGGGCGACAAGGTTGTCACGAAAGAGCTGCCAGAGCCGGTAGACGTTCGGGATGCTGCTGACGAATACGTGTGAACCGGGCGGAAGTCCAGCTGCGAGCACGTTCATCGTCGCGGCGAACTGGGCCTGGAAGTCGCTCACACTCGTCATGGTCGAGGGCGAGCTCGTGCAGACGTCGTTGGCGCTCATCAAGACAGTGACGTAGCGCGCTTGCTGCGTCACGGCCGTCTGCGCCTGTGCTTGAGCGTGGCTCATCCTTGCCCCCGAACGGGCGTCGTTGAAGTTGTGTCCAGCGATGTTTGGATTCAATTCACGGATGCGCTCGTAGTGGCTGCGGATGCCGTCGAAGGCACCGCCGCCGGTGCTCCATGACTGGGCCGGGTGGTCTCCGTACCAGCAACACACGTCGGCCGCTCGCGTGATCGAGTCGCCGATCCCGGCAATGCTGTCCGGGAGGTTCGGCGCAGCCGAGGCGGCCGGCGCTGCGGTCAACACCGCAGCTACGAAGCCGAGCAGCAGGAATCTACGCGTCTGCATTTCGCAACCCTTCTCTCGGTTGGTACAGGCGCTGGTTCATATTCCCCACGCGGCTGATTTCACACCGCCGGCCACATGTCGCCTTCGGCGATCTCGAGCAGGTTTCCGGCCGGATCCTCGAAGTAGAACGAGCGTGGCCGGCGTTCCCACTCGATCTCCTTGACGATCTCGACGCCCTTCCCGGTGAGCTCGTTCTTCCAGCGCTCGTAGTCGCCCTCGCGGGCGAGAAAGCAGGTGTGCACCGAGCCCAGGGCGCCATGGGGCGGCGGCCAATCTTGAACCGACGACTCGTCGCGGTTGAAGAGCAGGAAGACACCGTTCGGCAGGCGGTGTCCGTACCTCCGCTCTCCGAACGGCCGCAGCCCGAGGACCTCCCGATAGAAGCGCCGCGTCTCCTCCTCGTTCTCGGTCGCGCAGTAGACGACCGTCTCGAGCACGCCGGCGAGCTCCATGGAGGCATGTTGTCAGCTTCAGTCGAGCAGTTCGGCGCTGGAGCCCGGATAGACCGCCTCCCAGCCACGGAGGTAGAGCGCAAGCGCCATGCGGGCCTTCGGTTCGTCGTAGCCCTCCGGAACATCGACCTCGACGGCGATCCCAGCGGAGTGTGCCTCGACCTCCCCAAGATGAGCGACCCAGTCGGCACGCCGAAGGAAGTCGACGAAATCGTCGCCGAGGCCGGGGTCGCTCAGGCGGACGTGCATTCGCTCACTCTCGGTGACGAGCGCCTCGGGTTCAAGTCCGGACCGTCCGGTCCGATCCCATGGATAGGCTGATTGCGTGGCCGTCTTGACGTCCCAGGTCGAGCGTGATTCGGAGGTCTTCGCCGCTCGGCGCGCGCGAATGGAGCTACTCGTTGCGGAGCTGCAGGCGCGCACCGTGCACGTCGCTCGTGGCGGCGGCGACAAGGCGGTCGAGCGCCATCGCTCGCGCGGGAAGATGACGGTGCGGGAGCGGATCGATCGCCTCGTCGACCCAGGCAGCGCGTTCCTCGAGCTCAGCGCACTGGCCGCCTGGGACATGTACGACCGGCAGGCGCCCGCGGCCGGGATCGTCACCGGCATCGGCGTCGTCGAGGGACAGGAGTGCGTGATCGTCGCCAACGACGCGACCGTCAAGGGCGGCACCTACTTCCCCGTGACGGTCAAGAAGCACCTCCGTGCACAGGAAATCGCCGACCAGAACCACCTGCCGTGCATCTACCTCGTCGACTCGGGCGGCGCGTTCCTCCCACTCCAGGCCGAGGTCTTCCCCGACCGGGAGCACTTCGGCCGGATCTTCTTCAACCAGGCCCGTCTGTCGGCGAAGGGGATCCCACAGATCGCGGCCGTGATGGGCTCCTGCACGGCCGGCGGCGCCTATGTGCCGGCCATGAGCGACGAGACGGTCATCGTGCGCGGGACCGGGACGATCTTCATCGGGGGGCCGCCGCTCGTGAAGGCGGCCACGGGACAGGAGGTGACCGCCGAGGAGCTGGGCGGCGCCGACGTCCACGCGCGCCGCTCCGGAGTCGCCGACCACTACGCGACGAGCGACGAGCATGCATTGGCCATCGTCCGCTCGGTCGTCCGCCATCTCCACCGCCGCAAGGAGGCGCCCTGGGACGTCGCGCCGCCGGAGGAGCCTGTCGCCGATCCGTCGGAGCTGTACGGCCTCATCCCCGAGGATTTTCGCCAGCAGGTCGACCCGCGCGAGCTGATCGCCAGGATCGTCGACGGCAGCCGCTTCCACGAGTTCAAGGAGCTCTACGGCGAGACGCTCGTCTGCGGGTTCGCGCGGATCGAGGGCTACCCGGTCGGGATCCTCGCCTCGAACGGCGTCCTCTTCGCCGAGTCGTCGCAGAAGGGGGCGCACTTCATCGAGCTCGCGTGCAAGCGGCGCGTGCCGCTCGTCTACCTGCAGAACATCACCGGCTTCATGGTCGGCGCGGAGTACGAGGCCGGCGGCATCGCCCGCGACGGGGCCAAGCTCGTGATGGCGACCGCGTGCGCCGACGTCCCGAAGTTCACAGTCGTCACCGGCGGGTCGTTCGGCGCCGGCAACTACGCGATGTGCGGGCGGGCCTACGGGCCGCGGCAGCTGTGGATGTGGCCGAATGCGCGGATCTCGGTGATGGGCGGCGAGCAGGCGGCGACGGTCCTGACGATGGTCGGCGATGCCGACCCCGACGAGATCCGCGCCAAGTACGAAGCGGAGGGCAACCCCTACTACTCGACCGCCCGGCTCTGGGACGACGGGATCATCGACCCGCTCGACACGCGGCGCGTCCTCGCCTTAGGGATCTCCGCCGCGCTGAACGCTCCGATTCCCGAGAGCGAGTTCGGCATCTTCAGGATGTAGCCGTGGGCTACACCTACGTCGACGTCGATTCGCTCGAGGGTGAGGGGCCAGGCGGAATGGTGCGGAAAACGCGCAGGGCGACCGGAGCGCGCGCCTTCGGCTTCAACTACTTCACGATCCCGCCGGGTGTCGAGGGCAGGGAGCACAACCACGCTGACGAGGGCATGGAGGAGGTCTACTTCGTGATCGACGGCGGTGGGACGATGCGGATCGACAGCGACGAGATCGAGCTTCGGCCCGGTCGCTTCATCCGGGTGGATCCCGGCTCGACCCGGGTTCCAATCGCGGGCGACGATGGCCTCGAGTTCGTCACCTTCGGCGCGCCGCTCGAAGGGCAGTACGAACCTCCTGACTGGGGTTAGTGCCTCTCCAGGCAATACGCGCCTGCTTCTGGCCCGCGAGAAGGGAGGCAGCATTACCTGAGGAGGCACTAGGCTCGCCCCATGCACACGATCGAACTAACGGAGGAGGAGCTACGGCTCGTGCGCAACGCCCTCCAGTCCTTCCTCGAGGACTTCGGGCACGATCAGGCCGACCTCCTGCGCAGCATCAAGCAGATCCTGGCGAAGCTGCCTCAGCCAACTTAGGCTTGAGCAGTGCCGCTGTTCCGGCGGAAGAACGAGGCCAGGCTTCACCAGATCGGTGAGGCGGAGGCCTACGGCCGCTCGTACGGAGACCAAAGCGGCGACGTCAGGATCGTCAAGGTCGAGCCGCGCCGTCCGCGCCATCAGCTCAAGGTGACCGGCGAGGCGCTCCGGAATGCGTTCCTCGACCGGCTGAACAGGCGGGATTCGTCCGAGCGATCAGACCGGGACGAAGAGTGATCCTCCGCCTCGTCCTTTGGAACCTCGCGGACTCGAAGACGACGATCGGAGAGCTGCGCCGCTACCTGCGCGAAGAGTCCGTCGACCAGTTCGCCGACGTCCCCGGCCTTCGGTTCAAAGCCTGGATCTCGGACGAGGCAACGGAACGATGGGGCGCCGTCTACCTGTGGGAGTCGGAGGAGGCGGCACGGCAGGTAGTTCCGAGCCGGGCCCGTGAGCTGATCGGCAAGGACCCGGACGTCGGCGAGGACTTCGACGTGGAAGCGACGATCGAGGGTCGGTTCGAGCTCGAGGAGCTTTCGCGGCTCGGTCTCGCCTTCGAGAGCTGACGTCAGTCTTCGCGGGTCATCGTCATGACCCAGTTGGTCGACCACGTCTTGCCGTCGTCATATGAGAACGCCTGCTCCCAGCGGGCCGAGTCGTCCGTGATGTCCGTCCAGTCGAACCGGACCTTGACCGGTTCGCCGTTCAGCACGTCGTCGCAGACGAACTGACCGTGCCCGTCCGTGAAGCGGCCCTCGACCGGCGGGTCCAGATAGCCGGGTCGCGTCGTCGAGGCCCACCAGATGCGCCAGAGCTGCCTCTGGGGGTCGAACAACCGCAACGAAAACCCCTCGAGTGGGGTGGCGTCGGGCGTCAGCGCCGAGAAGGTATCGATGTTCCCGAGCCCACCGAGTATCTCGTGTGCCTCGCCAATGGCATCGAACTCCACCCACTCGGTGCAGTTCCGGTCCAGCACATTCGCGAGCTTTCGGTTGCGAATCCGCCAGCGTCCGCGCCAGAAGTCGAAGTCGCTGCGCCCGTCGATCGCGGGTTTTGTTGCGCTCATGCTCCTCTCCTTTCGGTCGGATTGAGCCGTCAGTGTGGCGAACATTGGACTTATGGAAAGATCCAGAGACGTGTTGATTGAAAGGGCCAGTTGGCTTCATCTCGACCGCCGCCCTCGCGAGACCCTCCGCGCAGTCGTCGAGCGCACGCTGCGGGATGCGATTCTCGACGGCGCGCTGAGGCCCGGCGTTCGACTCCCATCCTCTCGAGCACTCGCCGGCGAGCTCGGAGTCTCTCGGGGCGTCACCTCTGAGGCGTACAGCCAGCTCGAGGCCCAGGGCTTTCTCGTCACGAGGACCAAGGCTGCCCCGGTTGTCGCCCGGGTCAGCCGGCCGACGCGCTCCCCCGAGCCGCTCGAGCCGGTGCCGCCTGCTCCACGGTACGACTTCATCCCGACGACGCCCGACGTGACGCTCTTTCCTTCCCGGCGCTGGACGTCAACGGTGCTCGAGGTCCTGCGGACGGCGCCGGCCGCATTCTTGGACTACGGCGACCCTCGGGGCGTGCGCGAGCTCCAGGAGGTGCTCGCCGACCACATCGGGCGAACGCGTGGCGTCATCACCGACCCGTCGCGGGTCATCGTCATCCAGGGTGCAGCCCAGGGCATCGACCTGCTCGGGCGTCTGCTCGTTCGGGCTGGCCTCCGCCGGGTTGTGGTCGAAGATCCATCGCTCGACAGCCAGCCGCAGCGATTCCGGGCGCACGGGCTCGAGGTGGCCGGTCAGCGCACCGACTCGGAAGGATCGTCGTCGATCGTCTCCGCGGCGACGCCGCTCTCGTCACGCCCGCGCATCAGTTCCCGACCGGCGCCGTCCTAAGTGGTGAACGCCGCCGAGCGCTGCTCGACTGGGCGAATCGAAGAAGCGCGCTCGTGATCGAAGACGATTACGACTCAGAGTTCCGCTACGACCGTCAGCCCGTGCGCGCGCTCCAGGGCCTCGATCCCGAACGGGTGGTCTATCTCGGTACGACCTCGAAGTCGCTCGCGCCTGCGCTCCGCCTCGGCTGGCTGGTCGTGCCGACCCCGCTCGTCGAGGAGGCCGGCCGCATCAAGCACCTGCTGGATGTCTGCTCGCCTCCGATCGACCAGCTGGCTCTCGCTCTCTTCATCGCCCGCGGCGACTACGACCGGCATGTTCGGCGGGCGCGTGGGATCTACCGGAGGCGTCGAGACCGGCTTCTCGCCGCTCTCGACGCCAAGCTGCCCGAACTCGCGGTCGAGGGCGTCGCCGCCGGCGTGCACGTGCTCCTTCGACTACCGGCCGGTGTCGACGACCGGCTGGTCGCGTCCGCAGCCGAACGCAACGGCGTGCGCGTCGTGCCTCTCTCGGCGTACGAGCTGGCCCCGTCGGGCCGAGGCGGTCTCGTGATCGGCTACGGACGGATCCACGAGGATGCGATCGAACCGGCGGTCAGCGCCCTTGCAGCTGCGGTCCGGTTCGCTAGAGGACGAGCGACTCGGGGAAGACGGCGCCGCCGGCGAAGCGCTCGGGCCGGTATGGGGTGAGATCGAAGGCGGAGCTGCCGGTGAGGAGCTCGTCCGCGACCGCGGCGCCGACCGCCGGCGCCTGCATGAACCCGTGACCTGAGAAGCCACAGGCGGCGTAGACCCCGTCGTCGACCCAGCCGATGATCGGGTGCGCGTCGGGGGTCATGTCGTAGAGGCCGGCCCAGGCACGCGCGACCTTGACCCCGGCTGCCGGCGGGAAGCGGTGCGCGAGGCGCCCGAGCCAATCGGCGACCAAGGCCTCGTCGACTACCTCCTCTGTCCCCCACCTGAGAATCGGCTCGACCATCGCCAGCCTGAGACCCTCGCCCGCGCGCCGGAAGTGGAACCCGGTCTCCTCCTCGATCGTCATCGGGAGATCGACCGGCAGCTCCGGAACCGGTTCGGTGTCGACGAGCTGGCGGACGAGTGGGCGAACCGGGACGTCGGCGAGCTCGGGCGACGCGGCGCCGCAGGCGACGACGAGCACGTCGGCGTCGAGCTCCCAGGCATCGGTTTCCTCCCGGAGCTCCACCCCGCCCGCCACCGCCTCACGCACGAGATGGCGCGTGACGGCCGTGGGGTCGGCGACACCGTCTTCGCGGCAGATGGACGCACCGAGGACGTCTTCGGTCCGGAGGCCGCGAACGAAGGACGCATCGACTTCCTCAACCGGCACGCCGAGCTCGACCTGGAGGCGACGGCGCTCGGCCAGCTGCGCGAGGCCGTCCTCGGTCGTGGCGAGGAAGAGGTAGCCGACCTGATCGAAGAGCGGCGCGCCGAGCTCGGCGAAGAAGCGGGCGCCGGCCTGGGCGAGCCGCACCTCGGACGCGGTCGAGAACTGCTGCCGCACGCCGCCCATCGCCTTGCCGGTCGCGCCCGAGGCGACCTCCGCGCGGTCGCAGAGGATCACGTCGGCGCCGTTCCCGTGCCGGGCGAGGTGATAAGCGATCGAAGCGCCGACGGCGCCGGCGCCGGCTATGACGATTCGAGCCACTGCTCCAAATCGGCGCGCTCCTCGGACGTCAGAGCGCGGAGCGGCGCACGCACGTCGGGACGAACCGACAGCCCGCGGAGGCCCAGCACCGTCTTCAACGCCGAGTGGAACGGAAAGCGCTCGAGCGCCGCGCGCTTCTCCGGGCCACCGTCGGGAAATGCGGCCGCGAGGCCGGAGACGCTTCCCGCCGCGCCGAGCTCGAGACCGCGGGCGACCAGCGTCTCGGCGCCGATGAAGATGTCGAGCCCCTCGATCAGATACGGCTCGACCGCCTCCCACGGCTGGTTTGAGACCTTCAGGCCCGCGACGCGGTCGCCCAGCCGCTCGATCACCGACAACGGAATCGAGTAGCCGGCGCGCGCCTTGAACTCGTAGAGGTAGAACGGCAGCGGGCCGGCGGCGGCCGCTGCGGCGGCGAAGTGACGGTAGAGCGCCTCCTCGTCCAGCGTGTAGTAGGGCGGGCCGATCACGGCCACCGCATCGGCTCCGACCTCGACCGCGTGGCGCGTGAGTGCGACGGTCTCGGCCGTCGTCTGTGCGCCGCAGTGGACGGCGACCTGGAACCGCCCCGCGGTGGCGGCAACGAAGAGCTCAGCAGCCCGCTTCCGCTCCTCCGCCGAGAGCAGGATCCCCTCGCCGGTCGTCCCGAGTGCCAGGATCCCGTCGAGCCCGCCGTCGACGAGGAAATCGACGTATTGCGCGAACGCGTCCTCGTCCAGCGCGGCGCCGTCGTCCCGCAAGGGCGTGATCGCAGCGGCCAGGGCTCCGCGCAACATCCCCCGACAATAAGGTTCCGACCCGTGGCAGGGCTCCGGATCGAACGCGACGGCCCGATCCTCCGGATCACGCTCGCGAAGCCCGAGCGGCGCAATGCGTTCGACGCCGAGCTGATCCGCGAGCTGCACGAGGCGTTCTCGGACGTCGGCGACGCGCGGGTCGTCGTGCTGGCCGGGGAGGGCCCGAGCTTCAGCGCCGGCGCCGACGTCGAGTGGCAGCGGTCGGCGATCGAGCTCTCCTACGACGAGAACGTCGAGGACGCGCTCCGCCTCTACCGGATGCTGGAGACGATCGACTCGTGTCCGGCTCCAGTCGTCGGCCGCATTCAGGGCTACGCGCTCGGCGGCGGCTCCGGGGTGGCGGCCTGCCTGGACGTCGGCATCGCCGCCGAGGACGCCGTCTTCGGCTTCTCGGAAGTCAAGCTCGGGATCATTCCGGCGGTGATCTCGCCGTTCGTTCTGCCGAGAATCGGCGCGGCGGCGCGGCGCTACTTCCTCACCGGCGAGCGCTTCGGTGCGGACGTAGCCCTGCGGATCGGGCTCGTCAGCGAGGTGACCGACGACCTTGACGGCGCGGTCGAGCGGGTCGTCGGCGAGCTACTGACCTCCGGTCCCGAGGCGACACGGGAGGCGAAGCGGCTCGTGCGCGAGCGGCCGGGCGGCGACGAGGCGGCGCAGATTGCAGCTCGGCTACGCGCGGGCAAGGAAGGACAAGAGGGGTTGCGGGCGTTCCTCGAGCGTCGTAGGGCTGCCTGGATCGACTGACGTCCGACACGTCTGGCATTCTGTAGCCAGACGTGGCAACAGACCTGATCAGGCGTCCGAGAGGTGCAGCGGGTGCTCGCGTACTGGAACCGCGAGATCTGGGAGGGGAATCAGAAGATGATCGACCGCATGCTCGGATCGTTCAGATGGGCATGCCTTGCCCTAGTTGGCAGCGTCCTCGTGTGGTCGGTGGGGTTGGCGCTACAGTGACCACCGCGATGCCGAAGCGACCGAACCCGGTCCCTCCCGCACCTCCGCCTCCTCCTCCCGGCCTGTATGCGCCCGAGAGCGGAGGCACGGGGAGGGATCCGAGT
>Ga0126312_10002745_pt1 | contig 11793 bp, 8 predicted proteins | sample Plot104A_FD_92537 | JGI IMG/M metagenome (GOLD analysis project Ga0126312, IMG submission 92537) | Serpentine soil microbial communities from UC McLaughlin Reserve, CA, USA - Plot104A | ecosystem: Environmental > Terrestrial > Soil > Grasslands | place: USA: UC McLaughlin Reserve, Lake County... | reverse complement strand
TTGACCACGCAAACAGCGGCTCGTCCACGCGATTCACGTGCGCCCAGCTCGACGCCGGGCTGTTCGTCTCCATGGCTGCCGGAGCGGCGCCTTACGATCGAACACGCCGCCGCCCCTGCGCGACAGCGGGCCTCGTCCGCAGGGACGACGAAAGCCTGCCGACGAATCACCCTCGCCGCCGATCCGGAATCGCGCCTGCGGCCGATGCGGCTCGCGTGCCCGAGCCGCAGAGTGCTCGTACCGATTCCCAAACGGCCACGGAGGGCGAAAGGTTGTTCCACGCAGGAGACCAGATCGAGAACCCCGTTACCGGCGAGCGGCTCATCTTCGTCGAGACGTCGGCCCAGAACGGCGGCAAGCGCGTCGTCTTCGAGACGATCGTCAAGCCCCGCGGCTTCGTCGCCGCCGCACACTTCCACCCGCACCAGACGGAGTGCTTCGAGGTTCTCGAAGGCACGCTCGGAATGCGGCGCGGCAAGGAGACGCTGGAGCTCGGGCCCGGCGAGGACGTCGTCGTCGAACCGCTGACCGCGCACAAGTTCTGGAACACGGGCGACGAGACCGTACGCTTCCGCTGCACCGTGACTCCCGCGCTGCAGTTCGAGCGGCTGATCGCGACGATGTACTCGCTCGCCGCCGACGGGAAGACGAACAAGAAGGGGATGCCGGGCCCGATCCGCCTCTCGGCGATCGCCCGCCACCACTTCGACGACGTGCGGCTGCCGTTCCCGCCGGTTTGGATGCAGCGCGCGGGACTCGCCCTCGGCGCGCCCACCGCGAAGCTGTTCGGCTTCACGCCGACCTACGACCCGATCCCCGGCGAGCTCGCCCCGAACGTCTAGGCCGGAGACGTGAAGACGCGCCTGCTGATCGCCCTCCTGATCCTGGCAGCGCTCGCGCTCGCCGTCGGCGGCTGGATCGTCGGCGGCGGGCGCTCCGCCCTTTCGGACGCGGAGCCGCGATACGTTTAGCTCGTGGCGGCGTCGACCGATCTCAGCGCGAACGGCCTCACCGCCGCGTGGCTGTCGACGAAGTGGGGGATCGACACCGTCAGGATCGAAGGGATGCGGCGGGCCGGCGAGCTCGTTGCCGTGAGGCCGGCGGGATCGCACGAGTGGCGCTTCCCGGCATGGCAGTTCGGGGACGACGGACGCGTCCGCCCCGATGTCGAGCGCGTGCTCGCCGCAGCGCGAGCGCGGGAACTCACGCCAGACCGCCTCGGCGTCCTGCTCGCACGCAGGAGCGGCCTGACGAGCGGCGAGCGGCTGCTCGACGACCTCCTCGCGGGTCGCGTCGACCACGTGCTCGCAGCGATCGAACGCGCCTGACCGGCGCTACACTGCCCCCTCGTCCCTGCGGGCCGTTAGCTCAGTTGGTAGAGCAGGGGACTCTTAATCCCAAGGTCGAAGGTTCGAATCCTTCACGGCCCACTCAAAAACGCCTGCAAATAAGCGAATCGTGAGCCGCGAAATCGATGTTAACGGTCGCGGAGTCAACATCCGGTTGTTGACCCGAGCCAGCAGACCCGAGAAGCCCCGAGTCAGCGCAATTGAATCCGAGTGGTCCCAGGACACGGTGAGTCCCACGGTCGCCGCCGTCGACGGACGTTGGCCCGGCGAGTGTTGCCAACTGTTGCCGCGCGGAAATCGAACCGCGGCGCCGGCGAAAATACAGTGTTCCCACCGTCGCTACGGTCTCTCCGCCTCCCTAGCGTCACACGCGTCATCTACAGGGAGGCTCGATGAAACGCTCAGCAGCAAAGCGGACCGCGGCGGCGGCCGGTGCAGCGGTGCTGGTCGCGTCGCTTGCCGCAGTCGCCTCGGCAAAGCAGTTCACCTCGTGGGGTACGCCGGTGAACGCCGAGGCGGTCCCGGGCACAAGCCAGGACGTGAACACGCAGTTCAACGACGGCTGCCCGATCCAGTCGCCCGACGGGCTCAGCCTTTACATGGCCTCGAACCGCCCGGGCGGCCTCGGAGGCCAGGACATCTGGGTCGCGCACCGAGAAAGCAAAGACGCCCCGTGGGGGGCGCCGGAAAACGTCGGCGCACCGGTCAACTCGGACGCGAACGACTTCTGCCCGACGCCACTGCGCGGGAAGCGGCTCCTGTTCGTCAGCGAGCGCGGCGGGCCCGGAAGTTGCGGGGGAGCCGATATCTACCTCACGCGTTTGCACCCGCTTCAGGGCTGGGACGACCCGCAAAACCTCGGCTGCCAGGTGAACAGCGCGGCCGGCGAGGCGGGACCATCGCTCTTCAAGACGAAGACGGGAGCGCAGCTCTACTTCTCCAGTACGCGGGACGGTGACAGCAACATCTACGCGAGCACGAAGCTCGCCGACGGCAGCTTCGGGCCGGCAACCCCGGTCACGAGCCTGAACACGGCGAGCGAGGACTTCCGCCCGAACGTTCGGAAGGACGGGCTCGAGGTCGTCTTCGACTCCAATCGACCCGGGACGCTCGGCGGCCAGGACATCTGGTCGTCGACCCGCGATTCCGTCGAGGACGCGTGGTCGACGCCGGTCGACTTGACAACGGTCAACTCGTCCTTCAACGAGACGCGCGCGTCGCTCTCTTGGGACGGACTGACGTTGACGTTCGGTTCGAATCGCACCGGGACCGAGGGACAGGCGGACGTGTACGAGAGCACGCGCGCGAAGGCCACGCACGGCGCGGGGTAAGCGTGCTCGAGCGCCGGCGGGCTTGCTGGCCCGCCGGCGCGGCCTAGACTCGAAGAGTGAGGAGGCGCGATCCGTTGATCGGCCGGAACCGGGAACTCGCGGAGATCGGCGCCGCCGTCGCGGCTGCGAAGGCCGGCGAAGGTGCGCTGCTCCTCCTCGCGGGCGAGGCCGGCGTCGGGAAGACGAGGCTCGCTGAGAACGCGATCTCTGCCGGCGGCGTCGCGGCGCTGCGAGGGATCGCGTCGCAGCGCGGTGCCGCGCCGTACGCGCCGATCGTTGCCGTGCTCCGGAGGTTCCTGGGGCGAGCGCCGCAAGGCCTTGCGGACGTCGGGGCGCTGCGACCGCAGCTCGCAATGCTCCTGCCCGAGCTCGGCCCGCGCGCGGAGAGCGTCGATCGCGAGACGCTCTTCGAAGCGATCCGCAGGGCGTTCGAAGCCGTCGCCGGGGCAGGGCCGACTGTCGTCTTCCTCGACGACCTGCAGTGGGCGGACGCGGCGACGCTCGAGCTCCTCTCCTCGCTCGCCACGTCGGCGGAGGAGTGGCCGCTGCTCCTGCTCTGCGCGTACCGCAACGAGGAGATCCCGCGTGGGCATGCGCTGCGCCGGCTCCGCACCGAGCTGCGCCGCAGCGGCCGCCTCGCGGAGCTCGTCGTCGAGCCGCTCGATCCCGCCTCGACCGTGGCTCTGGCCACGCAGGTTCTCGGGCAGGAGCCCGGTCCCACGCTTCGCGCAGCGTTGGTCGATCGGACCCAAGGCGTTCCCTTCTTCGTGGAGGAGCTGTCCGCCGCGCTCGAGGCGGGCTCGTTACTCGTTCCGACTGAGCAAGGACTCGAGCTCGAGACGGACACCGCGGTTCCCGTTCCGGAGACGATTCGCGACGCAGTACGTCTCAGGTCCGACGGCTTGTCGTCGGCCGGTCGCCGCGCGCTGGAGGCTGCGGCGACCGCCGGCACACGCTTCGATCTCGACCTCGTCGCAGCCGTCGGTGCGGACGAGGGCCTCGCGGAGCTGCTCGACCACGGGCTGCTCGTCGAGAGCGACGCCGGCCGGGCGTCGTTCCGCCACGATCTCGCACGTGAAGCCGTCTACGCAGATCTGCCGTTGCCGCGGCGGCGCGCTCTGCATCGTTCCCTCGCCGAGGTGCTCGAGACTCGCGAAGCGGAGCCGGGACTCGTCGCCGAGCACTGGGTCGCGGGGGCCGAGCGTGAGCGCGCGCGGCCGGCGCTCCTCGCGGCCGCGCGGGCGTACTGCGACTTGCACGCGTACCGCGACGCCGCCGCCGCCGGCCGTGCCGCGCTCGAGCTGTGGCCCGAGGACGACGAGCCCGCGCGCCTCGTCGTGCTCGACGAGCTCGGCGGCTGCGCGCAGCTCTGCGGCGAGTTTGCCGAGGCGGTTCGCGCATGGGAAGAGCTCGCCGAGAGCGCCCGCGACGATCTCGCCCGAGTGGCCGAGGTGAAGCGCAAGCTCGCGACGGTGTACGAGTTGCAGGGTGCAGCGTCTCGGGCGGTCGCGGCACGGCTCGAGGCCGCCGACGCGTTCTCGACGTGCGGCCATGATGCGGAGGCGGCTGCCGAGCGTTTGCTCGCGGCCTTCCGTCTCTTCAACGAAGAGCCGGTCACTGCGCGGGAGCTGTTGGACCATGCTCACGAGGAGGCTGTGCGGGCCGGAAGAACCGACCTCGAGTCGCGCTGCCTTCGCGAGAAAGGATTTCTCGTCTCCCGGGAGGGTCGGCTCGAGGAGGCGCTCGAGCTGACACACCGGGCGCTCTCGCTCGCACTGGAAGGCACCCACATCGAGGACATCGTCGAGGGCTACTGGATGCTCGGCGTGATCTCGAACAACTGGGGTGACTACCCGGCGGCGCAATCCGCGCTCGAAGGGGCGGCCGACTTTTGCCGAGCGCACAACCTGGAGCCGGATGAGCAGTTCTGCCGCAGCTGCGTTGCGGTCGTCCTCTGGAGCCGGGGCGCGTGGGACGAAGCAGAGGAGATCTCTCGCGACGTCCTCGCGTCACCAGCGACCTCTGACCCCGCACGTGCGCACGCGCTGGAAACGCTCGGGCTGATCGCTGCGGCGCGAGGGAAGACCGCAGCCGCACGGCCGCTCCTGCGCCAGTCGCTCGCCATCGGACGTGAACAGGGAATGCTCGGCACGGTGTGCATCAGCGGGTTCGGTCTCGCGCTCGTCGACGAGCTCGATTCGAGGATCGACAAGCAGTGGGAGGACTTCGTCGCGTCGTCGGCCGACGACCCGCCCAACAATCATTACGCTCCGCCGCTCCGCTGGGCGGCGACGTTCGCGACGCGACGCGGGGATGCGGCGCTCGTGCACACTTGCGCGCGAGCCGCTGCCGACCTTGCTGCGGTCTTCGCAAGCGCCCAAGCGCTCGCTGCGCTCGCGCACGTTTTCGGCGAGGTTGCACTCGTGGAAGGCGACGCCTCGCGTGCCGCGGAGCAGTTCGAGCAGGCTCTCGATCTTTTTCGCAACGTCGACTCGCCGTTCGAGCGGGCGCACATGCAAACGCGCGCGGGCGTCGCGCTGGCTGCAGCCGGCGAGCGCCAGCCGGCCGTCGATCGCCTCGTCGAGGCCTATCGAACCCTCCGTAAGCTCGGAGCGCGCCCCTTCGCGCTTCAGATTGCCGCGGATCTCGAAGCGCTTGGAGAGCGCGTCGACCGTCGCCTCGGACGGCTCGCAGCGCGTGAGCTCGAGAACGGCGGCTTGACGAGGCGTGAGCTCGAGATCCTGCGGCTCGTCGCGGTCGGCAAGACGAACCGCGAGATCGCGCGCGACCTCTTCGTCAGCCCGCGCACGGTGGAGATGCACGTCAGCCACATGCTCTCGAAGCTCGATTGCAGCTCGCGGACAGAGGCAACCAGCAAGGCCCACGAACTCGGCTTACTCGAAACCATTGCGACGCGCTGAATCACGCGCTCGGCGAGAGATTCTCGGAGGGGGTCGAAACGCTTCCACTCGGGGTCTCGCTGCGACCGACCGTTGTTGTCTGGAGTGGGCAACAGAATGGGTCAACAGAAGGTCAACAAGGCGACGCGAGAGCACGCCAGACGATCCGAGGGGATTTGGCTCAATCAACCCCTGCGGCGAGTAATCGCCAGCTGTCACGAGGGCACGGCGTCCACTCTTAATCCCAAGGTCGAAGGTTCGAATCCTTCACGGCCCATCTCGTACGAGGTCGAGCGCGAACGGGTCGCCGAGCTCGTACGTGCGATCGTCGGCTTGCGCCGAGCTTTCAGGCATCGGAGTCATCGCCTCGTTCGACCGCGACGCGTCGGTTCGACGACTCGAGCCGAGCGTCTGAGACGTCTCGAGCCCGGTGTGCGAGGAAAGCGCGCCTCGCCCGCGGCCGCCGAGGGCGGTGCGGGCGAGGCGCGCTCCGATTCAGGAAGCGTCGGCCAGCGAGGTCGTCCAGACGCTGCGACCGTAAGTCGCTGCGTAGAGCGTCTCGCTGCCGGCGGGCAGGTCGATGTCGTTGATCGGCACGAGCGGCAGGTTGTCTCCCACCTTGAGCCACGTCTTGCCGAGGTTCGGCGTGCGCCAGACGCCGACGTCGGTGGCGATGAAGAGCCACTTCGGCTTCGCCGGATGGCGGATGACGTCGTTGATCGGCGCCTGCGGGATCTTCTTGCCGGCGATGTCGGCCCACGTGTTGCCGCCGTCGCTCGTCATGACGATGTGCGCGTAGCCGTCGCCCGAGCGCCAACCCGAGAACGTCGCCCACGCGACGTCCGGGTTGTCCTGGTCGACGGTGATCCGGGTGACCCAGCGTCCGGGGAACACCGGGCTCTCGAGCTCCTCCCACGTCACGTCGGCGGCCGGAGCCATTGCGTTGCGGCTCACCCACATCAGGCCGCTGTCGGTGCCGGCGTAGAGGAGGTCGGCGTCGGCGGTGGTGGTGCCGACCGCCGTGATCGTGCCGAAGCCCGGGGCGCGCGGCTCAGTGCCCTCCGTCAAGTCCGGGCTGATCCGCTGCCACGTCCGCTGGCCGATATCGGTGTTCATCCGGAGCACGAAGTTGCTGCCGCCGAACACGAAGCGCGTGTCGGCGCCGAACTCGATCGGGGCGACCCAGTTCTTGCGGTCGGCATTCGGCATGGTCATCGAGAAGCCGCCGTTCGCCGTCGGCGGCGGGGCGAAGCCGCGGCAGCCGCCGTTCTGGGAGCAGCCGTAGAATTTGTGGTCATTCGTCGGGTCGATCCGGTTCATCATCCCGTCGCCGCCCACGAAGCCGGCCCAGTCGCCGTTGACGACGTCGTTCTGATTCCCCGGGCCCCACGACCTCAGGGAGCCGTTGTCCTGCGAGCCGGCGTTGACACGCGCGCCGTCCTGCAGTGAGACGTCCATCGCGTAGAACTGCGTCACGGGCAGGCGCGCCGTCTTGGTCCACACCCCGCGTGCCCGACCGTTCTCCAGCGACCGGTAGAACCCGCCGTCGTTACCGAGGAAGACCTTGTTCGCCGTGAAGGGGTCCCACTCGACGCCGTGCTGGTCTGCGTGCGGCGCCTGCGAGGTCGTCCAGGTCAGGCCGGCGTTCGTGCTTTCGGCGAGATTGACGCCGTCGGCGAAGACGTGCAGCGGATCGACCGGGTCCACGTAGACCTTGCCGAACCACCAGGCGAAGCCGCCGCTGATGTTCTGCAGCGTGCCGCCCGACGTCGCTCCGACCGCGGCCCACGTGGCGCCGGCATCGGTGCTCGTGAAGAAGCCGTTGAAGTTGCCGCGGGCGGTGCTGGAGATCAAGTACGCCCGGGTCGGGTCGCTGTCGCTGAAGTCGACGCCCATCTTGCCGACGAGGGTGTCCGGCGTCTGCAGCGTCGGATCCGTCTCGCTCTGCGGGAGCGGCGCGTTCTGGACCTTCACCCACGTGTGGCCGGCGTCGATCGACCGGTAGACGTATGAGTGCGGGCCGTAGATGCGCGACTTCTCGTCGCGGATCTTGTCCCAGGTCGTCGCGAGCATGATCTCGGGGTTGGTCTTGTTGATGCTCACGTCGATTGCGCCGGTAGACGTGGTCTCCGGCACGATGACGCGGGTCCAGGTGGCCCCCCCGTTCTCTGTCATGAACAGGCCCCGAGACGGCTCCGTGTCGTGCAGCGCTCCCATGACGGCGACGAAGACCCGGTTGTCGTCGCGCGGGTCGATGACGATCTCGCCGATCGTGTCGCCGTCCTCGAGGCCCATGTGGGTCCACGTCGCGCCGTCGTCCGTCGACTTGTAGATGCCGTTGCCGTAGTACGCCGAACCTCCACCGTGGTCGGGCTCGCCGCTGCCGGCCCAGACGACTCCGTCGGAGTCGACCGCGACCGACCCCATGGACTGCGGCAGATAGTGGGGCCACACGCTGGTCAGGGTCTCGCCGCCGTCAGCCGTCCGCCAGAGGCCTCCGCTGCCGGTGGCGACGTACGCGACGTCCTTCGTGGTGGGATCAGCGGCGGTGTCGCGGACGCGGCCACCGATGTTGCTCGGGCCGAGCTCGGCCCACACCTGATCCGTGCTCGGCGAGCCCTTGCTCGCCGCGCCGGCCGCCTTGGACTGTGCGATCGCCTCGTTGACCGCGGCATCCGGGATCGAGCCGTCGGCGTTGGCCCGCTGCATGTACATCCATTCCTCGGCGCCGTCGGGCTCGGCGGTGGGCTGAGACACGAGAACCGCGACGGACTCCGTCCCCTCGCCCTTGATCACCGCTGCGGTGCCTGCAACCACGAGAATCAGGAGGGCCGCCGCGGCGGCCACGATCGCGGCATACTTTTTGTTCTCCATTCGGTGCGCGTACCTCCCCAGGTCGTATGGCGCGCTTGCGCCCTGACTCCACCGCGGCGATTGCGTCTCCTGGTGGCATCAGCCTCAGACGTACGCCCCCCGCGCGGGGGCAGAGTACACCCGAACTACTGGCGCGCCAAGCTCTCGAGCGCCGAATGGCTGCGTCGGCTGTCGGACGCGACGGCCGCCGCAAGAATCACGAGATGCTCGAACGCCTTCGACGCCGCCGGCTGTGGGTTGTGGGCCTCGCGGCGGCAGCGTTGGTCGTGAGCGCGAAGTTGCTCGTCGTCGACGAACCATACGACCCGTGCTCGGCCCCGACGGCCGCTCCTGCGGCCGAAACCGCGCTCATGCCGGCGGGCCTCTCCTTCGACCAGATCGGAACGGTGACGCGTGTCCTGAAGGAGGAGCGCTACGTCACGGTGCTGGCGGTCACGGCGAAGCCGATCGACGAGGTCACGGTCCTGGTCCAGGATGCCGTTCTCGCCGCCGGCTACCGCCCCGCCGGCATGGACAACGAGGGCTTCGAGGCGGAGGTGTTCTTCACCACCGGGCCGTATGCCGGAGGACAGGCGCGCGTGCGGCGGGGCGCGTGCAAGGGCAGGTGGGAAATCGACCTCGTCCTCCTCGACCGGCAGGCCGAGCCCCCGCGTACGATCCTCCCCACCACGGTCCCATAAGCGAGCACGAGAAGCTGCGCACGCGCGTTCAGGATGAGGCACGCCGGCGCTGCGCCAGCTCCACGCCTCGTGCGACCGCCGCGCAGGCCAACACCACGGTCGCCGCCACGACCAGCGTCAGGCCGTAGCTCGCTTCTGCGCCGAACACCGCTCGGTTGTCCAGCCAGTTCTCGAACGCCGTCCACGCGATCACGACCGAAGCGCCGAACACGCCCAGCACGCCGAGCCGCGACCCCCGGTTCATCGACCGTGTCCAGCCGATCGCGAACGCGGCGACGATCAGGACGAGCCAGCCGTTGTCAGGTCCCTCCGTCCCGTCAAGCTGCACAGGCCCGTCCGTCGTCCTCGTGAGGAAGACGCCGGCGACGGCGGCCGCGAGCGCTGACCAGGAGACGGCGTGGGTCGCCGATGTCCAGGCGTGACGGCGTGTAGCTTCCTGCGGCAGTGAGCGGCGACACTAACACCGAGGCTCCGCCGGGAAGGGGGCGCCGGACGATCGCGGTCGTCGGACTGGTTGCGGCGGCGCTGTTCGTCGCGCTCTACCGCCAGGTGCTCGGGATCACGCAGCAGCGGAGCTGGCCGCCGCCCTCAGACGCCGTGACGGCCGCAAGCGCCAAAGCCGCGACGGCGGCGTTCGCGTCACGACGCGGGACGAGGCCGCATGACGCGTCGCTCGATTTCGCCTGGTCCACCGCGGCGACGATCGAGCCGTGGGTCGAGGGCAAGAACTTCTTCCCTCGCATCTTCGCGGACGTGGAGGCTGCGAAATCGTCCGTGCACATCCTCATGTTCGGTTGGCGGGAGGGTGAGGTCGGGATGCAGATGGCCTCACTGCTCGAGCGAAAGCTGGCCGACGGTCTGGACGTACGCGTGATCGTCGACGGCTTCGGCTCGAAGCCGTATCAGGACGCGCGGGAGATGTTCACGCGACTCGCCGACGCGGGAGCGCAGATCGTCGTCAACGACGTGTTCCCGCTCGACCGCGACGGGCTTTTCCCGCACGAGCAGCACGTCGACTGGCGCCAGGACGAAGTCGGCCGAGCCGACCACCGGAAGCTGTACGTCATCGACGGCGACGTCGCGTGGACCGGCGGAGCGGGCATCGAGGACCACTTCGAGAACGGCGGTTTCCACGACTTGATGACGCGCGTCACCGGCGACGTCGTGCGCCAGGCGCAGGCGGCCTTCCTGACGAGCTTCCGCGGCCACGGTGGGCCACTGCCGAGCGAGCTCTCGCCGTACTTCCCCGAGCCCGCCGAGCCCGGCTCGACGCCGATCGCGCTCGCGCAGGTCATCCCGGGCGGCTTCGTCGCGGCCTCGCAGGCGATTCGGGAGCAGATCGACGGCGCGCGAGAGAGGCTGGACGTGATGAACGCGTACATCACGGATCACGACATCATCGAGCGCATCCTGGCGGCCGTGCGGCGCGGAGTGAAAACGCGGATCGTGATCTCCGAGACGTCCAACAACGCGCAGGCATCAGCCGCGCTCAAGCACCGGTACCCGGGACTGATCGACGCGGGCGCGGAGGTGTGGGAACTGCCCGGGACGGTCGTGCACGCGAAGGTGGTGCTGGCCGACGACATCGTGAGCTTCGGCACCGTCAACCTCGACGCCTGGGCTCTCTACCGCAACTCGGAGATCATGATGATCGCGCGGAGCCCCGAGACCGCGGCGTTGCTCGAGGAGCGGCTCTTCGAACCCGACATCGCCCGTTCGAAGCCCGGCCGGCCACCCGAGTCGGCCGGCGAGAAGTTCCAGAGCTGGCTCTGGGACAAGTTCGTCTCGTTCCTCTGACCAGAAGCCGCCGGTACACGGCTGGCGCTCACGCACCACCCGCGCGTGGAGTTTCCGGTGATGCCGACGGCCCCTCGGAGTCCGCAACGTTCCCGGCTTTAGTCCGCGAAGTCGAGGAAACCGACGGCGAGCATCTGGCGCGCGATGGCGGCGCCCGTATCGCCTTCGTTTCGCTCGACGGCTGCCGCGAGCGCTTCGCCGAGGGTCTTCGAGCCGTCCAGCTCTCGGATCAATTGCCTCGTGCTCGGATCGAGCTCCGCGGAGAAGGGCAGCCCACTCTCCAGCCGGAGCGTGGCCGCCTCGGCGTGCCAACGGCCTTCGCCGAAGCGCGTGTCCTGGCCGACCACCGCGTCGTCGGCCACGCGCAGGTGGCGGCCGAGGAGCGCCTTCTGATCGAGCTCGGCCAGCCGGTCGTGCGTCTCGAAGAGCTTCCGGACGTGTCGCCCGGCGGGGCGAAGTGCAGCCCGCGGCAGCTGCTGCGCCTCCAGCCAGCCGTCACGCCCGTCCGCGCGCTTGCGCACGACGAGGCAGGCGTAGCCGAGTTGCTCGATCCCGAGCTCCTGGTAGTACGCCAGCCAGCGATCGAGCGCGTCGGCGTACTCCTCGGGCTTGTCGAGCAGATCGCGATTCCACACCGTTGCGGTCTCGATCGGATCGTCGGTCGACGTGTGCAGCAGGAACGCGTCGCAGCCCGAGCCGGCGAGCCAGCTCCGCGGACGTTCCATCGGCGCCTCCGGGTCGAGCGCCCACGCGATGAGAACGCACGCGAACGCACCCGGCGCGAGGGCGGCAGGCGCCGAGCGAACCACGTGCTCCGAGACGGCATCGCCCCTCATGCCGCCGTCGCGGAACAGGTAGTCGC
>Ga0126312_10002744_pt1 | contig 11795 bp, 12 predicted proteins | sample Plot104A_FD_92537 | JGI IMG/M metagenome (GOLD analysis project Ga0126312, IMG submission 92537) | Serpentine soil microbial communities from UC McLaughlin Reserve, CA, USA - Plot104A | ecosystem: Environmental > Terrestrial > Soil > Grasslands | place: USA: UC McLaughlin Reserve, Lake County... | reverse complement strand
GCTCGCGAGCAGCACGAAGGTGATCAGCACGAGCGCCGCGCCCCATGCCTGCTCCTGCAAGGCGGGGTCGGCCTGCTCGGACGAGGTGAAGATGAACATCGGGATCGAGGCGAGCGCGTTGGTCGGATCCCAGGAGACCGAGTTCGACGCCAGCGAGGTGGTGAACAGAAGCGGCGCCGTCTCGCCCGCGACTCGCGCCGTCGCCAGCGTGGCGCCGGTGATGATGCCGCCGACTGCCATCGGGACCACGACGCTGACGGTCGTCCGCCAGCGGGGAGCCCCCAGCGCGAGGCTCGCTTCGCGCATCGCGCCGGGAACCAGGGCGAGCACCTCCTGCGTCGAGCGCGCCACGAGCGGCAGCATCAAGATCGCAAGAGCAAACGCCCCCTTGATTCCGGCCTGGCCGTGGCCGGCGACGAGGAAAACGAAGACGAAGATGCCGACGACGATCGCCGGGATACCGTTGAGCACGTCGAAGGCGACCGTCATCGCCGTCTGGATCCGCCGCGGCGCGAACTCGTTCAGGTAGATCGCGGCGAGCACGCCTACGGGCAACGCCATCGCAACCGAGAGCCCGACGATCACGAAGGTCCCGACGATTGCGTTGGCGATCCCGGACGGCTCGTTGCCGAACCCGGCCAGGAACGACGGCGTCTCCGTGAAGAAGTCGAGGTTGATCGCGCCGATTCCGCGCTTCCCGATCGACCCCACGACGATCACGAGCAGGGCAACGGCCGCCAACGCGGCGAGCGTCGCGAGCCCCTCCATGATCCAGTTGACGATCCGGCGCCTCGTTCGATGCTCGCTCGTCAGGTTCATGTGCGCCCCTGCTGCCGCGCCGCGACACGCGTGACGATCACGCGCGCGAGCAGGTTCACCACGAGCGAGAACGCGAGCAGGATCACCGCGAGGTAGACGAGCGAAGAGACCATCAGGTGCGTCGTCGCTCCCTGGTAGCTGCTTGCGATGCGGCTCGCGAGGGTGTCGCCCGGATCGAAGAGGTTCCAGGTGATCGCCTCGTTGTTTCCGATCACCTGCGTCACGGCGATCGCCTCACCGACGGCACGGCCGAGGCCGAGGATCATCGCCGCCGCCATCCCCGCGCGGGCGTACGGGAAGATGACCCCCTTCACGAGCTCCCAACGGGTCGCCCCGAGCGCGAGCGCTCCTTCCTTGAGCTCCCGCGGGACGTTGAGGAAGAGCTCTCGGCAGATGCTCGAGATGATCGGGACCATCATGATCGTCAGGATCGCGATCGCGGAGAGGAAGCTCGATCCTGCCGCCGGCGCAGTCTTGAAGAACGGCGTCCAGCCGAGTGTGCGGTGCAGGAACGGCCCCACGTGGTCGACGATCCACGGGCCCATGACGAGGATCCCCCAGAGACCAAGCACGACGCTCGGGACGGACGCCAGCATCTCCACGAGCGCTCCGACCGGGCCCCGCAGCCAGCGGGGCGCGAGCTCGGTCAGGAACAGCGCGATCGCGATCGAGATCGGTGCGGCCAGGAGTAGCGCGCCGAACGACGTCAGCGCGGTGCCGAAGAGAAACGGTGCGGCGCCGAAGACGTTCCCGGTCGGATTCCACGTCCGTGAGGTGAGGAACCCGAGGCCGAACTCGTTCATCGCCGGCCATGCGTCGGAGATGAGCTCGCGGGCGATCAGCGCGAGCAGCACCACGGCCGAGAGCGCCGCGGCCAGCGTCAACCCGTAGAGCACGGCGTCGCCGGAATTGAATCGACCCCGCCGCCGCAGGGCGGCGGGGTCGGAGAGCGATCCGGCGGCGGCGGCCAACTACGACTTGACGCGCTTGAGCTGTGTCTTCGCCCGCGTGACGACGTACTGCGGCACCGGCTCGAAGATCAGCTTGCGGCCGTACTGCTGGCCGCTCGTCACCGCCCAAGTGACGAAGGCCTTGAGCTGCGCCGCCTTGGAGGTCTTGAGCGGCAGGAGGACGTAGGAGTACGTGCTGATCGGGTACGCCAGTTGGAACTTCGTGCCCTTCGGCGGGTTCACGATCGACAGCTCGTTCGTCCGGCTGAACTTGTTATCGGCCGAGGCCGCTGCCCTGATGCTCCGCAGGCCGGGCGTAGCCCACTTGCCGGACTTATTCTGAACCGCCGCGAACTTGACGTGGTTCTTCAGCGCATACGCGATGTCTGCGTAGCCGATCGCACCCTCGGTTCGCGTGACGACTCCCGCGACGCCGGAGCTGCCGCGGGCGCCGACGCCCGTCGGCCAGTTGACAGTCGTGCTCGGGCCGCCGACCTTGCTCTTGAACTCCTTGTTCACCGAAGTCAGGTAGTCGGTGAAGTTGTAGGTCGTCCCGCTCCCGTCGCTGCGGTAGACCGGCGTGATCCTGCGATCCGGGAACGACACGCCGGGGTTGAGGCGCTTGATCCGCGCGTCGTTCCAGTTCGCGATCTTGCCGAGGTAGATCTCGGCGATCGCCTTGCCGTTCAGGTGGATCGCGTTCTTGACCCCGTCGAGGTTGTACATGACCGACGTAGCGGAGAGCACCCAGGGCAGCTGCATGCAGCCTTTGCAGGCCGAGAACTGGTCCGGCGTGAGCGGCGCGTCACTGGCGCCGAAGTCCACGGTGCGGTTCGTGATCGCGGCGATCCCGCCGCCGCTGCCGATGCCGTTGTAGTTGATCTCGTCGCGCTTGTAGTTCTGCTGCCACTGCGCGATCAGCGGCTGCGGGAAAGTGGCCCCGGCACCCGTGAGCGTTCCCTGACTGCGCGCCCCGGCGGACACCGCGACGGCGGCTCCGGCAAGCGCCACGAGCGCAACGGCGAGTGCGCATCTCCTGAAGCTCATGCTCTCTATCCCTCTCCTTCGCTGCGTTGTCTGCATTCGCTGCCGAGGCTAGGTCCGGCGGCACGTGGAGTGGTCGTCCACGTTGTGACCAGCTGGTGTCGATGTGGTGAACGGCTACTCGGACTTCGGCTCTGGCTCGAGCTTGTAGCCGACGCCGTAGCGCGTCTGGATGAAGGTGTGATCCCTCGCCCGCCTGTCGATCTTCTCCCGGAGCTTGCGGACGAAGACGTCCACCGTGCGATCGCGCCGCGTCTCGCGCCGCCCCCAGATCCGCTGCAGCAGCTCGTCGCGGCTGACGACACGGCCGCCTTCGAGCGCGAGCGTGTAGAGGAGCCGGAACTCGGTCGGCGTCAGGCCGGCGTCCTCGCCGTGGACGTAGGCCTGGACCTCGTCGGGGTCGAGGCGCAGCTCCTCGACCTCGATCGGGCCCCCCCGCTGCTCCCGCTCCGCGTGCGGGCCGCGCCGCGCGTTTGCCTGGACGCGCGCCACGAGCTCCTTCATGGAGAACGGCTTAACGAGGTAGTCGTCAGCTCCGATCTCGAGCGCGTGCACGCGGTCGTGCTCCGTGCCGCGAGCGGAGACGACGACGATCGGGGTGCCGATCCCTTCGCGCCGCGCGCTCTCGATCAGGTTCCAGCCGTCGGTGCCCGGGAGCATGAGATCGACGACGGCGACGTCGGGCCGCTCGAAGCGCAGCCGCCGCAGGCCGGCCGTCCCGTTCGCGACGCGGAGCGGTTCGAAGCCCGCCGCGCTCAGGTGGCGCGCCATCCCGTCGGCGATGACCTCGTCGTCTTCGACGATCAGGACCTTCGCCATACTCGCGGAAGTATGAAGTTGCCCTTCGCGCGGGACCGCGAAGAGGACGCTCGCCCTCTCACCGAGCGGCTTCAGGAGCTCGTCGACGAAAGCGACGAGCCGCTTGTCGTGCTCGGTGCCGAGAACCGCGTGCTCGCGGCCAACCGACTCGCAGACGCGCTGGCCGACCCCCCAAGCGGGCAGGAATCGTATGACGACCTCCGCGCCGGGTTCACCGCTGCCGTCTCTCACGAGCTCCGCACCCCGCTCGCGCGCATCCTGGCGCTGCTCGAGACGGCCGCGCTGCCGGGGCAGGATCCGGTTGAGCTGGCCGAGCAGGCGCGGCACGAAGTTGCGGAGGTAACCGAGGTCGTGGATGAGGTGCTCTTCCTCAGCGAGCTCGAGACGGGCCGCGCGATCGTTGCGCTGGGAGCGACCAAGGCGCTTCCGGTCGTCGAGGAGGTCTTTGCGCGACTTCGTGAGGCATCGGATCGGGCGGCCGTGATGCTTCGCGCCGAGGGAGACCCGGCGACGGAGCTACCGCTCCGCCCGCGCATGCTCCGGGTCGTGGTCGACAACCTTGCCCAGAACGCGATCCGGTACGCGGGTCCCGGCGCGACGCTCACGATCTCGGTCGCACCCGGCGAGCTCATCGGCTCGGATGACGGAGCCGGCGTGAGCGCCGACGACCTTCCTCGCCTCTTCGAGCGGTTCTTCCGCGCCGACCGAGTCCGCGGCTCGCGAGGCACCGGGCTCGGCCTCGCGGTCGTGAAGCACGTCGTCTCCGCGGCCGGGGGCACCGTCGAGGCGTCCGGCGGACCAGCTGAGGGCTTGACGATTCGCTGCGTGTTCGGCCGAATCCGCGCCGGATAGCATCGAACGCGTGCGGATCACGTTCCAAGAGGAGCTCGAGCAGCTCCAGGCGGATCTCCACGAGGAAAGCGAGTTGGTGCTCCGCGCGTTACGGGGCGCGCTGAACGCGGTCCAGCAGCAGGACGTCGAGCTCGCAGACGAGGTGATCGCGTTCGACGACGAGGTCGACCAGCGCTACCTCTCGATCGGCACCGGCATCGAGCAGCTGCTGGCCCGTCAGACGCCCGTCGCGAGCGACCTACGGCTGGTCCTCGCGGTCCTCCACATCAACCTCGGGCTCGAGCGGATGGCCGACCTCTGCGTCACGATCGCCAAGCTGACCAAGCTGACGGCGGAGCTCGAGCCGGAGGCCACCCTCGTCGAGGCATTTGAGGAGATGGGGAGTCGGGCCGAGGAGATGCTGCGCGTCGCGATGACGTCGTTCGCCGAGCGCGACTTGCCCGGCGCCGAGAGCCTTGTCGACCTCGACGAGCTGATCGATCGCGCGAACCGGCGCCTCGTCAACCACGTGCTCGAGCTGGGCAACGACCCGGCGCGGCGCGAGTGGGGGCTCCGGATGATCGTCGTCTCGCGCTGCCTCGAGCGCATCGGCGACCACGCCGTCGACATCGGCGAGCAGACGGCGTACCTCGTCACCGGCGAGTTCCGCGAATTCACGGACGCCTCGCACTCCGACTCCTGAGTTAGCCTGCCGCGGCACCCGTGAAGGAGACGTCATGAAGCTGTCGCTCGTCCCGCGGACCACGGAGTTCTACGACCTGTTCACCGCAGCCGGCGAGAATGCGCTTGCGACGGCGCGCAAGGCCGAGGAACGGTTCCGAGCCTTTCCCGAGCGCGTCGTCCATCAGCAGGAGGTGAAGGAGCTCGAGAACCGCGGCGACGACCTGACGCGGCAGATCATCGAGCTGCTGAACACCCAGTACATCACCCCGTTCGATCGCGAGGACATCTACGAGCTCGCCAAGGCGATCGACGACGTCGTCGACTACATCGAGAACGCGTCGGATCTACTCGGGCTCTACCAGGTCGGGCGCGCGATGGACCAGGCAGTCGAGCTCTCGCGCCTCCTCGTCTCCTCCGCCGAAAACCTCGCCAAAGCACTCGGCGAGCTGCGCGGCCTCCGGAACGCCGAGCGCTACCTGGTCGAGGTGAAGCGCCTCGAGGACGACGGCGACCGGGTTCTCCGCGACGCGATCGCGTCTCTCTTCCAGGACCAAGAGGTCGACGCGATGACGGTGATCCGGTGGAAGGACATCCTCGAGGCGCTGGAGGATGCGATCGACGCTTGTGAGACGGCTGCCGATGTCGTCGGGAACATCGTGGTCAAGAACCAGTAGGAGCCCTGGGTGGAGCTGACCCTCTTCGCCGTCGTCGCCGTCGCGCTCTTCTTCGACTTCACGAACGGCTTCCACGACACGGCGAACTCGATCGCGACCTCTGTCTCGACGAAGGCGCTGTCGCCGCGGATGGCCGTGCTCAGCGCTGCGGTCCTGAACTTTCTCGGCGCCTTCGTCTCCTTCGCCGTGGCCGCGACGATCGCCAAGGGCATCGTCGACCAGGAGATCATCACCCTCCAGATCGTCCTCGCCGGCCTCGTCGGAGCGATCACCTGGAACCTGATCACGTGGTACCTCGGCCTGCCGTCCAGCTCGAGCCACGCGCTGATCGGCGGGATGATCGGCTCGGCGGTCGCTGCCGAGGGGTGGGACGTCGTCAAGTGGGACGGCCTCAAGGAGAAAGTGCTCATCCCTTCGCTCCTGGCTCCCTTCCTCGGGGTCGTCGTTGCGGCGGCGCTGATGCTCGTCGTCCTCTGGATCATCCGGCGGCGCGCCCCGAGCAAGGTGAACCGGGTCTTCCGGCGCCTGCAGCTGGTCTCCGGCGGCTTCGTCGCGTTCACGCACGGGACGAACGACGCACAGAAGACGATGGGGATCATCGCGCTCGCGCTCGTGGCCTCCGGCCACCTCTCCCCCGACTTCGACCGGCCGCCGACGTGGGTGATCGTGAGCGCCGCCACTGCGATGGGCCTCGGGACCTACGCCGGCGGGTGGCGGATCATCAAGACCCTCGGGACGCGCGTGGCGAAGCTGGAGCCGCCGCAGGGCTTCGCCGCGCAGACCGCCTGCGCGAGCATCCTCTGGGCGGCCGCCCACAATGGCTTTCCCGTCTCCACGACCCACGTGATCAGCGGCTCCGTGCTGGGCGCCGGGGCAACCACACGCTTCTCCGCAGTGCGCTGGGGCGTGGCGGGGAACATCCTCGTCGCCTGGGTGCTGACGATCCCCTGCGCGGCCGCCGTCGGCGCGCTGATGGAATCGCTGACTCGCCTTCCCGGCGGTGTCGCGATCGTGGCGGCGCTCACTGCGGCGATCGCGGCGCTCGCCTTCCTCGGCCGAACGATCCAGGGCAGGCGCTGGCGCGTCGGCGCGGCGCAGGCCTAGCGCACCAGCCGGCCGTTCGCTCTGACGACGAGCCAGAGCCCGCCGAACTCGTCGACGTTCTGGCAGAGGATCACGCGGGGCCGGCCGCGCTCGCCGACGTAGTAGTAGAGCGGCCAGCCGTTGTACGTGACCTGCCGTCTCCCGTCCCGCCGACGAACCGTTCCGAGCAGAGACTGCTTCACGCCCCTGCCGGCGCGCAGCGCTGCGTTGCCGACGTATACGGGCCACGCGGCGGCGCAGGCGCCGTAGCAGCGGCTCGGGCCGCCGCGCCGATCGCGGGTGAACGCGTAGAGGGCGTAGCCACGGCCGTCGAAGAGCACGCGGCCGTACTTCGAGTCGCGGACGATGAGCGTCGGGGCGGCTTGCGCCTCGCCCCGCGCGGCTACCGCAGCGGGGACGAGGAGCAGCGCGATCAGGAGGAAAAGTGTTGGTCGCATGTGCTGCTGTCTCGCCGTCACCCCTATGCGTTACAAGGCCTAATCAACGTCGCGGCCATTGCCGATAGCCGCCGCATGCTGCGCAGCGTGGTCGCCATGGCTGTCGTCACCGCTCTCTTCGCCGGCACGCTCGTCGGCGGTCTGCACCACATGAGTGCGCTCGATCCGGCGATGCTCACGGGGCCGAAGGAAGACCATCCGGGCGCCGCGACGTACGGCTGGAAGACCCACAGCCTTCCGGCCGCCGGCTTCTCGATCAAGCTGCCGCCGGAATGGCATGCCGTGTCGCCGCACGGGAAGGTCGTCTTCCAAGCGCGCGACGGGAAGACGGTCGTCGCCACGCTGACCGTCGTCTCCGCCAAAGGCGAAGCGAAGCTGCGGCAGAGCGCGACGAGGAAGGCATTCGTCCGCGGCGACCGCGTGCTGACGTTCGCGACGTCGGAGCGCCTGGCCGCGTCGCACGCGCGGATCTTCGAGCACGCGGCGCGCTCCTTCCGCGAGCTGTAACGAATCGGTTCTCCGCCGGACTGCACCTGGTCCACCCAGGGGTCCCGAAGGAGAACGATGTCCGCAGCTGTCTATGTCCAGACGAACGAGCCCGACAACCGCGTGCTCGCGTTCCGCCGCGATCGAGATGGCGAGCTTGCCGAGCTCGGCGCATATCCGACCGGCGGCGCCGGCGATGGCACGCCCCACCTGACCTCGCAAGGATCCGTCGTGCTCAGCCGCGACGGGCGCCATCTGCTCGTTACGAACGCGGCGACTAACGATGTCAGCCTCTTCGCCGTCGCCGACGAGGGACTCGCCCTGCTCGATACCGCTGCAAGCGGAGGCGGGGCGCCGAAGAGCGTCGCCGAGCACGGCGGCCTCGTGTACGTGCTGAACACTGCGGCGCCGTCACTGGCCGGCTTCCGGATCGGCGAAAGCGGGCTCGAGCCGATGCAAGGATCAGAGCGCTCGCTGGCGCCCGATGCTGATCCGGCGCAGGTCGGCTTCCGGCCCGACGGCGCGGCCGTTGTCGTCACCGACCGCGGAACGGACTCGATCGTCGTGTATCCCGTCGGGGGAGACGGGCTGCTCGGGATGGCGACAGTGCACCCCTCAGCCGGTCCGACGCCCTACGGCTTCGCGTTCACACGGCGGGGGACCTTGGTCGTCACCGAGGCCTTCGGCGCGCAGACGGGCAAGGCCGCGGCCTCGTCCTATGCACTCGACAACGGCTCGATCGCGACGTTGACGAGCTCAGTTGGCAACGGCCGGAGCGAGATCTGCTGGGCGGTCGTGACGAGCGACGATCGCTACGCGTTCACGACGAACTTCGCGGACGGCGCGGTCTCGCGTTACGCGATCGAGCCGGACGGGGCGCTCGTCTTGGAGGATGCCGCGGCGGCGGTCGCAGTCGAGGGCGAGACGGGTCTTCGTGACGAGGGCCTCAGCCGCGACGGCAGCTTCCTCTACGCAATCGACACCGACGCGCAGCGCATCTTCGGCTGGCGTGTCGGCGCCGCGGGAGCGCTCTCACCCGTGGGCTCGTGGAAGGGTGTGCCTCCAACGGTCGCCGGGCTGGCCGCCTCTTAACGCCGCTTTAATCCGGGGCAACGCGCAAGCAACAGCTGGGGTGCTAGAAGAAGTTATGTGCTGAGACCTCCCCGCGCACTGAGTAGCGTGGCCCCGTTGCTCATCGCAGCAGCGGTGGGCGGCGGGGCTGCGCTGGCGGGTGCGGAGATCATCGGCCTCCTCGACGACGATCAAACGACGGTGGAGACGGTGCCCGCAGCTGAGGCGTCCGCCCCGGCGGCCTTCAAGGAGTCGGACCGGCTGAGCGTCAACCAGATCTACCGGGGCAGCGCACCGGGGGTCGTGCAGATCACGACGACGAGCATCCAGACCGTCGAGCCCGACCCGTTCCTAGACCCGTTCGGCTCTCCGGAGCGGCAGGAGCAGCAGGCGCTCGGCTCCGGGTTCGTGATCGACAAGTCCGGCCACATCGTCACCAACGCGCATGTGGTCGAGAACGCTCAGGAGATCGAGGTCAGCTTCTCGAACCGGGACAGCGTGAAGGCGAAGCTCGTCGGGCGCGACCTTTCGACGGATCTCGCGGTACTGAAGGTCGACGTCGACTCACGCGCGCTGACGCCGCTTGCCCTCGGGAACTCCGACCGGGTGGAGGTCGGGGACTCGGTCGTCGCGATCGGCAATCCTCTCGGGCTGGAGCGGAGCGTCACGGCGGGGATCGTGAGCGCGCTCCACCGCCCCCTGACCGCGCCGAACGACTTCACGATCGACGACGTGATCCAGACGGACGCCGCGATCAACAGCGGCAACTCCGGCGGGCCGCTGATCGCCGCCGACGGGAAGGTGATCGGCGTCAACACGGCGATCGCCACCGGCAACACGGGCGCGCGCGGGAACATCGGCATCGGCTTCGCGGTTCCGGTGAACACGGTCCGGGACGTCGCCTCGCAGCTGCTGGATCAAGGCCGTGTCGAGCACGCCTTCCTCGGCGTGCAGGCGCAACCGATCAGCAAGGAGATCGCGAAGGTCTTCAATCTCCCTGTCGATCACGGACTGATGCTGGTCCGCGTCTACGACGGCAGCGGCGCCGCGAAGGCAGGGCTAAAGGCGGGCACGACGGAGGTCGTCGTCGCCGGTGAGAGCTACCGCCTCGGCGGCGACGTCGTCGTCGAGGTCGACGGGCAGTCCGTGCAGACGCCGGAAGACCTGCGTGAGGCGGTGTCGGCGAAGAAGCCCGGCGACAAGATCAAGGTCGAGGCGTACCGCGCCGGCGAGAAGCGCAGCTTCGAGGTCACGCTGGGGCGCCAGCCGCAACAGGGGTAGCAGCCTGCTCCGCCGCCGCCTTGAGCCCCTCCGCGAAGGTGGGAAAGGCGTGGTGCATGTTCGCGATGTCGTCGACGGTCGCGCCGAGCTTCATCGCCAAGCCGAAGCCCTGGACGACGTCGCCGGCGTTCCGCGTGACGACGTGGATGCCGAGCACGCGGCGTGACCCGCGCTCCCAGATGAGCTTGTAGACGCCGCGTTTGGTGTCGGTGTAGGACGCACGCTGCACGAATCTGATCGGGTGGACCGCACTTGCGAAGTCGAGGCCGGCGCGCGCCGCCTCCTCCTCCGTGATCCCGACGGCGGCCAGCTCCGGGTCGGTGAAGATCACCGTCGGCAGGAACTCGTATTCAGCCCGCGCGTCGTTGTCGGCGAACATGTTCTCGACGGCGACACGAGCCTCGTACTGGGCGACGGGCGTGAACTGATGTGTGCCGGTGACGTCGCCGCAGGCCCAGATGCCGTCGACGGAGGTACGGAGCTCGTCATCGACGACGATCCCGGCGCGCGTCCGCTCGATCCCGACGCGGTCGAGCGCGAGCTGCTCGACGTTCGGGAGCCTTCCGGCAGCGAGCAGGATCTGCGCGACGCGGACGTCATCGCCCCCGATCGTCGCGACGATCTCGTTGTCGTCGCGGCGAACGCGAGAGACGGTGACGCCGGTGCGGACGTCGATGCCTTCGTCCTCGAGCGCCGCAGTCAATTCGGCCGTCGCGGTCGCGTCGGACCGCGGCGAGATCCGCTCGGCGGTCTGGACGACGATCACGCGCGAGCCGAGACGAGCGAAGATCTGGGCGAGCTCGAGGCCGACCGGGCCACCCCCCACGACGAGTAGCGACTCCGGGAGCTCCGTGAGCTGGAGGGCGGTCACGTGGTCGATCCAACCGACGTCTTCGAGGCCCTCGATGGGAGGGACCGCGGTACGCGAGCCGGTGGCGACGAGGATGCGCTCGGCGGAGATACGGTCGTCGTTCACCTGGATCGTCTGCGGGTCGAGGAATGACCCGACGCCGTCGAACGGCGTGTGGCCGGCGTCGTGCAGGCGCTGCATCCACGTCTGCTTGGACACGATCAGCTGGTCCTTGCGCGCCTTGACACGGGCGAGGTCGGCTGTGGCTCGGCCGACGTCGATCCCGAGCTTCTGCGCGATCGTGTTGATGTCGTGAGCCAGCTCGGCGGCGACCAGGTACGCCTTCGTCGGCTTGCACGCGACGTTCGGGCAGCTTCCGCCCCAGCGCGTGGACTCCACGAGCGCGACGTTCGCGTCGAATTCCTGCCGGGCGTTGTTGGCGCCGTCCCTCGCTCCGGACCCCGAGCCGAGGACGATCAGGTCGAAGTCGCGATTCATGAGGCCTCCGTCTCTCGCGTGCCGGAATGCGTTACAAGGGAACCGTGGAGATCTTCGACATCTCGGTGCCGGTTCGCGCGGGGATGCGTGTCTACCCCGGAGACCCGGAGGTGCGCCTCGAGCGGGTGAACGAGTCCCCCGCAGTCAGCCGACTCGACTTCGGCGTGCACACCGGCACCCACGTCGACGCGCCGCTGCACTTCATCGCGCAAGGACCGGCCACCGAGGACCTGTCGCTCGAGGTGCT
>Ga0126312_10002743_pt1 | contig 11796 bp, 8 predicted proteins | sample Plot104A_FD_92537 | JGI IMG/M metagenome (GOLD analysis project Ga0126312, IMG submission 92537) | Serpentine soil microbial communities from UC McLaughlin Reserve, CA, USA - Plot104A | ecosystem: Environmental > Terrestrial > Soil > Grasslands | place: USA: UC McLaughlin Reserve, Lake County... | reverse complement strand
CTTCGCCTACCGTAGACGCGAGGTCGACCTCGGGGACGCCGGCAGCGCGGTGGCCTACGAGGTGGTGCGGAAGGAGCCGGAGGAGGTGCCTTGCCGGCCTGAGTACCGAGCCCTGCTGCTTGGGGGCGCCCGGCAGCGACGTCTCCCGGATGACTACGTGGAGGCGCTCGGGCGCCGGCTATCAGTCGGCGGTTAGGCCGTTTCGAGCGTCCCGACCCCGGTACCACGGGGGAATACCCCAGCCCCCAAGGAAGGGAGCATAAATGTCTGTTGTTACGAACGGCAAGGTTCGTCTGCTCGCGGCGCTCGCGACCGCGATCGTCTCGATCTCGGTGGGCGCCACGTCGGCGTCCGCCCAGGTGGATCAGGACGGCCTCGTGAACGTAGCGATCGTGGATACGCAGATCGCTATTCCTGTGTCCCTAGCCGCGAACATCTGCGACGTGAACGTCGGGATCCTGGCTCAGCAGGAGCGCAACGGCGGCGCGACATGCGACGCCACGGCCGAGTCGATCGCCACCAAAAACCAGGGCGGCGGCGGCAACCAGCCCGGTCAGGGTGGTGTCGAGCAGGACGGCCTGGTGAATGTCGCCATCGTGGACACACAGGTCGCGGTTCCGGTATCGGTCGCGGCGAACGTCTGCGACGTGAACGTCGGCGTGCTCGCCGAGCAACTCAGGAACGGCGAGACCACGTGCACGGCGGACGCCGACTCGTTGGCCACGTTCGGCCCCGGCCCGGGAGGCGGCATCGCGACGTTGCCCTTCTAGAAGGGCCAAAGCTCGGCCGGGACGGCGATCCCGGTGAAGCAGCGAGGGGCCCCTCAGGGGGCCCCTCGTGCGTGAGGACGCTGGTGTTACCGTCCTTCGGCTCATGGCGGAGGGACGCCACACCCTCATTACGACAGGCTCCTACGAGGCCGAGCCCGACGAGGTCGGGCGCGTCCTTCTGCTCTACTCCGGCGGCCTCGACACGAGCGTGATGCTCAAGTGGATCCAGGACGAGTACGAGGCCGAGGTGGTCGCCCTCACCGTAGACCTGGGCCAGCCGGGAGAGGACTTCGAGGTGGTCAGGGGCAAGGCGATGAACCTCGGCGCCGTCGACTGCCACGTGATCGACGCGCGCGAGGAGTTCGCCCACGACTACGTCCTGCCGGCGATCAAGGCCAATGCCCTCTACGGCGGCGGCTACCCGTTGTTCACGGCCCTTGGGCGGCCGCTGATCGCCAAGCTCGCCGTGGAGAAGGCGCACGAGTCCGGCTGCGACACGATCGCGCACGGCTGCACCGGCAAGGGGAACGACCAGGTCCGGATCGAGTCGACTGTCCTGGCGATGGACCCGGAGATGAAGATCATCGCGCCGGTGCGCGGCTGGCAGATGGGCCGCGAGGAGGAGATCGCGTACGCCCGCGAGCATGGGATCCCGGTGAAGGGCGGCACGGAGTCACCGCCGTACTCGATCGACGACAACATCTGGGGCCGCTCCAGCGAGGGCGGGCCGATCGAGGATCTGGGCGAGCCGCCGCGCGACGACGTCTTCAACCTCGTGACAGACCCGCGCGAGGCTCCCGACGAGCCGGAGGACGTGGCCGTCGAATTCGAGCGCGGCTGCCCGGTGGCGATCAACGGCGAGCGGCTGGGGCTGGTCGAGCTGCTCGAGCGGGCGGGCGAGATCGGCGCCCGCCACGGGGTCGGGATCGTCGACCACATCGAGGACCGGATCGTCGGGCTCAAGGTGCGCGACCTCTATGAGGTGCCGGCCGCCGAGCTGATCCTCACCGCACACAAGGAGCTCGAGAAGCTGGTCGGGACGATCCACCAGAACACGTTCAAGCCGCAGCTCGACGCGCACTGGGCCTACCTCGTCTACGCCGGCCTCTGGTACGAGCCGTTGCTGGGGGACCTGAACGCGTTCATGGACGCCGTCAACGAGCAGGTGACCGGCTCCGTCACCGTCCGCCTGTTCAAGGGCAGCGCCCGCCCGGTGGCGCGCGAGTCGCCCAATGCGCTCTACGACCAGGCGCTCGCCGGCTTCGGCGAGTCGGGCGGTCTCTTCTCGCAGCAGGCCTCACCCGGATTCATCGAGCTCTGGTCGCTCCAGTCACGGATGGCCTACGGGATCCGGAACCGCAAGCGCTAGCTAAGGCTTTCTTCGCCGTGGAGCCTTGAGCGTGATCCGCACGGTCGCCCTGCTCGTGAGGTTCGCGGAGTTCCGGAGCTTCACCGTGACCTTGATCCGGAGCTTCCTGTAGCGGCGGAGGATCGTACGGTTGCGGCGCGAGAGCTTGAACCTGAGCTTGACCTTGCCGCTGCCCGGCACGGTGAAGGTCTTGTTCGCGAACGTCGCGATCCGCTTCCGCCCGCGGTTCTTCGCGCGCACCCTTCGGACGGTCCTGAGCGTGATGCGCCCCTTCAGTCCCGGACCGGCGGTGAAGCTGAAGCTGAAGCGGCCACGGCGGCTCACCCGGATGGTCTTCTTCGAGCGCTTGAAGCTGGCCTTGGCCGGTGCGGTCGGGGCGGCCGCGGGCCCCGGCGCCGGGTGCGGGCAGCGGCTCGCCGAGGGATTCGTGAAGTCCTCGATGGGGAGGAAGTCGTCCGGGTCCGTCGTCTGCGCGCCGGCGCCCATGCCCCGGGCGGCGAAGACGGCCCAGATGCGATCGCAGTCGCCCAGGCCGTTGGCCGTGTTGGCAGATAGGATGGCGTCGCGCATGCTCAGGAACGTGGGCTGCGAGCTGCTGATCCGCATCCCGTCCGTCACGAGCGTCCGGACGTGGCGTTCGCCCACCGCCACGCCGTAATGGCCCACGAGACTGCGGCGCAGGTCCCAGAGGGTCTCCCCCCAGATCTCCCCGTTGTCGTGCGGCTCATCGGACGGGAAGTCGATGGTCCCGAAGTCGCCGTAGGTGAAGCCGCCCGAGCCGACCGGAGTGTCGATCGGCTTGCGCCGGATGCCGCCGGGGACCTCGTAACCCCCGAGGTTGATGTTGGGCCCGGAGGTATCCGCCTGGAGCCCCTGGCCCACCAGGTAGTCGATCGCGTACCAGTCGCTCCAGGCCTCGCCCATGGCGCCGCCCTGAGCGGTGCTGAGGCCGCCGGTGTCGTTGGGATCCACGAGGCGGTTGGAGAGCCCGTGCGTGTACTCGTGGTAGACGATCGAGGCGTCATCGGCGCCGTTGGTGTCGCGGGTGCCGGCGTCGATCCCGCCACACACGGCGGTCCACAGGTACATCTGCATTTGGGGGCCGCGAAGCGAGGACGGCGCGCTTTCCGGCAGCGTGAGCATGTTCGCGTTGTTGAGGTGGTCGCAGTCGGGGGAGCCGGTGCCGGTTTCGGCGCCGTCGTCGACCTGAGCTTGCACTCGGTCGAGTCCGATCCCGCCGCTGCTCGACTGCTCGAAGTTGCCCGACCGGTCGTCGAACTGGATGCCGGCATCGGCCTGTAGGTAGTCGTGGAAGTTGTTGACGAACCAGAAGAGCTGGGTCCCGGCCTGCTTGCGGTTGGTCGTCCAATTGCTTCCTCCTGTGAACCCGTTCCAGGTGCACCCGGCAGCGGGGCAGCTGCGGCCGGAGGGACCTGACCCGAACGCGTGGCTCACCGGGAAGTTCCAGTTGCCGCCGGACGCCCCGATCTCGTCACTGACGCCCGGGTCGCCACAGTTGGGGATGCTGCAGTCCACCCCGAGATCGTCATCTTCGTCGGAATAGACGTGCACGTTGTCGCCCAGCAGCGCGGCGGAGGTCGTGGACCAAGGATCGGGGGTGGTGGCGAACGTCCGGGGCTGATCCGTGCCGCCCGCGCCCGCTGCGCCGGGGAAATAGCGGTGGACGAGCCCCGTGGCGCTCTTCACCAAGTTCACCCGGCGAAGGACCGCTCCGGTGCCCGCGTCGACCGCGGTCAGATAGACGTGACCGCGGTCCGCGAACGCCACCGTCTTCCACGCGAGCCGGGCACCCCTCACCTCGGGGAAGATCGCCAGCTCTGCGTAGCCGGTCGAGAACAGCGTCTGCCGCTTCGCCCCGCGGGCGCGTCCGCGCTGGCGTACCGGTCGCATGACGCCGACGCTCTCCAGCGCTCGCTCCATCGCCTCGGTCGCGGACAGCCTCGGCGCGCTGCTCGGGGCCGAGAGGTCGGGCTGGGCGGGGCCGGACACGCTCACGAGGCGACCGCCCTTGACCGTTGCGCGCAGGCCCGTGTCGAACGAGGGGATGCCCCGGTAGGTCTGCACCCAGTCGAGATTCGTCAGCCCGCTCCTCGTGGTGTAGCGGCGCGCCAGCTCGAGCGCGCCGAGGTCTCCGGAGTCGAGGCCGAAGGCACTGCTGTTGCGGCGCACGAAGCCCAAGGCGATGTCGGCTGCGCTACGCCGCTCGCGCTTGGTCAGGAAGCCGCTCTGGCTGCCCACGAAGCGGGGCGTACCGGTCACGCGATCGAGCTCGAGACCCGGCGACTTCCGTCTCAGGCGGGCCACCGCCGCGCGGCTCTGAGGGGCGGCGGCGGGCTGCCTCGAACGGACGTCGAAGTTCCCCGGACCCCCCTCGCCGGCCCGAGGGCGATCCACCGCGGCCGCCGCCGCGACGGCTGTCGCGAGCAGGAGGAACATCGCCATGGCGAAGGCGAGCCTGATGTGGGTGCGGTTCAAGGCGAGTTCCGGGGAGGGTCAGGCCCGCGGGCGACGGGCGGCGGGCCGTTCCCCTACCTCTAGCATCGGATCCCCGCAGACGCTAGCGAGCGTGCCGGGTTAGCCGGGTCTCCGCCCGGGAACGAGGGGAGCCATGACAACCCGTGGATACACCGTGCTCGGCTGGCTCGTCTGGCAGATCGGCTCCCGCCTCGCCAAGAGGAAGATGGCGGAGAATCGCGTCAAGCTCGGCGCGGCCGGCGCCGTGGCGCTGGTTCTGATCGGCGGCGTAGTCGCCGCCAGGGCCGGCGGCAGCGACGCCTAGAGCCTGACCCAGTAAGCATGCCAGCCTGACCCAATAGCCAAACCCGATAGCCCCGCACCTTGACGCGGCGTCGCGTTGGGTGTGCAATCCGCGGGGTTAGCAGGATGCATAGGCGGTTCGCAGAGTCAGCTCGAGCGTTCTCGGCGACAGCGCGGAACCCAAGCCTCCTGCGGGCACAATTGGCGTTTGCGGCCAGCTGGACCGCCGAGTGGGCGTTCATGGTCGCGCTGGGTGTGGTGGCCTTCCGCGACGGGGGCGCAACTGCCGTCGGCGTCGTGGCCTTCGCGCGCATGGCGCCCGCGTTCTTCCTCGCGCCGCTCGGCACCACGCTGGCCGACCGGTTCGCGCGCGACCGCGTGCTCATGTGGTCAGGTCTCATCCGCGCGGCGACGACGGCCGCGGCCACGCTGCTGCTGGCGGCCGACAGCTCGACGATCCCGGTGTACGTCCTGGCCACGCTCGCGACGGCCGCATTCACGGTGTTCCGGCCCGCCCACTCGGCGCTGCTGCCCGCGCTCTGCAACACGCCGCTCCAGCTGACGAGCGCGAACGTCGTCCGCGGGTTTGCCGATTCAGTCAGCACCCTGTTCGGCCCGCTTATCGCCGCGCTACTCCTCGACGTCGGCAGCCCAGCCGCGGTGTTCGGTGCCACCAGCGCGTTGTCACTTGCGTCCGCCATGCTGCTGCTGAGGCTCTCCTGCGAGGCTCCGCCGCATGCCGCGCCCGAGCCGCTGCGCCGGATCGTGCGGGAGACGGCCGAGGGCTTTCGCGCCCTTGTGCGCTATCGGGACGCCGGCGTCCTATTCGGGATAGGGCTCGGGCAGACGCTGACCCGCGGCTTCCTCAACGTGTTCCTCGTAGTCGTTGCGATCGAGCTCCTGGGCACCGGCGACCCCGGCGTTGGGTTGTTGACCGCCGCCGTCGGTGCCGGCGCCGTGGCGGGGTCGCTCGGGGCGTCGATGCTCGTCAGGGGTCGGCGACTCGCGGTCGTTGAGGGCGTCGGCGTTGTGATGTGGGGACTTCCGCTCACATTGAGCGGGCTGCTTCCTTACAAGCCCACGGTGCTGGTGCTCATGTGCGCGATCGGCGTAGGGAACGCGCTGATCGACATCGGCGTGTTCACACTCCCCGCCCGGGTCGTCCCCGACGAGCTGCTCGCCCGTGTGTTCGGCGCGTTCGAGAGTCTGGTGGCGCTGACCGTCGCCATTGGATCGTTGGTCACGCCAGCCGCGATAGACCTGCTCGGGATCCGCGGTGCCCTGGTCGTCCTGGGGCTCGTGGCTCCCACACTCGTGGCGCTCAGCTGGCGGCGGTTGCGCAAGATCGACACATCGATCGCGCACCGGGACGAGGAAATCGGGGTGCTCCATGAGGTCGGCATGTTCCGGCCCCTGCCGATGCCGGCTATCGACTCGCTGGCGGCTCACGTCGGCCACGCCCACGTCGCGGCCGGTCAGGACGTCTTCCGCCAAGGCGACGAGGGGGATCGCTTCTACGTCATCGACGACGGCGAAGCCGACGTGTTCGGCGATGGCCGCCTCATCCGCACCATGGGCCCCGGCGACGGTTTCGGCGAGATCGCGCTGCTCCAGGACACGCTGCGCACCACCACGGTGCGGGCCCGCACGCCACTTGAGCTCTTCACGCTGAACCGTCGCGACTTCGTCTTGACGATCGGCGGCTACCAGTCGAGCGCCCGCGAGGCCCACACGCTGGTCGACGACCGACTTGAGCTGTTTACGCCCGGCGGCGGGCCAACGACCTGACTTCGGCCGCGCTCCGAGCCACGTCTGATCGATCCACAAGGAGGCCAGTTCGATGCGAGCCGTGGTGAGTGTCCTCGTCGTCGCGATGATCGCGACGTTCGGCCTGTTTCCCTCTGGGGGCAGCGGTGCCGCCCGCCCTGCGAACGAACTCAATGTTGGGGCGCTGCTCGACCTGAAGAGCGGCTGGACGTCCCTGGGACGTGCAAGCCGGGTCACCCTCCGGTTGGCGGTGGCCGACGCGAACCGACGGTTCGCGAAGAGCGGCTCGAGCATGCGGGTGCGGTTGAAGGTCGTCGGCGTCCATGGCTCTCCGCGGGCGGCGCGTCGGGGGCTTCGGCGGCTTGCCGCTCGCGGCGTGCGGGTGGTGATCGGCCCTCAGTCGAGCTCGGAGGTGCGGGCGGTCCGCGCCGCGGCTGACTCCCTCGGCGTCGTCCTCATAAGCCAGGGCAGCACCGCTCACTCGCTCGCGATTCGGGGCGACAACGTCTTCCGCTTCGTCCCCGACGACGTGCGCGAGGGCGAGGCACTGGTCGCTCTCCTCCAACGGGACGGCGTCGACGCGATTGTCCGCGTCTGGCGGAACGACGCCGGCAACGCCGGCCTTGCCACCTCCGTGCGCAAGCGCTTCAAGCGTGTCGGTGGCACGGTGGCGAGCGGGATCCGCTACGGCACCAGCGTCAGCGACTTCACACCGGTGCTCGATCGAGTCCGTGCGCAGATCGCTTCGCTCCGGTCGCGCGGGGCGTCGCGAGTGGGCGTTTACCTCGCGGGCTTCGGCGAGGTGGCGCGTCTCTTCCGGACGGCTGGTGGCCATTCGGTGCTGGCGTCCGTTCCGTGGTACGGAAGCGACGGCGTCGCGCTCGATCCGCATCTCGCAGCCAGCCCCAAGGCCGCTGCCTTCGCCGCGCGGGTCGGGTATCCGAGCCCGACGCTGGGGCTCGACCGCGCCGCTGCGAGGAGGTCTAGAAAGCTCGTCAGGCGGACCAAGGCACGGCTCGGGCACCGGCCCGACGCCTTTGGCCTCACCGCTTACGACGCGCTTCGGGTCGTCGTGAAAGCGAGCGTCCGAGCGGGAGGAGTCGCCAGGCTCGCGCGCTTCAAGCGCGCCCTGCGCCGCACGGCACACGGATACGCGGGCGCGAGCGGAAAGCTCACGCTCAACGCGGCCGGCGACCGCGCCTTCGGCAGCTTCGACTTCTGGTCAATCTGCGTGGCCGGCGGGTCGGCGAGCTGGAGACGTACGTGGAGCTACCTGGCGACCGCCCCCGGTCGCGGCCGCATCGTCGCGCGCAGACACTGCTGACGACGCGGCGCCCGTAGGGGGTCCGGGCCCGCCTCCGATCCGGGGGCAAATCCATCTAGCCCCCACGGTGGGGGTGCCAGATGGATCTGCCGAGCAAGTTCGGGCTGCCGGCTTATCGGCTCGCCGGGCGAGCAGCACGGGCCGAGATCAGCGTCGCCTGGCGGCGTTCGGCGCTGCGCAGGGCCCGCACGATGTCCTGGTGAACAGCGTCAAGGAATCGGTGTGCGAGCGGGTCGTCGCCCTCGACCAGCTCGCGAAAGCGAGCACGCGGGAGTGGGAGTATCACGGCCCGCTCCCGCGCCCGGCATTCCACCGGGCTGGGGAAGTCGTCGATCAGGCCGAGGTAGGCGGGCGAGGCACCCGGGCCGGCGAGGCGGACGCGCTGCTTTCGCTCGCCTCGCTGGATCGTCGCCTCGACCGCGCCTCGGAGCGTCAGGTAGTAGGCGTCCAGCGGATTGCCGGCGCAGGCTAGGAGGTCGCCACGCGCGAGCTCGAGTCGCCCCGACTGGTCCAACACCTCGTCGAGCTCCGCCGCTAGAAACGCCCTGAAGAACGGAAGTTGTGATCCGAAGTGTCGGTCGGCGGTCGTCACAGGGCGGGCCTGTGGCAGGTGTGGCCGCCGCGGTGTCGGTCCCTCGGCGGCCCCTAGCTGCTCCGCGATCGCCGCGTAGCGATGACGGAGGCGCTCACAGACCACGCCGTACAGGCTCCGCATGACAGCCCGCGCGCTTGGCCGCATGGAGGCGCGAAGGCTGTCGAATGCACGGCGCTCTATCACTACGCCGGTCGTCGGCTCGACGGCGCGGACTGTCGCGGACCGACTTCCCCCGCCCAGCAGAGCGAGCTCGCCGATGACCTCCCCGGCTCCGATGGGAGCCAGTGACAGCTCGCGTTCCGCGGGCAGGCGGACGGCGCTCTCGAGCAGCCCGGATTCGATCACGTACAGGCTGTCGGCGGACTCGCCTTGGTGGAAGAGTTGCTCACCCGGCACGAGCTCGAAGGGGTGGGCGACCCGGGCGAGATCGCGGAGCTCCTCTGTCGTGAGCCCCGCGAAGAGTGGCAGCGCCCCGAGCAGCTCATCGGGGGCGACCTGCGGTCACACGAGCAGCTCGCGCGCCGTGATCTCTACGACCCCGTCGCGCAGCGATGCCGTGAGCATCGCGTACTCGGGGACCTCCAGCCAGCTCGAGGAGTCCTTGGTGACCGGCTCCGAGGCGACGATCACCGAACGGACGCGCTCGTCATCTCGCATGATCCATTCCCCGTCCTGGTGCGCGAATTCACCTCCCCGGGTGCACCACAATGAGGTGAAGTCGTAGCGCCTCCGCTTCGAGTAATAGCTCCCCTCCTCGCGATACCACCCATAGTCGTAGTTGAAGCGGGTCGCCACGATGGTCGTGCCGTCCGCGACAACCACGTTCATCTCCGCTTCCATGTCGATTCCGTGCCGCCCTCTGACTTCACGAACTATCCGTAGTGCCGCCTCGGTCGCCGCTTCCAGTTCGTCCGGGCTCGAAGGGGCGGTGGGATCGGACAGGTGTGACAGGAGCAGCGCGTAGACCCACTCGCTGTCTGTCGTGCCCTCGATGCAGCGTGCGATCGGTGGCCTGATGTGGCCCAGCAGGTCGTACCGCATCTCTTCGAACCGGGTCAGGGTGCCGTTCATCGCGAGCACGGCGGACGCCCCGTGGTAGCGGAAGGGGTGCACGTTGTACGCGGTTAGGGTCTGCCCTTCGTCGTAATACACAGCCCGGATATGCGCGAGGGCCGCCTCGACGGTGAGCTGCCCGGCCAGGCTGCGCAGGTTCCTGTCGAAGGTCGGCACCTGCGCCGTTCGGTAGTGGAGTGGCACGGCCGGATCAGCGAATCCCGGCTCCCAGGCCGCGAGGCCAAAGCCACCGAGGTTGAGCAACGAGTAGAACTCGGCGTCATAGACTTGGGAGACAAGCGAGTTGTCCCCCCCGTAGAGCAAGTCATCCACGAGGATCGGGCGTCCCAGGTAGGCAAGCACGCGACACATGCCCAGCGCGCAGCCTAGCTCCGTTCAGCCTGGCCTGTCCCGTCTCGATTTCCAGGCCGCATAGAGCGGACAACGCCGGCCGAGACGTCGGCTCCCGCCCGTATGCTCAGCCCGTGGTGACCTGCGTCCACCTCCACGTGCACTCCGAGTACTCGGTGCTCGACGGGGCCTGCAAGATCGACGCCCTGGCGGAGCGGGCGGCCGCCTTCGAGCAGCCAGCCCTCGGCCTGACCGACCACGGCGTCATGAACGGCGCCGTGGAGCACTACAAGGCCTGCACGAAGCGCGGAATCAAGCCGATCATGGGCCTCGAGGCCTACCTGGTCGACGACATCCGCTCGGACGCGGTCCGGTACGAGCGCAACCATCTCACCCTGCTCGCGCAGAGCGACGCGGGCTTCCGCAACCTGGTCAAGCTCAGCTCGGCGGGCTACCTGGAGGGTTTCCGGCGCGGCAAGGCCAACGTCGACCTCGAGCTCCTCTCGCGCTACTCGAGCGGGGTGATCGTGCTGAGCGGCTGCCTCCAGTCGCGCTTCTGCCGCCGCCTCGTCGACGGCGCCCCAGCCGAGGCCCGCGCTCACGCCGACGACCTTCTCCAGGCCTTCGGCCCCGACAACGTCTACTTCGAGGTCCAGAAGAACGGGGTCGCCGAGCAGGACCGCGCCAACGAGGGGATCGTCCGGATCGCCAAGGAGCTGGGCCGGCCGCTCGTGGCCACCGCCGACGTGCACTACCTGGGGCGCGAGGACTACGACAACCACAAGGCCCTGCTCTGCGTGCAGACCAAGAGCACGCTCCAGCAGCCGAAGCTGAGCTTCGACACCAACGAGTTCTTCCTCAAGGACTCGGCCGAGATGGCCCAGGCGTTCGCGGCCTGGCCCGAGGCAATCGCCAGCACCGCCGAGATCGCCGAGCGCTGCTCGGTCGAGATGGAGCTCGGCAAGATGCTGCTGCCGCGCTTCCCCACGCCGGGCGGTGAAGAAGAGCGCGACTATCTTCGCCGCAAGGCGGAAGAGGGCCTGCGCCGCCGCTACGGCGACCCGCCGCCGGCCGCGGCCGTCGAGCGCCTCGAGATGGAGCTCGAGGTGATCGGCCGGATGGGCTTCGACGCCTACTTCCTGATCGTCTGGGACTTTGTCAAGTTCGCCAAGGAGAGCGGGATCGCCGTGGGGCCGGGGCGAGGCTCGGCGGCCGGCTCGATCGTCTCCTACTGCCTCGGGATCACCGACGTCGACCCGCTGGCCTACGGCCTGCTGTTCGAGCGCTTCCTGAACGCCGAGCGGCGTTCGATGCCGGACATCGACATCGACTTCTCGGTCAAGGGCCGCGACCGGGTGATCCAGTACGTGGCGGACAAGTACGGCCGCGAGTCGGTCGCGCAGATCGTCACCTTCGGCCGCATGTTCCCGCGCGCGGCCAGCCGGGACGCCGCGCGGGTGCTCGGCTACGACTACGGCACCGGCGACCGCATCGCCAAGCTCATCCCGGAGCCGGTGATGGGGCGCTCGAAGAGCTTCGACGAGTACCTCGCCGAGGAGCCCGAGCTGCGGCGCGTGTACGACAGCGAGGGCGAGGCGCGGCAGGTCATCGAGACGGCCAAGGGGCTCGAGGGGATCGTCCGCAACTCCTCGATCCACGCGGCTGCGGTGGTGATCGCCGACAGGCCGCTCACCGACATCGTTCCGCTACAGCTCGCCGAGGACCGGCCGGTCACCCAGTACCCGATGGGCCCGATCGAGGAGATCGGTCTGCTGAAGATGGACTTCCT
>Ga0126312_10002742_pt1 | contig 11798 bp, 10 predicted proteins | sample Plot104A_FD_92537 | JGI IMG/M metagenome (GOLD analysis project Ga0126312, IMG submission 92537) | Serpentine soil microbial communities from UC McLaughlin Reserve, CA, USA - Plot104A | ecosystem: Environmental > Terrestrial > Soil > Grasslands | place: USA: UC McLaughlin Reserve, Lake County... | reverse complement strand
GCGTCCGTCCCGTTGGCGTGCAGATCGCCGTCGATCGAGTCCTTCCAACCCGAGAACGGGAACCACGCGACGGGGGCCGCCACGCCGACGTTGACGCCGATCATCCCGGCCTCGACGCCGTAGCGGTAGGCCCGCATGGCGCTGCCCGACGTCGTGAAGATCGAGCCCGCGTTCCCGTAGCGCGAGCCGTTCACGAACTCGAGGGCCTCATCGAGGTCGCCGACGCGCACGAGCGTTAGCAGTGGCCCGAAGACCTCCTCACGCGCCAGCTCGGACTCCTGGTCGGACACCTCGACGATCGTCGGGCCGAGCAGCGTCCCGGCCTCGTTCTCAGTGGCCCGCCCGTCCAGGAGCAGATCCACAGCGGTGGCTCGCTCGAGCGCGCCGACGACCCGCTCGCGAGCCTCGGGGCCGACGAGCGGGCACACCTCGACGCCCTCCTCGGAACCAGGGCCGCTGCGAAGCTCGGAGGCGGCGCTCACCAGGGCGTCACGCGCGCGGTCCTGCTCCTCCCGCGTGCCGACCAGAACGGCGACCGATCCGGCCAGGCAGCGCTGCCCTGCGGCGCCGAAGGCCGAGCCCATGATCGCCCCGACCGTGGGGTCCAGGTCGGCGTCGGGCATTACGACGAGCGAGTTCTTGGCACCGCCCAGCGCCTGGCAGCGCTTACCCGACGCGGCGGAGCGCTCGGCGATGTAGCGAGCCGTCGATGCCTGGCCGACGAACGAGATCGCGTCGACGTCCGGATGGTCCAAGAGCCCGTTGACGGCGTCGTGCGCCCCGTGGACGAGGTTGCACACACCGTCGGGGATCTCATCGACGGAGTCGATCAGCTCGAACATCAGCTCCGAGGGACGCGGGTCGCGCTCGGAGGGCTTGAGGATGAAGGTGTTGCCGCAGGCGATCGCGAACGGCAGGAACCAGAGCGGGATCATCGCCGGGAAGTTGAACGGGGTGATCGCGGCGACCACGCCTACCGGTTGGCGCACAAGCTCCACGTCGACGCCCCTGGCGACGCCCTCGAGGTTCTCGCCCTTCAGCAGGTGGGGGATCGCCGTGGCAGCCTCCGTCGACTCGATTCCGCGCAGGACCTCCCCGCGAGCGTCGTCGATGGCCTTGCCCATGTCTGCGGTGACCAGGGCCGCCAGCTCCTCGCGACGCTCCCAGAGCGCCTCGCGCAGCACCATGACGGCGCGGGCGCGGCGCTGCGGTGCCAGGGCCCGCCAGGCGGGCTGCACCTCGCGCGCCGCCCGGACGGCGGCGTCGACGTCCGCGGGCCCGGAGAGCGGGACAAGCGCGTGAACGCCCCCGGTGGCGGGGTCGATGTCATCGAGGGTGTCCGGCACCTGCGGGGGAACCCACGATCCGCCGGCATAGTTCGCGAGCGTCCTTGCTGCGGTGGTGATCGCCATGGCCCGAGGTTAGCCCAGGAGGCCGCGGCCTTGGATGCGGCGGTCGCGGCTACGCGCCGGCGCCGTCGTGCGGCGAGCTCTCCTGCGAGCGGGAGTACTCGGAGTACGGGTACCACCACTCCTTCGGTGCGATCTCGGTCTCGATGTGGACGTGCTTGGTTTCCTGGAAGGCCTCGAGGCCCTCGCGACCGAGCTCCCGCCCGAGGCCGGACTGCTTGAAGCCGCCGAACGGGCCGGCGTCGTTGTCGGTCAAGGGGTCGTTGAACCACACCGTCCCGGCCCTGATCTCGCGCATGCACCGCAGCATCGTCTTCAGGTCCGCGGTGTAGATGTTCGCGCCGAGGCCGAAGCGGGTCGAATTCGCGAGCTCGATCGCCTCGTCCAGGGAGCGCACGCGAACGATCGGTGCCACGGGCCCGAAGGTCTCCTCACTCAGGAGCGCGGTCTCCGCATCCGCGCCCGCGACGACGGCGGGCATGAGGAAGTGGCCCCTCGCATGGCCGCCATCGCCCCCGCCGATGAGCACCTCCGCGCCGGCTCCGACCGCGGCCTCGAGCTGATCGACGACCTTCTGCCGCTGCGGAGCCGACACCATCGGCCCGACGTCCGTGTCCCCGTCCATCGGGTCGCCGACGACCAGCCCGTTGGCCACCTCGACGAACGCGCTCACGTAGTCGTCGTAGACCTCGTCGAGCACGTAGAAGCGCTCGGCGGAGGTGCAGACCTGCCCGGCGTTCAGGAACGCCGCCCACGCGCCGCCTCGCGCCGCGACGTCGAGCTGGCCCGCGACGTCGGGGCAGACGATGAAGGGGTCCTTGCCGCCCATCTCCAGGTTGATCCGCGCCACCCGCTCGGCGCACGCCGCGGCGATCCGCTTGCCCGTCTCGACGGACCCGGTGAACGCGACGCACTCGATCCGCCGGTCGCGGACGATCGCCGCACCGACCTCACCGGCGCCCGCGAGAACGTTGATGACGCCGGGCGGAAGGTGGTCGAAGCAGCCGGCGGCCGCAAGCGTGGAGAGGGGCGTCAGCTCGGAGGGCTTGCAGACGGTGGCGTTGCCGGCCGCCAGGGCGGGCGCCAGCTTCCAGGCCAAGAGCAGCAGCGGATAGTTCCAGGGCACGATGCACCCGACGGGGCCTACCGGCTCCTTGAGGACCATCGCGAGCTGCGTGGACTCGATCGGGGGGATCACGCGCCCGGCCTCATCCCGGCCGATCTCGGCGTAGTAGTCGAAGGCCGCGGCGGTCCATCCCACCTCGTCCCGGTTCTCGATCAGCGGCTTTCCACCCTCGAGCGTCATCAGCTCCGCGAGCCGGTCGGTGCTCTCGCGAAGGCGCGTGGCGACCTCGTGGAGCATCTCCCCGCGCTCCACGGCCGGGGTGCTCGCCCAGCCTGGGTGGGCTTCCGCGGCAGTCCCGATGGCGGCGTCGATCTGCTCGTCCGACGGCAGCCCGACGTCCGCCACCGTCTCCTCCGAGAACGGATTTTCGACCGCGAGCGCCCCGCCGTCTCCGGGGACCCGCTCGCCGCCGATCAGCAGGCGCGTCTGAAGCTCCGCCATGTGGCGATGCTAGATGACCCAGCCATGCGAAACTTCTCTCATGGCCGAGGAATGGCGAGTGGAGGTAGAGCTTCGCGAGGAGGGGCACGGCCTCACCCTGGGCGAGCGGCTGCGCTCGCTGGATCTCGACGACGAGACACGCGAGCGGCTCGGCGGCAACGTGATCGTCACCCGCGACGGCCCGCGAATGTTCGTCTACGCAGCGTCCGAGGACGCAGCGCGCGAGGCCGGCCGCGTGGTGGAGGAGCTGGCGCAGGCCGAGGGGCTGGAGGCCGACGTGGCGGTAACGCACTGGGACGCCGGCGACCACGAGTGGGAGGACATCTCGGCCTCGGCCCACCAACATGCGGCCGACGACGAGGAGGAGACCCGCACCGGCGTCCCATTCCTCGTCTTCCTCGAGTCCCACAAGCCGAAGTTCCTGCGGGACCTGGGGCTTTAGCGCGCTCGGGCCCGTCCTAATTGACTGTTTCTACCCGACGCCTGAACCACCACCAACAGCCACCCCGTGAGGGCCTGGAACGTTCGAGCCCCAGCCTCCCGCCCCTGCTACCGCCCGCCGCTCATCCGCAGCGCATCGCGGATGGCGTGAGGCGAGTTTTCGTGGTTGAAGTATGCGAATACGGTCGCTCGGCGCCTCCACTGGGCGATTCGGCGCTTCCAGCGCTCGAGCTCCTGAGGTGAGTAGCTCCCGCCCTGGCCCCGCTTGCCGCGATGGAAGCGGACGACCGTCCAGTCCGTGGTGAGCTCCAGGGCCTGGAATGGGCGCTCGGGGTGGTCGCCGATCGCCAGCGCCGAGCGATGCTCGCGGAGCAGAGCCATCACCTCGGTGCAGAACCAGCTCGGGTGCCTGAACTCGAAGCAGTGTTTGCCGGTGGGGAGCTCGGTGAGCGCGGTGTGGAGCCGCTCGTCGTCGCGGTGGAAGTTCTCGGGAAGCTGCCAGAGGATCGGGCCGAGCTTGCCCGCCTCAATCAGCGGCTCGAGGCGCTCGAGTAGGGTGGGAAACGTCTCAGCCGGGTCGCGCAGCCGTTTGACGTGCGTCAGGTAGCGGCTCGCCTTGATCGTGAAGGTGAATTCCGACGGAGTCGACCGCGCCCACGATTCCACGGTTTCGCGCGAGGGCAGGCGGTAGAAGGTGTTATTGACCTCAACGGTGTCGAACGTATCGGCGTAGCGCTCCAGCCACCGGCGCTGCGGAAGGTCCTTTGGGTAGAGCTCGCCGCGCCACTCGCGGTACGCCCAGCCCGCGCAGCCAATCCGTAGCCGCCGCAGGGCCACCGGCCGGCTTCTTCTAGGTGCTGCGAAGGGCCTCGAACGCCTCGTCGCGCGTGGCGACGACGCCCATCGCCTTGTCGAGCCCCGTGATCTCGAGTAGACGCTGCACCTGCGGGCCGCCGCAACAGATCGCGAAACCGCGCCCGTCCGTGGCCGTAATGCGCTCGCGTGTGGAAACCAGGGCCGCGAGTCCGCTCGAGTCGATGAAGCTGCAGTGGGAGAGGTCGATCAGCAGGTCGCCGCCGGCGGTGTCGATGACCTCGTCGAGCGCCCGCTGGAGCTCGGGCAGAGTCGCCTGGTCGAGCTCGCCGGCCACAGCGATGGCCCGCGTGCCGTCCTGGGTCGCCTCGATCTCTGCACGGAAGGTAAGTGTCACGTTAAGAATTCCCCGGCGCTCATTCGCAGATGCGATCATCGTAGAGGGCGGATCACTCCGACGCTCGCCTCCCGCATGCTGAAGCGCCTCTCGCAGAGAACCTCGCGGCTGGTTTCGACCGGCGCTGGCCTCGAACGCAACGACCGCCTCGGAGCGTTCGTCGCCTTGGTCACGACGGCGCTGCTACTGGGGCTCGACGTGGTGACCGGCAAGGAGGCGGTACTGGCCGGGGCCTTCATCGTCGTCCCCTTCCTTGCCGCGCTCTGGGCAGGGGTCGTCGTAACCGCCGCGGTCGGCCTGCTCGCGGTGGCCGCGGGCGTGACCAGCTCGGACTGGGCCGGCCTCTCCGGACCCGACTACCGCGCGCGAATCGCCCTCCTCGTGATCGGCGGGCTGTTCGCGATGGCTACGGCCTGGGCCCGCGAGCGGGTGCGCGCCGGCTCGCGCCGCCTCGAGCTGCTCAACGAGGTGGGGGAAATCGCCGATGGCTCGCTCCCCCTCGCCGAGACGCTGAAGAAGCTCGTCGACGTGATCGTCCCTGTGTTCGCCGACTTCTGCCTCGTGGACGCGATCCACGAGCAGCGGGTGATGCGCTCCGCCGTCCGCGTGGCGGGGCGGGAAGACGCGCGCGAGCTGGAGCGCTATCTGCGGGATCGCCCGCCGTCCGTCCCCGAGTGGATGATCCGGCCGGAGGCCCCTTTTCCCAGGCATCCGCGATTCATCCCACGGTTCACCGACGAGGACATTCGCCGGCTCGCGCACGACGAGGACGACCGCGAATTCCTCCGCAGCCTGGATGTTCGCTCTTCGATCACCGTTTCGCTGATCGCCCGCGATCGCGTGCTCGGCGCCCTGACCACGAACGTCGCCTGGTCCGGGCGCCGCTACACGCTCGAGGACGTTCGCTTCGCGCAGACGCTCGCCGGGCGCGTCGCACTTGTTCTCGACAACGCCGGCCTGTTCTCGGATTTGGAGAGCGTCGAGCGGCGAATGGACAACGTCATGTCGATCCTGGATGAGGCGGTTGTGATCCACGATTCCCAGGGCGAGCTCGTCTACGCAAATCCGGCCGCGGCCGAGATGATGGGGTTCGCGACCTCAGAGGAAGCCGTGTCGGCCCCGTCGTCCGAGATCCGAGGGCGCTTCGAGGTCCGCACCGACGATGGACAGGTCATTCAGCCGGAGCAGCTCGTGGATCGCCGGGCACTGGCAGGTGACCCGGTCGAGCCGCTGGTCCTGCGAACGACGAGCCGCGTCGACGGGACCGAGCGGTGGGTGATCACCCGGGCGAAGCCGATCCTCGGCCCGGACGGGAAGGCCCTGTACTCGGTCACGGCCATCGAGGACGTGACGGAGGTGAAGCGGGCGGAGTTCGCTCAGCGCTTGCTCGCGAGGGTGGGGGAGCTCCTCGCCTCCTCCACCGACTACCAGCGCATGCTGCACGGGCTGGCGTCCCTCATGGCCCCGGAGTTCGCCGATTGGTGCAGCGTGAACGTTCCGCGGCCCGACGGCTACATCGAGCAGGTCGCCGTCGCGCAGGCCGACGGGGCCCGTGCCGACGCCCTCGACCAGTTGCGGGCAAGCCATCCGGTCCACACCGGAGATGAGCATCCGGTGGCCAACAGCCTTCGGACGGGCGAGCCGGCCGTGCTCGAGTCGGGATCGCGAATCGTCGTGCCGATGAGCGCGGGCGGCCGGAGCGTGGGCGCGCTGGACTTCGGCAACCACGCGGGTGCGCGCCGCTTCCATCGGGAGGACGTGCGCCTGGCTTCGGAAATCGGCCGCCGGGCCGGCATCGCCGTGGACAACGCTCGCTTGGCCGAGGAGCGTGCCGAGGTCGCCCGAGTGCTCCAGGAGGGCTTGATGCCCCACGCCCTTCCGCATATGCCCGGGTGGGAGACCGCTGCCGTCTACCAGCCCGCGGGCGAGGTCAATGCCGTCGGTGGCGACTTCTACGACGCGTTCGAGACCGAGCGGGGCTGGATGGTCCTCGTGGGGGACGTGATGGGGCGCGGCGCTGCCGCCGCCTCGCTGACGGCGCTCGCGCGCCACACGATCCGCACCGCGGGAACGCTGACGGGGGATCCCTGCCGCGCGCTCGAGCTGCTGAACGAGGCCCTTCGAGCCCGCGGCGATACGGCGCTCTGCACGGCGGCCATCCTGATCCTCCCGCGCACCGAGAACGACCCCATCCCCGTCAAGATCGTCGTCGCCGGGCACCCGCTGCCCTTGCTCCTCCGCGGTGGCGAGATCATCGAGGCCGGGCGGCCGGGGCCGCTGCTCGGCGCGTTCGCGGCCTCCGACTGGGAGCCGGCGACGATCGAGCTCCGAGCGGACGACCAACTCGTGCTCTACACGGACGGCGTCATCGAGGCGAGGGGCGAGAGCGAGCGCTTCGGCGAGGCGCGGCTGCGAGCCGAGCTGGCGGGTGCCGACCGCCCCCTGGCCGCGATCGGCAGGGTGACGGCGGCGCTCGAGAGCTTCCTCGGCGACGAGCCCGACGATGACGTGGCGCTCGTGGCCATCCGGCGCACCGGCACTCCTCGCTTCGCGTTTCGAGATGGTGAGATGGACACCGCCGAATCAGCCGTCTCGGCACCGCGTCCGTAGCGCGGTAGGGTTGACACGGCGTGCCGTCAGAGGATCGCCAGCATGCCGTGATCCGGCGTGCCTACCGTGCCTTTGCCGCCCGCGACGTGACGACACTGGCCGAGATATCGCACCGCGACATTGAGATCAGGGCCATCACCGGCGCGCTGGCGCATGGCGGCGAGCCGTACGTTGGCGTGGAGGGCGTCGCCGAATACATCAGCGACGTCGGGGAGGTCTGGGACGAGCTCGAGCTCCTGCCCGCTGAATTCCACCAGCTCGACAAGGAGCGCACGCTCGTATTCGGCCGAGTCCTGGCCCGCCGTGGCTCGACGCTGATCGACACCCCGAACGCGTGGCTTTGGCGTGTCCGTGATGGCAAGATCCTCTCGGCCGAGGTCTACGGCGACCCGGAGGCGGCGATCGCGCTGTTCGGTGAGGACGGCGCCTAGCGGGCCGGCGTCGGAACGCCCAGCTCTTCGAGGTCGTCGGCGAGCTCGAGATAGTCGCCGGCGCCGATCGTGTGGAACAGGGCCTCGACGGGGGCCGAACCCTGGATGACGATGCGGGCCTGCGGGCGCCCGTCGCGGAGGGCCTGCTCGTGCGCACCGAGGATCACCGCGAGGCCGGAGGAATCGATGAAGCTGAGCCCGCGCAGATCGAGTACGAGCGTCTCCTGCTTGCGTGGCGCGGCCTCCCCGAGCGCCGAGCGCAGCTGCGGAGCGGTGAACACGTCGAGCTCGCCACCCATCGCAAGCCACACCACGCCCTCGCGCCGTGTGATGCGGGTGCCGAATCCCTGATTCGCCGGAAGGTCCTCCTCCGGAAGCGGCTCGCCGAAGTCAGCCTGTTTCGTCACGTCCCGACCATACCCCAGGTCAGGTGCATGAAAACCCTGCTGGCACGCAGCCAGCTCCCCGCAGGCACGGTTCAGGCAATTTTTCCAACCGTGGCCGGTGTCCCCGGGCCCGCGATCTCGTCATCGGGCACCCTCGCCGCCAGGCGTTCGGCGCGGCGCTGCTGCCAGACCGTGAGGCCCATCGCAGCCACGGTGACGAAGAACAGCATCATCGCGATGACGTTCACCTCCACCGGAATGCCGCGCTGGGCGGCGCCGAAGATGTAGAGCGGGAACGTGACGGTGGTGCCGGAGTTGAACTGCGAGATCACGAAGTCGTCGATCGAGAGCGCGAAGGCCAGTAGCGCCGCCGCCGCAATGGCGGGAGCCAGCAGCGGAAAGGTGACCAGGCGAAACGTCTCGAACGGCCCAGCCCCGAGGTCGCGGGCGGCCTCCTCCAGCGAGCGGTCGAAGCCGATCAGGCGAGAACGGACCACGATGATCACGAAGCTGATCTGGAACATCACGTGCGCGATGACGAGGGTCTGGAAGCCGAGGTCGACCAGCGACGAGAACGGCTGCAGGAGGAACATCGAGAGCAGCGCGGCGCCGATCACTACCTCCGGGGTGGCCATCGGGATCACGATCAGGAGGTTGGCCGTCCGCCGGGCGAAGAACTCGTAACGCACCAGGGCCAGGGCGACGAGGGTGCCGAGGACGGTGGCGATCACGGTCGACAGGGCCGCCAGCTCGAGGCTGGTCACCATGGCGTCGTTCAGCTCCTGGTCCGCGAAGGGGTTCGCCCAGTAGTCGGTGGTGAAGCCGCTCCAGTTGTAGTTGAACCGGCCCTCGGGATCGTTGAACGAGAAGACGAAGATGACGAGGATCGGGATCAGCATGTAGGCGATCGCCAGCGAGCCGTAGAGCACGATCGCGTTGCGGCGCAGCCATGCCCATGCTGCGCTCATGCCGATCCACCTTTCATCGGGCGGGCTCCGCTTCCTCGCCCATCAGCGCCTCCGAGCCAGCGAAGCGGATGTACATAAGGACGATCACGAGGATGACCGCCATCAGCACGAACGAGAGGGCAGCGGCGCTCGGGAAGTCCCGCTCCACCAGGAACTTGCTCTGGATGACGTTGCCGATCATCGACTGGTTCTGGCTGCCCAGGAATTCGGCGTTGATGTAGTCGCCGGCCGCCGGGATGAAGGTGAGCAGCGTTCCGGCGACGATCCCGGGCGCCGTCAGCGGCAGCGTCACCTTCCGGAACGCCGTCGCCGAGGAGGCATAGAGGTCTCGCGCGGCCTCGATCAGGCTCAGGTCGATCCGCTCCAGGCTGGCGTAGATCGGGAGGATCATGAACGGCAGGAAGTTGTAGGTGAGCCCGGCGATCACCGACCCGGCCGTGTCGAGCACCCTGCCGTCCTCGGCCACCAGGCCGATCGTCTTCATGAAGTCGACCACCGCCCCCCCGTCGGTGAGGATCGTCTGCCAGGCCAGCGTCCGGATGAGGTACGTCGTGAAGAACGGCGCCACCACCGCGAACAGCAGGAGGTTCTTCCACTTGCCGCCGCGGAACGCGATCATGTAGGCCAGCGGGTACGCGATCAGCAGACACAGGAGGGTGGCGACGCCCGCGTAGACGAACGAGCGGAAGAACTGATCGTTGAAGCTCGTGAGCGCGTCCGAGTAGTTCGACCACTCCCACGTGAACTCGAACCCTCCGAAGAGCAGGCTCCCCGACCGCAGGGACTGCACGAACATGAAGCCCATGGGGACGACGAAGAACAGGGCCAGCCAGAGCAGGCCCGGGCCGAGCAGTCCGTATGGGACGAGGCGGCGGCGAGTCACAACCCGGTGCTTCCTCCCGTTCTCGCCGCCGCCTCTCTGGTCAGCCGGTCACCACGTCCTGATAGCGCTGGGTGACCGCTTCCTCGAATGACGGATCGGGCACGGCCTGGGGGGTGCAGTCGGCGGTGAACTCAGCGTCCGGGAAGATGAGCTGGTTCTTCGTCAGCTCAGGATCCTCCTTGGCGAGCACCTCCTTCACTCCCTCGACCGGCGTCACGTAGTTGACGTACGCGGCTACGTCCGCCTGAACCTCGGGGTCGTAGACGAAGTTCATGAATGCCTCGGCCGCGGTGGGGTTGGGTGCGCCGACCGGGATCACCATGTTGTCCGACCACAGGTTGCAGCCCTCATCCGGCCGCAGCCATTCGATGTTCGGGTTGTCAGCCTGGAGCTGGATGGCGTCGCCCGACCAGCCGACGGCCGCGACGATGTCGCCCTTGGCGAGCGGCCCGGCGTAGGCGTTGCCGGTGAAGTCGCGGATCTGGCCGGAGTCGGCGGCCTCCGCGATCTCATCGATCGCCGCGTCCCACTCCTCCTCGGTCGCGTCGGCGGGATCGACGCCCTGCATCTTCATCACCAGGCTCACGTCGTCGTACATGTCGCCCAGGAACGTGATCTTGCCCTTGTACTTGGGGTCGAAGAGGTCCTCGATCGACGTGATGTCGGGCGCCAGGTCCTTGCGGACGATGATCCCCGTCATCCCGCTCTGCCACGGGACCGAGACGTTGCGCTCGGGGTCGAAGGAGGGGCTCTCGAGATCCGGCAGCAGGTTCTTCTCGACGTTCGGCAGCCCGGACTTGTCCAGGTTCTGGAGGTAGCCGAGGTTGTTCATGATGTCGACCATGTAGTCGGTCACCACGAAGATCGACCGGCCTCCCGACTCACCCTGGTCGAGCAGCGGCTGCAGCTTGCCGAAGAACTCGAAGTTGTCGTTGATGTCCTCGATGTATTTGACGTCGACGCCGTACTTCTGGGAGAACTCGTCGATGGTCGAGCCCTCGCCATCGACGGCGCCGCCGGCCTTGTCGATGTAGAGCGGCCAGTTGGAGATGGTCAGCTCTCCTGACGGTGGCGGGTCGAGCTGGACGGTCTCAGTAGCCCCTCCGGACTCGGTGCCGCCACCGACGCTCTCGTCATCGCTGTCCCCGCAGGCAGCGAGCCCCAGGGCCGCCGCAAGCGCCCCGATTGCGATCAAAACCCTGTAGATCCTCATGTGGTTGTCGCCTCCTCGGCGGTCTCGTTCTCTTGTTGCTGTAACGCGGCAGCGGCCGCTCCGTCACCCGATGCCCTCACCAGGTGCATGTGTTCGGGCGCCCAGCTGAGGCGCACGTCGACTCCCGCTCCCGGCAGGCTCTGCCGCTCAGCGTCGTCGGTGTTGGGGCAAAGCACGGTCATCCTCACGTCGTCGGGCAGCCGCACGACCATCTGAGTCGAGGTCCCCAGGTAGACGGAGCTCTCGACGAGCCCGCTCACCTGCGCCGCGCCCTCCGCCGCCACGTCCTCGGGCCTCGCCCCGGTGGTCGGGGTGACGTTGAGCTTCTCCGGCCGCACCACGGCGTGGGTGCGCTCGCCGGCGGCGAAGCCGTTGACATCGGCTTCGAGCTCCACGCCGGCGTCCAGGCGCACGCGGCCCCGCCCGCCGGAGGCCGAGGTCACGGTCGCCGGCATCAGATTCGAGACGCCGATGAAGCCCGCGACGAACGTGGTCGCAGGGCGCTCGTAGACCTCCTCGGGGGCGTCGACCTGCTCGATCCGCCCCTGGTCCATGACCGCGATTCGGTCGGACATCGTGAGCGCCTCCTCCTGATCGTGGGTCACGTAGACGAACGTGATCCCGACGTCGCGCTGGATGCGCTTCAGCTCGAGCTGAAGCGCCTTGCGGAGCTTGAGGTC
>Ga0126312_10002741_pt1 | contig 11799 bp, 12 predicted proteins | sample Plot104A_FD_92537 | JGI IMG/M metagenome (GOLD analysis project Ga0126312, IMG submission 92537) | Serpentine soil microbial communities from UC McLaughlin Reserve, CA, USA - Plot104A | ecosystem: Environmental > Terrestrial > Soil > Grasslands | place: USA: UC McLaughlin Reserve, Lake County... | reverse complement strand
GTACTCTTCCTATTTCTATTCTATTAATTCAGATGGAGCTATTGCATAAACAGAAATTACTTCTTTTTTCCTTTATTCAAAAATGACGACATCATTTTTTTCCTGTCTTCATGCGCAAAACATAATGCCCAGCCATAAATTTCTAGGCGTAACCCTGTATCAATGTCAGCATCCATTCCCTTGTTGATTAACATTTTGCTAGTTTTCACAGCATTAAAACTATTCTTTGTAATTTCTTTTGCAAATGAAAAACATTCATCCATTAGTTTTTTGTTCAGAATTTTAGATAATTCATTGGCTTTTTGTTTTTCTTGTTGTCTTCCTTCTTTGGAATTAATAGCTGTATTTCTTGTTGTATTTGTCTTTTCTGGTAGTCTATTTTCATCTGCAAGTGTCAAACTAACTACTTTATTGACAAGTCCAATTTGTTCTGCTTCTTCTGCTGTAATCATTTTACCACTATAGATAAGTTCTTTTGCCTTTGCGGGACCAACAATCCTTAATAGTCTTTGAGTTGCCCCCCACCCTGGGGGAATACCAATTATAACTTCGGTCTGACCTATCTTGGCATTGCTTGAGGCTATTCTAATATCGCACGCTAATGCAAGTTCACAACCTCCTCCTAAAGCATAACCATTAATTGCAGCAATAACTGGTTTCTCTAGGTTCTCTATTTTGTTAAGTAAATTATGAACAAAGGTTGCATATCTTTCTGCTTCAATAGGATCAATATTTACTACATATTTGATGTCAGCACCTGCAAAAAATGACTTTTCACCAGTACCAGTTATAATCAATATCTTTACGTTGTCATCAGTACCAACAATATCAATCGCTGCAGATAATTCTTCCATAATCTCTTTATTTAGAGCATTCAGTACTTCTGGTCTGTTAATTTTTATGATAGCAATATCTTTACTGGTCTGCGTATCAAGTAGTATGTATTTCATTGGAACAGACATGTAAAGAAGTCAGGTCATAACTTTCATTTAAATATCGTTCAGGCTGTGAACTAACTGATTACTAAGTAGTACAACAGAGAATACTGATACACCAATAATGCTTTATTATCAGATATTTATGAAAACACATCTCCACAGGTAAAAATACTTCTATTGTGTGACTGGTCACACACTGAAAAGAAATTTACCGTTAGACGCACTAAAATTATTTGTTATAATTAAGGTATGATTATGATATATTAGAGCAGTTTATTAGCGAAATTAATCTACCGAAACTACAATGTGTAGTCAAATATGAATTTCCTAGAAATTGTTGCATATGTAGCAACAGGATTTGTACCAACATTAATCGCCATGGAGTTAGCAGAGGGCTTGGAACATAAGAGATGGTTGACTGTGGAAAGTAACAGCAGCAAGATATTCGTAACAACAGGTAATAGAAGCATATCAGAATCATAATGACAAGAGATGAAGTATTATCTTTGAAAAATCATTTAGATATTATTGTTATCTAATGACAAATTATCTTGTTAAAATACAATCTTTAAAATTAAGAAAATCTACTACTGCACTATCAACTGGATTCTTTTTGGTACTACTATTATTGTTCATTCCAGCAAATATCTTGGAATTCAATAATGCTTGGGCTACGCCAACAGAAATTCCTGTATATATGCTAACGACCAGAGGTGATAGAGAACAGGCTGAGGGCGTAGAAGAAGAATTAGGTTATAACGATAAATATCCTCTTCGTGATATTAACGAATTATATACAGGCTGTCCTGAGGAAACTGCAATTTTTGTTCATGGTTGGGGTAATGATCACTACAAGGCAAAGGAGAGACTTGATAGGGTCAAGATGTCGCTGGAAAATAACAGTTACTACATTCCATTAGTCGGTTTAAGTTGGGATTCTAATAAAGACTGGGACCCCGCTAAATTAGTAGCTAAAGAAAACGGACCAAAACTTGGTCAGTTTATTTTGGAGTACAAGGAGACATGTAAGCATGAACAAAACAAGGATGTTAAGGTAAGGTTACTTGGACATTCGATGGGATCAAGAGTAATACTTAGTGCTTTACAACATTTGTATGAAAATCCTGTGTGGAACAACAATACTAATAATTTTAAAATAGCCTCTGTCCATTTAATGGGAGCAGCTGTTGATAATGAAGAAGTATCTACAAATTCTATCGATCATTTTAATTACCCTGCGTGGGGATATGGGCCTCTAGGATGCTATCCTAGCCACTATTATACAGGTAATGGTGTCAAATTTCCGTATGGGAATGCTATAGCTGGAGAGGTGGTTAAGTTTTACAATTTGATAAATCCACAGGATAATGTTCTTGAATATATCTACCCATGTTTTGAAGGAGGTGATGGCGCATTAGGAGAAGATGGAAAACAGAAATCTGGAATATCACCGCCACCAGGTTATATTTATTTAGAAGAAGATATTCAAGATGAGATAAAATCTTTTCGTGATGCTGATGCGATGGAAGGTTGGGATTTTGGCCTTTGCAATATTTTCGGTTCTTGTCTAGTGAACATAGGAGATAATCATGCCGGATACATAGGATTTAGAAATCCTACTAATCCAAATTTACTTGCAGATGGTGGAGCAATGAATATAGTTGTAGAACAGTGGCAAAGTGATGGATAGACTTTGATATATAATGATAGTGAAGGTAATAATAACTTCTTTTAAACAAAATTGATAAGATGTATTCAATCAAATGAACCTATACACATTATCTTAGATGGTGCACCTGCTTCCGCAAAGTCTATGTTCTTGCTTTCTATGAAAGATGGATTAGAGAAAACGTATTTTGTAGCGCTCATAGATTATATATACAAAAAGAGTAAAGACGCTAACTCACCAGTAACGCATTTAATTCTTTCACATTTTAGCTTTCTGCAATCTTTCTCAGACCACATAATGAGATTACAAACAACGGTTGAACATCCCATGGTCGACTAAAAGTGTAATTTTTCACTGTTAATTGAAACTCTTAACTACTAAAATAAGATTGAAGTTAGGGTAATGAACAGTTCAAAGACTATTCATAATTTCGGAAGCTACATATCCTAAACTCTTTCATGTACTTTTTAGGTGACGAATGTAAAACTATGTGCTTGTCAATTTGAGCACATCAGATATTGAGATAAATAATTTAGACATCCCATTTCTTGCTGCATTTATTTACAAGTTGTATCCATATGACGCTTTAAACTTTGAGATCGACGCTATTCAGAGAATGATAGAGTTCTTACCTCAATTGTATCCACAGGCCGGATCTCTTGAAAGAGAAAAGATGATTCAGATTCTGAGGTTACAGACTGCGATAAAATTCTGTCAATATGCTGAGAACCTTGCCGCTATCGCTATCGCATTTCAATCCTCTTATGATGACGAAAAACAAGAGATGATCGGCATATTCACCAAGATTTCTAAGTATAACCTAGGTGAGATATACGACTTTTACAATAATATTAGGAATAGAGAAAACCAGCACTTTGCAAAATTTTATGGTTATCCTCCCTTGCTATTGCATAGTACAGCTGTTAGGTACTTTCTAGAATTGTCATGTCGAAATATGAAAGAGGTACTCATAGAAGTTGCAGAAATATATTCTCAGTTACGTCTTCTTTATAATGCCTATAAACATGGTTACAGAGTATTATTTGGAAAGAATTTCCATTCAGCAGCAGACATTTTTCCTTTTGTCACAGATCAAGGTAAGCAGATGTACACTGAGATAGACGAAATGAAGTTAAAAAAATATTGACTTTATCGTTGTATTGTAGGAAGATTCTGGAGTCTATTTTTAAGCAACACCATATTCGAATACAATATGAAGCAAAGGGTGGTCAAGAGAATGCGATAAAAGTAGATCTTTTTCTCAGGGGAAGTGATAAGCACCCAAGTCAAGAAGAAGACCTGCGGTTGACTTATCCTAGTAGAGGAAACAGAATGAAAAGTGAAAAAGCAGAGGGAGAGAAGGTATACAATCTATTTAGAGAGCAACTGGAAGAGTACGACAAAGGAAAAATTGTAGCTATTGACATAGATGCGAAGAAAATTATCTCAAAGGATTATGATAAAAGCAAAGTGCTATCGGATATCAGAAGTGCAGAATCTTCTGGCAGGATACATATAAGGAGAGTCAGTCAAGATGGGAAAGTTGATTTTGAGATTTACTGAATAAATATTAGTTGAATAGGGCTCCAAAATTCAAGGTTTTTAAGGACTCTAAGGAATTAATGTATTTTGCTCATAAGTTCATTGTCGATGAGAGGTTATCTTCTCTAAAGAAAGATGTAAACGCCTGTCTTGAAAAGGATTGCGCCTTTCCAGCTCTATTATATTGTTTTTCCGTAATCGATTTACTTGGGGCTCTATACAAAGGACGTGCATCAGCTGCAGCTCACACCAGAGACAATTTTAAGGAATATGCAGTTCGCTTTATGAAGAATACACATACTAATTATACCAGTGAGCAAATAGATCTACTGCAAAACATTTTCAGGCATAAGATAGCTCATCTGGCTCAGCCAAAACTTGTCATAAAAAGTAATAGTAAGTATGTTGCTTGGAGATATGAGTATCCTGGCACAGCTAATCATTTAAAAATCGAACCATATCAGTATACTCAGATTAAAACTTTACTAACTCCAAAGCCAATTTACTATGATCATCTTTTTACTATCAGTATTACAAAACTAATGTACGATACCATAGACTCTGTGGTAAGACAACCAGATGGATATCTGATTAAATTACAGAATAATTATAAAAACTTGCAGTCAAAGTTTAATGACGCCGTACACCAAATTTATGACTCAGAAGTAAGTTAAATGTATACATAACTTCTGGGCAAGTACGACTTATATAGACTTTAGATACTTCACGGTTATCCAACTTCATCAGTAGGGTGTCGCATTCTAATTTAATTCAGATCGTTCTACAATTATTTCCATATCAGGAGAATTCTTATTGAAACTAACTACAAGGAATGCCTGTTTGATTCTTTTAAAAGTTCTTGCGGCTGCGAATTAATTAATTAATTAATTTGTTACAATATCTATAAGTTCAATTAAAGTGCCAAGGCAACAGTCGAAAACAGCTGAGAACAGAGGTAACAAAAATGGTAACAGACGGCAACAGCTTTAAGCTTCTATCTAACTGTATTTGTTAGAGTGTAGTAACTATGTTAACAAGACAGGAAAGAGAACAAAATGTATTAGACCTTTACAATCAAGGGAATACAATTCGTGACATAGCCAAGGAAGCTAGAATGTCCTTTAGGGACATAGGTGCAGTGTTGAAGAAAGAAGAGAAAGAGAAGGAAAGACAAAAGAGACAATTAGACAATAATAAGTATAGTACGGATAGCGATAGCAACCGGAGAGGTCTATCATTATCGACTCAAGCGTATGAATTATTCTCCCTAGGTAAAAATCCTATACAGGCAGCAATTGAATTGAACTTGAGGGAATCACAGGTAACCAGATACTATAAAGAATATTGGAAACCATTTTTTGAAAGATGGAGGTTGTGGAGAAAGACTGAGTTTGATCCTGAGAATATTAGAAAGATTGGTAACCTGTCAATAGAAGAAATTAAGGAATGGTACTATTTACTATGTCATCTAGGGTATGATACAGATCCCCTTTCAGAGTGGTTTGTTCTTCTGCAGTTAATAAGTAACACTAAGAAAAATAAACTTACTGACAAAGCATTGATTGCTCAAGAATATTACAAGTTGGCAAGAATGGTTGCCCTTTTCTTGTACGATTTAACTAAAGAAAAGATGCCTGATCCTGATGATCAAATGGATGGCTCAGGAGGAACTTGGAAGTCCGAAATATATGGAGAACCTTTTGATTACAACAACAAACAAAGCCAAAAGAGAATTTTGGACAATTACTTGGTCAGTAGACCCTATAGAATTGCACTAATCTATGAGGGAGACACTGAGGATTTTGTCATAAAGAGCATATTTGACGCTTTATATGTGGATCAAGATAGGGATGGAATATTCCTGCATAATGCAGAAGGTCAAGGAAACATTTAACACTATATGAATAGCTTTGCTCCATTAGCGAAGGCTGATGAGATTGACATTTTCCTCATTTTAGACAGGGATATGAAGTGGCAGGATATTGTAGAGGACTTTAAGCGACAGAGGTTCATCAAAGATAATATGTATCATATATGGCAAAGAGACTTTGAGTCGGATAATTTCGAAGTAGGCCAGGTCCTAGATATCGTAAATATCATACTAAAGGAGAAGAATCAGAAAGAGATAAGAAAAGAGGATGTCATTCAAAAGTTGTCAAATCCAACTATTGGTCTTATGAAGGCAGTTGCAGATGTTATATGGAATGTGGACCAGTGCAAGTTTAGTAATCTAGTTTCAAAAGTAGACTTAGCCAAAAAATTGATCGAACCTAGAATTGCAGAAATCAGAAGAGAAAGAGATAACGAAGGTTGGAAACCTATTTTGCCTATAGAACAGCAATTGTACAAGATATTTGATATAATACCTAGAGTTATTGGATAAATAGACTGAACCAAGTGGCTCTAGTAGTAACAACTTCCTAACTATCAGTTAAAAATTAGATTAGAAGATGGGATAGGTGAGTGTCCAGATTTGTCTGAAACCTGTAAATGGCTTCATGAATACTTAGAACTTCTTCCAATATTCAAGTATCCATTTGACTCAAATTACTACTGAATAATGGAGTCTATTTCTTTTATGAAGAAGGCATAAGTAGACCAAGAATTGTAAGAGTAGGAACGCATAGGGAAAACAATTTCAGATCAAGGATATCCGAACATTTTCTATTAAATGAATCAAGGATGACTACCATCATCTGGGAACAATAAGGAAGAATAAAAATTGGTCATCATGCATGGTCTTCACAGAAATATGAATTATTATTGCGTCTTCTTATATGTTTACTGCAATATGCTCCTCCGCAAGTCTCACATACAGCATAGGTCTGTTTTTTAGACGACCTGAACCTTGCAAAAAACTCTTTTGGACAAAGCGATATCTCATCAATAAGAACGGTACTTGAAGCAGCCAAAATTTCCCTAGCATATACTTTGTCTTTAGCCTCAATATTGACTATCCATTTTGGAACATAAATTGAAGTTGATTTATCATAAATTTTGACCTCATCATATTTTGCCCTGTTCTCCTCCATAATCTCTTCCTTAACCATTCTTCTAGCTGCATCGATGGGCACTTTACTTTCAAGCTTAACAACAGCGTACTGTCGACTCTCAATTTTGTAGTTATATTGTGGCTTTATTATTTTCAAATCCCAAATGAGCTGATTCTCTTCTAGGTCTCTTAAAATTTGGTCTGCATCCCTAGGGTGGAATTCGCTTTTAGTAAAAAATGTGTATGATTGACTTATAGGATGTAGATTTTCAGTAGGAGTAAGTATCTTACCTTCTAATGCATCGACAATACGTATTCCTTCTTCATGAATACCAGCTCCTCTTCTAAAGATGCTTTTTTTAGTGTCCACCTTATAACTAAAGAGAAAATAGGGACGTAAGACAAGTGTTACATGAGAAATTCTCACAGCAAGAGGGTTTACTAGCTCAACTCTAGTTGCCTGGCCATAGCTCATGGAAAGCGGAAGTGCTAATTCAAGAACCATTTCCTGTGGTGATTGATATCTTCCTAATTTCATCAAATAGAATTCATCTTTGAGCTTCTCTCCTTCCATTAACGTTATACGGTTATGATTTGCATATGTTTGAGCTTCAGATGAAAAGTATGCATTAGTTACAAACATTGCATTTCCAATTTGAGGTAAATCTTGTATTTTACTTTGGAAATCTCTAATTTCTTTTATTCCTACTGTCCTTGCTTCACTATAATTTTTGCATTCTACAGCCAGCAGCTTTTCTTCTTTGGTTGCCAAAACATCAATTTCATGAAGAGCACCACTATTTCCTTCAAGCTTTTGTCGTGTTTTTGTAGAGTAACCTCTTGCTTTTAGGATTTGTTCCACCATCTCTTCAAGCTTTACACCTAAGGAGTGAATAGTCTGATTTGGAAGCTCCATTTCAACCTCACTTTTTGATAATGCGTCAGATGAGTTCTGCGGCATATTGGTCCCAGAATTCTCTAAAGACTGAGCCTCTGATTCCCTGTTTTGCCAAAGGTTTGTTCCGCAGTTTGGACAGAACTTAACAGTTCCAGAAGGGAGGGGGAACCACACTCACTGCAGAATTTCATATATAAAATAGATATGGGGCTATTATAAAAAATAATATGTAATTTATGGATATTTTGGTAACTATTCTATTAAATTACTACTAAAAACAGCCTAGTTGGGAACAATTTATAGCTAGAATATATATTTACAAACATTATTTTAAAAAGGATACATGACTACCATTTTATGACTCAACCGAAGTGTGTATCTATCTTCTAGGATATTGTGGTTGGTAACTAATACCAAGAGGTTATAACATGAAATGTAGCCTTTTTAAACATACCCAAAGTGACGGTAGACACTGAAGAGAAGAGAAAACTGAAGAAAAAACTGAGAATAAGTAGGATAGAGCTCATTTTATTAATAGCACTAGCCCTGATCCCATTGTTTGTGGCTAATGCTGTAATATTCTCAGACCAAAAAATGGAAACCTCACTAGGTTTCCAGGACGGTTCACAGATACCGATATTTGATGACACTTTAGTGCTTAACAATGATTACGCTTCGGATCAGTCTTCACATATTTTCTCAATTTATGCTTTAAACAATATGCCAGGAATAGAACTAGAAGTAACAGATTTAACAGAAAGAGATTCAGGGACTAAAATACCTTCAACCGATGTTACTCTAAGAAATATATCGCTACCCAATACCATTACCCCAGAAAATCCAAGAACCATTGGTGTTTCGGTTGACTCTGACTTAAAGCCAGGATTGTATCAAGGAACCTTATTTGCTAGTGACGGAACCACTATTGCGGCCGTTCCCATTAATCTTGATGTGAAGCCACCATTAGCTAAACCGGTGATTATAGTAGTCGATGGAATAGCTCTTTCTATAGGACTCTGGAAATTTATTGCTTACCTTAATTCCCTTTATTCTGAAATAGAGGTTACAAGACTGATGGGACGACTAGATGCCAGAGTATTGCGATATAAAGAAATGAAAGAAAAACCTGCCGCATATGCTACGAAAAAGCCTGTTGTCATCAAAAATGGTATACTGGATGCAGGGACCATATTCTTTGGAATTGCATTAGGACTTATTGCCTTACCAACCACTGAAGCTATCATAAACCTTCATACCATAGGAAGTTTTGAAGTTTTGACCCTTATCGGAATTGGATTAGGAATTGGTAGCTTGAAGGAATTCATATCAAGGGCATAGAAAAACTACATCTTAGACCCACTATATTGTATATCAGTACTGCGTATGATATTTGCTATAGCGTACCGTTAAAAGATGTCCTGAATACTGAAAATTACATTACTTTGATATATGGGGGCTATCAAAAAGCCCAGAACCGCAGTGTCAATCCATGTCCATACTTCATATCGAAGTTGATTGTCCTATTGCAATCGCAAAATATAGTGGCATAGTCTATTTTCTGTTCTTTAAGATAAATCTGACAATATTCATAATTCTTATCTAAAGTCCGTTGTCTGTTATTGGTTTATTTACCAGAACTTCTACTATTGGCTGTCAGCTGGTTTATTTACCAAGTCTTGTTCATTGGGTTTTTTGGATTCCTCTAGTTTGATTGGTTCTTCTAACACCTTGTCAGTAGATTTTTCTCCTTCTATAAGGCAGTCCTTAGGTGCTTTATCTTCTCTAAATCTAAGAAAAATCGGAGCTCTCATGATTTTTTCACTAGTCCAGTCACTAAACTTTACCAACTATCGATAAATATTTATGATGATGTGGTCGATTCTTTTCCTTGCATATAGACTGTTCTCATAAAATCCAATAATTGGTTTGCTTCCTATTATGTACTATCGTATTACACAAGGCAATCATAATTCCTTGACTAGAATGTATTTTACTATAAAATGCAAATTAGTGTATCTTGATTCCAAGCTATTTTAAAGATATGTCGGCAGAACGTCCTCCTCTGCCACCTACATATACTATATCTAAGGAAATAGGAGTAATAACAAAAGAAATAGCAGTTCTGGTTGGATATTTGTTAAAGGGTTTGTTTATATTCCTTGGCAGAAAGACAAGAGCTAAGGGAGTACCAAAGGCTATGCAATTTTCGTATTGGCTAAAGAAGCAAAGCATAATTCTAGCTAGAAAATCAGTTGAAGTTGGAACACCTAAAGCTATAGAAGCCGGACGAATATCAAGAGGACTACTTATTCTTGCTGTAAGAAACCTAAAGACTAAAGGAGTACCTGTGGCTATAGGGATTGTACTATTGATAAAGGGTCTATCCAATCAACTCTATGAAAAAGCAAAGAAGGCTGTAGAAAATAAGGTGAATACAATCAAGCAAGATATAGTAACTGAGAAGACCAATGCTGCTACTGATGCCTCAATCTTATTATCTTCCGAAATTATTCTCAAAGAGGAAGAAGCAATTGGTCTGAATGAAAGAATGGCTCAGGAGATTTCTAAAAATGGAATAGAATGTAAAGCCATCACAGACATAGGTTCACTTCCAATTGAAAGGAGATCATATTACAGCCATCTTTTCCCTTTGAGCCCCAGGGTTACTACAAATAGAGGCTGCATTAGACTTGAAGGGAATGATAAAGGTAATATTGATTTTATTCAGGTTATTCAGAAAAATTAAGAACAGCAAAACAGTTGAGGTTAATTATATTCTTACTTTAAGAATATTAGAAGATAACAAATGTATATTGCTATAAAGCTTATTTATCCGGCATTTCTTTTATCCACTGCTGTAATATTCGTAGGTTTAATATCAATATCAATAATAAACTCATCAGAACAACCGACAGCAGAGCCTACTAACGAAACATCAGCAGATATAGACTACTACTCTAATGGTATTAATGAGCAGCAGAATATTATGGGTATAAGAATGTCTGCTAATAACATGTCCTCTGCTAGTAGTAATATTGATACTAATTTTACATCAATATTTGATGGTAAGACTTTGGATGGTTGGAAGATGGCAGGAGATGGTAGGTTTATAATAGTAGAATCAGATAGCGCTCTTCAGTCGGACAAAGGAGGGGGGTTGCTATGGTATGCGGAAAAGGAATACAAAAATTTTATACTCAAACTGGAATGGAGGGTATCAGATGAGGGTGATAATTCTGGAGTATTTGTGCGCTTTCCTGATCCTGATGATAGTCCAAATATTGCAGTAAGAGAAGGTTATGAAGTACAGATAGACGACAGAGCAGGCGACCCTATACATCAGACAGGAGCAATTTATGACTTTGCTGCCCCAAGCAAAGTAGTTTCAAAACCTCCAGGTCAGTGGAATGCAATGGAAATACAAGTGGTAAACCAATCTTATACTGTTATCATAAATGGGCAGAAGGTAACAGAATTTACAGGTGACAGGTTGACAGAAGGATATGTAGGACTACAGGCACATGACGACAAGTCCAAAGTATCGTTTAGGAATATAATGGTAAAAGAGACCAAATAATAGAAGAATAATTCTGTGGAAATTTTCATCCAAAAGGTGGTACTATTCCAGGGGCTTCTGATTCTGGACTTGGGGTGAGTTGTGGAACATTTTCTTCTCCTTGTATCTCTTTCTGTTCTGGAGGCAATGATGATGATGGTTTTGATGCTCCTTGAAGGTTAGCTGTAGTTGAAATTTTATTTG
>Ga0126312_10002739_pt1 | contig 11800 bp, 11 predicted proteins | sample Plot104A_FD_92537 | JGI IMG/M metagenome (GOLD analysis project Ga0126312, IMG submission 92537) | Serpentine soil microbial communities from UC McLaughlin Reserve, CA, USA - Plot104A | ecosystem: Environmental > Terrestrial > Soil > Grasslands | place: USA: UC McLaughlin Reserve, Lake County... | reverse complement strand
GGGGAGCACCTGAGGGCAATTATACACTTGTAGGCTCAGGTATAATGCCAATCATAAAACCTTTGCCTCCGGGTAATCATACCATTACTTTTCAGGGAATTTTTGATCATCCTACTGACTACACATTGGATGTCGCAGTCGATGTAACGTATAACTTGATAGTAAAATAAGCACCTTGGGCGTTAGCAATAGAAAGAAGTTTGATGAGATGTTCGATATTCCTAGACTCTATGTTCCTGCTTGTTCAAATTCCTGCCAGTTGGTGCCGCTTCAGCCTATCATTATCTCGATTCTGTTTCACCATTACAAAGAGTTACTTAAGTATAAGAGAGAGGTTGAGGAGTTAGAACAAGAGATATTGCAATTAAAACATAATAATCATAATGGAGCTCAGCAGATACAGAATGTCTAATACTGCAATCTACAGAGGCAATTCAAACAACAACAAAAGGAACAAGGAAAGTACATTTTTTGCGATCGCAGTTACATCCGCTGCTATCATGCTAACTCTGAAACTCTACTTTTTATGGCACTGGCCAGGATAGATAGTTGAATAAGGATACAGCAATGACGGATCCACACATACATGAGAATGATTACGATGATGGCAACACAGCTGACTACACCACAATGAATGATAAGGAAATACCATTCGATGAAGGTTCATGAACCTAGATGATGTCTTAATTAAAGAAAGATTACCAAGTTACAAATGAAGAACTAGCGGATCATGATGCAGCAGAAATCCTAAGAGACCACCTGCTGTATCTCCTGATTGCAATTCTGCGTTATGGAATGTGCCAAAAGATGACTAACACAAGAGTATAAAGAAATAGACAGACATAGGTAGCTATTAATAAGAAAATTGCCAGTCTCTTTATCTATACCCACTCATAGCTCGTTACTCTAAACTGCTGAGCGGCTGGATCAAATTCTGATTCTCCTGCCGTGAGGAGGCTATTCATCCATGATAACTTTTGAGAATTTGTAAAACCAGACATTATGACTATCCCTTTGATTTTTCCTCCTTCTGCCACCTTGCCTTTATTATGAACCCACCACATGAACTGCTCGCCTTCCTCTGCTGTCATGAATGTTCCTTGATAGCTAGCATCTTCAACTCCATGAGGATAGTGAGTAATAATGCCAGATCCAATGTTTCTACCGCTTGGAAACTTGCCAAAGCCCTTTATTTCTGAAGTAAAGCTCACTTCCATTGTCATTCCTTCAACTGGATGTACTCTTGTAACTTTGAAGCTAACTATCTTGCCGCTTTCCTCAAAAAGCTTTTCGCCTAATGCCATGATGAATTGGCGACGCCAAAACACAGCAAATAAGCTTGTTGTAGTTTTCATTTAGAACAGAGTTCTATGCGCTTGCTTTTATTCCAGTCCTCGCTATAACCCTAATGTAGGGTTCCACGAGCAGAGAGACACAAAAGGATCTACGCTATAGAGCAAAAGAAGTAGGCTATCCAAGCTATTAGTGCCTATTACAGTAGGCACCATGCCAATTTCTACAATACCAAGTAAGTTGTTAAACAAGGGAGTTAACTATCGAACTAGTAGGTTTGAAGTAATACCTGAGCGTGAAAGCCTGGTAGAGCGATGATAATAAATGATGAGAATGAAAAGAAAAGCCTTGGGCGGGATTCGAGCCCGCGACCTCTACCTTTTTGTTGGAGCCTCGGTTTAATTCATCATTATCCGCCGACGCCTTACCAAGGTAACGCTCTACCAGGCTGTCACGCTCAGGTATTACTTCAAACCTACCCATATGATGGTTGATTGACGGATGTAGATACTTCTCAGGCACTACCGATTTATTGGTTACAGTCATGTAGCGCTGCTGGATTACGGTCTGGTTAATAGCTGGAATGCTCAAACAAAGTGAAGTAAAAGACAAAAAAGAGGATGGTAGTTATTTACTATTTGTTATTAGGTGGCCAATCTCTTACTATACTAAAGTCAGGTGCTCCTCTTGGTTCTGTGTTCTCTTCCGTTGGTGTCTCAAATCCTTGGTTAGGTGGACGTCTTTGTTCATTTTGTCCTGTGTTTTCCTGGCTTAATGGTGGCTCTCCTTCCCACAGCAGCAGAAACAATTGCAGCTGTCAGCATGTCCTTTATTCTGCGCTTCTCTTCGTCGTCGTCCTCGTTGTCTCGATAAATGATTGCTCGTGTTGTCAAAGTTTTCTCAACTTATCTTCGAGCCGCTGCCACATTCATTTGTCTGTCCTGCTTATTTCAAATAGGACTATAGACTATTAGCTAAACTCAAAAAGTTTTTGAATATTTCTCCTATACTCTTTGCTTCTCTCTTAAACGTTTCATACCCCTCAATTATTTTATCATTCAGAGTGACACCTTTGACATATTTCTCTAGTCTGCGCCATCTTTCGTCCCTTTGCTTTTCAGGTGAAATTTCTCTTTCTTCATTAGCAGAGAATTGAATGGCACTAAAAACATCTCGAAATCGTCCCAGGATAACAGAGTTTATGTTTTTATCCTTTGCTTTGTCTTTATCATATACATACGTGGGAATAGGACAGACGATTATTTCATGACTCTTAAAGTCTTTGAAAAATACAATGCAGGGCAACTGGTCAGGTTTGAGACCTAAGGCTGTTGCAACTTCCTGATTTCTAGAAGGAGAATAAGGAGAATAAACTACTGGAAAGCCACGCAATTCATCAAGAGCCTGAGGGCCGCCATGAAATTCCTCGACCCACTGCTGATATCTTGCATCACCAAGATATTCTTTAGGGGGATGAGCAATCATGAATAACTTGCAACTTCTTCCCGCCATCTCGCCAATTTCATAAGAATAGTTAAAGACATAATTATTGATGTTTTCCTGGCTTGTGTGATAAAGCAAAAAGGCAAAGATTTGTTTTTTTTCATCTGCGTCTGCTTCTATCTTATCCCAGCTTTCCAGAAGCTGACTCAAACTCTTAACATATACACCCATTCCTTATGAAGTCATGGGACTACTATAAAAATTTGGTAGAGGAGCATTCATAAGAAAAAGACTGATTCATAGGCTCTCGAAACGCTCATTGCAATCTTCGGACAGTCCTCAATAATTTACTTTAGTCCACTATGCATCAAAAAAGACTTCGTAATGCCAATGGTTCAAGCAGCGCCGACGGTCTTTACATCAAATCGCATATGTGCTTTGAGGATTTCAGTTGTTCCACTCTATGGTCGAATGGACAATTTCCATGAATTTGCCATAGCTATCTCTTAAGGTTGTAATCTTGGAAATCAATCTAGAAGTGTAACAGGAGACTATGTCTTATTAATTACCCACAGGTCAGCCCTCATTTACACATAGATATATGCATGCGCAACTGCTGAGCCTCTTCGGTTGCTCTTAAAGCTTTCAAATGAGCTGGATAGCCTTTGTCAATTCACTGGATAAAATAGTACGCTTTAGTTGATGTATGGTAAACGTCTGAGTTACAATTATCCTGTTTAGAAGTTTTCTAAAGTCCATTCCATACTGATATAGTCAATCCCTTAAGCGGCCTCCCTCGTTGTAGTCCCGAATAACTTTTGTGGCAGGAATTTGGCGGCTGAGATAATGAGGGAGCCTAATTCCTCCTTGTTTGATAAGGGGGCGTTGAACACCTTATCCTGCTCGATACGGGCATAGAGCTCACCATCTAACATCTTTCTGTAGATTCTGAATACCTCACCGAACTTTACTATTTGAAAGTGACGCATGATTTTGAATTTTAGAGTTGTAACGGGCACGTCAAAGTTTAGGTCTGCATCAACGAGCTGCCAAGCTGGGTCTTGTATAGGAGGGACTAATACGCCGCGCGTGTCATTAAGACAGTCAGAGGAGCTGATAAACTGTCGGATTTGCGAAATGAAACCGACAATGTTGATGGCAGTCGCGTCAGGGTCATGCATATAGATAGGGAAAGGGCTTGTGCTGCAGGGGATGTATATGTCAACTGCTCCAGAAGGAAAAAAGGAACACCTGACTAGGTAGTTGTCTATTCTACATTCTACAAGCTTTTCTTTGTTCTTTCTTGGGTTGGCAGGAATGTGTGCTAGACGTTCATGATAGGCTTCTTCTATTAGAGAATGGTTGCCGCCACTAATAGTAAGATGAAGATGTAGTTTATGCATACCTACAACAGTAGCGTAGCGCCCAAGCCCGAGGTAGTATAGTAAATTACAGAAGCGACATTCTGCGCCTTATAGTAATCTATATCTGGGTAGTTCTTGTTATTGCAGCTATCGAGTGAAGAAGGCGTAGTAGATTTTATCATTAAGTGGGAGGCTCCCCTTACCCCTGAAGGGTCATTATGCGTACTTCTCATGTATTTTTGGGCCGCATAGTCTGCATCTTCTTGCGATAGGTAATACTGTTGTGGCTTAGTTCTATAACAAGTATGTAGTTTGCCCTTGATTTTGAGGTTTCTAAGCACATCTTGCGCCTGTTTGGGGGTATAGCGTGGGTCATCTGCGAGCTTGATAACGTCGAGATATGTGATTCCTTGATTTTTATCGAGCAATTTCTTAGTTGCAGCAGCCTTGATGTCTCTGAATAGTAGACGGTGCTGATGTTGTTGGTGTTGGTATTCACCATCACCATATACGATTTTGTCATTCTGCGTACTTTCGCGCCCGAACTGCGTACAGTTTTGTTCTAGTGCAATAGTAGGACTTTGATTTCTACCCGCAGAATCTATACTGCTGCTTTTAGAATTTTTAGCGACAGTCGTTATATAGTCGCTGTCACTACGGTTCAACATTATCTCTCCTGGTACCGATGGCGGTATCTCCAGTGATGCAAAGGGTCTCTGGAACTGGGCCGCTTCGCGCTGAAGAGTGGTTCCCTATTGTGCGGCAGACTTCTTTTTGACTGATTTTGTTAACATCCTCTCCTTTTGCAGCCAAGGCGCTTTCTAAAATGGGTCTGACCCACCTTAAGCGTGGGATATCTCCATGTAAGGCGTCAATCTGATTGATGGTTTGCTCAGGCAGTGGGACGGTAAAACCTACTAATCTGTCAGGCCCTGCGTTCGTAACTTCAAAGGCCATAGTTAAGCTCCCTCATACACTCACTATATTTAACGCTATTGTAGCAAATGCGGGCTCCTTCACAGATCATACAATAGCGGGCTCCATTACAGTTGATAGAAATGCGGGCTAGTACGGTTGCATATGCATGCTCATTAGTTGCATAACTCCACACTCAATTTAGCGGCCAATTGCATAAGTCCCTTTTTATTGTCATTGCTGCTTATTATTCGCCTCCATTATCGTATACATGTCCACAATTGTTGCACTCGATAATGAGATAATGAGATAATGACGATAGGCTAGAATTGCAGAGCTGACAACTCGACCCCTTAAGATTTGATATTAATCATTTGATTCCAAAGATGGGTCTGTATTTTAATTGCATTTCGCTGTGCTTTTGGGTCTTTCTCTTCAATGTAAAACTTGGTCTGCAAAGCAATGACCTTTTCCATATAATCCTGATAATTTGGGGACATCTACTATTAGAAGCCTAAGAGAAGTATAACTTGCGTTGATTAATGGGGCATATGATAGTTTTTTTATATGGAAGTTCTTTATTAATCGTCCAAAATGGAAGTATATGCCAGAAGGAAGGATTCGGCGAGATTACAATGGAATAGCAAACCGCGCAGGGCTATCAATCCACGAGATATTGACTTTCAGACTGCGGAGATAGTAATCCCAAATCCTGCTAGAGACCAGTCTACAATTACGTCTTTTGGAAATCTGATCGACAATGTCCGACTTGACAAAAGCAATATGAATAGGCTAATTTGGGGAGACAATCTTCTTGCTACGCAAGCATTACTGGCTTCAGGATATGAAGGAAAAATCGGTCTAATCTACATTGACCCTCCTTTCTGGACTGGAGAAAATTATTACTCAACTTTTGAGATCGAAAAGACTGAAGTAACTAGATCTCCTTCTGTTATCGAGCGTCTTGCGTACAAGGATATTTGGGAGGGAGGCATCGATTCTTTCCTGGATATGCTTTATCCTAGATTGCAGTTAATGAGGAGACTTCTTACTGATGATGGATCTATCTTTGTGCATCTAGATTACCACATTGGACATTATGTAAAATTAGTAATGGATGAGATATTTGGTATAGAGAACTTCAGAAATGAGATTATCGCAAAGCGGGGACGCAAGAAAGGTTTGATGTACCAATTTGAAAAGGTAGATCGAATGCATACAAGTAATGATAGTATTTTGTGGTATACAAAATCCTCAACTAGTAAATTTAAGCATCCGTTGTCAGAAACTGAAAGTGTAGAAGCAAAGTGGATGGGCTTTTGGAGTAATGCCAATAGACCAACTATGCGATATGAACTATTTGGAATGATCCCCGATAGGGGGCAATGGAAATGGCAAAAGGTTAGAGCAATTAAAGCTGTTGAAAACTACCGCAAGTTTGAACAGGAATTCAATAATAGCATAGCATCAGAAGAATATAAGAAATTATCAGAAGAAGAGCAAGAGGTTCTTAAAGATAAGGGCATTCTAGAATATTGGAGAGAAAACGGTCAGGTATTAGAATTTGTTCGATACCGTAAGGGACTAAAGTATCCAGAGTATTGGGTAGAACCTAGAGAACATAAACTTATCGATAATCTGTGGACAGACATTGAAGCTTACAATTATTCTTCTGACTATCCTACAGAAAAACATTCAGAACTACTCAATAGAGTAATCACTAACTTTTCGAGTGAAGGCGACTTGGTTGCAGATTTCTTTGCTGGTTCTGGGACTACGGCAATAGTTGCAGAGAAGGTAAAACGACGATGGATTTTATGTGATTTTTCGAAGCTTTCAATCCAGATAACAAGGAATCGTCTAGTACAGAATGAAACAAAGCCGTTCCTGGTTGAAAACATAGGTAACTACCAGAGGCAGCTAACTTATCTGGTTGGATCACGAGTCTCAGAAATACAAACGATCGTCCTCAAGCTCTATGGTGCGGCTCCACGAAAGGATTACCCTGATATGGGAACCAAAAAAGTTGAAGACAAGACCGAGCTAGTATATGTAAGCTATCCCGACCGACCTGTTACTGCCAGGAAAGTAGAAGAATTGGAGTCGCTTGCAGAGCATCTTGACGGAAGAGGATATTCACGATTGATTATTTTGGGATGGGATTATGAATACAATTATGATGAGATTCTTCGTGAGAGGCAACGAGCATCAAAGAGAAAATGGTATTCCGAAATTGTGAGTAAGTCTATACCGCTAGAGGTTTATGAGTATCTGAAGCGGGCCAGAGGTGGAGACAATCTGGAATCTGTTGAAGGAAAAATACAATTCCACTATAAGCCATACCTCAAGATCCTAAAACCAACTTTGAAAAAGGCCTCAGGCAAAAATTGGGATGTAACAATTGGAATTGACCGATATGTTGTTTTTGACTTTCCAGTTGAGAAAGAAGAACAAGAAAAGGAGATTCAAGAGATTGTTAAAGATAAACCGTTGTCTTTGATCGATTATTGGGCGGTAGACTGGGATTATGATAGCAAAACTTTCAAGTCTGGGTGGCAGGCCATGCGTCGTATAGGAAAGAAGATCATTGGTGTACCAAAATATGCAAGCAAAGAGCTCGAGGCCAAGAGATTGTACACGGTTGCAGTCAGAGTAGTTGATGTATTCGGAAATGATGCCGCAAGCACTGTAGTTGTCGATCTAAGAGGAATGAGCTAATTGGTATCTGTGAGTGCAGACCCTCAACTGTTCCTTGCAAATGAGCTAAGGGGGATCATAGAAGGCTGGGTAAATACAGGATGGCCAGGGCTTACCGAAACTACATACCAATTATTCAAGTACTGGTTTAACAGGGACGAAGACTCACAAGAAAAGTTTCATAACTGTCAACAGAGGGCCATTGAAACTATTGTGTATTGTCATGAAGTACTTCAAGTAAAAACCCTTCAAGAACTTTTCATGAAAGTCTGTCCGAATATGCTGACTAGCAGTCAGGCCATATTGGAAGAAGCCCAAAGTGCTGATTTTGCAAAGTATTGCCTAAAGATGGCGACGGGAACTGGAAAAACATGGGTTCTAATCGCTCTACTGGTTTGGCAATATTTTAATGCTCATAACCTGGAGAAGCCTAGACACACAGAAGGTGGATCTAAAGACTGGTATTCCGACAGATTCCTTCTCGTAGCTCCAGGAAAAGAAGTACTTGATAGGTTGCTTGATGCCTTCAAGGGACACAGGAATCCAAAAACTGGCCTGCGCAACCCTTCAACAGCAGATTACCGCCTGCCACTTATGATACCGCCCGATTGGACTTCAAAATTTAACATACAGATATTCGAACCTTCTGAAATTAGGTCAAATACAACTCCGTCGGAGGATCCATTCATCTTCATTACTAATTGGCAGCAATTTGTAATGAAAAAGGATGCAAAATCCATGTGGGAAGAGCTGACTGGAGCCGAGATAGGGGAGCAGCCAAGAGGAGAATTTCTTGCGGAATTTCTATCGGAGTTCCCGAGCATTGTAGTTATGAATGACGAAGCCCACCACGTCCATTCCGGAAGGACAACAGCAACTAACGAAGAGTTAGTGTGGCGAAAATTTATCAAAGTTCTTCACACTAAATTAGAAGAGCGCCATAGTAAAGATAAGGGACTATTTATTCAGTATGATTTTTCTGCTACCCCTTTTTTTGGCAGTGGCACCCAGAAAAAGTATTTTAGCCACATCGTTTACGATTATGACCTTATATCAGCTATGCAGGCGAAGTTGGTCAAACAGCTATTTTTGGAGAAACGAATGCAACTTGCAGCTGAAACTCTCGACTTTAAAGCAGATCGTAAGAAACCAGAATCGGGGAAGAAATCGGGTGAGATAATTCGTCTTTCTCAAGGGCAGATGCTTATGCTGGAAATAGGTAGAAGAAAACTTGAAAACCTTACCCAAGAATTTCAAGCAAAGGGTATAACCAAGAAGCCAGTCATGATGGTTCTTTGTGAGGAAATAGCTGTTGCGGAGATGGTTAAGGAGCACTTCAAGCGCTTTACGGATTCAGTAGGTTCTCCCTATGATGAAAAGAAGGTGATGGAAATACACACTGAGATGAAAGACGTGGAGGAATCTAGGCGCAAGCTTGACAAAATAGATGACAATTCAGATCCCCTGAACGTAGTTATCTCTGTACTGATGCTAAGAGAGGGGTTTGATAGGCGAAATATTTGCGTAATTGTCATTCTTCGAGCCACGGAAGCAGATTTGCTACTAGAGCAAATAGTTGGCAGAGGACTTAGGCTGATGTTTCCAAAACCAGAGGACAATAATTCTGTCTGGCAGCTTAAGGAAGAAGCTATAGAAGATATCAAGAAGAACAAGATGCCTAAGAGCTCTTTTGATTGTCTCTTCATAGTGGAGCACCCGCGTTTTGAAAAATTCTACCAAAAGCTCAGGGAGCAAGGTTACCTAATAGGAATCGGTGACACGTCTAAGGTTCCATCCACAGGTGATATTATTCCTGTTGATGCCATTCCTATTAGGATTCCAGAATTTGATATTGCTTGGCCTTATCAAAGATTTGAACAGAGTTCGTTCCCAGACCTTGCAACGATTGATGTTTCAAAAATTCCCAGATATAGCATGTTGACATCATTTTCTGATCTGCGCAATTCTATGGGTCATATCACTATCCAAGATGTGCATTATGAAAGTGGAAAAAGAACCAAATCATGGAAATTTGATACCGCAGTTTTCAGCTACAGTATGTTTCTTTCAAAGGTATCTCAAGCAATTGCAGAAGAAGGGAAGACTACAATTCTCTCAGGCCACCTAGCTGAAATTGCCCAACTCGTAGACGAGTATACATCGTCAATCCTCTTTGGCGAGAAAATTGACTTTGATGACCCCAAAAATTGTCTTGTTCTAAACAATGTCTTGATCTTCGACTTTATTGTTGACCAAGTCAGAAGAGCGATTCTGCTAAAGCTTGGAGAACTCAAGTACGAACAAACAGGATTGTGGCGGAAACTTTCAGACGTTGGCCGCCTGATGCTACGGGAAAAGAATTCAATTGAAACATGGCGAACTATCTATCCTAGGCAGGGCTTTTCAGCGAAGGGAGGTGGTTTCGAAAGAGATTTCATGAGCAATGTCTTAGAACAATCCTTAGAAGAAGTTAGTGCTTACGCAAAGTTGGATAAAAGGCACTCATTGCTAATCCCGTATCGAGATGAGTATGGAATATTGAGAGAATATGAAGTTGACTTCATAGTCAAGACTACTGATAAGGTATATCTTGTAGAAACAAAGGCCGACAAGGATCTGAATGATCCTACAGTATTGTTAAAGGCCAAGGCCGCACATGCTTGGTGCATCAATGCATCCAAAGTATCACCAGCGAATACCTTGACCCAACCTCAAGAATTTGAGTATCTTGTGCTACCTGAAGAATTATTCAAAGCTAATTCGGGCTTAGGGTTTAATATGTTCATTCCCCTCTGCAGAGAGGTACGTAATCGTATGATAGAAACTTTGTGATAATCTGATTAGCAGATAGAAGATCAGATTCTAGAATACATCTCGATACGAGGAGTTATTAGTTCATGTCATGGTGAAACATGCAGAGATCCATCACCTAAAAGGGTAAAGAGGGAAAAATTTATCCGAGTTATAAATGAGACTTATGACGCGCTGATGGACTTGGGGAAAATGGGGGATGACTTTGAGGAGGTGATAGCCAGGCTACTCAAGGAACATAGGAAACTCGAAGGAATGGGGCGAGGTATGGGCGTTAGTCTAACAATAAATCCTATATTTGCTGTTGCCGCCTGTTTTGCTTTGCATATTCTCTGACGAGATCGAAGGTAACTTTTCGTATCTTTACCGCCTTTGTCATTGCATCTTGCGTTTTCTGTGTGTCTAGTATATGTTTGCCTCCATGATCTGCTGCTGAGCGATAATTATGGTAGTAACAGTCACATTCATCTAAGTCTAGATTTACAAAGTCTTGTAGAACCTTACAGATACTGCTCCCTTTCGTGTCTCCACACACATCTTGTACGATAGCCTGAATAGAGCTAAATAGTGTGATTATTTCCTGGAACGGATTCGCCGTAGCTAGTGCTTCCCTGTAATATGCCGCCGCCTTACTAATGATATCTTGCTTTTCTTGTCTGACATCCTCTAGCTCCCTCACAAAACGTACCATCGTGCTATGTGGGTCTCCTACGGTGGCCGTCTTGCGGATGGTTAGACTATAATCATGGTAACCCCATCCTTTCTTTTGTCTATTCATTTCAGGTTGAAGTTGCGTAAGGTATACTTCTTTTTTCAACCTGATCTCCTTCTCAGATGAGAATGAAAGTCTAGCAGTGATTCTGTCTATAAGCGCTGTACCCGTTGCTCTTGCGCTTTCACGATCGCCATCTACAATCACTGAAATCATCGGTTCCATCGCATTCTCAGTATTAGGATGTGTTTCCACAGTCGCTCCTTGTACTTCAAATTTTTCCCTGATTGTGAAATCAAATCCTACCACTGGAATGGTGATTCGCCACTTTTCAGTCAAAAACTTTTTTCCCTCTCTACAGTCAGAGCCTCTCATATTTATGGTAGCAATCAGAATTCATGAGTAGGATTGGGCTGGCGGTGATATTAGCAATGGTGATTTCAAATTAAGATGTAAGTCAGTTCTTTTCCTTTCTTTCTCCTAATTCATTCCATCCACTCAGGTCTACCTCAGTAAATATCGCTTCATTTCCCTTTGCAGAAGCAATCCATTTCTTTAATTTCTG
>Ga0126312_10002738_pt1 | contig 11800 bp, 11 predicted proteins | sample Plot104A_FD_92537 | JGI IMG/M metagenome (GOLD analysis project Ga0126312, IMG submission 92537) | Serpentine soil microbial communities from UC McLaughlin Reserve, CA, USA - Plot104A | ecosystem: Environmental > Terrestrial > Soil > Grasslands | place: USA: UC McLaughlin Reserve, Lake County... | reverse complement strand
GTCCCTGAGCTCGAAGCCGAGCCCCCAGTCATTCGGATCGAACCGGCCGAGCTCGGGAATCACGCCCGCGAGTCCCGGGAACTGCACGCTCGTCGCCTCGGCCAGCGTCTCCGGCGCGATTATCGTCGGCGAGAGCAGCTCCCTGGCCAACGACAGGAGGTCGTCGAGGTCGCCGACGAGGTGCGACCCGGCCGACCCGCGGAGTTCCGCCCCGATCCGGAGCGGCGCGAGCACAGCCTGCCCCAAATACTCCTCGAACGGCATCTCCGCCCGCTCCGCGACGAGCTCGGCGAGGACGTCGAAGCCGCTGTTCGAGTAGATCCGCCGTACCCCCGGCCTGCCGATCGGGTCGCGGCCGTCGAACGGCAGCCCCGACGCGTGGGCGAGCAGATGCCGGACCGTGGATCCAGGGGGCCCGGCCGGCTCGTCGAGATCGACGATCCCCTCCTCTGCGGCGACGAGCAGCGCGAGCGCGGTCACCGGCTTTGTCACCGAGGCCCAGCGGAACTCTCTCTCGGCCGGACCGTGCGTCGCCACGACCGCGCCGCGCGACACGACGCCGGCCGCCGCGTTCTCCGCCGGCCAGCTCTCCACCTGGTTCAGCGCCTCCACGCGGCAGATACTTCCAAGCGATGGACGCGCGACGCCGCATCTCCTCCGCGATGCCGTGGGAAGCGAGCATCGGCTACTCGCGCGCGGTCGTCGCGGGCGAGCACGTCTTCGTCTCCGGCACCGCGCCCGTCATGCCCGACGGCGCCGACCCGCCGCCCGACGCCTACGCGCAGGCGCGACGCTGTCTCGAGATCGTGATAGCCGCGCTGGCGGAGGCGGGCGCCGAGCCCGAGGATGTGGTGCGCACCCGGATGTACCTGACGCGTGCCGAGGACATCGACGAGGTCGGCCGGGCTCACGGTGAGGTCTTCGGCCACGTCCGCCCGGTGACCACGGGCGTGGTCGTCGCGGCGCTCCTCGACCCGCGCTGGCTCATCGAGATCGAAGCGGACGCGATAATCGCCCGATGAAGCAGGCTTGGCCGCCCTCGATCACCGGGACGGGGCTCGGGCCGGCGGGCAGCGTCGTCGACCACTCCTTCGGGACGGGCGAGGCCTACACCCTGGGCGTCGAGGAGGAGTACATGCTGCTCGATCCGGAGACCTTCGACCTCGTCCAGCGGATCGACACGGTGCTCGCGGCAATCGTCGGCCACGAGGACGAGCCGCGGATGAAGCCCGAGCTGATGCAGTCGGTGCTGGAGGTGGCGACGCCGGTCTGCCGGACCGCGGGTGACGCCGACCGGGAGCTCCGCCGGCTGCGCACCGCGGTGCGCGACATCGCAGCGGACAACAACCTCCGCGTCGGCTCCGCCGGAACCCACCCGTTCAGCCTCTTCGAGCGTCAGCGGATCACCGCGCGCGACCGCTACCGCGCGCTCGTCGACCAGATGCAGTACGTCGCGCGCCGTGAGCTGATCTTCGGCCTCCACGTCCACGTCGCGGTGGATGACGCGGACAAGGCGATCAACGTGATCAACGGGATCCTCGTCGACCTGCCGTTGCTCCTGGCTCTCTCCGCAAGCTCGCCCTTCTGGCGGGGCGAGCCGACCGGCCTGGCGTCGACGCGGCAGCCAATCTTCGCCGCCTTCCCGCGCTCGGGGCCGCCGCCGCGCTTCCGTGACTACGCCGAATATGCGGAGGTGATCGGCCACCTCGAGCACACCGGCGTGATCGCCGACTACACGCACACATGGTGGGACATCCGCCCCCACCCGAAGCTCGGGACCGTCGAGATCAGGATCTGCGATGGCGTCACGCGGGTCGAGGACGCGGTCGCGATCGCTGCGTTCTGCCAGGCGCTCGTCAAGCACTACTGCGAGCTCTACGACAGCGAGGGCGAGATCCCGGGTTTCCACCGCGTGCTGACGACGGAGAACAAGTGGCTTGCGGTCCGGTACGGGCTCGAGGCGCCGATCATCGATCTCGCGACGGGCCGCCGGAACCGCGTCGCCGTCGCGCAGCTCGTCCGCAGGCGCCTCAAAGAGCTCGAGCCGCACGCCAGGGAGCTGGGGTCCGAGCGGGAGCTCGAGGGGATCGCCGAGATCCTCCGGCGAGGCAACGGCTCGGACCGCCAGCTGCGGGTCTACAACGCGAACCGCGACATCACCGAGGTCGCTCGAGAGATCGCGGACGCCACGGAAGCCGCCGCGGACCCCGCCTGAGATGGGACCCGAGCCCGCCGCGCGTTCGTACCGGGAGCGTGGACCTTTCCAGCGAGGACGCTCGTACACAAAAAGCGCGATGGCCGGCTTGCGAGGCGACGAGCGTCGGTGGATTCGCGGCGCGCAGGGGGGCTCTTTGTCGGATCTCGAGGCGCTCGTCCGCGAGCACTGGCCGCGGGCCTATCGCGCCGCCTACCTCGTCGTACACGACGGCCCCGCCGCCGAGGACATCGCCCAGGAGGCGTTCCTGGCGGCGATCCGGTCCCTCGACCGCTTCGATCGCCGTCGTCCGTTCGGCCCGTGGCTCCACCGGATCGTCGTCAATCGCGCGATCGACTGGGCGCGGGCGACGGCCCTACGGGCGGAGGTGGGCGACGGCGCGCTCGCGGCGGTGGGCGGCGAGGACGGACTGGCCGGCGACAAAGTTTTCTCGCCTCCGGTGGTCGCGGCGCTGGCCGCGCTCTCGCCGGAGCACCGGGCCGTGATCGTGCTCCGCCACCTGCTCGAGTACACACCCGGCGAGATCGCCGAACTGCTCGAGCTGCCACGCGGGACGGTCAACTCGCGCCTTCGCCGCGGGCTCGACGAGCTCGCCGACCGTCTGGAAGGCGAGAGCTGGTGAACGAACGGCGCCTCCAGAAGGCGTTGCTCGCCACGCCGCCGCCCGATGAGATCGGCGCGCAGCGGCGTGCTTGGCGTGTCACCCGCACCGCGTTCGCGGAGCGGGAGCCGACGCCGTGGCCGATCCGGCACCAGCGTCCGCTCGCAGCCGCTGCCGTCGCGGTTGCCGTGCTCGCGGCGGCGCTGAGCTCGCCCGGTCGCGCCGTCCTCGGAGACGTGCGCGAGGCGGTCGGCACGGAGAAGGTCGTCGGCGTCCCGCAGGCGCGCCCGGCACCCTTCTCTCCGCCGACGCCGGGTCGCGTCCTGGTCTCGGCGCCGAGCGGCGTCTGGAGCGTCGCCGCCAACGGCGCCCGGAGGAAGCTCGGCGGCTACGAGGAGGCGACGTGGTCGCCGCAGGGCCTCTACGTCGGTGCATCGAAACAGCACCAGCTTTCCGCGCTGACGCCGAGGGGCGCCGTGCGCTGGACGATCTCGCAGCCGCGCATCCGCCACCCGCGCTGGTCGCCGAGCGGCTTCCGCGTCGCGTATCTCAGCCGCGCCAGCATCCGCATCGTCGCCGGGGACGGAAGCGGCGACCGGCGCCTGGACGCGGCGGAGGACGTCGCGCCGACATGGAAGCCGGGCGACGAGCATGTTCTGGCGTACGTCGCGAAGGGTGGCAACATCAACGTCGTCAACACCGACAGCGGCGCCGTCCTCTGGACCGGCGGCACAAGCGCGGCGTCGCCGCTGGCGCTCGAGTGGTCGGCGGACGGTCAGCGGCTCGTAACGGCTCCGCGGTACGGCGTCGGCTTCGGGCTCGCCGTCTTCGACGCCTTCGGCAGGCGGCGGCAGTTCCTCCTCTTCCCCGGCAAGCTCGTGGACCTGGCGGTTGCGCCTCGACGCCACCAGCTCGCGCTCGTACGGCGGATGGGCTCGCGCAGCGAGCTGCTGATCGTGGACGGCGACAGCCTCCGGAAGCGCGAGGTCGTCTTCAGCGGCAAGGGGCGGTTCAGCGACATCGCGTGGTCGCCGGACGGACGCTGGCTGCTGCTCGGCTGGGCAAGCGCCGACCAGTGGCTCTTCATCCGCTCGAAGGACGTCAGCAAGATCAAGGCCGTCTCGAGCCTGCGCGTCCAGTTCGATCCCGGCGGGACAGGCGTCGGCGCCTTCCCGCGGATCGAAGGCTGGTGCTGCCCGAGGCAGGGTTAAGGGCCGAAGGCCCGGCTCGAAGGGATTCCGCTGGCTGACCGAACGCTTCGCATGGTTGCGATCCGTGACGGCAACGCAGATCAGCCGCCCACGCTCGTTGTTGACGCCGTGCGCGGGAGCGACTGGCCAACCGGCCGCGTAATTGAGATGATCGAAAGACGGGGCCGGGCGTTCCTACCAGGAAACTGCCGCGCACGGCGTCAACCTCTCCCCTGACGCCCGTGGTGCTCGACTCGCGCCGGCCCCCATCACGCTTGCGACAGCGACGCCGGCACTCAGCCGAAGCGATCGCGTCGTGGCCTCCTAAACTCGAGAAACGTGAAGGCGGTTGCCGCCGTTCTCGTTGTCTTCGCGAGCCTCGCAGTCGTGTTCGGGGCGTACCGCTGGACGCGCGGTGACGATGAGCGCGACCGCGCGGAGGCGGCGACCAACGAGTTCGCCGCGTACTTCGGTCGAGCTGCGGAGGTCAAGTGTGACTCGAGCAAGCTCGAACCGCTCCCCGACGACTCATGGCGTTTTCACCTTGCTTGCGGCGACCAGGGCAGCCGTTGCCTGGCCGTCGATCTCGACCAATTTCGCGTGACCCGTAAGGACAGCCTGTACGTCGCTGGCAACGTCGAAGGGGTCACGGACGTGCGGTGCAGCGCGGACTCGTGGACACCGCGGGAGGCAGCGCAACGGTTGGTCGAGAGCCCGTGGGCCCGGCAGCGGAAGGCGCGCTTCATCTCTTGTACTGGTCCCGCCGCGATGCGCTACGCGCCCTACAACAACCGCTTCGGCTGCCGGTACAGCTCGCCGCGAGGGGACGGCTACATCCTGATCCACACAACGGGAGCGGACACGTTCGAGATCGAGTCGAAGCGCTAGCGACTACCGGCGGATGTCGAAACCTGTGCCGCGATTCTTGATCGAGAAGAACACGAGTAATAGTGCGAGCGCAATCACGACTATCCCAACCCAGGCGAAGCCGACGTCAAACATGAACCAAACGAAGAAGATGAGCGTTGCTGTGGCAATGGCAAAGCCCACTACGGCCGCGAGGCGCATCGCGTTCCAGACGAGCCAACCCACTACCTTTCGAAAGTCTAAGCCCGAAGGGGCGCCGCCGCCTCGGTCGCAAGTCCGGGGCGGTAATCATTTCTGGGACACGGTGAAGCGGCCATTCGCGGCGCTGACTGACGCCCGCCGGCACGTCAATGCCGAGGCCGCGAGGCGGGTCGCCGACGGACCCTGAAACTCGGTCGGTGGCTTGCCCGCCGCGCGCCCGCAGCTCCCCGGCGTGCAGCGGTTCTACCCGATCGCTCCGCTCCGGAATCATCTCGCCGGCTGCCGCATTGGCGGCGCTTCGGGGCGGGCGCGCAATCGCCGCTCTCTGTGGTCGATGACGTGTCCGACGGGCGCGATCCGAGACCTGCGCCTACGTCGCGCTCAGCAGCGCGTTCCAGAGCCGCCGTAGCGTCATGCAGTCATCTTGCGAAAGCTCGTTCCGACCGATCGCCTCCATCAGCGCCATCTCGGAAGCTGCGTAGAAGACGTTGACGTAGTTGTTCTGGGCAGCCGTCGTCCGGAAGCGTCGGTTGATTTGCCAATGGAGGGCAAGGAGCTGCCCTCGATGTTCGATGCGAATACGAGTCCTCAGGTCGAGAAGATGACGGGGCGTCTCCACCACGTAAGAAGCGTCGCGGGCTAACCGGATCGAGGCGTCAGGCATACGTTGAGCTTCGTCGAGCAGCACGGCGTATGACATCGCTCGATTTGGCCCGGCCGCTAGTTCAGCGGCGATTCGGCCCTGACGACGTAGTCCTTGTTCGGGCAGTCGGCCGAGGCGGCCATCTGGCTCCCTCACCTCCTGGGTGGTAGATGCGCGTTGATTTCAGAACTTGCGTTCTGTTGTGTGTACGTGCTGGCTCATCGGGCGGTCGTCTCGGCTGCCGCTGCGTCGATGAGCGCCAAGGAATCCCCGACGGGCCAGCTGCTCGTCCCCGGCGGCCTTCCGGCCCGAGTCCCGTTGCCGCTTAGCAGGGCTAAGGTGCCCTCGTGCTCCAGGTCGGCGACTCCATCCCCGAGGCGCGCGTGTGGCTCGCGCCGCGCGAGAGCTTTGCGCTCGACGAGCTGGTCGAGGAGGGGCCCGTCCTGCTTCTCTTCTACCTCTTCGATTGGTCGGGCACCTGAACGAACGAGATGGAGCTCCTGCGTGACAGGAGCAGGGAGTTCGAGCGGGCGGGCGTGCGGGCGATGGCCGCGTCGCGCGACTCGCCGTGGTCTCACGTCGCCTGGACGCAGGCGCTCGACCTGAACTTCCCGCTGCTCTCGGACTGGAACGGCGATGCGATCCGCGGCTTCGGGATCGCGCGCGAGTGGCGCGGGATGACCGACGTCGCGATGCGCGCGGCGTTCCTCGTCGACGGCGAGGGTACGGTCCGCGGCGCATGGGCCTACGACGACGGGGAGGTCCCCGACTTCGACGAGCTCATCTCGGCGGCGCGGGCGTTGCAGGGCTCGTAGTCGCGCTCTATCTCGGCGCCGGCGCGGTCGCGGCGTGGCCGGCGCTGAAGCAGGCGAACGATCACTTCCTGGCCGAGGGGTTGCACGGGCGTCCGGGTGCCGCTGCTCCGGGCGACCACCTTCAGACGCTCTGGCAGCTCTGGCTGCCGGGACACGAGCTCGCGCGTGGGGCCGATCCCTTCCACGATCCGTACAGTTTTCAGCCTGAAGCGGAGCCGCGCGTCAACTTCGCGGGCTGGCCGTTCGGCCTGCCGTTCTGGCCGCTGGAGGTTGTCCTCGGAGCGGTCGGAGGCTGGAACGCGTTCCTCCTGCTCGGGTACGTCGGCGCCGGCGCGCTGACGTTTCTCTGGCTGCGCTCGCTGGGGCTGGGGACCGGGGCGGCGCTCGTCGGCGGCCTCGCGTTCGCGCTCGCGCCGTACCGCTCCGTCCAGGCCGGCGCGGGCCACCTCCTCGCGTGGATCGCGATGCTGCTGCCGCTGTCGCTGTGGGCGTGGGAGCGACGCTGGTACGTGCTCTCGGGGGCGGCGCTCGCCTCGATCCCGCTTTCCGGTCAGGTGCACCTGGCGCTCGGCGCGATCCCGTTCTTCCTCCTCTACGCCCTGCTCCGCGACGGCAGTCGGGCCTGGGCCGGCATCTCCGCCGCGAGCGCAGTGGCCGCGGGCCTGCTCGTCTGGGCTCTCTCGATTCGCGGATCGACCGGCGAGGCTCGATCGTTCGGTCAGGTTGAGCACTATTCGGCTCAGCTCGCGGACTTCGTGGCACGCAATCCGCGTCACGGGCTCGAGCCCTTCGTGCTGCTCGGCTGGCTGACGCCTGTCCTTGCCGTCGCGGGGGTTCTCCTCCTCCGCAACAGGCTCGCTCTTGCGCTCGCGCTGGGGGCGCTCGTGCCGTCCGTCCTAGCGCTCGGCGCGAACCTCCCGGGCTACGAGCTCCTCTGGCGCCACGCGCCGGGGCTCCACAGCACGCGGGTGCCGGCGCGGCTGCTGCCGATCGCGTGCCTGGCGGTCGCCGCTCTCGCGGCCTGTGCAGTCGCCCGCCTGCGCCGGCGAGGGGCAGCTGCCGTCGCCGTCGTGCTGGTCGCTCTGGACCTGCGACTCGGCGTGACCGCGGTGCGTCCGACCCCGGCTGACGAGGATAATTCCGTCTACGCGCAGATCCGGCAGGAGCCTGCGGGGCGGATGCTCGAGCTGCCCCTCTACGCGCCGGATCAACAGGAGTCGAGCGTCTACCTCTACTACGCGATGCAGGCGCCGCGCGAGCGACCCGCGGGCTATTCGACCGTGGCGCCGAAGGCCGCGTTCGCCGTGGTTCGTAGCCTGCAGCCCTGTCCGCAGCAGAGCCAGCTGGCGCAGCTGCGGGTCCGGCTGCTCGTCGTCTACGGCCGCCGCGTTTGCGGGATCGGCGGCCGGCTGATCATGCAGGATGGGCTGATCGCGGTCTACGCATCATCGGGGTCATGAGCAACGACAGGCTCGTCCGCGGCGAGGACGGCGTCGTCCGCTGCTTCTGGGGCGCTTCTGCGCCGGAGTACGCCGCGTACCACGACACCGAGTGGGGCTTCCCCGTCGCAGAGGACCGCCGCCTCTTCGAGAAGCTCTGCCTGGAAGGCTTCCAGTCCGGGCTCTCGTGGCTGATGATCCTCCGCAAGCGCGAAAACTTCCGACAGGCGTTCGCCGGCTTCGACTTCCACCGGGTTGCGGGCTTCGGCGAGAAGGACGTGGAGCGCTTGCTCGCCGACGCGTCGATCGTCCGCCATCGCGGCAAGATCGAGGCGACGATCAACAATGCGCAGCGGGCGGTCGAGCTCGTCGACGAGGAGGGCTCGCTCGCGGCCTATGTCTGGCGTTTCGAACCCGGCACGGTCGGGCGGCCGAAGCGGCTGACGTGGGAGGCCCTGCTCGAGATGGCCGAGACGGCGGAGTCGCGAGCGCTGGCGAAGGATCTGAAGCGCCGCGGCTGGCGCTTCGTCGGGCCGACGACGGTGTACGCATTCATGCAGGCGATGGGCCTCGTCAACGACCACCTCCACGGCTGCGACGCCCGCGTCGAGGTCGAAGGGGCCCGCTCAGCGTTCAGACCGCCCGGGTAAGTCACATCCCCATTGCGTGGTACCCGGAGTCCACGTAGAGCGTCGTGGCGGTGACGTTGGCCGCGTCGTCCGAGAGCAGGTAGGCGGCCCCCGCGGCAACGTCGTCGGCACCGATCGGCCGACGGAGCGGTGCGCGCTCTTCGACGATCGCCTCCATCGTCGGGAAGCCGGCGATGGACCGCGCGGCGAGCGTCCGTACGGGGCCTGCCGAGATCGCGTTCACCCGGATGTTCTTCTCGCCGAGGTCCCAGGCGAGGTACTGCACCGAGGAGTCGAGCGCTGCCTTTGCCACGCCCATGACGTTGTAGTGGGGCACGGCGCGCTCGCCGCCGAGGTAGGTCATCGTCAGGATCGACCCGCCGCCGGCGGCTTCCATCAGCGGCTCCGCCGCGCGCGCACACGCGACGAGCGAGTACGCGCTGACATCGAGCGCCATCCAAAACCGCTCGCGGGGCGTATCGGTGAAGCGCCCCTCGAGATCCTCCGCCGCAGCGAACGCAACCGAATGGACGAAAACGTCGAGCTTCCCTTCGAATGCATCACCGACCTCTGCGAAAACCCGGCCAACATCCTCATCGGAGCGGACGTCACAGGACGTGATGACGGAACTCCCGACGGAATCGGCGAGCTCACGCACGTTCTTCTCGAGCCGCTCGCCCTGGAAGGTGAAGGCGAGACGCGCGCCCTCGTCTGCGAGCTTGCGCGCGATCGCCCACGCGATCGAGCGGCGATTCGCCACGCCCGTGATTAGACCTGTCCTGCCGTCGAAGCGCCCGGCCACGGGTCGATCCTAAGGTGTCGCCGTTCGTAGCTACGCTGTTGCGGTTGCGCCGCTCTTCCGTGCTTTTTGCCCTGATTGCGGCGCTGGCCCTGAGCGCGTCCGCAGGAGCGGGTCTGCAGCCGATCAACCGGACGGTCGGCGAGCGGACGATCCCGCGCGTACGGATCGGGACGCTCCCACTGCCGTCCAGGAGCCGCAGCGACCGCGTCCGCGTCATCGTCGGGCTCGCGCGGCCGCCGCTGGCGGCTGAGAACGGGCCGGGGTTCTTCGGCTCGCTCTCGGGGAGCCGGCTCGACGTCAACAGCCGCTCCTCGCGCGCGTACCTCGCGCGGGTCGAATCCGAGCAGCTGGTTGCGGCGCAGGCGATCCGGGTCGCGATCCCCTCCGCACAGATCAGCCGGCGCTTCCAGGTCGTGCTCAACGGGATCACGGTCGACCTTCCGATGCGGCGCCTGCCGCGATTGAGCGGGCTGCCGTTCGTCGCCGACATGTATCCCAGTCTTCGCTACACGCTCGCGCTCAACCGCAGCCCGCAGCTGATCGGGGCGCCCGCCTTCATCGCTGCGACCGGGATCACGGGCGCCGGCGTCAAGATTGGCATCGTCGACGACGGCGTCGACCACCTGAACCCGTTCTTCAACCCCGCGGGCTACGCGTACGCACCTGGCTTCCCGAAAGGGCAGCGCTCGTTCACGACGCCGAAGGTCATTGCCGCGCGGAGCTACCCGGGTCCCGGCTCGGGGAGGCGCGGGAGGCTGCCGCTCGACCGTAACGCGTCGTTCCACGGGACGCACGTCGCGGGTATCGCCGCTGGGAATAGTGGCACGAGCTCGCCCGGCGGCCGCGACCACCCGCCGACGACGGGGCTAACGGGTGTCGCGCCGCAGGCGTGGATCGGCAACTACCGCGTCTTCAACGTCCCGAGCCCGATCGGGAACATCGCCGACACGCCCGAGATCGTCGCGGCGTTCGAGCAGGCGGTGCGCGACGGCATGGACGTGATCAACTTCTCGGGCGGGGGACCGGCAACGGAGCCACGGACGGACGCGCTGATCAGGACCGTTACGAACGTCGCCAACGCCGGCGTCGTGCCGGTGATCTCCTCCGGCAACGACAGGGACGATTTCGGGCTCGGCACGTCGGGCTCGCCCGGAAGCGCTCCTGATGCGTTGACCGTCGCCGCGACGACGAATTCGCACGTCTATGACCCCGTACTGGCGGTACGCGACCCCGGTGCGCCCGCGAACGTCACGCAGATTCCGTTCGAGGCGCCCGGCGGCGGCACTCCGGCCGCCTGGGGCACCTCGGACCAGGTGCTCGTCGACGTCGGTTCCATCCGAGGCACGAACGGCCCGCCGGTCGACTCGCACCTCTGCGGGCTGGGCAGCGACCCGAACGCGGGCCGCAACCCGCTCCCGCGCGGCTCACTCTCCGGTGGCATCGCGCTGATCAGCCGCGGACACTGCACCTTCTTCTCGAAGGCGCTGAGGGCGATCGCGGCGGGCGCCTCCGGCCTCGCGATCATCGACAACCGCGAAGGCGAGGCCAACCCGCTGCCGCTCCTGCTGCCGATCCCGACGGGGATGATTCCGAACGTCGACGGTGCGAACCTCCGTGCGTACCTCGCCGGGCGCGCCGGGCGCGCAGCGATCCGCGTCGGCCCCGGCGTCACAGAGATCGTCACGGGACGTAGCGGGATCATCACGAGCTTCTCCTCGGCCGGCCCGACGGCCTTCGGTCACATCCTGAAGCCCGACGTCGCGGCGCCTGGAGGCGAGATCCTCTCGGCGACGCTGCCGCAGTTCTCGGGCGGGTCGAACTTCATCTCCATCGACGGGACGAGCATGTCTTCGCCACACGTCGCGGGCACCGCTGCACTTCTGCGAGCGCGCCACCGCGACTGGAACGTCAAGCAGATCAAGTCGGCGTTGATGTCGACCGCGGGCAGCGCCTGGGGGAATACGCTGCGGACGCAGGAGGCGTCGGTGCTCTTGCAGGGCGCCGGCTTCGTGAACGTCCTCGCGGCGGACGATCCGAAGATCTTCACCGAGCCGTCGTCACTCTCGTTCGGCGACGTCCAGCTCGGCGCATCGGCCGTGTCGAAGCAGCAGCTCCTGATCCTGCGCGACGCCGGTGGCGGCGCGGGCGCGTGGACGGTCGAGCTCCGGCCGCAGTCAGCGAGTGCGGGCGTCGTCGTCGAGGTGCCGCCGGTCGTCGCCATCGGGCCGGGCAGCATGGCCAGCCTGCCGGTGACTGTGATCGCGCCGCCGTCGGCGGCGGCCGGCGACAACTACGGCTACATCGTTCTTCGGCGCGGCGGCGTCACCCGCCGCATCCCGTACGCGGCGTTCGCGCTCCGTCCGGCTCTCGCATCCGCCAAGGTGACGCGCATCCGTCG
>Ga0126312_10002737_pt1 | contig 11801 bp, 8 predicted proteins | sample Plot104A_FD_92537 | JGI IMG/M metagenome (GOLD analysis project Ga0126312, IMG submission 92537) | Serpentine soil microbial communities from UC McLaughlin Reserve, CA, USA - Plot104A | ecosystem: Environmental > Terrestrial > Soil > Grasslands | place: USA: UC McLaughlin Reserve, Lake County... | reverse complement strand
GCGCAGGACGCGCACGAGGTCCGGCAGGCGCGGCCGTGACAGCACGAACGTCTGGCAGCGCGAGCGCACCGTCGGTAGCACCTTCGCGAGGTCCGTCGTGCAGAAGACGAAGACGAGGTGGGGCGGGGGCTCCTCGATCAGCTTCAGGAGCGCGTTCCAGGCCGCATCCGTCAGCTGATGCGCCTCGTCGAGGATGTAGACCTTGTACCGGCCCTGCGCTGGCTGGAGCACGACGCGCTCGCGGATCTCGCGGATGTCGTCGATGCCGCGTTGCGACGCCGCATCCATCTCGACGACGTCGAGGGACGTGCCCCTGGCGATGGCGACGCACGTATCGCAAACCTTGTCCGGCTGCGGCGTCGGCCCCTGCCGGCAGTTGAGGCCCTTCGCGAGGATTCGCGCCATGGAGGTCTTCCCGGTCCCGCGCGGTCCGGCGAAGAGATATGCCTGGCGCACCTGCTCCCCGGAGATCGCGTTCTTCAGGGTCCGCACGACCGGTTCTTGGCCGACCACCTCGTCGAAGTCCTGCGGCCGGTACTTGCGGTAGAGCGCCGTCACCGGAGCGATTCAACCAGAGTAGGATCCGGCTGTGCGAGCGGCCCCGGCAGCGGCGTCGACCACCGTTACGCTCGAGTCTCTGCTCGAGCTGCGCCGCCCGAGCGAGGTCGCGGTCTCACCCGACGGCTCACGCGTCGCGTTCACCGTCGCCCCGATCTACCGGGAGAAGGGCGGCCGGATCGAGGCGCGGCTGTGGCTCGACGATGCGCCCGCGACCGATGCCGGAGCAGCCGACGCTGCGCCGGCGTTCTCGCCCGACAGCTCGCAGCTCGCGTTCGCCTCCGACCACGGACATCCGGGAAGGATGAGCGTCTGGATCCACGAGCTCGGTGAGGTGGGAGACGTTCCTGGCTCGGTGGAGACGATCGTCTGGGCGCCGGACGCGACGCGGCTGCTCGTGCTCGCGGCGGATCTTGGTTCCGACCGTGCCGGCGTGCAGACGGCGACGAAGATCGTGGAGAAAGACGCCGCGGAGCAGGATCCGCGGGTCGTCCGCCCCGCGCAACACTGGCGCCGCCTGTGGTCGATCAACGTCGACTCCGGCGAGACACGCGACGTCACGCCTGCCGGAGTCAACGTCTTCGAGCTCGACTGGCGAGGCGGCAAGGTCGCCGCGGTCTGCACGGAGGAGCCGTCCGAGAGCGCGTGGTACGACGCGTACGTCGCGCTGCTCGACATCGAGAACGGGACCGCAGAACGTGTCCACGAGCCGGAATGGCAGCTGCAGGCACCACGGATCTCGCCCGGCGGTCGAGTCGCCTGGATCGAGGGCTTTGCCTCCGACCGCGCCGTCGTCACGGGGACGGTGCACGTGGACGGCGTCGGACCTCTCGCGCCGGAGCTGGACGTCACGTGGATCGAGTGGGACGGCGACGATGCGTTGTGGTACGCGGGCTCGCGGCGCTCGGCGTCGCATTTTGGCCGGCTCGCCCTCGACGGTACGCACGAGGAGCTGTTCGCGGACGACGCGGTGCTCGGTGTTCGTTACCAGCAGCGCGTGGCCGTCGGCGGAGGTCGGATCGTTACGGTCTACGAATCGCCCGAGCGGCCGCCCGAGGTCGTCGACCTCACCAGCGGCGCGCCGGAGCCGCTCACGTCCCTGAACGACTCGCTCGGCGAGGTTGGTCGCGTGTTCGAGCGGCGCGACTACACCTGGGAGTCGTTCGACGGCACCGAGATCCAGGGGCTGCTCTACCTCCCGAGCGAGCACGACGGCACCGCGTTGCCGCTCGTCGTCTACGTGCACGGCGGCCCGACGAGCACCTGGAGCGCGCAGTTCCCGATCTCGCACTGGCCGCTGCTCGCGCAGGAGGGCTACGCGGTGCTCCTGCCCAACCCGCGCGGCTCGAGCGGCCGGGGGCAGGAGTTCGCCCGCGCGAATCTCGGCGACATGGGTGGCGGCGACCTGAAGGACATCCTGGCGGGAGTCGATGCGCTGGTGCGCGACGGCATCGCGGACGACGACCGCATCGCGATCACCGGCGGCAGCTACGGCGGCTTCATGTCCTCATGGGCCGTGACACAGACGGATCGGTTCGCGGCCGCAGCGCCGTTCGCGGTGGTGACGGATTGGACGAGCTTCCACTACACGACCAACATCGGCCAGTTCGACGTGCTCTTCCTGCAGGGCCGTCCCGACGATCCCAGCGGCCCGTACCCGAGGTGGTCGCCGGTCTTCCACGCGCGGAACGTGAAGACGCCGACGCTGATCATCCACGGCGCCGACGACCTCTGCACGCCGCTGCCTCAGGCGACCGAGTTCTACAACGCTCTCGTCGAGGCGGGCTCCGAGGTCGAGCTCGTGATCTACCCGCGGGAGGGTCACGGCTGGACCGAGCGCGAGCATCAGATCGACGCGTGGAACCGGATGCGCGACTGGCTCGCGAAGCACCTGGCCTAGTTGCCGAACAGCACTGTTTGCCTGACGTTCGACTTCGACGCGCTGTCCGTGTGGCTGGCGTACGACCGCGTCACGCCCGCGATGTTGTGGCGCGGCGAATACGGAGCGCGTGTGGGCGTGCCGCGTGTGCTCGACCTGCTCCGGCGGCACGAGATCGACGCGACGTTCTTCGTCCCCGGCCACACGGCCGAGTCCTTTCCCGGTGAGACGGCCTCGATCCTCGAGCGCGGCCACGAGATCGCGCACCACTCGTACTCCCACGTCGACCCGAGCGAGCAGTCGCGCGACGAGGAGCGCGCCGACATGGAGCGCGCGTGGCGCGTGCTCGAGCGGCTCGGTGGACCGCCGCGCGGCTTCCGATCGCCTTCGGCCGACCTTTCCGCATCCACGCTCGAGCTGCTGGTCGAGTTCGGCTTCCTCTACGACTCGAGCCTGATGGCGGACGACTACACGCCGTTCCGGCCGCGGATCGGCGATCACGTGTCGCGCACGGAGCCGCTCGAGCGTGGCGCCCAGGCGCCGCTCTGGGAGCTGCCGATGTCGTTCGAGCTCGACGACTGGGTGCACTTCCAGTTCAACTTCGCGCCGTATCGCCGCGGCGGCTCGCCGCCGAGTGCAGTGCTCGAGATCTGGCAGGGCGAGCTCGACTGGATGGACGAGCACGTCGACGGGGGCGTGCTGACGGTGTGCATGCATCCGCAGGTGATCGGGCGCGGGCACCGCATCGCGATGCTCGAGCGGTTCGTCGAGCACGCGCGCGGCCGCGGCGCGCGCTTCGCGCGCATGGCGGACGTCGCGGAAGCGCTTCCGGCTCCCGCCTGAGCGGATCCCACGTGCCACGAAGGGACATGCCCCGGGGACAGTCTGTCGGCCATGTACCGTGGTGGCAGCGCTGCCCGGGCCTTGTCTCGGAAGCGCTTGCGGATTAGCGTCGTATTGGCGCCGGGTCCTACAGTCGCAGCGTCCAAATCAAGGAGGGCATATGCACACGCACTTGCTCCGGTGCGCCGCCGCGATCGCGCTCGTGTGCGCGGGTTTCCTCGTCGCCGCGGCCCGAGCGGAGGCAACACCCGGCCCGCGGCTGCTCGCGCGGTACCAGCCGGCGATGCAGTTCGATCCGCTGGAGAGCTTCCGGCCGACGAGCGTGCAATCGTTCATCGCCGACAGCGACCTCGAGCGGCTGGTCGCGCCGCCCAACACGTGGGCCATCGTCGACACTGATCCCGAGCCGGGCGAGCTCCCCGGGCCGGGCACGGGCACGTGGCGGCTGAACCAGGACTTGTGCACGCCGGCGGCCACGATCGGCGGCCTCGCCTGCTACGCAGCCGCGTGGGAGGAGGGAAGCGGCGTCCCCGTCGTGTACGGCCATGTCGTCGAGGACGACGGGAAGATCGTGCTCCAGTACTGGTACTTCTACTACGCCAACACGTACTCGTACACGTACCCGCCGTCCGATTTCCTCTGGCAGGCGCACGAGGGCGACTGGGAGCTGGTCAATGTCGTGCTCTCGGCAGACGAGGAACCGCTGTCCGTCGGGTACAGCCAGCACTGCCTCGGCCAGACTCGGTCGTGGGGGGCCACGCCCCGGATCGACGGGACACATCCGATCGTGCACGTCGCAATCGGGTCCCACGCGAACTACTTCACCGCGGGCGCTCACCCGATCAACCTTGCGTGCGTGCCGCTCCCCGTGATCGGGTTCCTGCTGCAAAGCCACCTGCCGCTGCCCTCGGATTACGCCTTCGGCACGCCGGCGACGAACGCAGATGAGCGGCCGGTGATGCCGATCCGGAAGATCGACGACGCGCACCCGAACTGGGTCGGCTTTCCCGGCTTCTGGGGCGAGCTGCAGTACTTCCATGCGCCGGTCGGAACCTTTGCGCTCGGAACGTCCCCGGTCGGACCGGCGTACCACGACGACTGGGACGACCCGCTCGGCGAGATGGCGAGCTGGCCGGCGGGCTGACGCGCCCGGCACTTCGAAGCGGCGGAGCCCGGCGCGCCGCCGCTTCACCCCCGATTCGCCGACCGACCCGGCTACACTGCGCGCGCCGCGGGACTGAGGCGTTCCGAACCGGGTCAGGTCCGGGAGGAAGCAGCCCTAAGGATCCGTCTCAGGTTCCGCGGTTTTCGCGCGTTACAGCGCCCGCTCGTACAGTCCGCGGTACGAGCGGAGGGCCCGTCGCTCCGCGAGCTTCGAGCGGATGAGCACGAACAACGCCACGAGCGGCGTGAGGGCGAGGACGGCGATCGGCACGACCAGCCACTTTGCGTCGAGCCGCGACCGCGTCACGCCCTCGACCATGTTCGGCTGGAAGTCGGGTGACGCCAGGATCCGCGGTGACTTCTTCTCGGGAGCAAACGACGCGACGGGCACGAACTCCGAGATGAGCCATCGTCCCGCGCGCGGCTTGAACACCACGGTGAACGCCTGCGCGCCGAGCTTCTCACGTCGTGACGGCTGGAGCAGTACGTCGACGCTGATCTCGCGCGGGAACGAATAGCGGAGGATCCAGCCGACGTGGCGGTCGTCGCGAGCGTCGAAGGGAAGGATCGGAAGGTTGCCGCGATTCCACTCCGCCCGCGTCACTCCGGCGTGAAAGGACGGCGTCACGAGGCGGTACGCCTTCTCGGGCTCGCGCCGCTCGACAGCCGCCGGAACGAACTCGTCGAGGATCTTCGTGATCATCCGCCGCCGCACCGCCGTCAGCGGTACCGACTTCGGCGTGCGGATCACCTGCGCGGGCGCCGAGCTTTTCGCGCCGTCCGTCGGCTCCGACGCCCGTGACGGAAGTAGCGCGATGGTCGCCGCGACGCCGACAGTCACGACCGCTGCACTCCCCGCCCACAAGAGGCGTCGCTTGGTGCGGGGAGACGCGAACACCGGCAAAGACATTTGGATGGTGTTCTAGCACAGATTCCGCAGTACGCAAGCCTGATCGAGTGCTTACGCGTTCGAGAAGTCGTGGCTCTTCGGTCGCGGTCTTGGACGCGCCGCAGCCCGTGACCGCGGCGAACCGGATCAGCGCGAGAGGCAGGAGGGGTCCCCATCCGCGTGACCCCACGGCGCAGCCCGAAGGCGCTGCCATTAGCCGGGGATCAGGTAGTAAACCGGACGAGCTTGTCTTGCGCCGACTCGGCGCCCCAAACCTCCCCGGTGCGCCCGAGGAGCTGCCGCACGAGCGCGTTGCGCGTCGGCCAGCGGAAAACCTCAAAGCGCTCCGTCGTAGGGTCGAAGCGCACGAGCGCGTCGAGGCCAAAGTCGCTGATCCAGACGATGTCGTCCCCGTCCACGTACACCGCGTACGGCTGCGATCGTCCGGGGAGGTGCCACTCGTGCCACGCGCCGCTCGCGGGGTCATACCGGCCGATCTGGCCGGCATTCCATTCGGTGAACCAGAGGCGGCCGCGTGAGTCGGGCCAGATCCTCCTCGCGCCCTGGCCGCGCGTGGGCGGCTCGAGCACGGTGACTGCGCCGGTGTCGGGGTCGACCCGGCCGAGGTAGCTCGCCTGGAGCGACACGAAGTAAATGCCGCCCGTTCGCGTCCGCCGCCGGCGGCTCTGCACAGAGCTGAGCTGGCGGAAATCCGGTTGCTCGCCCGCCCAGTAGGAGTCGAGGAGCGCGCATCCGGGGCGGACGCGGGCGGCGCGTCCCGCTCCGGGTGCGATGTCGACGAAGGGGGGAGCTCCCGATGACAAAACGAACGCTTCGCCGCGACCTGCTCCGGCTCGCGGCTCTCTGCTCGCTCGTGCTCTTCGGGGTGAGCCAATCCGCGACTGCGGCCGAAGGCCCGTCCATGGTCGATCCGAAGCTGGCCGTACGGACGGTCGTGACCGGCCTCGTGACGCCGACCGCCGCGGCGTTCCTCGGCCCAAACGACCTGCTCGTGCTCGAGAAGATGACCGGACGCGTCCAGCACGTCGTCAACGGCGCGATTACCGGAACCGCGCTCGACCTGGACGTCAACTTCGGCTCCGAGCGCGGGCTGCTCGGGATCGCACTGCACCCGCACTTCCCGGCCAATCCGAGCGTCTACCTGTACTGGACCGAGAGCACGACGGGCGAGGACACGGGCGTGCTCAGCGCCACCTCGCTGCTCGGTAACCGCGTCGACCGGTACGTCTGGAACGGCTCGACGCTGACGTTCGACGGGAACCTGATCCGGATCCGGGCACTCCAGGAGGACGCGGGGCAGCCGGCCCGCGGTAACCACAACGGCGGCGTGATCGCCTTCGGGACCGACGGCAAGCTCTACGTCTTCACAGGCGACGAGGGCCGCCGCGGCCGGCTCCAGAACCTCGCCTGCGGGCCGACCGCGACGTGTCCGGGCCCGACGGTTTCCGACGACCAATTCGGCGGGCCGGAGCCGGACAACGCACATCGCACCGGCGTCGTGCTTCGGCTGAACGACGACGGCACCACCCCGGCAGACAACCCGTTCTTCGCCGCAGGCGCGGCGATGGGCGGCGAGGTGGGCGCGAACGTGCAACGGATCTTCTCGTACGGCCACCGCAACGGCTTCGGGATGGCAGTCGACCCCGAGACGGGGAGCCTGTGGCTCGAGGAGAACGGCGACGACTCGTTCAGCGAGCTCAATCGCCTGGAGCCCGGGATGAACGGCGGCTGGGTTCAGGTCGCCGGGCCGATCGATCGGGTTGCGCAGTTCAAGGAGATCGAGACGACGTTCGGCGGGCGGAACCTGCAGCAGCTGCGGTGGCCGCCGACGAACATCGCCGACACGCCGGAGGAGGCCCGGTCGAGGCTGTTCATGCTTCCGGGCGCCCACTACAGCGACCCGGAGCTCAGCTGGAAGTGGGAAGTCGCTCCCGCGGGCCTCGGGTTCCTCACGAGCCGTGCGCTCGGACTGCAGTACCAGGGCGATCTGTTCATGGGTGCGGCTACGCCGAACCTCGAGGGCGGCTACCTGTTCCGGTTCAACCTCACCGGGAACGGGCGGAAGATCGGCGTCGACGATCCTCGGCTCGAGGATCGCGTTGCCGACAACCTCGCGAAGCACGAGATCACCGAGAGCGAGAGCCTGCTCGCGGGCCGCAACTTCGGCATCGCGACCGACCTCGAGACCGGCCCCAACGGCAACATGTTCGTCGTCTCGCTGTCGGCGGGCGCCGTCTACGAGATCTACCGGCAGTAGCGGGTCGGCCGGCGGCGGCGGTGCACGCATCGCCGCCGCCGGCCCGTTTTTTCAGACGTCCATTTTGGCCCTTGCCCGTTTGAAACAGTGCTAGCGTGCGCGCGGGCCGTCGCCGCTGGGCGCGGCGACGACGACCGGGGGACTGAATGACACGTTCTGCTGCACGTGCTCGCGTGATGCTCGGGCTGGGCGTTGTGGCCACGCTCGTGCTGGCGCTCGGTGCGCCATCCGCGGGGGCCGAGGCGACCGCCTCCACCGACCTGTTCATCTCGGAGTACATCGAGGGCACGAGCAACAACAAGGCGATCGAGATCTACAACGGTACGGGTGCGACCGTGGACCTGAACGCGGCCGGCTACAGCCTCTCCTACTACTTCAACGGGAGTGCCTCCGCGGGCCTCGTGATCTCGCTGACGGGCACCGTTGCGGACGGCGACGTTTACGTCGTCGCGCAGGGCAGCGCCGCCGCCGCGATTCTGCAGCAGGCCGACCAGACGAGCTCCGCAGGCTGGTTCAACGGCAACGATGCGGTCGTCCTGCGGAAGGGCGGCGCGGCTGGACCGATCGTTGACGTGATCGGCCAGGTCGGGCTCGACCCCGGCGTCGAATGGGGCTCCGGCGCGGCGAGCACGATGGACAACACCCTGCGGCGGAAGCCGACGATCTCCGCCGGCGACACCAACGCATCCGACGCGTTCGTGCCCGCGCTCGAGTGGGACGGCTTCGCAACCGACACGTTTGGCGGCCTCGGCAGCCACACCGTGACGCAGACCGTCGACCTCACGATCGATGACGTTTCGGCGAGCGAGGGCAACGCGGGGACGTCCTCGTTCGACTTCACCGTCAGCCTTTCGACACCTGCCGGGCCCGGCGGCGTCACGTTCGACGTCGCCACCGCGGACGGCACCGCGAGCTCCGTCGACGACTACGCCGCCAAGTCCCTCGCAGGCCAGACAATCCCGGCCGGCAGCTCGACCTACAAGTTCAGTGTCCTCGTCAACGGCGACACGACCGAGGAGGCGGACGAGACGTTCCTCGCCGACGTCACGAACGTCGCCGGTGCCACCGTCGCCGATGCGCGCGGGCAAGGCGCGATCGTCAACGACGACACGAACTTCTGTGTCCGGCCGTACACGCCCATCTACGGCATCCAGGGGAACGGTCTCAGCGCGGCGATCACCGGCAACGTCACGACGCAGGGCGTCGTGGTCGGCGACTTCGAAGGCACGGCCGGGCAGCAGGGCTTCTACCTGCAGGACGCCACCGGCGACGGGGACGCCACGACCTCCGACGGCATCTTCGTCTTCACCGGCGGCGCGAACACGGTCGACGCGGGCGACGCCGTTCGCGTCACCGGCTTCGCGCGCGAGCGCTTCAACCAGACCGCGCTCAACGGCTCGAACACCAACACCTCGCCGGTCACGAACATCCTCGACTGCGGCTCGGGCAGCGTCGCGCCCACCGACGTCACGATGCCGTTCGCGGGCCTCGACTTCCCGGAGCGCTTCGAGGGGATGCTCGTGCGCCTCCCGCAGGCGCTCGTGATCTCCGAGTACTTCAACTACGACCGCTTCGGCGAGACCGTGCTGGCGTTGCCGCTGCCCGGCGAGTCGCGCCCGTTCACGCCGACCGCAGTCGAGGCTCCAGGCGCCCCGGCGCAGGCGCGAGCATCCGCGAACAGCCTGCGGCGGCTCACGCTCGACGACGGCCTCGGGATCCAGAACCCGGACTTCCTCCGCCATCCGAACGGCGCCGCGTTCGCGCTCGACAATCGCTTCCGCGGCGGTGACACCGTCCGGAACACCGTCGGCGTCGTCGGTTTTGACTTCAGCGTGTACCGGATCCAGCCCACGGGCCCGGCCGCATACACGGAGGTCAATCCGCGGACGGCCGCGCCCGAGCCCGTGGGCGGGAGCCTGCGCGTTGCGGCGATGAACACGCTCAACTTCTTCCTCACGCCCGACTACCCGACCGGCAATCCGCTCGATAACAGATGCGGCCCGGCGCAGAACGTCGAATGCCGCGGCGCGGACGCGGATCAACCGATCGAGTTCACTCGGCAGCGCGACAAGCTCCTCCACGCGCTCGCCGGCCTCGACGGAGACATCATCGGCCTCAACGAGCTGGAGAACACGGCCGGCGTCGACCCGCTCGGCGGCCCTGCGAACGGCGTCGTCGCGGGGCTGAACTCGCTGCTCGGCGCCGGCACGTACGCACGCATCGACACGGGTGTGATCGGCACGGACGCGATCCGCGTCGGGCTGATCTACAGGCCGGCGAAGGTGGCGCCGGTCGGAGCGTTCAAGGTGCTGACGCGCGCGGTCGACGCGCGCTTCATCGACACGAAGAGCCGGCCCGCCCTGGCGCAGACGTTCGAGCAGCTTGCGACGGGCGCGCGCTTCACGGTCGTCGTCAACCACCTCAAGTCGAAGGGCTCCGACTGCAACGACGTCGGCGACCCGGACATCGGCGACGGCCAGGGCAACTGCAATCAGACGCGGCATGCGGCCGCGGAAGCGCTTGTCGACTGGCTCGCGACGGATCCGACCGCCAGCGGCGACGCGGACTTCCTGATCGTCGGCGACCTCAACTCGTATGCGATGGAGGATCCCGTCACCGCGATCAAGGCCGGACCGGACGACCTGGCTGGGACGCGCGACGACTACCGAAACCTGGTCGCGCACTACCTCGGCCGGTACGCGTACTCCTACGTCTTCGACGGGCAAGCCGGCTACCTCGACCATGCCTTGTCCAGCTCGAGTCTCACCCCGCAGGTGACAGGTGTGGCCGAGTGGCACATCAACGCGGACGAGCCGGACGTGCTCGACTACGACACGTCGTTCAAGGGCGTTGGGCAGAGGGCGCTGTACGAGCCGAACGCATACCGTTCTTCCGACCACGATCCGATTCTGGTCGGCCTGGGCCTCGCGACGACCTTCGACGACCTCTGTCGGCTGACCAGGAGAGTCGTCAGCAAGGCAGATGTCGGCGATGGGCTATGCGACAAGCTCGCGACAGCGGAGGCCGCGGACGAGGCCGGGAACGCCAACGAGCGCGACAACGCGCTGAACGCGTACCGCCTGCAGGTCGACGCGCAGACGGGCAAGTCGATCGCCGCTGCGGATGCGGCGACGCTGAAATCGCTGTCGCTGGCGCTGCAGTAGCTCAGGCAGAGACAAGGGGGGCCGCCGCTGCGGCCCCCGTCCGCGGGCGCCGGGGCGTGCGCCTAGTACGGCACGTCGACCGCGTCGCACAGGAACTGCATCAGCGGCGCGGCGGCGCGGCAGATTCGCGCGTATTCATCGACGAATCCCGGCGCGACGACGTCGCTCCCGCTCAGGCGCGCCGAGCCGAAGAAGTCCTTCCGCCTCAGGTCGTCCGCGAGCTCGTGCTCCGCGTCCGCCCACGACGGGACGCGTTTGAGCGAGTCGCCACCGAGCTCCATCCGCTTTGCGAAGGCGCCGGAGCGGGTAGCCCGCTTCCAGCGCTGCGGGTCGGCGACGATCGCCTCGCGGATGCGCGTCGCCGCATCGGTGCTCGGGTGCCAGAGGCCGCCGCCGGCAAATGCCTCGCCGGGGCCGATATGGAGGTAGTAGCCGGGCGCGTGCGCGTCTTTCGCGCGCTCGTGCCGGAAATGGATGCCGAGGTTCGTCTTGTAGGGCGACTTGTCCTTGGCGAAGCGCGTGTCGCGGTAGATGCGGAACAACGAGCCGCCGCTCGGGCGCGCGTCGGCGCGGAAGTGCGGACTGATCTTCGCCAGCCGGGGCGCGAACGCGTCGATGAACGCGAGCGCCGGCTCGAGCAGGTGGTTCTCATACCGATGCTTGTTCGCGGCGAACCACTCACGGTTGTTGTTCGCCCGCAGGTCCTCGAGGAACGAGAACAGCTCCGGGCCGAAGAAGGTCTGCTTCGTCGCCGGCGTCACCGCGTGGTCACCTTAGCGCGTCGCTGTTTTACATCTTGGCGGGCGGGAACTCGGGCGTTTTTACCATCCGAGGGGGTCCACATGATTCATCGCATCGACCGGCTTCAGGTGGAGTTGCCGCCGCCCTCCGAGCCGGATCCGGCGGGCGCCGCCGCCGTCCAAGAGCTGCTGGGCGGCAAGTTCGGCGAGATGTCGACGTTCATGAACTACACGTTTCAGTCGTTCAACTTCCGCAACCGGCAGGGCGCGCGGCCGTTCTTCGACT
>Ga0126312_10002736_pt1 | contig 11801 bp, 9 predicted proteins | sample Plot104A_FD_92537 | JGI IMG/M metagenome (GOLD analysis project Ga0126312, IMG submission 92537) | Serpentine soil microbial communities from UC McLaughlin Reserve, CA, USA - Plot104A | ecosystem: Environmental > Terrestrial > Soil > Grasslands | place: USA: UC McLaughlin Reserve, Lake County... | reverse complement strand
CCGAAAGTCCCGCTCGCTAGCTCACGTTCAGTCCTCAGAGCCGGCGGAGGCCGCTACTGGTGCGCGAACGCCCTGCTCTTGGAATTCCATGGTCGCTCCTATGATCAGCGTCGTAGTACCTGCTTACAACGCCGGCGCCTGGATCGCCGAGACGCTTCGATCTGTGCTCGGCCAGTCGCGCGAGCCGGACGAAGTGGTGGTCGTCGAGAACGGCTCTACGGACGGAACCCTTGCCGAGCTCAAGCGCTTCGCGAGGAGGGTCCGCGTCGTGCGGATGGAGCGCCGCGGCGCTCCGGCCGCCTACAACCGCGGGTTCCTCGAAGCCGCAGGGGATTACGTCGCGATGTGCCCGGCCGACGACATATGGCGGCCGCGCAAGCTCGAGTGGCAGGTCGAGTCGATCGAGCAGAACCCTGCCATCGACGTCGCGTTCGGCCATGCGCGTCACTTCGGGCTCGATGACAGTGAGTACAAACGACCGCGGGGCGTCGGCCTGCTGGACGCCGGGGAGCTCCGGAAGGCTATGTACGCCGAATGCCTGATTCCGGCGCCCACAGCACTGATCCGGCGCTCCCTGTACGAGCGGCTGGGACCCTTCCGCGAGGACTTGCCGGCCGAGGACTACGAGTTCTGGATGCGCGCGCTACGAGCGCGAGCGACGTTTTTCTACGACCCGCGCTTGCTCGTCGACTACAGGCGCCACGGCAACAACATCTCTTCAGCGTTGCTTCGCATGCGTCGCGACCTCGACTATCCCGTACATGTCGAGTACGCAGGGGACGTCGAGCCCGAGCTTGCGGCTGAAGTGCTCGCGGGCGACCTCCGGCAGATCGGCCGCTATTACTTCGATGCAGGGCGACGCCGGGACGCTTTTGCCGCGTATCGAGGCTCGCTGGCCCACAAGCTCACCGCAAAGGGCGTCGCTGCCACGGCCGCGCTCTCCCTGCCCGGCGGGAGCCGGGCCCTCCGCTTGTTGGAGGCGGTAGTCCGGCGGCCTGCGCGGCCGCGGTGAGTATGGGCGCCGTCCAGCTCCGCAGCCGTCCCCGGCGTTCGGCGCTAGGCCCGCGGGCGATGGCGCTGGTCCGCCGATACCCCGATCTGTTCGCTCTGGCCTTGCTGCTGGCAGGGTTCGTGTTGTTGGCAGCGCTCACCTGGCGCACCTGGGGCAATCCTCAGATCGACGCCGGAGTTGAGCTGACCACTGCCGAGCGGGTTGCCCAGGGCGAGCTTCCATACGCCGACATCCGCTACTTCTACGGTCCGCTCGGCCTGTACGCGCTCGTGCTGGCCTTCAAGCTGTTCGGGGCCAGCCTCGCCACCGCCTATGGCTTCGGCTTCGCCCAGGCGCTGGCGATCGTAATCGTCTTCTTTGTCCTTGCTCGCCAGTGGCTGCGCCCTGCTGTGGCCTTGCTCGCCAGCGCGGTGGTGCTCGCGATCGCGTTTGCCGGCAACCTCTTCAGCTTCGTCCTACCACATACGAACTCGGCCACGTTCGGTCTGCTGTTCCTCCTGCTCGAGCTGCTTGCACTCGCGCGTGGAAGAGCCGTGCTCGGCGGCTTGGCCGCGGGCTGCGTGGCGCTCACACGGCCGGAGTTCGCGGCGGCAGCCGTGGTCGCGGCCGCTGGATTCCTGCTCGGCACCTATCGTGAGAATGGGTGGCGCGCAACGGGTCGCGCCTGCGCTCGCGTCGCGATCTCCGCCCTCGCCATCGCCGGGCCTGTGCTGGCCTTTTTTGCCGCCAAGGCGGGTCTGTCGCGGCTCGCGTTCGAGAATCTCGTCCCGATCGATTTCGTGCGGGTGTCCGGACTGTCGTTCATGTCCGACTGGGCGCCGTTCACCCCCGCGAGCTTCGTCGCTCTCGCCGGGAGAGCGTGCGTATATGTGACGCTCCTCGGTGCGCTCGTGGCCGCCTGCGTAAGGTGGTCTAGGGCCGGTGGGCCGGCCGCGCGAATGCGCGCCCTTTGGCCACTCGCGGCGGGCTGCTTCGGCCTCGTGGTTGTGGCCGTTGCACTGAAGTTCACGGGAGCGTTCCCGGGCTCGCGGGGAGCCGTTCAAACCGAGGTACGGCACCTGATGATCGGGATCAGTTGGCTACCGGCGCTGGCGATCGCACTCACGCTCGTCGCGGTGCGGCACGCGATGCAGCGCGACCCAGGGCCTTTGTCCGGACGCTGGCCGGCGGACCTGGCCCTGATCGGTGCGGCACTGGTGCTGGGCCTGCGTGCCTACAACGACTTCACGCCCGAGATCTATGCTGCCTACTACGCCGCTCCGCTGGTGCTTCTCGCGGGGATCCTCCACCAGCGCCTCGCCGACCGCTGGCCCAGGGCGCGCTTGGCGGTGCTGGGGGCGCTCGGGCTCGTCGCTGCCGCGATGGCCTATGTCGCCCTGACCGGAGCGGCCGCCGACGAGACGCGGCTGGTGCGGACGCCGCGGGGTACGTTCATGGCCGAACCGGAGCGCGGGCGCGCTCTCGAGCGTGCCATCACGGTGGTTCGCGCACGGACCCGTCAAGGAGATTTCGTACTCGGGCTCCCGCTCGAGGGGGGGCTTCCGTTCCTGACGGATCGCCGCCCCGCCCTCTACGACATTCAGTTGCTGCCCGGCTCACTCGACTCGCGCAAGGACGAGCGCGCGGCGATCCGCCGTCTCGAGCAGGAGCGGGTGCGGGTCGTCGTGGAGGGGAATAGTCGCTTCGATCAATGGGGGTACCCCGTGTTCGGCCGCGACTTCAATCGCCTGCTGCATGCCTATATCGAACGGGGCTACCGGCTCATCGCTGAGCTGGGCGACTTCGAGGGCAGCGCGCGAGTCGCACGCACCGACGGGGCTCGGGCCTACCGCATCTGGGAGCGCCGCTGAGAGGCGGCTATCGGAGCAGCGCGCGGGACCGCAAGTTTGTCCCGGGCCAGGCCGTTTGGTCCTATGGGCGGCCGTGACGCGACAAGGTGAACGCGATCGATCTTCTCAGAGAGCTCCGGCAGCGGAAATACTGGGCACTTGCGGCCGTCTTGGTCGCGGCACTCGGTGCCACGCTGGTGTCTTACCGGATCTCGCTGTTCCCGCCCGCCCTCGAAGCGCGCGGCGCCGATCACGCCGTCGCCTCTACTGAGATCCTCGTCGATACCCCCCGCCCGGCACTGGGAGATCTGCGGCGCGCCCTGCCGCCGCTGATCGAGCGCACTGGTGTGTACTCACGTTTCATCGGGAGCCCAGTCATGCGTAGGGCGATCGCACGGGAAATGGGCATACCAGCGAGCCGGCTCGAGATACACACCCCCTCGGTGGTCGCCTCGGGCGATGGCTCCGGGGGAAGTCCCTCCCAACCGCAAACGCAAGGACCGAAGAAACCGTTCCGGGTGGACGTCGTCATCCCGGGTGAGTTACCCGTGCTTCAGATCGTCGCGCAGGCGCCGAAGTTGGAGCAGGCGGAGCAGCTGGCGAATGGCACCGTGGCCGTGCTGCGCGAAGCGGTGCTGCAGCTCCAGCAGAGCTCGAAGACGCCCCTTAGTCGTCAGGTGAAGATCCGCCGGCTTGGCTCCGCCAGCGGAGCCTTGGTGAGCGGCGGTAGCAGGCTCAGCAGCTCGATCGCCGTGTTCGTTGGCTTGCTAGCGCTGCTCTTGGGCACCATCTACCTGGCGGCACGTATTCAAATGCGGCGCTGGGCGACAGGCCCAGAGTTTCCTCTTTCACCAGACACATACGGCCTGAGCCAGGTCGAGCAGCCGGTGCCGTCGCTCCACCCAGATTCGCACCATTACCAATCAGGGCTGTTCCAGAACGGATCCGCCGCGCGGAGCGCCGAGTCGATGATTCCGGACGCACACGCCGCGGAGATGATCGGCGAATCGGAGAAGGCCGATTACGACTGATGGCAGAGCCGAGTCACCCGACCCTGTTGTTGGCAGTCCACAGCGCGGACTCAGGTGGCGCGCAGTCGATGGCGCTCGCCGAAGCCGGCTACCTGGCCCGCTCGTTCAGGCTCGTGATCGCGATGCCTGATGGACCGCTCAGGCCCCAGTTCGCGTCCAGGGGCGAGCTTGTCGCCGGGGCGCCGTGCGTGCCGGTCTGGCGAGCATCGGCGGCACGCTGGCTGCTCCAAGTCGTACGTACCGTTCGCGATGCCGTCAGACTGGCCTGGCTGATCCGAAGGCGCGCGGTCCGGTTGGTCGTTACCAATAGCACCGTGCTGGTCTCACCGCTCCTGGCCGCCCGCCTCGCGGGCGTGCCGGCCATGGTCCACGCTCGAGAGTGGCCCGTGTCGACCGGCGGACGGCTCGTCTTCCGACTGCACGGCTTGCTCGCGGACACGATCGTCGTCATCTCCGAAGGTGTCGAGTCTCGCTTTGCCGGGGCACCCCGCGCGCGGGTAGTGAGGATCAGAGATGGGATTCCACTGACGCGGCGACCCTCGACGAGCCCCGCGTTGAGAGTCCCTTTGCGTCTATGCGTGATCGGAGCCCTAAATGGCGATCTCGGAAAGGGGCAGGACGTGGCCGTGGACGCGCTCGCAGTGCTCGCTGCCGCGGGCGTGCACGCGAGCCTGGACGTGATCGGCCCCATCCAGGACCAGCGCCGCGGGCGGGAGTTGCTTGCGAGGGCCAAGCGGCTGGGCCTGGCCGGCCGCGTGCGCTTGCTGGGGCGGCGGGACGACGTCCCGGAGTTGCTGCAATCGATGGACATCCTTCTCTTCTGCTCGCGTGATGGTGCCGACGTGACCCCACTCGTGCTGATGGAGGCTTTGGCAGCGGAGCGGCCCGTGGTCGCGTCGCACGTGGGCAGCGTCTCGGAGGTCGTCCTCGACGGCGAGACGGGCCTCCTCTTCGCGCCGGGGGACGCGGCAGCGCTGGCGCGCGCGATCGAGCAGTTGGCGGACGATCCGGCGGCCGCCCGCGAGATGGCGACGCGGGGACGCGCTTGGGTTGCGGCTCGGTTTGACATCGAGTCAGGGCTACGTTCGCTGCGACGGGAGATCGAGCGCGAGCTGAGGCCGCTCGCGGGCAGGTGGTCGTGAAGGTCTGGATAGATCTCTCGAATTCGCCTCACCCGTTGCTGTTCCGCCCGATCGCTGCGCGACTCGAAGAACGCGGCTGCGAGGTTGTGGTCACCGCTCGCGACAACGCCCAGACCGTGGAGCTAGCGCTCCAGCGCTGGGACAAAACCGAGGTGATCGGTGGATCGAGCCCACGGGGGCGTCGCGCCAAGATCGCCGCGATGATTCGCCGCGTGGGCGAGCTCCGTCGCTTCGCGCGACGGGCACGGCCGGACGTCGCCCTTTCACACAACTCCTACGGCCAAATCCTCGCCGCTCGCCAGCTTCGGATTCCGGTGGTGACTGCGATGGACTTCGAGCACCAGCCGGCCAACCACATCGCCTTCCGGCTCGCGCAGCGGGTGCTGCTCCCAGATGCGTTGCGGAGGGCGGGTATTCGCCGCCAGGGCAGCACGCCGCGTAAATCCCGCTTCTATCCCGGCCTCAAGGAGGAGCTGTACCTCGGAGACTTCGAGCCCGACCCGCTCGCCCTCAGGCGGCTTGGCATCGAGGATGGCAAGGTCGTGGTCGTCGCCCGGCCCCCGCCGACGCGCGCCGCATATCACCGGTTCGACAACCCGCTCTTCTTCGAGACCCTGCGCGTCCTCGGGCGTCAGCGCGACCTGTGCTGTGTGGTGCTGCCTCGTTTCCGAGAGCAGCGCGCCGCGATCGCGAAGCTTGGCGTACAGCACTGCGTGGTGCCCGCGACCGCCGTCGACTCACGCTCTTTGCTGGTCGCGTCGGACCTGATGGTCGGTGCCGGCGGCACCATGACTCGTGAGGCCGCGCTGCTCGGCGTGCCGACCGTGAGCGTGTTCGCGGGGGAGCAGCCCGCCGCCGACCGCTGGCTCGAGTCCCGGGGCTTGCTCCGACGGCTGCGGTCTCTCGATGAGCTCCTGCCCGTAACACCAGGGGCTGCCGCCTCGAAGCGGCTACGGCGGCTGCGCGACCGCGGCGACCTGCTCGTCGGGATCTTCGTCGACTCCGTCCTGGACGTGGCACGGCCATGAGCGCGGGACGGATGTTGATTGTTTCGCCGGTGCGCAATGAGGCTGAGCACATTGAGCGGACCGCGCGATCGGTCGCCGCGCAGACCCGGCGGCCTGACCTATGGCTCGTGGTCGACGATGGCTCGGAGGACGAGACTCCGGCGATCCTGCGCCGACTAGAGCGGGAACTTCCGTTCCTCCGCGTGCTCTCCACGCCGCCGAGCTACACAACTGACCACGGTGATCGGCATGCCGTGGCGGCGGCTCCACGAGCCTTCAACTGGGCGCTGGCCACCGAGGACCCGAGCACGTTCACCCACGTCGGAAAGCTTGACGGAGACATCGAGCTTCCGTCGAACTACTTCGAGCGCTTGCTGGCGGAGTTCGAGCGCGACCACAGCCTCGGGCTGGCAGGCGGCACTCTCGTTGGGCGTGCGGAGGGTGGGTGGCGCCCCGAGCGCGTGGCGGAACACCACGTCCGTGGCGCGCTCAAGCTCTACACGCAGCCTTGCTTCGAGGCGATCGGGGGTGTACAGGAGCGCCTTGGCTGGGATGGCATCGACGAGACCTACGCTCGTATGCACGGCTTCCAGACGCGCTCGTTCGGAGACCTCATCGCGCGTCACCATCGCCCCTGCGGCTCCGCCGACGGGTGGCTGAAGGGACGTGTGCGTGGCGGCGAGACGCACTACGTGCTCGGATTCCACCTGCTGTGGGTGGTGCTCAAGTCGTTCAAGGTCGCCGCCTCACGGCCGCTCCTGATCTCGGGCGCGGCCTTCTTGTACGGGTACATCCGGGCCGCGGCACGGGGAACGCCGCGAGTCGATGATGCGGACTATCGGCGCTTCCTGCGCGAGGACCTCCGGTGGCGCCTCGTCGGGACCGTACGGGCCCCGCTTTATCGGGTCCGGCGGCGGCTCGGATCGACGGCTGACGGCGGTCGCCCGGCACGAGCCAAAAGTTCGGATTTCGGCCGGTCGTTCATGTAGGAGCCGGACGGACTTGCGGCTGCATGGCGACATTGGAGCACCTGAGTGGAACTCGAAGCGGTCCTGTTTCAGCTGTGGAGGCTTTGGCGCTGGGTCCTTCCCGGCGTCCTGATCGCTTCTTTGGCCGCTCTGGCGGTCGTGTACCACGTAGGGCTACTCCCGCCATCGCTCAAGGCGAAGTCGCTGGAGTACGCCTCGGCAACGACTCAGATCGCGGTGGACTCACCATCCTCCTCGCTCGCGATCTTCAACGAGGACGTGAACCCGCTCACAACGCGGGCGAATATCTACTCGCGCTTTATGACCAGCCCGGACGTGCTGGACATGATCGGGCACGAGGCAGGGATCCCTCCGGCTTGGATAACTGCCAAGGGTCCGTTCAACCTCCACCAACCGCGCGCGATCCAGGAACCAACCGGCGAGCGTCGAGCCGACCAAGTCGTGGGGGAGGTCGGACGCTACCGCCTGCGCTTCGAGACCGAGGAGACCGTGCCGATAGTGACTATCTTCGCCCAGGCTCCGACGCTGCGCGAGGCATTCGCGCTGGCAAACGGCGCCGCGCGCGGCCTGCGCGATTGGCTGCGCGACTTTCAGGAGCTGCACGACGTCACTGGACCTGGGCGGGTCGAGATTCGCCCACTTGGAAATGCCCGAGGTGGGGTCGTCAACGGCGGGCTCGGCCTCAAGATCGGCGTGCTCACGTTCCTCGGCGCGTTCATCCTGTGGTGTTTGCTCGTGCTGTTCGCGGCTCGGGTGGCGGAGACCTTCCGCGAGGGCGCGCTCGGCGGCAATCCGCCCCTTGAGCTCAGCGACGACGGTCTCCTCCGAGACCAGGGCGCGCGCACGTTCACTGTGGCTAATTCCCATTCCGGGACGCCCACGCCGTTCGACAGCGCGCTGGCGCGCCACGACAGGTGACCCGGACGACCGTTGCACAGGCCCCGGGCCCGCTACGGAGCGCCACGTCCGTAGTGGCCGTGCCGACCGCCGAGGGCGAGCGCGCCGACGATTGGCCGCACACACGGCGGCTGCTGCCCTGGTTGCTGGCTGGCTTCCTGGCAATGCTCTACCTGCTGCCCATCGACGTGATTCAGTTCCACGTGGACCCGCCATTCGACCCGCGGCCGGACCGGTTCGCGATCGTTGGGCTCGTGTTGCTCTGGTTGGCGGTGACGTTTACCGCGCGGGGTGAGGTCGCTTCCCGCCCTGCGCGCGGCGCCAGGCGGGCCATCCTTGTCTACCTCACGATCGCCGTGACGAGCGTCCTCCTCAACTTGGAGACGCTTGCGAGGCTCGACGAGATCGAGTTGGCGCAAAAGCGACTCTTCCTTCTATTCGGCTTCGCGGCCTTGTTCTACATTGCGGTCGCGAGCATCAAGCCGTCCGAGCTCCGCAACTTCGGCATCCTGCTCGTGGTCCTCGCCTGCATCACCGCCGTAGGGACGCTGTGGGAGTTCCGGACCGACTTCAACCCGTTCTACGTGTGGTCGAAGGATCTGCTGGGCTCGATTGCTGAGGTGCCCCCGCCGCCAAGCGACGTCGGACAGCCCCGGGAGTTGACCGTCGGGCCGACGCAACACGGTTTGGCGCTCGCCTGCATCATGACCTTCGCGCTCCCGTTTGCGGTGGTCGGTCTCATGGACTGCCAGAGGTCCCGAACGAAGATCCTGTACGGGATCGCCATCTGCCTGCTGGTGGCAGGCTCCATGGCGACGCTGCGGAAGACCGGCGCTGTAGGCCCGCTTGTGGCGGTGGGCGTGCTACTCGCCTATCGGCCCAGGAAGATGGTGGCCCTTGCGCCCTTGGCCGTGATCCTGGCGATCGTGGTCACGGCAATCGCCCCGGCGGCGATCGGGACCGTCGTGGACCAGTTCCGCAACGGGTTCTTCGAAAACGGCAGCACCGAGGCACGGACGAGCGACTACGCGGCTCTCGAGCCGGACGTCACCGCTCATCCGCTCCTGGGGCGGGGCTACGGTTCGCTCGATCCCATCCGGGCTGACAGCTATCGAATCCTCGACAACGAATACCTAGGCCAGGTCTTCCAGGTCGGATTCATCGGCGTCGCCGCGTACCTCGTGATGATCGGAGCGGCGGTCGCGATCGCCCATCCGGTCGCCCGCTCACGCGATCCGACCCGTAGCAGCTACGCGCTCGCGGCAGCTGCGGGCTGTGCAGTTTTTGCGGCGGTGAGCGCGCTCTTCGACGTGCTCTCGTTCCCGCAGGTGCCGTACATGTTCTTCTTCCTCGCAGGGATGATCACCGTCGCGGCATCGGGAGGGAGCGGCCGGGCCGAGGTCCGAAGGCAATGGGGCACACCTCACACCGGGGGCATGCTCGCCCGGCCCGGAGCGGGCTGAAGGCTCGTGTGCGGAATCGTTGGCCAGGTACGAGCGCGGGGCGGCCGAATCGAGCCGGCATTGCTTGAACGGATGTGCACAGCGCTCGCCCACCGTGGTCCGGATTCGCGTGGCGTGCATCTCTCGCCCGGTGCGGGGCTCGGGATCCAGCGCCTGCGAGTGATCGACCTCGAGACCGGCGACCAGCCCGTCTACAACGAGGACGGCACGGTGGCGGTCGTCCTGAACGGCGAGATCTACAACTATCGCGAGCTCCGTAGTCGCCTGCGGCGCTCGGGTCATCGCTTCGCGACGAAGGGGGACACGGAGGTGATCGCCCACCTCTACGAGGAGGAGGGGGCGGGTTGCGTAGCGTCGCTGCACGGGATGTTCGCCTTCGCGGTGTGGGATCTCCGGCGACGGCAGCTGCTGCTCGCCCGCGACCGCGTCGGCAAGAAGCCGCTGTTCTATGCGGAGCGCGACGGAGTTCTCACCTTCGCATCGGAACTGAACGCGCTCATGGCGGACGCCGGCGTCCCGCGCGAGGTCGATCACCGAGCGCTGGACGAGTACCTGACGTTCCTATATGTGCCGCCGCCGCGCAGCGCGTTCCTCGCGGTGAGGAAACTCGCGCCCGCCACCACGCTGCTCTATCGCGACGGTCGGATCACGATGCGACGCTACTGGCGGCTCGACTACTCCCGAAAGCGGGAGGTAAACGACCTCGCGGATCTTCATGAGGAGATCCGCGACGCCCTCCGGCGAGCGGTCCGCCGGCGAATGCTCGCTGACGTTCCGGTCGGAGCGTTCCTGTCCGGTGGCATCGACTCGTCAGCGGTCGTGGCGGCGATGGCCGAGACCTCGCCCGAGGCCGTCAAGACGTTCTCGATCGGATTCGAGCACGGGACCTTCAATGAACTTCCTTCTGCGCGCCTCGTGGCAGAGCGCTTCGGCACCCACCACCACGAGTACGTGGTCACGCCGGACGCCACGGAGCTATTGCCCTCGATCGTGCGCCATTATGGTGAGCCCTTCGCTGACTCGTCGGCGATCCCGTGCTTCTACCTGGCCGAGCTCACCCGCAGGCACGTCACGGTTGCTCTCAACGGAGACGGCGGCGACGAGTCCTTTGCAGGATACGCCCACCACGTCAGCAATTCACTTGCCGGTCAGCTAGACCGGCTGCCCCTCTGGCTGAGGCGAAGCGGACAGGTGCTTGGCGAACGCCTCCCCTCCAATGGCGACGTACGCAGCACGCTCAACCGGGCGCGGCGGCTGACCCGCTCGCTCGCATTGCATCCCGGTGAGCGTTACGCTCGCTACGCCTCCTGCTTCAACGCCGCGCAGCGAGCCCATCTCTATGCGGCCGACTACGCGGCGCACGTCGGCCGGCCACCGCCCGAGGTCGCTCTGGTGCACGCATGGGAGCACGCCTCCGGGGACTCAGCTCTCGACGTGATGCTCGAGCTGGATGTGGCTACCTACCTGCCCGGCGACCTGCTCGTGAAGATCGATATAGCGACCATGGCCCACTCCCTCGAGGCCCGTTCGCCGTTTCTCGACCACGAGCTGATGGAGTTGGCTGCATCGATCCCGGCGCGTGTCAAGCTGCGCGGCGGGCGCAGGAAGGCCGTGCTGCGCGACGCCCTGCGCGGATGGGTGCCGGACGAGGTGCTCGACAAGCGCAAGCAGGGGTTCTCGGTTCCACTCGCCGACTGGCTCAGGGGCGAGCTTCGAGGCTTCGCTGCCGACATCCTGCTCGATCCGACGACCCGCGAACGCGGCTACTTCCGCGAGCCGGTGATACGGGAGATGCTCAGCCGCCACGCTGCCGGCCGCGTTGACGACGCGCCGCGCATTTGGGCGCTGCTGGTGCTCGAGCTCTGGCATCGCGAGCTCGTCGACGGAGCAACCGGCAGCAGACGCCTGGCGGGCGCCGGTGCAGCGGCCTAGGCGACAGCTTCGCGTCTTGGTCCTCGTCTACGGGGATATCGGCGAGCGCATCAGCGGTCCGGCGATTCGCGGCTGGGAGATCGCCAAGGGCCTTGCCACCCGGCACCGGGTCACTGCCGCAGTACACGGGGCGGCCGAGTCCACGCTCGACGGGATCCGGATCGTGCCCCTAACACGCTTCCGGGTAGCACGTGAGGCTCCCCGGCATGACGCCGCGGTCGCATCGTCGGTGCCGCCTTACGTGCTGGCCCTGAAGGCGTTCCGGCGGCTGCTCGTCATCAGCGATCAATACGATCCCGTGGACCTCGAGCTGGGCACGCTGGATGAGGACTCGAAGGCGGCCGCCGATGCACGTGCCGCGCGCGAGGTGAGGCTCTTGCAGCTTGCCGGGTCCGATGTTCTGGTCTGCGCCGCGGCGGCCCAGCGCCGCGTGCTGGAGGCGGAGTTACGCGTGATCGGCCGCCGCCCGCCGATAATGGCGGTGGTCCCGTTCGGGCTG
>Ga0126312_10002735_pt1 | contig 11803 bp, 15 predicted proteins | sample Plot104A_FD_92537 | JGI IMG/M metagenome (GOLD analysis project Ga0126312, IMG submission 92537) | Serpentine soil microbial communities from UC McLaughlin Reserve, CA, USA - Plot104A | ecosystem: Environmental > Terrestrial > Soil > Grasslands | place: USA: UC McLaughlin Reserve, Lake County... | reverse complement strand
CGTCGGGATGCTGCGCGAGGCCGCTCGCTGAGCCGCGCTCTAGGTCTTTCGCCCTAAATAGAACCCGCGAGGGTGTCATCGTAAGGCCCAGATGGGTATGAACCGCCTCGAACACGGAGCGTGGTCAAGGAGGAGTTATGACCGACGAACACACGCACAGTCCAGAACCCGAGTCATCCGGTCTCGCCGGATACGCGGCGATCAAGTACACCGCGATCGTGATCATCGTCCTTGCCATCCTGGCCTTCCTGGCCTGGTACATCGTCCCGGCCTTCGACTGAGCAGCATGGTGGACGCCAGCGAGGACGGGCCATTCAAACCCCCGCCGAATCGCGTTGACCGAGATCAAACGCTGCTGGAGGAGCTTGTCTGGTCTGTCATTCTCATCGGCGGCGTGGTCGTGTACTTGCTTCTGGTAGTCAAGTTCGCCTCGTAGGCGGCGGGCTCGCGCCCGAGCCCTCCTTGTCCTGATGCTGCCCCCACGTCGAGCGCGCCGATGCAGGTCGGCTCCTATGAGGAATCCGGACCCGCACCTTCGCACTGCGAAGCCGTGGCGCTGACGCCTCCATCGGTTTCTCCGCTGTAGGGAGTGGGTACTACACGAGCCTCGGCAACAAGGGAGACGCCCGCCTAGCCCCCTCGCAGGTGGGCGTCTTCCGTAGGGAGTGCGCCATGCGGATACTCAAACCGTTTTACGTCCAAGACCAGGCTCATTACGTTGTGCTTTCGGTGTCACCATTCGGAGTTCATCCAAAGTGATTCGACGGGCGGGCCATGCTTGTCCTCCGAATGCAACTGTCCGCGATTCGCTCCAAAGCCGCAGCCGAAGGACTCCCAAGAGGCAGACGGTGAGTTGAGCTCATGATTTCGCGCGAGGAGCGATGGCGACGAACGAGGCCTCCTCGAGGGAATTCAACGAGAGGATCGAAGAGTCCTACCAGGGCGAGCCACCCGCCAACCGGATCGACATCGTGTGTGAGTGCGCACGCATGACGTGCGACGCCGCTATCGACATCACCCTGGACGAGTACGAGCACGTGAGGAAGGACGCGAGACATTTTGTGATCCTTCCGGAGCACTTCGGTGATATCGAGCGGATCGTCTTCGAGAACGACCGATTTGCCGTGGTAGCGAAGCGTGATGGAGTTGCGGCAGACGTTGCGAGGATGAGAATCCTCGAGAGTAAGGAAGATACCCGCAGCGGCGGTCGCACCGGGAGTCTCTCTCGAATCGAGTGACGCCTCGCCCTGATGCGTGGGCTTTCGCCGAGATCCTGATCGACTGCGAGAGGATCTGACCTTCGCGTGTGCTCGTCGGGATGTTGCGGGAGGGCTGCGAAGGTTCGTCCTTTTAGCGCATGAGAGCCCGCGCCGCACGGCGAGCCTGAACCTAGCTGGCAGAACTGTCTGAGCGCATGCTCCTTCGGGCAAGGCCAAGGAGGCGGGACTGGACACGCCAGGGACCGAAGGGCTGACCGAGGAGGAGAAACAGGTGCTCAAGCTTCTCGTCGTCGGGCGCAACGGCAAGGAGATCGCTGCTGACCTGGCGATCTCGTCCGAGATGGTGCGAGAGCACGTTCAGAGCATTCTGGCGAAGCTGCAAGTTCACTCGCGACTGGAGGCTGCCGCCAGTACGATCTCGTCGGAAGCCCATCCAGAGGGCCGGCTGACGCAGGACCCGAGGTGCCCTCGGTGCTCCGCCATGCTCGAAGAAACACTCAGAGTCAAAGAACTCGAAATCGGGGTTGGCGACAAGCCAATGAAGGTCAGGATTGCCTACTGCGGTCGCTGCGGTTCCGCCGTCGGCCTGTTCGCCTGAGGAGGCTGGGCGCCTCGTTCGTTCAGGTGCCGGATTCGTTGAGGAGCGGTTGAGGGAGCGCACCGGGAGCCCGGCGCCGCATGGTCGCCCGACGGCACGCAGATCGCCTACATCAACCTCGAGAAACGAACCCACAGCAGAGTCTTCGTGGTGGACGTCGCCACCGGCGAGACCACCTTCGTGGCCGAGGGGACCTGGCCCGAGTGGCTCGACGACCACACGCTCATCATTGAGACTGTTCCCCGATAAGCCGCTCGACACCAACACCTCCTTTCATCGGCAGGCTGTGGCCGCGAGCCCGAGCAGCCCATCCCGCCGCCGCGCCACGGGACCCTGCGCCGCACGGCGAGCCGGCGGTCTAGCTTTCACGCCACGAGTCAAGCATGAGTTCAGGCGCGCGTGACCTGCCGGGCTTGACGCTCGGCTCTTGCAGCGATGAAGGGCCACTTCGGAGGTCGGATCCGAGCCGCTTGTGATCCGGCAGGCTGATCAGTCGCCGTCGTGCGGCTGGCTTTCTTCTGCGCCGTGGAAGCGGCCCAGCGCGGGCGGGCGGCAAGCTAGATTGCGCCGTCGTGCGGCATAGCCGACATGGCCGTCACCGCCCACGACTGAGCCTTCCTCGAAGATACGCCTCTTCATCGAACGGTTCTTGGGTCACGAGGAGCCGGTAGGCCAGGCGGCAGGCGTTGCGAGCGATGGCGACGCGGGCCTGGATCGGCCTCATGCCTCTTGCTCGCAGCTCCGCGTCGCGTCGGGCGAAGCTGGGTGAGCAGCGAGACAACCCCCACGCAATGCCCATGAGCGCGTCGCGATGCTCGGCGAGACCCTGGCGAGAGATCCGACCGCGGCGACGAACCGTCGCCGACTCATAGAGCGCGGGGGCGAGGCCAGTGGCCGAGTAGAGATGCTCGGCATCGGGAAACCGGCCGATCGGCAGGCTGTGCGCAGCGAACGCCCCGGCCCGAAGGGTCGCGACCCCGGGCAGACTGGTCAAGATCTGACCGTCCGTGGCCCTTAGCAGCACGCAGATCTCGTCCTCGACAGCGGCGATGTCCAGCCGCAAGATCCGGTAGCGCTCCAGGTCACGACCGAGGCGTCGGGCCCGCTGCTCAGCATCTGCAGGTGCAGGAAGGCAGCCTCGCCATCGCTGCACCCAGTATCCGGCGGTCGCTTCGGTCAGCCGACCAGGCGCTCGGTCGATCAACGACCTGGTCTTTGGCGCTTTTCCGGCGAACGCAGCCGCACACGTCAGCACCGCCTGTCCGGTCGAGGTCTCGATCGCGAGGCGCCGACCGTGCCCTGACGGTGCCGACAGGCCCGGGCACAAGGCATTGAGCTGATCGTGGAGACGTTGCTGGGCGACTTTGCGATCAGCGACCAGCCCACGACGATGACGGACCGCGGCGCGCAGCGCGTCCACCGCCACCTCCTCGCAGTGTCGCCGGCCTGCACCCTGACGGGCCAGATACGTCAAGGCGGCGCAATCACGGTCGTCGGTCTTGAACCGACCCGAGCCCAGTTGCACACGCGCGGCTTTGGTCTCCGACGGAGCGAACAGCCGCACTGCTCCCGGATGCAGCCGTTCTAACTCCGAGGCCCACGACCGATGCAGACTGCCGGTGGCCTCGATCGCGACCAACGGCCCTGGTGCTGCGTGAGCGGTGAGCAGCCGCTCGAGATGGTCGATGCCCTCACGCGACACCGGCAGCGAGATCGGGTCATCGAGCAGTCCCGATCCGTTGCTGACCCAGACCCTGTTTAGCACCTTCCCGGGATCCACCGCGACGATCACCGTCGCAGGATCGACCGCAACCCCCAAGATCGACATGAACCGCCTCCCCCGATCGGACTCCTGAACAGAGTCCTCTCAGCAGCGGCTCATGACCTATCAGCCGGGAACCGTCCTCGTCTAGCCGTGCCCTCCCCGGGCAATCCAGCGAACAGAGTCAGGGCGTGTCTCATCGTCCGAACCCGCGCTGCCTCCGATCTTCGACCTCGTGCGGCGATCATTGGGCCGGGAGGGCCAGCTCGGCCCTCAGCGCCTCGGCTTCATCGCGGGATTGAACGAACCGTGAGTGTCGCCGTGACAGGAAACCGCCTTCTCGCCATCGAACAACGAACCCGGAACCCTTGGCACGGAAATAGGCCACCAGGAACCACCTCGTCTGGAGGATACTCTTGAGTCACCCGCGGCGATGTACAGGACGCGGGGCAACACCTAACTCGCGCCGCACCCAGGTGCTAGCGTCCTTTCGTGTGCGTCCCGATGAGCTCGAGCGCAAGCTACGGAAGCGCCTCGACGCCCTCGGTCCGGCTCCCGTGCCGAGCTGCTCCACGTCCTCATGTTCCCCGACTTCGAGCGACCCGACCGGATCGGCGAGTTCTGGGGGAACCCGAAGACGCGGACGTTCGTCGAGCTCCTGATTGATTGCGAGGAGGACTGGACGCTGCGGGCGGTGCTGGTCGGGATGCTGCGGGAGGGCCAGCATTGACCGCCCAGACCCCATTGCCGACAGGTAGGCGGATTGGCGAGTATCTCTTGCGAGAGGTGAAGCGGCGCCATGACGTTCTTCGAACGACACTTGGGACTGCGCGGAGCGGCGATCGCCGTCATGTCGGTCCTGGTCGTGTTTGGCCTTCAGGCCCCGGCCTCCGCGGCTTCCCCGACCATCTGGTCGTTCTCTCCGACCAGCGGCCCGGCGGAGTGCGTGGTGGTGATCAGAGGCACGAACTTCGACAACCCCATCGTGACGAGCGTGGATATCGGCGGCACCCCGGTGTCGGCGTTCAGGATCGTCTCGAGCACCGAAATCTGGGCGACGGTCGCCGGGGACGCGAGTGGCACGATCCATGTCGGCAACTCGAGCGATACCGCGAGCAGCCCGTCCGACTTCACAAACGCGAACCCGGGGGGCTGTTCCCCAACGATCACGTTCTTCACGCCATGTGCTGGATTTGCGGGGATGGTGGTGACGATCCTCGGGAGGAACCTCCTCAAGAGCTCCGGCACGGCTACGAGCCCGCCCGTCGGGGGCGACGTGCGATTCGCCCCGTACACGGCCACGGCAACGCATACTGGGGCGTCGGAGACTCCGAAGCAGCTCAGTGTGCTCGTGCCGTCGGACGCCGCAGACGGACCGATCCGAGTGAGCATGTTCAACGATGTTGTTGGTGAGGGGGCCGTTCTCAGCGGTCCCGCGTTCCAGGTGCCACCACCGGACGTCACCTGCTTGTCCGCCGACCACGCGAGAAGCATCACGCTGAGCCTACGGAGGCACCTCGTCGCTCGAGGAAAGGTCATTGTGTTGGACCGGTTCACCGACTGCGCGGCGAGCGTTCCGGTCAGGATCCAGCGCCGCGTCTCAGGGCGGTGGAGGACGGTCGGGAGGACCACGACGACTGACACCGGGGCCTACAAGAAGCGGATCAAGGACCGCCCAGGTAGGTACAGGTCCGTGGCCCCGCCGATCAACCCTCTCCCACTCTGCTTCCGCGCCGTCTCACCCGTTCGGACCAGAAGCTGATCGGCTACTGGGCACACCGGGAGCCCGCGCGGCATGGCGAGCCAACCATCAACTGAACAGTGGAGCGGGTCGAGAACCGGCAGGCGGAGAGGCTCTGGCGCCAGGATCCACGCGACATGGATCTCTTTCTTGACGCGAACGTCTATCTGTCCTTCTACCGCCTCTCGTGGCTGGATCTGTCGGTACAGGTCCTCCACGAGCGCCTCGGCGTCGTCTGCGGGAAAGAGCAGGACGGAACGGGACGACCTAGGACGGTTTCAAGTGTCACCCAAAGTGTCACCTGCCGAGCGCCGCCCGGCGCTTCTCCACGACGCGGATCGCCGCCACCCGATGACCCCGTAGAGGTTGAGGAGTACGGTGCACTCCTGCAGAGGAAGGGGACGAGACCGTGGGCAGACGTCGATCGCGAGGGCTGACGCATGAATAGCTATCCCTTGATCTCCGAGCATGGCCTCATCGGCGACCTGCAGACCGCGGCGCTCGTCTCCACGGGAGGAACCGTCGACTGGCTGTGCCTGCCCCGATTCGACTCACCGAGCGTGTTCGCATCCCTGTTGGATGCCGATCGCGGCGGGCGGTTCCGGATCGCGCCCGAGGACACGGACTACGTCGCCAAGCAGCTGTACTTTCCGGACACCGCCGTGCTGATCACGCGCTTCATGTCACCCGACGGCGTCGGCGAGGTCGCAGACTTCATGCCGGTCGACGATCCCCACCACGCCTCGGTTCGTCACCAGCTGATCCGGGTCATGCGCGTCGTCCGCGGACAGATGAAGTTCATCCTCGAGTGCCAACCGCGCTTCGACTACGGGAGGGCGGAGCACCGACTCCGTGCGGTGGGGGACGGCTTCATCTTCGAGACCGACGAGATGGACCTCGCACTGCGCGCCACGGTCGAGCTCCAGCCGGACGGGAGCGACGTGCGCGCGCGATGGACGATGCGAGCCGGCGACGTCGGCGGCGCGATCCTCGAATCGGGAGCCGACAGGGAGGCCGCGGCACCGATCGACGCCGATCGCGTCCTCTCGCGGTTCAACGAGACGGTCCGGTTCTGGCGCGGCTGGCTCGGTCGCTCGACGTATACCGGTCGGTGGCGTGAGGCGATCAGCCGCTCCGCGATGACGCTCAAGCTGATGACGTACGCGCCGACGGGCGCGCTCGTGGCCGCTCCAACGACGAGCCTGCCCGAGCAGGTCGGCGGCGAGCGCAACTGGGACTACCGGTTCACGTGGGTGCGTGACGCGTCGTTTTCCGTTTACGCGCTGCTCGGTCTCGGCTACACGGACGAGGCGTTTGCCTTCCTCCGCTGGTTGCGGGATCGCGTGGGCGAGAGGGCAGGGCAGGCCTCGGGGCCGCTCAAGATCATGTACAGGATCGATGGATCGTCCGACCTTCACGAGGAGACGCTGGATCATTTCGAGGGATATCGGGGATCGGCGCCCGTGCACGTTGGGAACGGGGCATCGGATCAGCTGCAGCTCGACATCTACGGCGAGGCGATGGATTCCCTCTACTACGCGAGTCGGCAAGGGGGGACGCTCGGTCACGAGGCATGGCTCGACGTCTCCATGATGATGGATTGGCTGGCCGAGCACTGGGACGAACCAGAGGAGGGGATCTGGGAAACGCGCGGTGGGCGCAAGAACTTCACCTACGGCCGTCTGATGTGCTGGGTCGCGATGGACCGGTCGATCCGGATGGCTCATGAGCTCGGTCGCCCCGCCGACGTGGCCCGGTGGACGAGGGAACGCGATCGGATCTACCGCCAGATCATGGACCGGGGGTGGAGCAAGGAACGCGGGGCGTTCGTGCAGCACTACGACTCGAGCGTCCTCGACGCGTCGAATCTTCTCATGCCCCTCGTGGGCTTTGTCTCCCCGACCGACCCGATGTGGCTGTCCACGCTCGATGCGATGAACGACGAGCTGGTCTCGGACAGCCTGGTGTACCGCTACGATCCCGCCGCGTCCCCGGACGGCCTCGCCGGCTCCGAAGGAACGTTCTCGATCTGCACGTTCTGGTACGTCGACGCCCTGGCTCGCTCGGGCCGCCTCGAAGAGGCTCGGATGACGTTCGAGAAGATGTTGACATACGCCAACCACGTCGGGCTGTTCTCTGAGGAGATCGGGCCGACGGGAGAGCAGCTGGGGAACTTCCCCCAGGCCTTCACGCACTTGTCGCTGATCAACGCCGCGATGAACCTCGATTTCCAGCTCGACCACGGGCCGGGATGGGTCGATCTGGCGCCCGGGGCGCTCAGACGAGCAGCAGGGACGAAGGCGTCGATTGGTGACCCCCTCCGGCTCAGAGCGCCGACCGACGCTCCTCGAGCGTCGCGGTGATCGTGGCGGCGACCTGGGGCATGTGCGTCTCGAGCTCGCGGAAGTGCGTCCCGAACATCTCGAACAGCGTGATCGGCGAGCTCGCGACGACGTCGGCGACCCGCCGCCCGTCGCCCATCATCGCCATCTCTCCGAAGAAGTCGCCGGGTCTGAGCGACCCGATGACCTCACCGCCGTGCACGACATCCGCCGTCCCATCCTCGATCACGAAGAAGCCGTAGCCGGAGGCTCCTTCGGGCGTGAGACGTCTGCCCTCGCTCTCCTCTCGGATCTCGAGCCAGGAGGCCACGGTCTCCAGTTCCTCCTGGCTCAGCTGGGCGAACAGCGGGACGGCGCTGATCCGATCGATCTCCGGATGCACGGATACTCCTTACGTCGCCGATGCGGGGCGCATCCTAGATGGTGCGGGGCCTCGTCTGCCGCCTCCGTCACGACGTGTTCGAAGACCGTTCACGGATCCGCCGTATCGGGCGAGCAGAGCCTGGGGATCGGGCGCCCGATGTGTCTGGACGGATTCGACGGCGATGCCCGACCGGATCCGCGGTCAACCCGGCAGGACGAATCTGCGACGAGCGGGGAAGAGCGCCAGTCTCTGGCGTACGTCCACCGAGCCGGAGACGGTCGGTCGGCGACGGTATACAGACCTTCGGTGCGGGAACTCCGTGCACAGGGCGTGCTGCGCTCGGTGCGGCAGAACAGGCCTGGTAGAGGTTCGGCACAGGAGGGGGGGCTTGTCCGACTCCGCTGAACCCGAGGCTCGGACCGGCCGATAGTGGATCTGACCGCGAATCGGAGGGACCGCTGCCCAGGGAGTGGTTCCATCGAAACCCGAGGAGTCCTTGTTGATGGATCCGAACAGCCCGGGATCGCCCGGCCGCGAGCATGGCCTCTCGAGATCGATACCGCCTCCGCCGACGGGCGAGGTCGTGCCGCCCAGCGGAGGCGCAGGTCTGACTCCACCCCCGGAGTCGTCTTGGGGACCCTGGTCCGAGGGTCAACCGCCCGCGTCCATCACCGGCCGGACGAGACGCTGGCTGGTGGTCCTGCTGGCGATGCTGCTGGTCGTAGGCGGTGGCGGGTCCGCTGCCGCGTTCTTCCTGATGAGGGGAGCAGGCGAGGAGTTGCTCCAGCTCGTCCCGGCGTCGAGCGAGGTCGTCGTCACCGCGTACCTCGATCCGTCGGCCGGCCAGAAGGTCAACCTGATGGCGCTCGCGGACCGGTTCCCCGCGCTGCGCGACGATCAGCGGGTCCGGCAGAAGGTCGACGAACTGCTCGACGCGGCGCTCGAGGGCTTGGGCCTGAGTCATGAGGACGTTCGGCCGTGGCTCGGCTCCCAGGTGGCGATCGTCGTGGACGTCGGGGCGAACGACGACGTTCCGACGGTCTCCTTCCTCGCCGCCAGCAAGGACGACGGCGCGGCACTGGGGACCCTCGAGAAGGCTCTCGAGGACTCCCTCGGCACCGAAGAGACCAGCGAGTACCGGGGCGTGACGATGCACGTCTTCGACGGCGGTGCGTCGCTCGTCGGCTTCGTGATCGTCGACCACGTCGTCGTGCTCAGCAACCAGTCGATCGGACTCACCCGCGTGGTCGACGTGTCGGAGGGAAGCACGCCGGCCATCGCCGACGATCCGGCGTTCCTGGACACGATCTCGTCGTTGCCTGAGGGCAAGCTCGGACTCGTGTACGTGAACCCCACCGAGATCGTGAACCAGGCCCTCTCGGCAAGCGGACTCGGTGCGGCGAGCTCGGCTCCCGGTCTCGATCTGCTGCGGGCGATCCGGGGGGTCGGGGCGACGCTGTCGGCCCATCCCGACGGCCTCGCGTTCGATGTCGCGGTGCGCACGGATCCCTCGAAGCTCGACCCGGCGACGCGTCTGCAGCTCGACCAACCCGTCGACGAGAACGGGATGCTCGGGTTCGTCCCGGCGGACGCGTACGTGGTGGCGACGCAGCAGGGCCTCGACGAGACCCTGAAGCAGACCGTGGACCAGCTCCTAGCCACTTCCGAAGGGGAGCTGATCCGTCAGCGGATCGGCGTGGACGACACGCTGGCCGCCCTCACCGGTGATCTCGCGTTCGAGGTCGGCCCAGGGTCGGGTCCCGTGCCGGCCGCGGGCGCCATCCTGATCGGCGTGCGCGATGCCTCCGCGGTCCAGCGCACGCTGGACGGGCTCGCCGACCTAGTGCTCGCCGCCCAGCCCCGAGCGGGGGCGATCGATCCCGCGTTCGGTGACCTGTCCTCGGGGGAGCGTGGCGACATCCTCGGGGCGGTCCCGAAGGCGACGTGGAGGAGGTCGACCTACCAGGGCACGACGATCCGGTACCTGGACGATCCGCGACTCTCGGGCACGGGATTGGTGCCCGCCTACGCGGTGGTCGAAGGTGCCGCAATCGTCGGGTCCAGCCCGACCGAGATCCGGAAGTTGATCGACACGGGAGCGGGGAGCGAGCCGAACATCAGCGCGTCGTCTTCGTACCGGCGGGCGATCACCCGGGTTCCGGATGGGGCGGGCACGTGGTACGTCGACGTGGCGGCGCTGGTGTCGAGGTTCGGGTCGCAACTCCCACCCGACGTCGCCTCGAACATCGAGCCGTTCAAGACCGTGGTCCAGGGGACCAGCAGCTCGTCCTTCCTCAGCACCTACCGGCTCTTCATCGAGATCGGGTGAGAGGACCCCTCGACATCCGGTTGCTTCCTCACGCCGCGGTTCGTACCCTCCGAGCATGTCCGAGCCGATCATCTCGCTCGACACATCTCTGATCCGCGTGGGCAGGCTCGACGAGCTGAAGAGGGCCGTCGCGGAGCTGGTCGAGTTCGTCCGGTCGAACGAGCCCAGGCCGATCGTCTACGAGGTGTTTGTCGACCAGACCGAGTCCCGGATGACGGTCGTCCAGGTTCATCCCGACTCCGCGTCGATGGAGTACCACATGACGGTCGCGGGTCCGGCCTTCGCGGGGTTCGCCGAGCTCGTCACCCTCTCGACGTTGGACGTATACGGCAAGCCGAGCGGGGAACTGCTCGAGCTCCTTCGCAAGAAGGTCCAGATGTTGGGAGATGCGACGGTGAACGTCCACGACCTGCAGGCGGGGTTCGCTCGGATCTAGCGGCGGCGATCCGTCGAGGTCTCGCCCTCAGCCCCGCAGCTCGACGCCGGTCTCGTCGGCCCGAACGGTGGCGGGGGCGTCGTTCCGCAGGGCGGACGCGGCCGTCACGACCACGGGGATCGTGGTGCCGAAGAGCTCGCGCGCCACGATCGCGCCGAGGGCGAGGATCGGGTCGGCCTCGCCGAGGACGATCGCGGCGGGTGCGGTACCGGCTCGGATCGCCTCGGCCAGCACGCTCGAGGACGAGCTCGAGCCGCGTCCCGACGCCATCACCAGGATCCGCCCCGCCACGTTCTCCCCGTGCTGCGGGTGGCGGGGGTCGATGATGTCGCCGGTGGCCGGGTCCACGCCGCCCCAGAACGAGAGCGGTTCGTCGAGCACGAGCGCCCGGCCGTCGGCCGTCCCGGCGACGAGGGTTCGGGTCTCAGGCATCGGCCCACAGCGTCTCGTCGATCAGGATGCGCCCGGCCACCGCCGACCGGACGCACTCGTCGAGCCCGCCGATCACGACGTCGACCCCGAGGTTCGCCGGGGCGTACCAGGCCCACTTCGCGGAGTCGGTCATGACGGAGCCGTTCACCTCGTCCATGACGGACGCGATGTAGGTGCAGGTGTCGGAGACGACCCGAACACCCAGCGACTCGAGCCGCGGCACGAGTCCTCGACCCCCCGCCTCGGCCAGCACCTCTCGTCCTGCGTTCACGTACAGGGGCACCGCGACCTCGTCCGTCCCCAGCAGCCCGGCGAGCCGTTCGAGCTCGGCGAGCGAGGCGTGAGGCGTCCCGACGCTCACCGCGCCGAGCCGTTGCGGGGCGTCGGTGCTCAGCTCATCGCGGGACGCCCGAAGTCGGGCCGTCGTCACGCGGAGCTCGCGAACCTCCTCGCCCCCGGTCGCGGCCTCCAGCGTCGGCGCCTCCGGGGTGATGCCCACCAAATGGACCATCGCCACCGATCCCGAGGAAGCCGCCGCGGCTCCGAGCGCCTTCATCCGGTCCTCCGAGGTGTCCGGGG
>Ga0126312_10002734_pt1 | contig 11803 bp, 15 predicted proteins | sample Plot104A_FD_92537 | JGI IMG/M metagenome (GOLD analysis project Ga0126312, IMG submission 92537) | Serpentine soil microbial communities from UC McLaughlin Reserve, CA, USA - Plot104A | ecosystem: Environmental > Terrestrial > Soil > Grasslands | place: USA: UC McLaughlin Reserve, Lake County... | reverse complement strand
TCCTGCTCGCCCTCGCGCTCAGCTATCTCGCGACGAGGGTCCTGCTGGTCCGCTGGACGTCTGCGATCGTCGAGTCCGCCCGCCGCTTCGGCGCGGGTGACCTCGCGGCGAGGGCGCCCGTGCCGCGCGGCCTCGGCGAGCTGAGCGACGTCGCGAGCGCGCTCAACTCGGCCGCCGAGGACATCGAGCGCCGCCAGCGCGAGCAGACCGCGCTGATGGCGGAGCTCGTCGCGGTCGAGGAGGAGACACGGCGGCGGATCGCGGCCGACATCCACGACGACACGGCGCAGGCCGTCGCCGCCGCGGGCCTGCGAATGGACTCCCTGATCGCGAGTCTCAGCGATCCCGCCGCGCGCGAGACCGCCGCCAAGGTGCGCGAGGCGCTCGCCGAGGCGAACAGGCGGCTGCGCCGGCTGCTCTTCGAGCTCCGCCCGCCCGCCCTGGACCGAGCCGGGCTCGCAGCAGCGCTCGAGCTCTTTCTCACCGACTCCTTCAGCCACGACGGGTTCGACTGGCGCGTGGAGGACAGGCTCGACCACGAGCCCGCGCCCGAGGCGCGCGCGATCCTCTACCGGGTGGCGCTCGAGGCGCTCACGAACGTGCGCAAGCACGCCCGGGCGAGCACCGTCGAGGTGCTGCTGGAGCGACGCGGCGTCGGCGTCGCGCTGCGGGTGCGGGACAACGGCGAGGGATTCGAGCTGCCGCCGCCGCACGCGCCGCCAGAGCCCGGGCACATCGGCCTCGTGTCGATGCGCGAGCGCGCCGAGGCGGCCGGCGGCCGCCTGTCGCTCGCGAGCAAGCCCGGTGACGGCACGACGGTCGACTTCTGGATGCCGGAGCCGGACGGCCGGCCTAGTCCAGGATCCCGCGGCGCATAGCCTCGGCGACCGCCGCCGCTCGGTCGCAGACGCCGAGCTTCTCGTAGACGCGCTGGAGGTGCGTCTTCACCGTGGTGGCACCGAGATGGAGCTCCCTCGCGATGTCCGGCGCCGACATGCCGTCGGCCGTCATGCGGAGGACCTCGTCCTCGCGCGGCGTGAAGAGCCGCTCCTGGTCGCCGCTGCGGCGGCGGATCTCGCGCGCCACGGCGGCCTGGACGTCGGTCCCGAGCGTGGTGCGGCCCCGCGCGGCGGCCACCAGCGCGTCGCAGATCTCGTCGCCGGTCGAGTCCTTCGACAGGTAGCCCGACGCGCCGCTGCCGAGCGCGCCGTAGACGACGTCGCTGTCGTAGTAGGCCGAGACGAACACCACGCGCACGTCGAGGCCCTCGCGCTCGAGCGTCCTGAGCACGTCGACGCCGCCGAGGCCGGGCATCTTGACGTCGAGCACGCAAACGTCGGGAGCCAGGCTGCGGATCTCGTCGAGCGCGGCCGTGCCGTCCTCCGCCTGCCCGACCAGCTGGAGCTCCGGCCTGCGCTTGACGGTGTCGACCAGGCCTGTTCGGTAGAGCGGGTGGTCGTCCGCGATCAGCACCCGAATGCGGTCGTTCGGCACGGGACATTCTTAACACCCCTGGCTCGCCTCCCGCGACGGGAGGAGACCGATCGGAGGACGGCCAGGCCTGTAGGTCTGGACGCTCGGCTGATGGGCGAAGCGCGCGTCGCGGTCGAATCTTTGGAGCGATGGAGATGCTCGCCGAGCTGAGCGGGGCGCGCGCCGTGATCGGCATGGACGGCGCCGTCTGGAACGCCAACGAGGCCTTCTGCACGCTCGTGCGGTACGACGAGCGGGCGCTGCGGAGCCTCGGCTGGCGCCAGCTCGTGCACTCCGCGGACCGCCGCTACGTGGCGGCCCACTTGGTCGAGGTCCTCGCCGGCGACATGCAGCTGCGCGAGTTCGACGTGCGGCTGGTGCCGCCCGACGGCGAGGACGTGCCGACCCGCCTGCGCGTCGAGCTCGTGCGCGACTGCGACGGGCGCCAGGGCTGGTTCCTCGTGGAGGCCTGGGCCACGACGTAGGATTCCCGGCCGCGATGGACGTGGTCGACACAGCGGAGGAGGCCGCCACGCTCGAGCTGCCGCCGCTCGTGGTGCGCGAGCCGCTCGAGGAGTTCCTCGACGCCTACGGCATCGGGGCGGGGCGCGTCGAGGCCGAGCGGATCGGCGAGGGGCATTCGAACATCACCTTCCTGGTGCGGCGCGGCGACGCGCGCGTTGTGCTGCGGCGCCCGCCGCGCCCGCCGCTGCCGCCATCCGCCCACGACGTCCTGCGCGAGGCGCGCCTGCTGCGGGCGCTCGAGGGCACGGAGGTGCGCGTGCCGAGGGTGCTGGCGGTGGGAGACGACGAGGCCGTCCTCGGCGTGCCCTTCTACGTGATGGAGGAGGTGAAGGGGAGCGTGCTCGCGAGCTCCATCCCGCCCGCGCTCGACACGCCGGCGGAGCGGCGGCGCGCGGCCGAGCAGCTGGTGGACGGGCTGGTCGAGATCCACAGCGTGGACTGGCGCGCATGCGGGCTCGAGGGCTACGGCAAGCCCACCGGGTACCTCGAGCGCCAGCTGCGCCGCTTCGGCGGCCTGTGGGAGCACAACAAGACGCGCGAGCTGCCGGTCGTGGAGGAGCTCGGCGAGTGGCTCGCGCGGAACATGCCCGACTCGCCCGAGTCGACGATCGTGCACGGCGACTACCGCCTCGGGAACGTGATGATGGCCGACCATGCGCCCGCGGAGCTGGTGGCGATCTTCGACTGGGAGCTGTCGACGATCGGCGATCCGCTCGCCGACGTCGGCTACTTCACCGCTACCTGGATCGAGCCTGACGATCCGGCGGACACCATGTACGCCAGCCTGAACGCCGTGACGCGCGCCGAGGGCTTCCCGTCGCGCGAGGAGCTGATCGCTCGCTACGAGGAGCGCAGCGGACGCTCGGTGTCGGCGCTCAACTGGTACCAGGCGCTCTCGCTGTGGAAGGCCGCGGTGTTCATGGAGGGGAACTACAAACGCTTCCAAGCCGGCAGCTCGGACGACGAGTACCTCGGGCTGTTCGACAGGGGCGTGCCGATGCTCGCGGAGAAGGCGCGGGAGATCGCGCACTCGTGAGGGGCCTGCTGGTGGACTTCGGGGGCGTCCTCACGACCAACGTGTTCGACTCCTTCCGCGCCTTCTGCGAGGGGGAGGGCCTCGACCCCGCGGCGATCAAGCGGCTCTTCCGCGAGGACCCGCGTGCGCTCGAACTCGTGCGCTCGCTCGAGCGCGGGGAGTTGTCGGAGGACGGCTTTGCCGAGCGCTTCGGCGAGCTGCTCGAGCTCGAGCCCGGGCGCCGCGCCGGGCTCGTCGACCGAATGTTCGGGTACATCGAGCCGGACCAGGAGATGGTCGAGGCGCTGCGGCGCGCCCGTGCGCAGGGCGTGCGCACCGGCCTGATCTCGAACTCGATGGGCGCCGGCCGCTACGACCGCTCCACGTTCCCGGAGCTCTTCGACGGGGTCGTGATCTCGGGCGACGAGGGCATGCACAAGCCCGAGCCGGCGATCTACGAGCTCGGCTGCGAGCGTGTGGGCCTCGCGCCGGCCGACTGCGTGTTCGTCGACGACCTGCGTGAGAACTGCGAGGGCGCCGAGGCCGTCGGCATGACGGCGGTGCTCCACCGGGGCGCCGAGCGAACGCTGCCGCGGCTCGAGGAGCTACTCGGCGTCGAGCTTCGCTAGCTCCTCGGCGAGCAGCTCGGGGTGGCTGATCATCGGGAAGTGGCCCGTGGGGATCTCGACTGGGTCGATGCCCAGCCGCTCGCGGGCCACCTTGCGCGACCAGTCCGGACTCACGACGCGGTCGCCGGTGCCGACGATCGATCCGATCCGGAGCCCGTCCGGCGGGGCGGGCGATGGCTCGGCCTGGGACCTCTGTGCCTGCGGGCGCAGGCGCTCGACCGCCCACTCGGCGTCGTCCGGCTCCAGGTCGCCGTACATGATCCGCGTGGTCGCCACGCGATCGCCCCAGTGCGAGCGGCCGTGGTCATCGACCATGCGCCCTCCCTCGAACAGGAGGATCTGCTCAGTCGAGCCCGAGAGCTGCTCCGAGAAGCTGAGGCCCGGCTCCGGCACGAGTGCACACACGTAGACAAGCGCCCTCAGCGGGCGGCGCGCTGCCACGACCGGCCCGACGAGGCCGCCGAGCGAGTGCGGCACGAGCACCGCGTCGTCTGCGTCGCCCAGCGCGCGCTCGATCGTGTCGGCGTAGTCCTCGAGACCGAGCTCCGTGTCCTCGGACGGCAGCTCAGGCGCCACGACCTCGTGGCCGCGGTCCCGGAGCGGGCCGATGAGGCGATCCCAGCACCAGGCGCCGTGCCAGGCGCCGTGGACAAGCGCGAAGATGCTCACGTGCTCCTCGTGCTCTGGGACATCGACGGCACGCTAGTCGACTCCGCGGGACACGGCCGCCATGCTTTCGAGGAGGCGTTCCGCGCGGTCGTGGGGCGGGACCCCGAGTGGGTCGAGTACGCGGGCCGGACGGACCATCAGATCGCGCTGTCGATGCTGAACGGGTCGGCCGACCACCTGCCGGCCGTCCTGGAGCAGCTGGCGGCGAAGCTCGCCGCGCGCAGGGAGGCGATCGCCGCGGACGGGCGCGTGTACCCGGGCGTGCGCGAGACGCTCGCGGCGCTGCACGCGGCCGACGGCGTCGTCAACTCGCTGCTCACCGGGAACATCGAGGCGAACGCGGCGGTGAAGGTCGGCGCGTTCGGGCTCGACCGCTGGCTCGACTTCGAGGCCGGCGCCTACGGGTCGGACCCGCACGAGCGCCGCTCGGATCTCGTGGCCATCGCGCGCAACCGCGCCGCCGAGCGCTACGGGGAGCCGACCGGCGCGGTCCTGGTGGGCGACACGCCGCTGGACGTGCTCGCGGCGCGCGAGGCGGGGGCGCGCGCCGTCGCCGTGGCCACCGGCTTCGCCGAGCTCGAGGCGCTGAAGGAGTCCGAGCCGGACGCCCTGCTTCAGGACCTGAGCGACACCGAGGTCGCGCTCCGCGCCATCACTTCCACTTGACGCTGCAGCCGACCGGGTCGGTCTCGGGCCGCGCGACGTCCTTGCCGGCCAGCACGGAGTCGAGCGCCTCGCGCAGCCAGCTCGCGTTCAGGCTCGGGTCCTGGTGGTCGGGGTCCGGCGCGCCGCGGTAGCGGAGCGCTCCGTCCGCGTCGAGCACGAACAGGTCAGGCGTGGTCTTCGCGCCGTAGGCGCGCGCGACCTCCTGCGACTCGTCGTGCAGGTAGGGCATCGGCCAGTCGCCCTCGCGCTCGACCCGCTCGCGCATCGCCTCGAGCGAGTCGCGCGGGTAGCGCTCCGCGTCGTTCGGGTTGATCGCGTAGAAGTGGACGTCCTGGTAGTCGCGCGCGGCGTCGGCGATCCGGTCGTGCCAGCCGAGCGCGTACGGGCAGTGGTTGCAGGTGAAGACGATCACCGCGGGCGTCTCGAGCGAGCGCTCCGTGCCGCCCGTGTCCGGCAGGCTGAACGCGGGCGCCCTGTCTCCGATGCCGGTCACGCGGCCCTCCTCACGGCGTCGCGGACGTCCTCGGGGTCAGGCACCGGGGAGATCCGCCCGTCGCGCGTGCGGTAGACCCGGCAGGTGAGCGAGTACGGCTCGCCCTCGCCCGGCGGGACGACGTCCTCCCCGCCGATGCGGATCGTCGGCGAGCCCGGGAAGCGCTCGCGGCGCGCCTGCTCGTCGTCCTCGATCTCCACGCGCGTCACCTCGGCCGCGACCCCCTCCTCGCGGAGGATGCGCTCGAGCTCCGCCTGCGCCTGGGGATGGGACGGGCAGCCCTCCCACCACAGGAGCTCAACCGTCATGTACCTCCACGCGGTCGATCTTCGCGTCCTCGACGGGCCGGTCGCCCGGGCCGGTCTCGAGGCCCTCGATCGCGTCGATGGCCTCCATTCCGCCGGTCACCCGCCCGAACACGGTGTGCTTGCCGTCGAGCCAGGGGGCGGCCTCGGTGGTCACGATGAAGAACTGGCTCCCGTTGGTGTCCGGCCCGCTGTTGGCCATCGCCAGCGCGCCGCGCTCGACCTTGTGGTCGTTGATCTCGTCCTCGAACTGGTAGCCGGGGCCGCCGGTGCCGGTGCCGTGCGGGCAGCCGCCCTGGATCATGAAGTCGGCGATCACCCGGTGGAAGATCAGCCCGTCGTAGAAACCGTCGCGCGAGAGCTTCTGGAAGTTGTCCACGGTCTTCGGCGCGTCGCCGTCGAACAGCTCGAGCTCGATCGGGCCGTGGTTCGTGTGCATCGTTGCCATGCTCATGTCTTCTGCGTGACCTCCATCCGGAGCTCGACTCCCCGGACCTCGTTGCCGGAAACCGTCTCGGCCACCTGACTCGCACGGTCGGCGGGCACGTCGACGAAGGAGAAGCGCTCGAGCACCTTGACGTTGCGCACGTCGTCGTTCTCGAGATGCGTGTTGTCCACGACCGCGCTCACCACGTCGGCCGGCTCGATGCCCTGGCGGCGGCCGGCGGCGAGGATGAGCTTGGCGTACGGCACGCCGTCGCGTGGGTGCGGCTTCGTGTGGCGCGGACGGCGGGCCTCGCGGTCCGGATCGCGGGGGCGGGGCTTCCCGTTCGCGCTCCACGGCTCGATCTCGGTCTTCGCGTGGCGCTCGATCGCCTGGAGCTCGCGGCGCTGCTTCGGCGTGATCAACGTGACCGCGCGCCCGCTCTCGCCGGCGCGGCCGGTGCGGCCGATGCGGTGCACGTAGATGTCCGGGGAGTTCGGAATGTCGTAGTTCACGACGTGGCTCACGCCGGTGATGTCGAGTCCGCGCGCCGCGACGTCGGTCGCGATGAGCAGCCGCTCGCGACCGCCCTTGAACGCGATCATCACGCCGTCGCGCTGGCCCTGCGTCATGTCGCCGTGGAGCGCCTTGACGCGGACGCCCGCGTCCCCGAGGCGGCGGGCGAGCCGGTCTACGCCGATCTTGGTGCGCACGAAGACGATCGCCTGCTCAGGGCGCTCCTCCTTCAGCACGCGCACGAGCGCGTCCGGCTTCTCACCGTCCGGCACCTCGACGTAGTAGTGGTCGACCGTGTCGATCGTCAGCGTCGCCGCGCGCACCTTGATCTCCACCGGGTCGTGCATGAAGGTGTCCGCGAGGCGGCGGATCTCGGGCGGCACCGTCGCGCTGAAGAGAGCGGTCTGGCGACCCATCGGCGCGCGCCGGAGGATCGACTCCACGTCCTCGAGGAAGCCGAGGTCGAGCATCTCGTCGGCCTCGTCGAGGATCACGTAGCGGGCGTCGTCGAGGAACAGATGGTGGCGGCCGATCATGTCCATCACGCGCCCGACGGTGCCCACCACGATCTGCGAGTCCTTAAGCCGCGCGGCCTGGTCGCGGATCGGGGCCCCGCCGAAGATCGCCACGACGTTCAGCCCCTTGCTGGCGCCGTAGGCGCGCAGCGCCTGGGTGACCTGGATGCAGAGCTCGCGCGTCGGGGTCAGCACCAGCGCCTGGACGCCCGGATCCTGCGGGTCGGCGTACTCGACCATGGGAAGGCCGAAGGCAGCGGTCTTGCCGGTGCCCGTCTGCGCCTGGCCGATCACGTCCCGCCCCTCGAGGAGCGGCGGGATCGCCTGCTCCTGGATCGGGGTGGGATTTGCGTATCCCAGGTGGGTGAGGGCCTCGAGTGTCGACTCGGAGAGGCCGAGGTCTGCGAACTTCGTCACGCGGGGATTGAGACTACTGAGCGACTGCCGATAAGAGACCCGGTGAGCAAATCGGCCGATCGAGTCGAGGCCTTCTCATTGTCGTTGCGGCGTCGGTGGTGGCGCGGCTGGCCAGCCTGACGGAACAGGATCGGCGCAGCGGCCTCGACAACAGGCGCGATACGGAGGCGCTTGCGGCGACAAGGCGCTCGACCGGGTTACGGAGACTCGAGGTGCGCTTCACGGACTCGGGCTTCGTTATTGAGGCAACGGAGAGTCAGCCGCCTGGTGCGTGGGTCAGACTGGCCGTGGATCGCCTGGCCAACGGGTCGCGGCTACGTGCGGCGGTACCCCGACCGTGTACTGCACCGACGGGCGCTGGCGGATCGAGGAGCACGGCCTCGACAGGGGCTACCTGCTCGGGCGCTAGCCCTGCCCAACCCTCAACCACCCTCAAGGGGTCTGACCCTCAACGTGCGGGGTCCAGCAGGAGCTTGCCCGTGGTCTTGCGGCCCTGCAGGTCCTCGTGCGCCTGGCGGACGTCCGAGATCGCGTAGGTGGCGCCGACCTGCACCACGAGCTCGCCGCGGACGGCCCGGTCGAAGAGGTCGGCGAGCGGCTCCTCCATCATCTCGCGCCGGCCCAGGCAGTGCATCAGCCAGAAGCCGATGACGGCGCGGCTCTTTCGCATCAGGCGGCCGGTCTCGACTGCGTTCTGCTCGCGGCCGGCGATCCCGTAGGCCACGATGCGCCCGAACGGCGCGAGGGCGTCGGCGCTCTGGTCGAACACACGGCCGCCCGACATCTCGAGCACGACATCGACCGGGCGGCCGTCGTTCGCCTCGACGATCGCGCCCTTCAGGTCCTCGCTCGCCGGGTCCACGGCCGCGTCGGCGCCCAGCTCGACCGCCTTGGCGCGCTTCTCCTCCGTGCTCGCGGTCGCGATCACCCGCCCGGCGCCGAACGGCTTGGCGAGCTGCACCGCGAGGCTGCCGACCCCGCCGGCGCCGGAGACCACCACGACCGACTCGCCCTCGGCGAGCTTCGAGCTGGTCTTGAAGAGGTGCCACGCGGTGAGCCCCTGGATGATCAGCGCGAGCGCGGTCCCGTCGTCCACCCCGTCCGGTATCGGGAAGACGGTCGCCTGGTGCGCCACCGCGTACTCGGCGTAGCCGCCGTTCCGCAGCAGCGCCACCACGCGGCGCCCGTCCGGCGTGGTGCCGGCCACCTCGCCGCCGAGCACCAGCGGCACCTCGTAGCGCGACAGGTAGGAGTTCTCGCGCTGGTGCGTGTCGGCGAAATTGATACCCGCACGCGCCACCTCGATCAGCACCTCGCCCTCGCCCGGCTCGGGCTTCGGGACGTCCACGACCTGGAGCACCTCCGGGCCGCCGAACTCATCGATCTGCACCGCTCGCATTGGCCGAGATCCTATGCCTTGCACTAGCCTCCCCGGCCGCATGTCCCTGACCGTCGTGGGATCGATCGCCTTCGACGCGATCAAGACGCCGTTCGGCGAGCGCGAGCGGGCGCTCGGCGGCTCCGCCGTGCACTTCTCGCTGGCGGCGAGCTTCTTCACCGAGGTGAGGCCCGTGGGGCCGGTGGGCGACGACTTCGGCGACGCCGAGTACGCGGTGCTCCATCGCCACGGCGTCGTGACCGACGACATCGAGCGCATCGAGGGCGGCCGCACGTTCTTCTGGCGCGGCGAGTACGACTGGGACCTGAACACCGCGCACACGCTCGACACCCAGCTGAACGTGTTCGGCGACTTCGAGCCGAAGCTCTCGGACGCCTCGCGCGACTGCGACCTGCTCTTCCTCGCGAACATCCAGCCCGACCTCCAGCGCGACGTGCGGAAGCAGTGCGGCGGCGTCCAGCTCGCGGCGCTCGACTCCATGAACTTCTGGATCGAGAGCACGCGCGACTCGCTGCTCGAGACGATCGCCGTGGTGGACGCGGTCCTGATGAACGACGCCGAGCTGCGCATGCTCACCGAGGAGCCCAACCTGGTAAAGGCCGCCGCCGCGGTCCGCGCGATGGGCCCGCGTGTGGTGATCGCGAAGCAGGGCGAGCACGGCGCGGCGCTGTTCACCGAAGACGGCTTCTTCGCGCTCCCGGCCTATCCGCTCGAGACCGTGCGCGACCCCACGGGCGCCGGCGACTCCTTCGCGGGCGGCCTGATGGGCTACCTCGACTCACAGGGCGGCGCAACCGACGACGCCACCCTCCGCCGCGCCATGGCCTACGGCTCGACGCTGGCCTCGTTCTGGGTCGAGGAGTTCGGCTGCGAGCGAGCCGAGCGCCTGACACGCGACGAGATCGACGGGCGCTACGAGCAGTTCAAGCGCATGACGGCGATCGAGTCGGTGCCGACGAGCTAGTGCCGACGACCTAGCACTGAGGATCAGCAACGATCCTGCCTAAGTGCTGCCACGCAACACCTATCCAGGATCGTCGAGGAGGAGGGCCGGACGGGACCCACCCTCAATGCAGTCGTTCGGCCCCGATCCGGGTACGATGCACGCGTGAGCGGCGGCGCATGGGGCATCGTCTGGCTGGCCTTGATCCTCAAGATCCCCATCGTCGCGCTGCTCTACCTGGTCTGGTGGGCGATCAAGGACCCGCCCGTCGTGGAGGCCGGCGACGGGGGCGGAGGCTCGCCCGACCGCGACCCGCGCCCGCATCCGCGCGGGCGGCCTCCGCACCCGCCGCGCCGCGGCCCGCACGCCGCCCCGGAGCCGGCCGCACCCGCGCGCGTCCGCATTGCGAAGGGCCGCACCCCGCGCCGGATCCTGCGGTAGCTTTCGGGCCGTGGAGCCGTTCTACTTCGCGGGCGGAACGCTTGCCGTGTGGGCGCTGCTCGTCACGGCCATCGGCGTGCGGCGAGAGGACTTCCCGCGCACACCGCGCTCGACTCGCATCGTGGCCGCGATCTCCGTCGTGCTCGTCGTCACGACGATCGGCCTCGCCATCTATCTCTCCGCCACCGAGGAGGAGCACGAGAAAGGCGGCGGGGAGCACGCGGCGCTCTTCCCCGGCGGCTGAGCGGTGAGCCCCGCGGACGACGGTCTCGCGGTCCACTACACCGCGCTCCAGCGCGGCACGCCGGTCTGGAGCTCGGACGGCGAGCAGGTCGGCAAGGTCGTCGAGGTGCTCGACAACTACAGGGAGCACATCTTCGACGGGCTCGTGATCGAGACCTCGTCGGGCGAGCGCCGCTTCGTCGACGCTCCCGAGGTCGAGCGGACCGCGGAGCGCGCGGTGACGCTCAACATCACCGCCGCGGAGTGCGCCGATCTGGGCCCGCCGCCCTCCGGCGGCGGAGGCCTGCGCGGTCTGTTCCGCCGCCGGCGGTGACCGTCAGGCACAATCTGGGAAAAGAGGGAGAGAGAGCATGGCCGACGAGCAGACCCAGCGCGACGAAGACGGCGGCGGCGTAGCAACCGCCGCCGAGACGCTGAGCGTCACCGACAACCGCACGGGCGAGTCCTACGAGGTCGAGATCGAGGACGGCACCGTCAAGGCGATGGACTTCCGCCAGATCAAGGTCTCGGAGGACGACTTCGGCCTCATGACCTACGACCCGGCGTTCACGAACACGGCCTCGGTGCGCAGCGCGGTCTGCTACATCGACGGCGAGGCGGGCGTGCTCGAGTACCGCGGCTACCCGATCGACGAGCTGTGCGAGCGCTCCTCGTACCTCGAGGTCGCCTACCTCCTCATCTACGGCGAGCTGCCGACGCAGGAGCAGCTCGACGAGTGGATCTTCGAGGTCACCCACCACACCTTCGTCCACGAGAACATCAAGAAGTTCGTCGAGGGCTTCCGCTACGACGCGCACCCGATGGGGATGCTGCTGGCAACCGTCGGCGCGCTCTCCACCTTCTATCCGGACGCGAAGAAGATCGACGACGAGCTGGAGCGCCACATGGCGGCCGTCCGCCTGATCGCCAAGGTCCCGACGCTCGCCGCCTTCGCCTACAGGCACAACCTGGGGCTGCCCTACGTCTATCCGGACAACGAGCTGTCCTACCCCGGCAACTTCCTCTCGATGATGTTCAAGATGACCGAGGTCAAGTACGACCCGGATCCGCGCCTGGCGAAGGCGCTTGACGTCCTCTTCATCCTCCACGCCGACCACGAGCAGAACTGCTCGACCAACGCGGTCCGGTCG
>Ga0126312_10002733_pt1 | contig 11804 bp, 10 predicted proteins | sample Plot104A_FD_92537 | JGI IMG/M metagenome (GOLD analysis project Ga0126312, IMG submission 92537) | Serpentine soil microbial communities from UC McLaughlin Reserve, CA, USA - Plot104A | ecosystem: Environmental > Terrestrial > Soil > Grasslands | place: USA: UC McLaughlin Reserve, Lake County... | reverse complement strand
AGCGCCGAGATCGAGCAGCGCTGCATCCGGATGCTGGCCGACCTCTACCACGCGCCCGGAGAGACCACGGGCGCGAGCACGCAGGGGTCGTCGGAGGCGATCATGCTCGGCGCTCTCTCGCTCAAGTGGAAATGGCGCGAGCGGCGCGAGCGCGCCGGGCAGGGGACCGAGCGTCCGAACCTCGTCTTCGGCGGCGACGTGCACGTCGTGTGGGAGAAGTTCTGCCGCTACTTCGACGTCGAGCCGCGGATCATCCCGCTCCAGCCCGACAAGTACACGATCGGCCCCGAGGACGTCGAGCCCCATCTGGACGAGAACACGATCGGCGTCGCCGCCGTGCTGGGCACGACATTCACCGGCCACTCCGACGACATCCCGGGAATCGACGGGCTGCTGCGCCGGATCCGCGACGAGCGGGGCTTGGACATCCCACTCCACGTCGACGCGGCTAGCGGGGGCTTCGTGTGGCCCTTCCTCTACCCCGACTCTGAGTGGGACTTCCGGCTCGGCCAGGTGCGCTCGATCAACGTCTCGGGGCACAAGTTCGGGATGGTCTATCCCGGGGTGGGCTGGCTGATCTTCCGCGAGAAGGCCGACCTGCCGGAGGATCTCGTCTTCTACGAGAATTACCTCGGAAAGCGCGACGCGACGTTCACGCTGAACTTCTCGACCGGCGCCTCGATGATGCTCGCGCAGTACTACAACTTCGTTCGCTTCGGCCGCGACGGCTACCGCCTACTGATGGAGATGATGCAGGCCAACGCGCGCGCCCTGGCCGATCGGATCGGGGAAATGGACGAATTCCGGCTGGTCGGCGAGGAGGGCGAGGAGCAGCTGCCCCTGGTGGCCTTCCAGCTCGACGGAGAGCGCAACTACGACGAGTTCGACGTCGCCTCGCAGCTGGCCGCGGAGCGTGGCTGGATGGTGCCGGCCTACACGCTCCCCCCCAAAGCCGACCACGTGAAGATCATGCGCGCGCTAGTGAAGCTGACCCTCGGCCACACGCTCGCCACGACGCTGGCCGACGACCTCGCCGAGGCCTGCCAGACCCTGTCGCAGAAGGGCGGGCTCCACGAGCTCGACCGGCGGCGCGCGAAGACCGGCGTCGGCTACTAGGCGACGCCGGCCCGCCGAGGCCGCGCCAGGCGCCCGAGGCACAGCGCGACCGTCGTGGGGCTAAGGGTGTGTCAGGCGGCCGGCCGCCGATCGGGTCGCGGTCCACCACCGCGACGCGGGCCCCGGCCTGGGCGAGCCGCAGCGCCAGCACTGAGCCCGGCAGCGGGCGCCCACACGACGGCGTCGTACCGTCGCCGCCGCGGCTCACCGGCCTAGCCCTTGCGACCGCGGGCCAGGAGGTACTCCGACTGCGTCAGGAAGCTGTCGGCAGCCAGGTTCGAGCGCTCGGCCAACGCGACCAGGTCCCCTCGCAACGCCTCCCAGTCGCCCCGCGGCTCCAGCAGCTCGCGGGCCTTCAGCAGCGGGCCGTAGTTCTCTGTCATGTAGTCGATGAACCCGGCCGGCGAGTCGTTCTCGAAGACCACCGAGTGGGTCTCCAGATCGAACTCCACGCCGCTGCCCTCGAACAGTCCGCGCAGGTGGTCGCCGTCGCCCCAGAGGGGAGGCGGGGAGGCGCCGGCCGGCGGCTTGGGCATGTGCGGGCTCATCGTCTTGAAGAACTGACCGATGAAGCCGCGCGGGGTCCACGAGGAGAGAACGATCTTCCCACCCGCTCGGGTCACGCGGGCGATCTCGTTCGCCGCCACCTGGTGCTGTGGCGCGAACTGGACGCCGATCACCGACAGCACGGTGTCGTAGCTGCCGTCGTCGTAGGGCAGGGCTTCCGCGTCGCCCTCCACCCACTCGACGTCCACGCCCGCGCTCTCGGCACGGTCGCGGGCCACGTCGAGCAGGGTCGGGGCGAGGTCGAGCCCCGTCACCTCGGCACCGGCGTGCGCCGCGGGGATGGCGGCGTTGCCCGAGCCGGTGGCGACGTCGAGCACCTTTTCGCCGGGGCGGGGATCGGCCGCTGCGACAGCGACGTCCGCCACCTCGGAGACCAGATCCCGGGCCACCGCCGCGTAGTCCCCGGAGTCCCAGGTGGCGCGGTGCTTGGCCTTCAGCTCGTCGATCTCGGTGGTAGTGGTGGTCATTGCCTTGTCCTTTCTGGTCGGTTTCGAGCAGTGTCCAGGCCGACCGTCCCAGCGACCGTCACAGCGCCCGTGAAAGGTGCGTCGATATTGGACGCGCCGGGCAGTACCTTTGGCGCATGCTCCGCGTCCACGTGCTCGGGGAGCTCGTGGTGGAGAGCTCCGGCCGGCCCGTCGAGCTCACCGGGTCGTGGCGAGCCCGCTCATTGCTCGCGTGGCTCGCGCTGAACCCCGGGAACCATCTGCGCGGCGACCTCGCGGCGCGCTTCTGGCCCGAGGTCCTGGACTCCAGCGCCCGCGCCAGCTTGCGCAACGGGCTCTGGGCGCTACGCAAGGCGCTGGGCGACGAGGACGCGGAGGCGCTCGTGGCCACCCGGGACCGGGTCGGGCTGAAGGGAGAGCCGGACGTCTGGGTGGACGCGGCGGCCTTCGAGGAGCACTTCGCCCAGGGGCACCTCGACGAGGCCCTGGCCCTGTGTCGGGGAGAGGTGCTGGCCGGGCTCGAGGACGACTGGGTCTACGACTTCCGCGACGAGCACCGCCTGCGCCTCTCCGAGCTGCTGGAAGCGATGGCGGCCCGCGCCGAGCCGATGGACCTGAGCCGTGCGATCACGCTGACGCGCCAGCGGGTGGCGCTGGACCCGCTCGCCGAGGACGCCCAGCGGGCACTGATCGAGCGCCTCGGTCGGTCCGGAGACCGCGGCGGCGCGCTCGTCGCCTACTCGCGCCTGCGCGACAAGCTGCGCAAGGAGCTCGGCATCTCCGCGTCAGCCGAGACGCGCCGGCTGGTCGAGCGGATCCGCGAGGGGGCACCCGCTCAAGAGGCGGCGGACGCACCGCCGCCTCCGGTTGTGGCGCCTCCGGCAGCCGAGCCGGAAGCCGGGGAGTGGGCTCCCGGCCTCCCCTTCCCCTTGCCTCCGCGGCTGCGCCGCCGGGGTCAGTGCGACCTGGTCGGCCGCGGGGCGGAGCTCGACGAGCTGCTGCGGGCGTGGTCCGAGGCACAGGAGTCCGGGGCGCGCCTGGCCCTCGTTACCGGCGAGGCGGGGATCGGCAAGAGCCGCCTCACACAGGAGCTCGCCGCGCGGGCGGGCGAGGACGGGGCCGTCGTCCTGCACGGCTCGGCCAACGAGGACCTGCTGATGCCCCACCAGCACTTCGTGGAGGCACTCGGGCACTTCCTGGCCGTCGCATCGCCGGCGGAGCTGCAGCGGCGCATCCAGCCACGGGCGGCGGACCTGGCGCCGGTGGCGCCGAGCCTGGACGCCGGCAGCGAACGCGAGGCCCGGGAGGACGGCGCGCCCGAGAGCCGCCGCTACCGACTGTTCGAGGCGGTCGCGGGGCTGCTCGACGAGCTCGCCCAAGAGGCGCCGGTGCTGCTGGTCATCGACGACCTGCACTGGGCCGACCGGTCCACGGCCGCCCTGCTCCAGCATCTGCTCGAGTCCCGTCCCACGGCCCGGCTGCTCGTCGTGGCGGCCCAGCGGCCCGGCGAGGGCGCCGCGGCCGACGCCCACGCCGAGATGATCCAACGGCTGTCACAGGGCCACTTCGTCGAGCGCGTGGCCCTGACCGGGCTAACGGGCGAGCACATCGCCGCGCTCTCCGAGGAGGTCAGCGGCCGCGAGCTGGGCCCCGAGGTCGTGCACGCGATCAGCGAGGAGACGGCCGGCAACCCCCTCTTCGTGCAGGAGGTCGTCCGTCACCTCGAGGACTCCAGCGGCGAGGTGAGCGCGCTGTCGCTGGCCCGCGAGCAGGTGCCGGACAGGGTGCGCGAGGTGGTCAACCTGCGCCTCGGGCGGCTCAGCCACCCGTGCGTGCGGCTGCTCACCGTCGCGTCGGTCATCGGCACCGAGTTCCCGCTCGACCCGCTCGAGCAGGTGAGCGACCTGCAGGGCGAGGACCTGGCGACCGCGCTCGACGAGGCGCTGGCAGCGGACATCCTGTTGGAGGTCGAGGAGGCGGACCAGGAGTCCTTCTCGTTCTCTCACGCGTTGGTGCGCCGCACGCTCCTGGAGCGGCTCACCCGCGCCCACCGGCGCCGAATACACGCGCGTTTGGCGGACGTGCTGGAGTCCTCACGCGGCGATGGCGCCCTGCTGGAGATCGCGCATCACCTGTGCGAGGCACGCCCGGTATCGGACCGCGAGCACGCTCTGGAGTACGCGACCCGCGCCGCGGAGCAGGCCACCGAGGGGCTTGCCTACTCGGAGGCCGTCGACTTCTACACGCGGGCGCGGATGCTGCTCCCCGAGGGCGACGAGCGCCGGCGCACGCTGGCGCTCAAGCGGGCCATCGCCTACCAGGCCCTCTTCCACGCCGTCATGGACGCCCCCGAGGGCGTCAGACCTTGACGTCCTCCGGGGTGATGTCGCCGACGATCTCGTAGATGCGGGTGACCACATGGCCGCCGACCTGGTCCGCGTGCTCCTGCAGCCGCCCGGTGCTCGGGGCGGAGTAGACGCAGAAGCTCTTGATCGCGCCCCCGTCGTCGCTGCACACGTGGCTGTGCTCCCAGGTGATGTCCGAGAAGTGCTCGCTGCCGGTGACCTTCGACCGCGCCGCCACCTCCTGCATCTCGTCCTCGGTCACCTTTCCGAAGTCGCGCTCGATCACGTATCTGGGCATCAGGAGGCTCCTGTGGTCACTTTTAGAGGGTCGATGTCGCCCACCAGCTCGTAGACGTGGTGGGTCGACGGCGCGTCGATGGTCTGGGCGTGGTCGTACAGGATCTGGGCGCTCGGCGCCGTGTAGACGCAGAACGCCTTGATACCTCCGTCGGCGCCGTGGCAGACGTGAGTGTGCTCCCATTCGATCTCGGGGAAGTGCCCGCGCTCGGCCGCCGCGGCTGACGCCACCACCTCCTGCATCTCGTCGTCGGTGATCGGCTCGAAGCTCCGCTCGACCACGTAGCGGGGCATCAGGCGACCGTCCTCACGCTCTCGCCGTCCAGCGCGTCCAGTGCGCGCTCGGGCGACGCGGTGATGCAGGTGAAGATGGGAGTCTCGGACTCGGTGTAGGCGCTCGACTCCGTCCCTCGCAGCTCGTGGACGAGGTCCAGGAAATCGCCCGGCTCGTCGGCGTCGAAGGAGACCACGAACTCCTGGTCGTCGAGGCCGTAGGAGTAGGCGGTGTTGATGTCGATGGCCCCATGGCGCTTGCCCACCTCGATGTGGCCCCGCATTATCCGCATCCGCTCCTCGGGCGGCAGCTGGTACCACTCGCGCTTCTTCCACATCGGATAGACGATCAGGTACTTCGAGTCGGCCCCTGGACGCGGCTCGAGCGGCGTGGGCTCGGGCGAGTAGACCGACTCCTTGGTCATCGCCAGAAAGGAGTGGGAAATCTCCGCCCAGCGCATGAGCCCGCTCTGGTTGAGCAGGACGTGCAGCTCGTGAATCGCGTCGAGCGACGGCGAGATCGCCCGGATCATCAGGTCGCTGTCGCCGCGAGTGCCCACGAGCGAGTACGTGCGCAGGAAATGGTCGGCGGCGAAGTCGTTGAGCGCAGCGGCCAGCTCCTGCTTGCCCTGGGCGCGCTCCTCGACCGGGAGGCGCCGCCAGGCCGGGTCGACCTTGAGGAAGGTGAACTTCACGAACTGCCGCACGTCTTGAGTCTAGGATGGAGTCTCGTGCGCGTAGGGCTCGTCTCCCCTTACTCGTACACGTACCCCGGTGGGGTTGGCCGCCACATCGAGGCCCTGGCGCAGGAGCTGATCGCCCAAGGCCACGATGCGCGTCTGCTGACTCCCTTCGATCCCCCCGATCGTCGGGCTCGTGTACTTCACCGCGGCGCCGAGCCGGAGCGGCTCCCCCTGCCCGACTACGGCGTCGCTATCGGGCGCACCGTCGGCCTGCCCTTCAACGGCGCGGTCTCGAACCTGGTGGTGAACCCCGTGGCCTGTCACCGCCTGGGCAGAGAGCTGCGCCAGGGCGGCTATGACCTGGTGCACGTCCACGAGCCCAACGCGGCGCTGTTCGGCTGGCACGCGGTGGAGGTCGCGCCGGTGCCCGTGGTGGCCACCTTCCACACCTACTCGAGCAACGCTCTCCTCGGCCACCTGGCCGCCGACGTCCTCGGAGCGCGGCGTATGTACCGCAAGCTGTCGGCCCGGATCGCGGTCTCCGAGGCCGCGCGCTGGACCGCCGAGCGCTTCTACGGCGGGCACTACCGGCTGATCCCCAACGGCGTCGACCTGGCCGCCGCCCACCCGGTGGGGGAAAGCGGCGAGCGCCTGGAGCTGCTGTTCGTGGGACGCGCCGAGGAACGCAAGGGGCTGCCCGTCCTGTTGCGCGCCTTCGAGGCGCTGCGCGGCGCCGGTGTGGATGCGCGGCTCACGGTGGCCGGGGCCACCCGCGAGGAGGTGGAGCCGCTGCTGCTCGAGCACGACGGCGTGCGCGTGCTGGGACGCGTGACCGACGAGGCGAAGTTCCGGCTGCTCGGCGAGGCCGACGTGCTCTGCGCGCCGTCGGTCGGAGGCGAGAGCTTCGGGATGGTGCTGACCGAGGCCTTCGCCTCGGGCACGCCGGTGGTGGCCTCGGACATCGCCGGCTACCGCGACGTCGTCAGCGACGGCCAGGACGGCATGCTCGTCCCGGCCGGCGACGCCGCCGCGCTCGGAGAGGCCCTGCGGGACCTGGCCGAGCACCCGTCCCGCCGGAGGGAGCTGGCGTCCGCCGCCCGCAGTTCCGCCGAGCGCTTCGCCTGGCCGAACGTCGCCGCACAGGTGGTCGAGACCTACGAGTACGCCCTGGACCAGCCCCGCCCCGAGGGACGCGCGGCGCGCGCGGCGGCGAAGCTGGGGGTGCGCGCCGCCGAAGACGTCGAGCCCTCGCCTCCGCGCCGGCTGCCCTCGCTCGAGCCGGGCCCGAAGCTGACGCGAAGCCAGCGCGCCGCACGACTTGCCCGCCGCGCGATCGCGCCCCTCGGCCTCGCCGCCGGCTTGGGCCTGGCGGCTCTGGCCGTGGACCGCATCGGGGTGTCCTCGATCGTCTCCGCGCTCCTGGCCGCGACGCCGGTCTGGGTGCTCGCCGCCTTCGCCGCGATGTGCGCCTCGATGCTGATTCGCGCCGAGGCCTGGAACGCGATCCTGCGTGCCGCGCTGCCGGGCACCCAGGTGCGCCGGCGAGACACGGCGCGGGCCACGATGGTCGGCGTGCTGATGTCGGCCACGCTGCCCGCGCGCCTCGGCGAGCCCTCGCGCGCGTTCATCGTGGCCCGGAGACTCGGCCGGATGCGCGAACGCTTTCCGCTCGTGCTGGGCACGCTGGTCTCCCAGACCGTGCTCAACCTGCTCGCGCTGGTGATCCTCGGCGTGGTCATGTTCGCCACGGTCGGGCTGTTCCGGGGCAACGAGGATGCGCTGCTCGCGGTCACGCTGGGGCCGGTCCTGGTGCTCGTGGTCCTGCTCGCCGTGCCCGCCCTCCTTCGCCGCGGGCGCCCCTCGCGGTCGCAGCGCGTCCAACAGTGGGTTGCGGTCGCGCGGCGCGTGGCGGTGCGGATGCGCACCGGCCTGCAGGTCTTCCGCCGCCCCCGGCTCGGCGCCTGGGCCGCCTCGGCCCAACTCACGGCCTGGGTGGTGCAGTGGGTGTCCTGCTATCTGCTCCTCGTCGCACTCGGCCTCGACGCGCAGGCCGGCGTCGGCGCCGCGGCGGCGGTGCTGTTCGCCGTCAACGTGACCGCCGCCCTGCCGGCGACGCCGTCCAACCTCGGCGTCTTCCAGGCGGCCTGCGTGGGCGTGCTGACGGCCTACGGCGTCAGCCCGGGCGAGGCGCTGGCGTACGGGATCATCCTGCAGGCCGTGGAGATCGCCACCGCGCTGGCCATGGGCATGCCCGCGCTCCTTGCCGAAGGATTGACGTGGCGCGACCTACGCAAGCGCGCCCTGCACGCCGCGCCCGTGCAGCTGGCCGGCTCGGCCCGCAAAGCAGGGGCCTAGGCGGCCAACCGCTCCAGCTCGGCGACGGCCTTGTCGGCGGGAGGCTGGGCGCTCATCTCGGCGGCGATCTCGCCCGCCCTCTCGCGGAAGCGGCTCTCGATGAGCACCTCCTCGACTGCGGAGCGGATGGCCCCGGCCTCAGTCGCCACCGAAAGCCCGGCGCCCGCTGCGGCGACGCGGCCGGCGTTGAGCGGCTGGTCGGCGAACAGCGGCACCAGTACCTGCGGGAGCCCCGCGGCGAGCGCGCCCAGGGTCGTGCCCGAGCCGCCGTGGCACACCACCACCGCGGCGTGGGCGAGGACGTCGGTCTGCGGCACCCAGGGCTCCAAGTGCACGTTGGGCGCCACGGTGGCGAACGCGTCCGGGTCGGCCTCGCGGCCGACGGTCAGCAGCACACGCGCGTCGACCCCTGCCATGGCGTCGATCGCCGCGCGGTAGGCCTCCGCTGCCATCTCCATGGCCCCGGCCACGCTGCCGAAGCTCACGTAGACCAGCGGCCCGGCCGCGCCCTCCCACCAGTCCGGCAGCTCCGCTGCACCGTCGTGCCACTCCGGGTCGGCGAAGCGGAGCGTGTGCGGCTGGGCGGACACGCCGGGGTCCTCCAGCGCGGCGGGGAACATCGTCAGGAAGGGCGACCGGCGCAGCACGCCGGCGTCCAGGTCGGGCGGCAGCCCGGCCTCCTTGCGGAGCGCGTCCAGCGCCGGCGCGGCGAAGAAAAGCGTCATCGCCTCGGTCGACGACAGGCCCGTGGCCACGCGGGCGTGCGCCACGCCGTGCAGCTCCGCGCGATCGCCGAGCCGAACTCCGCGCTCTCGCGGAGCACGACGTCGGGGGCCCACTTCTCGCAGGCCTGCTTCAGCCGGGGCAGGGCCGACGAGGAGTTCAGCCGGCCGAAGATCTCGCCGATGACCACCCGGTTGGCCTCCTCCGGCGACAGCGTGGGCACGCGCGCCCAGACCGGACCGAGCTCCTCGTCTGCCGGAGGGTCGAAGGCCCAGTACTCGAGGCCGGCCGCGTCGACGGCGCCCTTCAGGTCGGGTGGCCCGGCCGCCAGCACCTCGTGACCCGCGCGGAGAAACGCGCGCGCGAAAGGCAGCAGCGGGGCGAAGTGGCCGGAGCCCCGCGTCGAGGAGAGCAGAACCCTCATGGGGCGAGTATCTCCTGACGACAAAGAGGGAGTGAAGCTCTCTCCGTCCATCCTCGCCGCCGCTCTGGCGTTGACCCTCGCCGCCCCGGCGAGCGCCGAGACGCTGCTCCCACCGCGAGGCAAGGTCTTCCACGGAGGCACTGGCGGCTACACCGGCGCACATATCGACCGCTTCGCGCGCAGGTCCGGACGCGCCCCGGCCGTGTACCAGTTTTTCTTCACACCGCCCTGGCGCAGCGCTGCGGCGCGCGACCTCGACTGGGAGCGCAACCTCCTCGGCGTGGCGGCGAGCCGCGGCGCGCGACCGATGTTCCACCTGAGCACGGCCCGGGGCGGCGACGGCGGCTCGGTGGTGACGCCAGGGCAGATCGCCCGCGGGGCCGGCGACCGCTACCTGGTGGCGCTCAACGACATGCTCGCCCGCTTTGGACGCCCCGCCTACCTCCGGGTGATGGCCGAGATGAACAACTTCAACAACCCCTACTCGGCCTTCGGCGGCAATGGTCGCCCACGCACGCGCGCGCACTCCACGCGCAGCTTCCGCGCGGCCTGGCGCCGCATCGCGCTCGTGGTGCGCGGAGGAGCGGTGCAGGAGATCGACGGGCGTCTGCGGCGCCTTGGCCTGCCGCCGCTGCGCACCGAGGCAGCCGAACTGCCGCGCCCGCGCGTCGCGCTGCTGTGGGTGCCGTTCTGCGCCGGCCTGCCCCATCGCCGCGGCAACGGCCCGGGCGCCTACTGGCCGGGCGGGCGCTACGTCGACTGGGTGGGCACCGACTTCTTCGCCAACTCGCCGAACTTCCCGTGTCTCGGCCGGTTCTACCGCGACCGCCGCTGGCGCGCCAAGCCGTTCGCCTTCGGCGAGTGGGCGCTGTGGGGGCGGGACGACCCCCGCTTCGTTCGCCGGCTGTACCGCTGGATCGCCTCGCACCGGCGCGTGCGCATGGCGGTCTACAACCAGGGCGCGCTGCTCAAGCCGCTGCTGAGGCTGCGGCCGCGCAGCGCCCGCGAGCTGCGGCGTCACGCGCGTAGCGACCGGTTCTCAGCGCGATGATCGGCGACGGGCCCCGGCGCGCGGACGCGCACTCCCTCCTGCGCAAGCCGTCAGGCAGCTGACGAATCCTCCCGCGGGTGCGCCGTGTCGCGCGGCGCGCAGTTGGCAAACTCCGGGCGCGATGGCCTACAAGCTCGAAGACCGCGAGGGCATGGCCACCGGCGTCCGGCGCATCGTCGCCGAGGAGCTCGACTCCGCGCTGGCGAACCTGCGCGCCGAGCCGCTCAACGACGAGGCGGTCCACGAGGCGCGCAAGAGCATCAAGAAGTCGCGCTCGGCTCTGCGCCTGCTGCGCTCGGATCTGGGCAACGACGTGCGCAAGCGCGAGAACGCCGTCATGCGCGACGCGGCCCAGCGGCTGGCGGGCGCCCGCGACGCGCAGGTGATGCTGGACACCCTCGAGAAGCTGGAAGCCGACCCGCGCTCGGTCCTGCCGGCCGCGGCCGTGAGGCGGCTGCGCAAGCTGTTGGAGCAGCGCCGCGACGAGCTGAGTCGCGGCGCCGACCTCGAGACCGAGGCGGCGCGGGCGGCCGAGGAGCTCGCCGCGGTGCGCGCCCGGCTCGAGGAGTGGCCGCTGGAGGAGGAGGGCTTCGACGAGGCGGCGGCCGGCCTGCGGCGCATCCACCGCGGCGGGCGTGGCGCGATGCAGACCGCGCTCAAGAAGGGCGACGACGACTCCTGGCACGCGTGGCGTAAGCGCGTCAAGGACCTCTGGTACGCGCTGCGGATCCTCAAGCCGGTAGCCTCCGAGCAGCTGTCGGGCGCGGTCGAGGAGGCCAGCGAGCTGAGCGACGTGCTCGGGGGCCACAACGACCTGGCGGTCCTGACCGAGACCGTGCGTGAGCACGCGGACGAGCTCGAGGCCGGACACGCCGAGCTCGTGCAGGCGGCGCTGTCCACCCGCCGCGACGGCCTGCGCCTGGCCGCGGTGCCGCTCGGCATGAGGCTGTTCGCCGAGCGCCCCAAGGCCTTCGCCCGGCGGCTCGAGGGCCAGTGGGCCGCTCGCGAGCCTCAGGCCGCCGCCGACGCCCGCTGGATGCCACCCGAGCTCGTGGCCCAGGTTCGCGGGATCCTGGTGGCCAAGGAGGAGGCGGCGCCGGCCGAGCGCCGCAAGCTGGCGGCCGCTCTGCCGGGGCTCGGCTTCCGCGTCAAGGACTTCGCCGAGCACGTCCCCTCCCACCGCGGCGGCTTCTCGGTCGCCGACTTCGACCTTCTCGTGGAGAAGGGCGTCATCCGCGTCGGGGCGCCCCCCGCGCCGCGCGGGCTGGTCAAGGGCAAGGCGAAGGCGAGCGGCAACGGCAGCAAGGCGGCGCCGCCCGAGCCCGAGCCCGAGCCCGCGCCCGAGCCGGAGCGGAGCCGAGCGATCCAGCCTCGTCTGCGGCCGCCGGCCCAGCCCGGGCCCGATCAGCTGGTGCGCAGCGGGCTGCGTCTGGCCTTCGGTGCGGCCCGCTGGGCCCGGCGCCGCCTGCGCTAGCTGTCCTATCCCAGGACGTTGTGAACGCGGCCGATCGGTGTCCGGTCGCT
>Ga0126312_10002731_pt1 | contig 11805 bp, 13 predicted proteins | sample Plot104A_FD_92537 | JGI IMG/M metagenome (GOLD analysis project Ga0126312, IMG submission 92537) | Serpentine soil microbial communities from UC McLaughlin Reserve, CA, USA - Plot104A | ecosystem: Environmental > Terrestrial > Soil > Grasslands | place: USA: UC McLaughlin Reserve, Lake County... | reverse complement strand
TCCGCCGCGGTTACCAGGTGCTGATCCCATTCGGGACGAATCAGAGATACGACATCGTTCTCGACATCGGTGGCGGCTTCGTCCGCGCCCAGTGCAAGACAGCGCGGCTTCGAAACGGCGTGATCCGCTTCAGTACCCGAAGCGTGCGCTCGAATACCCGGGGCAACTTCTTCCGAAGCTACCGCGGGGAGGTCGAGATATTCCTGGTTTTCCGTCCGGATACGGGCCAGATCTATGCTTTACCTATCGACGAGGTCCCAGCCTCCGAGGGTTGGTTGAGGGTGGATGAAACCCGGAATGGCCAGCAGGAAGGAGTGCGCTGGGCTCGTGACTACGAACTGCCCGGATAGCTCAACTGGTAGAGCACGGCTCTTGTAAAGCCGAGGCTGTGGGTTCGAGTCCCACTCCGGGCTCTTGTCGTTCGGTGATCTGCAGCCGCCGGGGGAGAGCAAGTGGCTCGAGCACAGCGATGACCGCCGCATCCTGCTGCTCTTCGCCGGCCCGGTCACCGACCCGGTCGAGATCTTGTCAAGGGAGGACTGGGATGAGTTCGAACTTCTCTCCACCGAGCGCGCGGTCGCCGATGCGCCGGAGCTGAGCGAAGTCGCAGCCCGCGTCCACCTCGTCCCGCCGGGTCCGGTACCGGAGGCGGCAGCGGCGGTCCTCGATGGCGTCGGATCCGATCGACTTGTTGCCCTCGGCGGCGGCCGCGTGATCGACGCGGTGAAGGGGATCGCCGCGGTCAGGGGCGGTGAGGTCGCGGCCATCCCGACCACCCTCTCCGGCGCGCCGATGACCGCGATCCACCGGGTCCCCGAGGGTCACACCGCCGGATCCGGGGTGCGCCCCTCGCTGGTCGTCGGATACGCCGACGCGATGACGAGCGCGCCGGAGCCGCAGCTCCGCGCCACCGCGCTGAACGCCTTGGCCCACGGATCCGAATCCCTCTACGCGCCGCTCGCCGACGAGCTCTCCCGGGCCGCCGCGCTGCGCGGCGCCGAGCTGATCGCCGGCGCGCTGGACCAGGCCTCGGACAGCCGGGACCGCGCCGGGCTCGCCCTTGGCGCGCTGCTCTGCGGCCTCGCCGTCGATCGTGCCGGGATCGCCCTGCACCACGTGATCGGGCAGACGGCGGTGCGCGTCCTCGGCACCCCGCATGCCGAGACCTACGCGGCCCTCCTCCCGGAGACCATGGACGCGATGCGCGCACGCGCTCCCGAGCAGATCGGTGAACTCGCCGCCGCCCTCGGCACAGACTCGGCGGGAATCCACGACCGGATCGCCGATCTCGGGGGCCACCGCCGCCTCGGCGAACTGGGTGCCGACCGCGCACGAATCGATCAGGTGATCGACGTCGCGATGGCCCGCCCCGAGCTCTCCCACATGACCCCGGGCGAGGTCGGCCGCTCGGAACTCGAGGGAATCCTCGACGCCTCCTGGTAGCGCGCGTGCGCGGGGCGCGGCGCCTGTAACTGACCCCCTCGATGGTGTTTGACTCTGGGCATGGACGAGGAAAGCCTCCTCAGCTATCACCGCTACACGCGCGATCACGGCGTCAACCGGCCGCTCTATTACCTCGCCCGGCTGGTGTTGACCCCCTTCTTCCTCCTCTACTTCAGGCTCTCCCGATTCGGACGCGAGCATGGCAAGGTCCGCGGGCCGCTGATCGTCGCCGCCAACCACCGAAGCTTCCTCGACCCGTTCGTGATCGCGGTTTCGCTCCCCTGGCGCCGGCCGCTCCACTTCGTCGCCAAGGTCGAGCTGTTCGACAAGCGATGGCAGGGCTGGATCCTGAACCGCCTCGGTGCCTATCCGGTGAGGCGGGGTCAATCCGACGAGGAGACCCTGGTCACCTCCCGCGCGGTGCTCGAGCGCGGCGGAGCCATCTGCATCTTCCCCGAGGGGACCCGGCACCGGACAGGTTCCCTCGGGCGACCGAAGCGCGGGTTCGGTCGCCTCGCGCTCGAGTCCGGCGCGGCGGTCCTCCCCGTCGCCGTGCACGGGACTGAGCAGGTCCGCCGCGGGTGGAAGATCCGCCCGCGCAAGGTGAAGCTGCGGCTGGGCCGCGCGCTCACCTTTCCGCGGACCGAGGACCCCTCGCCCGCATTGGCCAATTCGGTCGGCGCCCGGGTCTGGCCCGTGATCGAGCTCCAATGGGAGTGGCTCGGCGGCCTCCCGCCGCTCCGAAAGGCGGCCGTGATCGGCGCGGGCAGCTGGGGGACCGCGGTTGCGGTGCTGCTCGCTCGGGGCGGGCTCGAGGTTCAGCTCGGCACGCGGACCCCCGAGCGCGCGAAGGAGATGAACGAGACGCGCACGAACGAGCGGTACCTCCCCGAGGTCCCGCTGCCCGACTCCCTCACCGTCAAGCGGGCGGCGGAGATCGAACTCGCCGGCATCGACCTCGTCTGCCTCGCCGTCCCCTCCGCCGCGCTTCCCCAGGCGGTGGGCGCGATCGGTGATCGCGTCGGCCAGCGGACATCGGTCCTGCTCCTGAGCAAGGGGCTCGTCGCGCCGATGGCCGCGCTCCCGTCCGAGTACGTCGCCGAGCGGATCCGCGCCCGCGCGGTTGCCTCGCTCGGAGGACCCGCGCACGCCAAGGAAGCTGTCTCCGGCACCGCGGCTCTCGTCCTCGGCAGTCGCGATCCGGACCTCCGCGAGCAACTGGGCAGCGTCTTCGATGAGGCGGGTCTGGTCTGCGAGCGCTCCGAGGACATGATCGGCGTCGAGGTGGCGGGCGCCGCCAAGAACGCCGCCGCCCTCGCCGGGGCCGCCGCCCAGGCGGAGGGCATGAACGCCGCCGGCATCGCCACCGCCCAGGTGTGGCGCGAATGCGTCGCCTATGCGCGGGCGCGTGGGGCCGAGCATGAGACCTTCGCCGGCATCGCCGGGGTCGGGGACCTGACCGCGACGATCCTCGCCGAGGGGAGCCGGAACCGCAGGGCGGGTGAGCTCCTCGGTCAGGGCACGCCCGCCGAGCAGATCCCCGGGATCATCGGGCAGGCCTCCGAGGCGCTCGACTCGGTCCCCCTGATCGCGGCGGCGGTGACCAATGCGGGGATGAGCTGTCCTGCACTGCAGGGCCTCGCGGCCCTGATCGCCGGCGAGATCTCCACCGGTGAGTGGATGGCGCGCGTACGCCAGGCCGAGCGGGCGAGGCGGGCGCCAGCCGCGGGAGGCCGAGCGGCATGATCGTGGCGAGGGGTACGCTTTCGGTGTGTCCGAACCCATCCAGGGATCGGCGGGGGAGAGCGAGTCGAAGGCGGAGCTCGACCGCGCTTTCGAGCAGCTCTATCGCGATCACCTTCGCGACGTCTACTCGTACTCGTATTACCGAGTCGGGAACCACCACGATGCCGAAGACGTCACCGAGCAGGCCTTTCTTCAGGCGTACCGCCATTTCGAGCGCGCCCGGCGGGAGTCGAACGGCCGTCCGCTTCGCCCCTGGCTCATCCGGATCGCGCACAATCTCGCCTCCAATTACCACCGTGACCGCGCCCGGCGCCCACAGCGAGTGCTCGAGGAAACGGAGCCGATCGCTGCCCTCCACGGAACCGAGCAGATCGTCGAGGGGCGAGAGGAGCTGAAGCGCGTCATGGATCACCTCCAGCACCTGCCCGATGACCGTCGCGACGCGTTGATCATGCGCTTCGCGCTCGGGATGGACAACCGCGAGATCGCCCGCGCCCTCGGTCGCTCGGACGGTGCGACCAAGGTGCTGATCCATCGGGCGATCAAGCAGCTCACCGAGGAGATGAATCCGGATGGCGAGTGAGCATCCCCAAGACGTCGAGGGCCTGCTCCGCACCGCGCTCCGGCCGATCGAGCCGCCCGAGAAGCTCTCCGGGCGCCTCGAGGAAACGCTCAGCGCGGTGACCGAGGCCGCCGCCGTGGAGCTCTCCGCCTGGGCGGAGGAGCTCTCCGAATCGGAGCTTCGCTCGCTCAGGGACCCCCGCAACTGGGTGCGCCCCGCCGCCGCGATCGCCGCCGGTGGGATCGCGGCGGGGGGCCTCGTGCTCGTCGAGCTCCGTCGCCGGAAGCGCCCGTCACGCTTCTCCGGGATCGCCGATCAGTTCTCCGAGATCGCCGACCAGGTCCGAAACCGGCTCGACTAGCCGCGCCTAGGTCGCCGCGGCCGGCCTCACAGTCGTACGGGTCGCCAGCGCGGCGACGATTCCGGTGATGCCGAGGACCAGGTGCAGGACATTGTCCTCGTCGTTGACCGGGACGAGATCGACCAGCGTGCCATTCTCGGCGACGAAGTCAATCCCGTCGTCCCCGGTTGCGATGAAGCCGAGGATGCAGAGAGCGATATAGAGAACGCCTACGAAGAACGCCGCCGGCCGTGCGGCCGCCCCAGCGGCGAGCAGCAGCAGCGCCCCGATCGCGATGTGAACCACGTTGTGCCACCCGTTCACGGCGAGGATGTCGAACACCTTGTCGGACCGGAGCGAGTCGCCGGTGTCGAAGCTCGCCTCATAGAAGAAGCCAATAATTCCGGCGACGACGAGCACCGCACCTACCAACAAGCAGTAGAGCCTTGCTGGGCTTGACTCCGTCATCAGTTCCTCCTTCTCTCATGATTCGTCTCCCTCGCGAACTACTCATACCCACTTGCATGATTGTCGGGAAACCTGAGCCTCTCGTCTAGGGTTGCCCCATGGAGGCGACGCAGACCCAGCGGCAGACCTGCTACCGCCACCCGAACAGAGAGACCGGCGTTTCGTGCTCCAACTGCGGGCGGCCGATCTGTCCCGAGTGCATGACGTCAACACCCGTTGGGATGCGATGCCCTGAGTGCGCCCGGCAGACGACCAAGGTCAGGGTGGGGGCGGGCGCGTTCGGCTCCGCCGCCGGGAACATGCCGGCCACCTACATCCTGATCGGGATCAACGCGATCGTGTTTCTCGCCGAGCTGCTCGGCGGGGGAACCGCCGGCTTCAACGACTCGGGCAGCCTGATCCGTGATGCGGGGACGCACGGTCCGTCGATCGCGGACGGCGATTGGTGGCGGGTGATCACCGGCGGCTTCCTGCACGCCGGGCTCATCCACCTCTTGCTCAACATGTACGTCCTTTACATCGCGGGCTCGATCCTCGAGCCGGGCGTCGGGACCCCTCGGTTTCTCGGGATCTACTTCGTCTCACTGCTCGCCGGGTCGCTCGGAGCGCTGCTCATGGACCCGAATACTGTGACCGTGGGCGCCTCCGGGGCGATCTTCGGGCTGATGGCGGCCGTGATCGTGGTCGCCCGGGGACGAGGAATCCAGGAGGTCGCATCCCAGTTCGGTCTGTTCGTCGTGTTGAACCTGGTCCTGACCTTCTCGATTCCCGGGATCTCGATCGGAGGACACCTCGGCGGGCTGGTCGGCGGCGGGTTGGCGGCGATCCTGGTGATCTTCGTTGAGCGCCAGCTGCACGGCCGCCAGGGATTCGCGCTCGAGCTGATCGGGATCGTCCTGATGATCGCCGCGACGTTCGCGGGCGCGCTAGTGGTCGCGGGCTAACGGCGCGAGCCCCGGCCCAGCACCCGCGCGGCTCGGCTCGTGACGGAACCGGCGACGTCGGTTGCGAGGTCGATCGCGCGGCGCGCCGGCCTGCCCACGGTCTTTGAGCCGATCACCCCGCCGAGGTTCGCGACCGAGGAGACGACCTCACCCGCCGCTTCCCGGATCGAATTGTTCGACTGGGCCGCCGGCATCCATTCGGCGGCCGTCGAGGTAGACCGCGGCGCGGCTCGTTCCGCGGCAGGGCGCTCGCCGGCGGCGCGTCGCTCCGCTTCGCGCTTCAGGTCCTCGACGGAGGACTTCAACGTCGATTTGTGCGCTCGGCGCGCAACCGGGCCGGGGAGGGGGATGCCGACCTCCAGGCCGAACTTGTAGGTCGCACGGGTCCGGTCGCCGAGGTCGTCGAACAGATAATGGCCATCGGCGTCGTTGATCCCGTTACCCTCGACGAAATCCCACTCGATTCGCCTTGGCTCGTCGTAGCGGTAGTCGAGCACATAGTCGACCTTCCGGACCTTGGCATCGACAACCAGGCGGACGCGCTTCCCGCGGCCCTTGCGGTCCCAGTCGAGCACCTCGGTGTCGACGACGGCGCTCTGCCAGGAAGGAAACGTCTCGTAGTCGGTGATCGCGGCGAAGCAGGTCTCGATCGGCGCGGCGATCTCGACGGTGTGCTCGGCCCAGTTGAGGCCCATCATCTCTCCTCTCGCTGCCGCTAGCGGCGCTCGCCCACCGGCTCGGGTATCCGCTCGAACGGGACGCCGGCGGGGGCGTGAACCCTATCCGGATGCAGGAGGTGGGCGAGGAGCTCGGTCCCTTCGACCAGGCGCGGTCCGGGCCGCGAGAAGGAGGCGGCGGCGTCCACGGCCCAGACGGCATCGGCGCCGATCGCAGCGATCTCGCCGGGATGGGACTCGACCTCGGTGCGCGCCTGCGGTGCGTCCCACCCGCAGGGCATCGCCACCACCACGTCCGCATTCGAGACGGCAATCTCCTCCCATTCGGCGGTCCGCGACTTGATCCCGGCGACGCCGAGGACGTCCTCGCCGCCTGCGATCTCGATCATCTCGGGAACCCAATGGCCCCCGATGAATGGAGGATCGAGCCACTCCAGGGCGAGAACCCTGGGGCGGTCAACCCCCACCACTGCCTCCCGGACCGCCGCGAGCCGCTGCTCGAGTCTCGCTCGAAGAGCTGCCGCGCGGTCGGCGACGCCGGCGGCATCGCCGAGCCGGGTGACGTCGGCGATCACCTCGGCCAGGTTGGACGGATCGAGCGAGACCACGCGCGGCCTGGCCGGCAGCCGAGAGGCCACCGCGACGACGTCGTCGTAGGAGACCGCGCACACCTCACAGACCGCCTGGGTGACGATCAGATCGACATCGAGTTCGGCGAGCGTCGGCTCATCGAGCTCGTACAGATGGCGGCCCTCGCCGGTCAGCCGCCGCACCTCGGCGTCGATCTCGCCGGCTGAAAGCTCGTCGGGGATCACGCTCCGGGTCAGGTGGCGCTTGCCGGCCGCCTCGGGCGGGTAATCGCACTCGTGGGTGACAGCAACAACCTGGTCACCGAGGCCGAGGGCGAACAGCATCTCGGTCGAGGATGGGACTAGGCTGGCGATTCGCACGGTCCGAATATGACACTTCTGAGCGACGACGACATCAAGGAGCGGCTCAAGGAGCTCGATGGCTGGCGGCAGCGCGGCGAGTACATCGTCAAGAGCTTCGACCGCGAGGACTTCGTCGGCTCGGTGAAGTTCGTCGACTCCGTTGTGGGGCCCGCCGAGGAGATGGGACATCATCCGGACATCGCCATCTCCTGGAGTCAGGTCGAGGTCGCGATCTCGACCCACGCCGAGGGCGGGATCACCGAGAACGACTTCGAGCTTGCGAAGAAAGTCGAGGCGGTCGCCTCGAGCTGACCGGATACGCATGGAGCGCGGGCGCCGACGCAAACACCATCATGGCGTCCGCTAGCCTTGGCCTGTCGCCAGTGACCGACGACGATCCCCCTCGAAGTACGAGCGCCCGTATGGGCGTGAGCACGACGGCCAGCCGATCGCAGCCTGACCCAGGGCGGCGACGGTGACCGCTGTCTATCTCGTTCTGCTGTTCCTGCTGATCGCGATGAACGGCGTCTTCGTATCGGCGGAGTTCGCGCTGGTACGTTCGCGCCGGTCCCGGATCGAACAGCTCGCCGCCGAAGGGAGTCGCGGCGCCAGCTCGGTGCTCGAGCAGCTCGACCACATCGACGAGTACCTCTCGGCCTGCCAGCTCGGGATCACGATGGCGTCCATTGGAATCGGCTTCCTCGGCGAGCCCGCGGTGGCGGAGTTGATCGAGCCGATCTTCGGCGAGCTCTCCCACGGGGTGGCAGTCGGAATCTCCGTGGCGATCGCGTACACGCTCGTCACCACGCTTCACGTCACGGTCGGAGAGCAGGCGCCGAAGCTGTTCGCGATCTCAAGACCCGAGGGCAGCGCACGCTTCCTTGCCGCGCCGCTGCGGTGGTTCCGGCGGGTCAGTGCCCCGTTCACGGTGGCGCTGACCTGGCTATCCAACGGGCTCGTCCGCCTAGCCGGCGTCCGACCCGGCGACTTGGAGGAGCAGCCGACCACCGAGGACCTCAAGGTGCTGATCTCCCAATCGGCGGTCGGTGGCGATCTCGATCCGGGCGAGGCGGTGATGCTCCGCGGGGTCTTTCACCTGCATGAGCAGGAGGCGCGCGAGGTGATGACCCCGATACCGGCTGTCGTCACCGTCGACTATTCCTCGAAAGTCTCTGATGCGCTCAAGCGCTGCACGACCTCCGGCCACAACCGGCTGGTGGTCGTGGAGGACGGCAACCAGGACCGGGTCAGGGGCATCGTTCACGCGCTGCGGCTGGTCCGGCTCCTGATGAGCGAGGGACCGGAGGAGAAGATCGAGGCGGCGGTTCGCGACGCTCTGATCGTCCCCGAGACGAAGGCGCTCGATGACCTGCTCACCGAGCTCCAGCGCCAGCGATCATCGATCGGCGTCGTGGTAGACGAGTACGGCCGGACGGTGGGGATCGTGACGGTCGAGGACATCCTCGAGGAAGTGGTGGGAGAGATCGAGGACGAGACCGACCCACTCGCCGGCTCCCTGCGCCAGCTCGCCAATGGCGACTGGTACGTCCGGGGCCACGTCTCGATCGGCGACCTGGCCGACCGCGGGATCGAGCTGCCGGTGGACACGGACGCCTACAACTCCGTCGGCGGCTACGTCTTCGCGGAGCTCGGGCGGCTGCCGAAGCGGGGCGACCTGATCACCGCGGACGGCTTCGAGATCCGGGTTGAGTCGGTGCGTGAGAACCGGATCGAGGCGGTCCGGATCCGCTCCCGAGTCGGCTGATGCGAGGGCGCGCCGCCAGGCGCGACCCGTTTGATGGTGCTTGCAGGGGTTTTCCCTTCCGTCCGTTTAGGGCTCTACGTTGGCGGTGATGTGAGGGAGCACCGAGGCACCGCCGAGGTGCAACCCGATCGAAGTCGGGTCTGAGGAGGCCACATGTGGGTCGTCCGGTTCAGCGACAAGCAGCTTGAGGTAGTCAGGGCGGTGCTCCGCTCGGAGGAGCACCGGGGACCGGCACTCGAAGGCGCACTCGAGGCGCTCGATCTGGCCCGCTGGGATGACCTCCCCGAGGCCCAGCTCCCCTGGAGCGAGGTTGAGGCGGAGGCAAGCAAGCAGGGCGTTTCGGAAGCGGATGTGATCTGGGATCGTTCCGGCCGCCATGACGAGCCCGCCGTCCCACCGATCTCCGCGAAATCTCGCGTCAAGCGCAGGGGCAAGCAGGCCGCCTAGCACGGCGCCCCGAGGGATCGCGGCGCTGCTGATTGCTGCTGCCGCCGTCGCCGGCTGCGGGGGCTCTGGTGACGGTGGCGGGGGCGGATCGCCCGACCGGTTCGACGCCGACCGCGCCGTTGCCCTCGTCGATCGCCAGCTGGCCGCCGGACAGCGGCCGGCGGGGTCCCCTCAGCTCCGGGAGCTCGCCGAGGACCTTCGCCCGAGGCTCCCGGGAGGCAGGTTCGAGCCGTTTTCGAGCACCGGTCCCCAGCGGGGGCTTCGCAACCTCGTCGGCGTCATGCCCGGACGGTCCCCGGCGATCCTGATCGGCGCCCACTACGACACTGAATGGCATCCGACCGGATTCGTCGGAGCGAATGACGGCGCGGCCGGGACCGCCGCTGTGATCGAGCTCGGGCGCGCCCTTCCCTCCGAGCTTCCCGCCGGCCATCGAGAGATCCGCCTGGTCCTCTTCGATGGGGAGGAGGATCCGCCCGGATGCACCGACGCGGATTTCCAGTTCTGCGCCCTGCGGGGCTCTCGGGCGTACGCGGCCGCTCATCCGGGAGAGGTCGGCGATGTGATCCTCCTCGACTACATCGCCAACAAGGGGGCGCGCATCCGGCGCGAGGGCAGCTCGGACCCGGCACTGTGGGAGCAGCTTCGCCGGGCCGCCGAGGAGGTCGGCGCCGCGGACATCTTCCCGGCGGGGGAGCAGCCACCGATCCTCGATGACCACATCCCCTTCATCGAGCAAGGGGTTCCCTCGATCGACGTGATTGATTTCTCCTACCCGTACGCGGACACCGTCGAGGACACCTCCGACAAGCTCGACCCGGCGGTGCTCGACGCCGTTGGCGAGACGGTCGCCCAGCTCACGATCGAGCTCGCCGAAGCGAACGTCTCGCAATAGGGGCTATACCGGGTACTCCCGGACGTTCGCTCAGTCGTACTCGTAAAAGCCGGCCCCGGACTTGCGACCGAGCTTGCCCTCGTCCATGAGCGCCATCAACCGGCCCGGAGGTCGGTGGTGCTCCTCCTCGCTGTCCGCGTAGAGCGCCTCGCCGATCGCGACCGCGACGTCGACGCCGACCAGATCGATCAGCGAGAGCGGACCCATCGGATAGTTGGCGCCGAGTGTCATACAGCGATCGACGTCCTCGGCCTCCATTCCCGTCTGCTCCATCAGGCGCACGGCGTCGAAGAGATATGGGAAGAGCAGCCGGTTGACCACATACCCCGGCTCGTTCGGGACCTCCACCACCGTCTTGCCGATCGACTCGCACCAGGCCCGCGCCCGCGGGGCGATCCCCTTCCGCGCTGCCTCCGGGATGCAGAGCTCGATCAGCTCCATCCGGACGACCGGGTTGAACGGATGGAGGCCGAAGGTGCGCTCAGGGTGGCCGCCGCGGGTCGCCAGCTCATCCAGGGGGAGGGATGACGTCGTGGTGGCGAGATCGGCGTCGCCGGCCGCATCGCCCACTGTGCTCAGCACATCCGCCTTCGGTTCGAGCTCCTCGATCACGGCCTCGATGATCAGGTCGCAGGCGGCGAGGTCGCCCGGTTCAGTTGTCACTTTCACCCGCCCCGCATCGGCGCCGTCGAGCTTCCCGCAGAGGGTGTGCGCCTGCTCCTCGGCGCGCCAGGCCGAGGCATCCGAGCGAGCGAGCAGGAGCGTCTTGGACGCGACGCTGGAGCAGGCGGCGAGCCCGCAGGCGATCGTGCCGCTCCCCGCGATCGCCGGCCGCTCGTATGTGTCGGGGGCGGGCACCGGCATGTGTCTATCACCCCATCAAACGGGTTGCGCCTTCGGCGCACCCTCGCACAACGCATAGAGTCGTGTCGTGCGCCAACCCGACGCGATTGGATGATGTCCGTGACCGGAGCCCTGGCTGACTCGCCAGTCAATCGGGTATGCTTCTGTGCGGAACTTGGTTGCATCAAGAAACTGACCTAGGAGGCGAGAGGGATGGCTGACAACGGAAAGTTCGGTGGACGCGAGGTAGTGATCGTCGAGGCCGCTCGCCTCCCGGTCGGCCGCGGGCACGAGGAGAAGGGCTACTACAAGGACGTCCATGCCTCCAGCCTGCTCGCGAAGACCTACTCCGAGTTGATCAACCGCGCCGGGATCGGCGCCTCCCAGGTTGAGGACGTCGTCGCGGGCTGTGTGCAGCAGTTCGGCGAGCAGGGGATCAACATCGCCCGGAACGCATGGCTCGAGGCCGGGCTCCCGATGGAGACGCCCGCCACCACCGTCGACCGTCAGTGCGGCTCGGCCCAGCAGGCCGTCAACTTCGGCGCCGCACTGGTCGCTTCCGGCGTCCATGACGTCGTGATCGGCGGCGGGGTCGAGCACATGGGCCACATCTCATTCGCCGACTCGGCCGAGGTGATGAAGGAGCACGGATTCGCCTTCTCATCCGCGCTGCTCGAGCGCTACAACCTCGTCCCCCAGGGGATCTCGGCCGAGATGATCGCCGACAAGTGGGAGATCCCCCG
>Ga0126312_10002730_pt1 | contig 11806 bp, 11 predicted proteins | sample Plot104A_FD_92537 | JGI IMG/M metagenome (GOLD analysis project Ga0126312, IMG submission 92537) | Serpentine soil microbial communities from UC McLaughlin Reserve, CA, USA - Plot104A | ecosystem: Environmental > Terrestrial > Soil > Grasslands | place: USA: UC McLaughlin Reserve, Lake County... | reverse complement strand
GCGGCGTCGTACCTCGGCCTGACCGAGGCCGAGCTGCACACGCAGCTCGAGGCCGGCAACACCCTCGCCGACGTCGCGAAGGCGCAGGGCAAGACGGTGGACGGCCTCGTCACCGCGCTCGTCTCCTCGGCGAAGACGCGGATCGCAGCCGACGTCCAGGCCGGCCGCCTGACCCAGACGCAGGCCGACGCGATCACCGCCGACCTCCAGGCGCGCATCGCCGAGATGGTGAATTCGACCCACCGCGGGCACGGCGGGCCTGACGGCCCGCCCCCGGCTGCGGCAGCCGCGTCGTCCGCGACCGCGTAGCGCGCGAGGTCCCGGCCACTCGTCCCGAACGGCCACGTCCCGGGTCAGACCCGGGACGTGGCCGCGCAGGCCGTGTCCCGGCCGGACGGTCTAGCGGTGGATCTCGACCGGCGTGCCGAGCGCGATTCGCGGCTGCGCGTCCGGTCGGAGCCAGCGCAGGACGCGGACGAGCGTCGCGCGCTCGAGGCTGATGCAGCCGTTCGTCGCCCCTCCGGTCTGCGCGTGGAGGAAGATCCCCGAGCCCTTTCCGCGGACGACCGGGTGCATGTTGTACTCGACGACCGCGAGGTGCGGGTAGGCGACCGGTTGCTGCCACATCGCCTCGCCCTTGTGCCGGAAGGGCGGCTCCGCCCCGCACGCCACGTGCTGGAACGAGTTGTAGGTCGGGGAGGCGGCGTCCTCGTTCCAGAAGTCCCCGCAGCGAAGCCGCCGGTAGCGGAAGCGGACGCCCGGGTCCGGCGCCGTTCCGTACATCACGGCGCCGATCCCGTAGACGCCCGTCGGCGTCGTCCCGTCTCCCTCGCGCCGGCCGGCAGAGAGCCCGTTGCGGCCGACGCGCACAGCCCATGGCCCGCCCGCCCGCACCCAGCAGGCGCCGCCGCCCGGCGCCCGCCGCCAGATCTGCAGGCTCGCGCGAGTCGTCCGGTACGTCGCGGCTTCGACGGTGATCAACTGGCGCGCGGCGCCGGCCGAAGGAAAGCGCGTGCAATCCACCGCCGCCGACGGAGCCGCCGCGAGCGACGCGGCGGCGACGAGCGCAGAGAGCGACAGCACGCACCCCAGAGTACGCTCCCGCGCGTGGTGATCGCCGTCGCTCTCCCGGCTACGCCGCCGCCGTTCGCCGCCTCGGTCTCCCGCGTCGTCGCCGGCGACCTCGGCCGCTCCTGGCGGCCCGGATGCCCGGTCGCCCCATCGGACCTGCGGCGGGTGCGCGTCGCCTACTGGGGCTTCGACGGCGACCGCCGCCTCGGCATCCTCGTCGTCCACCGCGACGCAGCGGCCGCCGTCGTCACCGTCTTCCGGCGCCTCTACCGCTCCCGGTTCCCGATCAGGAGCGTCCGTCCGGTGTCCGCGTACGGCGGCAGCGACGACGCCTCGATGGCGGCCGACAACACCTCGTCGTTCAACTGCCGCGCCGCCGTCGCGACCGGCCCGCGGCGCTGGTCGGAGCACGCCTACGGGAGGGCGGTCGACGTCAACCCGGTCGAGAACCCGTACCTCTCGGGCGGCCGCGTCCTACCGCCGGCGGGACGCGCGTACCTCGGCCGCGCGCGCTACCGCCCGGGAATGGCGGTCGACGGCGGTGTGCTCGTCCGCGCCTTCGCGGCCGTCGGCTGGGGATGGGGCGGGCGCTGGCAGGGTTCGCCGGACTACCAGCACTTCTCCGCCAGCGGTCGTTAGGCTTCGATCGATGGCGACCGATCAGCTCGCCGAGACGGCCGGCGCGGCTGACGCCGACCGCTCGGATTTCGACGGCGTCCTCCGCTTCTACACCCTCGCCAAGCGGGCCGAGTGGCAGGTGCGCGACCTCGCCTGGGGCGAGATCCCGCCCGTGCCGCAGTACAAGGGCACGCCGCAGAAGCTCGCGCGCCGCAACGACCTCTGGCGGTCGGTCGTGACGCAGCAGCTCCAGGCGGACGAGATCGCGGTCGAGATGGCGACGCAGCTGTTCTCGATCGCGCCCGACCCGGAGGCGAAGCTCTACTACACGACGCTCGTCCAGGACGAGGCGCGCCACACGGAGGCGTGGCTCAAGCTCGTCGCGGAGGCCGGCGGGATGGCCGAGCGCGACCCCTACCTCGACGACCTCGGCCGAATGACGCTCGACGCGGACACGCTCGAGGAAAAGGTCTTCCTGATGCAGGTGTTCTACGAGCGCCTGATCATCCCGCGCTTCCGCCTGATCGCGCGCTCGTCGCGCGGCACGATCCTCGAGGACCTCTGCAACCGGCTCGCCGTCGACGACGGGATCCACCACGGCGCCGGGATGGCGTACGAGCGCGTCCTCCTCATGCACGCCGGCGACGGCACGAAGCGGAAGCTCGTCCAGGCCGCGCACCGGATGCTCCCGGTCTTCGTCGAGCACTCGCTGTGGCGGCCGAAGGCGCGCGAGGCGGTGGGGAACCTGATGCGCGAGACGGACATCCGTCGCCTGCGCGAGGACGTCGAGAGCGGCATCCGGCTCGCAGCCTCGCTCGGCCTCGACATCGGCGACATCGAGCTGCCGTTCTCGTAGGGAGGAGGCCCTAGTGGCGCCGTTCGAGGCGCTGTTCGTGCCCGACGCCCTGCGGGAGGCGGTCTCGGAGCGCGCGTGGCTGCGGGCGATGCTGGAGGCCGAGCGGGCGCTCGCGGCCGCCGAGGCTCGGGCGGGTGTGATCCCCCAACCGCCGCCCGGCGTCTTCGCGCTCGGCGATCTCGACGGCGAGGCGCTCGCCCGCGACGCGCGGCGCGTCGGCAACCCCGCGGAGCCGCTCGTGCGCGTCCTGCGGACGCGCTGGGAGCACGTCCACCACGGAGCGACGAGCCAGGACGTCATGGACACCGCCGCCGCGCTCGTCGTGCGCGAGGCGGGAGGGCTCGCGATCGCGGAGCTGGACGGGCTCGCGGCGGAGTGCGCGCGGCTCGCCGAGGAGCATCGCGCGACCGTGATCGCCGCGCGCACGCTCCTGCGGCAGGCCGTGCCGACGACGTTCGGGCTGAAGGCGGCGGGCTGGCTGGTCGCGGTGGTACAGGCGCGCGAGCTCGTGGCCGACGCACGCGTCCCGGCGCAGCTCGGGGGCGCCGGCGGGACGCTCGCCGCGCTCGGCGACCGCGGCGTCGAGATCCTGCGCCTCTACGCCGAGGAGCTGGGGCTGCCCGAGCCGGTCGTGCCGTGGCACGCCGATCGCGTGCCGATCGCGCGCCTCGGCGGCGGGCTCGCGATCGCCGCCGAGGCGGCGGCGAAGATCGCCGTCGACGTTGCGCTCCTCGCGCAGACCGAGGTCGCCGAGGTGCGTGAGCCGCACGAGGGCGGTTCGTCGACGATGCCGCACAAGCGCAACCCGGTCGGCTCGACCCTCGCGCGCGCGTGTGCCGCCGGCGCGCACGCCGCCGCGGCCGTTCTCATGCGCGGAGAGCACGAGCACGAGCGCGCGGCGGGCGCGTGGCACGCGGAGTGGAAGGCACTCTCGGACGCGCTGGCGCTTGCAGGTGGCGCGGCGTGGTGGATGCGCGAGACGCTCGCGGGGCTGGAGGTGGACGCGGAGCGGATGCGCGCGAACGTGCGACCCGAGACGCTCTCCGAGGCCGAGCGCTTCGGCGGCGCCGAGCGGCCCGAGGACTACCTCGGCTCCGCCGACGCGTTCGTCGACCGAGCGCTCGCGCTTTGGCGCCGATGACGACGGTCGTTCTCTGCGGCTCGCTCGGATCGTCGACCTCGATGTGGGATCCGCAGACGCCGGCGCTCATCGGCGCCGGCCTCGACGTCGTCCGCGTCGAGCACCCGGGGCACGGCGGCGCGCCCGTGGAGCCGGTCGCCGACGTCGCGGACCTCGCCGGTCGCGTGCTCGCGCACGTGGACGCCGCGCGGTTCTCGTTCGTCGGCCTCTCGCTCGGCGGCGCCGTCGGCATGCGGCTCGCGCTCGACGCGCCCGAGCGAATCGATCGGCTCGCGCTCCTGTGCACGTCGCCGTCGTTCGCGCCCGCGGAGCAGTGGCGCGAGCGCGCCGCGCTCGTCCGCGCGGACGGACTGGAGCCGATCGTCGACGCGGTGCTCGCGCGCTGGTTCGCTCCTGCGTTCTCGGACGTGCGACGCTTCCGCGAGATGTTCCTCGCCACGGACCCGGAGGGCTACGCGCGCTGCTGCGACGCGCTGGTCGCCTGGGACGCGCGCGACCAGCTGGAACGGATCGAGGCGCCGACGCTGTGCGTGGCGGGCGCAGAGGATCCGTCCACGCCGCCGGCCGAGCTGGAGTCGATCGCGTCGCGGGTCCCCGACGCGCGGCTCGAGGTCGTCCCGGGCGCGCGCCACCTCGCGAACGTCGAGCGCGCGGACGAGGTCAACCGCCTGCTGCTGGAGCACCTCTCGTGACCCGCGACGAGGGGATGCGCCTGCGGCGCGAGGTGCTCGGCGACGAGCACGTCGACGGCGCGAACGAGCGCAGGACCGCGTTCACCGACGACTTCCAGGAGCTGATCACCCGGTATGCGTGGGGCGAGATCTGGGCGCGCCCGGGCCTCGACCGGCGCACGCGCAGCGCGATCACGCTGACGGCGCTCGTCGCGCACGGCCACTGGGAGGAGCTCGCCTTGCACGTCCGCGCCGCGCGGCGGAACGGCCTCACCGACGACGAGATCAAGGAGGTCCTCCTCCAGTGCGCGATCTACTGCGGCGTTCCGGCGGCGAACCACGCGTTCGCGGTCGCGCAGCGCGTGCTCGAGGAGTAGTGCGTGCGCACCCAGGTGGGGATCGTCGGAGCGGGCCCGGCCGGGCTTACGCTCGCGCAGCTGCTCGCGCGCGAGAGGATCGAGTCGATCGTGCTCGAGGATCGCTCGCGCGGCTACGTCGAGCGGCGGATCCGCGCCGGCGTGCTCGAGCAGGGCACCGTCGACCTGCTGCGCGACGCCGGCGTCGGCGAGCGGATGGGCCGCGAGGGGATCGTCCACGGCGGCATCCACCTCCAGTTCGACGGCGAGCGGCACCACGTCCCGATGCGCGACCTCACCGGTCGCTCGATCGTGATCTACGGGCAGACGGAGGTCGTGAAGGACCTGATCGCGGCGCGGCTCGCGGACGACCTGCCGCTCCTCTTCGAAGTCGACGGCGTCTCCGTCGACGAGCTCGAGACCGACCGCCCGCGGATCCGCTTCGTGCACGAGGGCGCCGAGCACGAGCTCGAGTGCGACGCGATCGCCGGCTGCGACGGCTTCCACGGGGTGTGCCGCCCGTCGATCGCGGACGGCGTGCTTCGCACGTTCGAGCGCGAGTACCCGTTCGGCTGGCTCGGGGTCCTCGCGCAGGTCGCGCCGTCGATGGACGAGCTCGTCTACGCGCACACCGAGCGCGGCTTCGCCCTGCTGTCGCTGCGTTCGCCGACCCTGTCGCGCTACTACCTCCAGGTCGCGCACGACGAGGACTTGGCGGAGTGGCCGGACGAGCGGATCTGGGAGGAGCTCCAGGACCGCACGGCGCTCGAAGGCTGGACGCTGCACGAGGGGCCGATCCTCGAGAAGGGCGTCACCGGCATGCGGAGCTTCGTGTGCGAGCCGATGCAGCACGGCAACCTCTTCCTCGCCGGGGACGCGGCGCACATCGTTCCTCCCACTGGCGCGAAGGGGCTCAACCTCGCGATCCACGACGTGCGCGTCCTCGCCGAGGCGCTCGTCCATCGGTATCGCACGGGGAGCCGCGACCTGCTCGACGCGTACTCGCGGGAGTGCCTGCGGCGCGTCTGGCGCTGCGAGCACTTCTCGTGGTGGATGACGACGATGCTGCACAGGCTCCCCGGCGCCGACCCGTTCGACCTGCAACTCCAGCGTTCGCAGTTGCGCTACGTGACGACGAGCGAGGCGGAGGCGCGCGCGCTGGCGGAGAACTACGTCGGGCTCGAACGGGTCTGATCCCGGGGCTTGTCTCTACGCGGCGCTGTGGGCCGGCGCGACGACCGGCTCGGCCGTGCGGCGAAAGGCGGCGACCGCGATCTCGACGCCCGCGGTGCATTCGGGATCGCCGCATTCGCAGAGAAACGCGCGGATCAGCGACTCGGCGTCGCCCGTCGACCACGGCCGCGCGAGGAACTGGAGACACTGCGAGACGATTGCCTCGTTCGCGTAGCGGAGCAGAGCCCGCCGTTCGGCAGGCGTCTCGGCGCGCGGCCCTGCCGCGATCGCATCCGCAAACAGACGCTCCACCGCGCCGAGCATTTCGTCGCCGGTCTCCGATCCGCCGACATCGAGGACGGTGACGTTCGAATCCCGCACCCGCCGCTCGATCTCGGCGCCGACGAGGAGCCAGAGCTCCTTCATGTTGTGGCGGGCGCGGGTCGCCTCGACGTCCCCGGCCGGCACATCGTGGCGGCCGTCGAGTCGAGCTCGCTGCACCTCGGGCGTCGGTACGAGCCAGACCGAACGCGAACGGTCCGCGACGCCGGCCGTGATGAGTTCGGGAAGGATCGTCGACCCCTCTGCGACGACCAGCGGCGACGACGGCAACCCTCGCAGGTCGTCGGCGATCATCGGCCAGCGCTCCAGGCTCAGCGACAGGTCGAGCATCTCGGTCGGTGTCGTCTCCACCCAGCGCTCGTGCGGGGTCATCGCCTCCCACCGGTGCGCCGCCGCGTGCCCTTCCCGCAGCGCACGGTCGCGGTGCTCCCAGGTGTGGGCGTCCGCGTTGTACCACCGCAGTCCGTGGCGCCTTGCAAGACGCGTCGCGATCGTCGTCTTCCCCGATCCGGGCGCGCCGCCGATCCACAGCACGTGCGGGAGCGTCTCCATCGCCGCGCGACCATACGTGCCGCCGGAGGCGCTGCCACGGCCACGTGGGTCGGGTTAGGGTTGGCGGTGAGGGCGTAGGACTACGAGGGCCGTGAGCCGGCCTGCGCGCCGGCCCAGCGGTAGAGGTGCTCGGGCCGCCCCGCGGCTCCGTAGCGGAGCGACAGCTCGACCGTCCCGAGCGTCGCGAGGTACTCGAGGTAGCGCCGCGCGGTGCCGCGCGAGATGCCGGCGCGGTCGGCGACCTCGACCGCCGTCAGCTCGTCCTCGGCTGCGCGCACGGCGTCGACCACGATCGTCAGCGTGGGCGCGGAGATCCCCTTCGGCAGCGCTGCGCGGCCCTGCGCGCGCAGCAGCGAGAAGAGCTGGTCGATCTCGCCCTGGCTCGCCTCGCCGACCCGCTCCAGCCGCCTCCGCACCGCTGCATAGCGCTCCAGCCGCTCTCGGAAGGTGTCGAACACGAACGGCTTCACGATGTAGTGCAGGACGCCGCCGTGGATCGCGGCGCGCAGTGTCTGGACGTCCTTCGCCGCCGTGACGGCGATCACGTCGACGCCGGCGTGGCCCTCGACCCGCAGCCGCCGGATCACCTCGAGCCCGTTGATGTCCGGGAGGTAGATGTCGAGCAGCATGAGGTCGGGCTGGAGCGTCCGCACCGACTCGAGCGCCCTGCCGCCCGTGTGCGCCTCGCCGACGGCCGCGAACCCCGGGACACGTTCGACGTACGAGCGGTGGATCGAGGCCGACATGAAGTCGTCGTCGACGACCAGCGTGCGGATCATGCGACCGGGTCGAGCGCGCGGTCGTGCGGCAGGAAAGCCGTGAAGAGCGCGCCGCCGTCGTTCGAGACGCGGACGTAGCCGCCCGGCCGCCGTCGCACCGTCTGGCTGACAAGCGCGAGGCCGAGGCCGCGGCGGCCGGTGCGCGTGGCGACCTTGGTCGTGAACCCGTCGCGAAAGATCTCCTCGGCGAGACTCGCATCGACCCCGGGCCCCGAGTCGCGCACGCGGACGAGCACTCCCTCGCCTTCGTCTCGAATGCCGACCTCGATCCAGCCACCGCCTGCCCCGGCGACGGAGTCGAGCGCGTTGTCGACGAGGTTGCCGACGACGGTTACGAGCTCGCGCGCGCCCTCGTAGTCCTCGGGCAGCCGCGTGTCGTCGGCGACGCGCAGCTCGATCCCGCGCTCGGAGGCGATCGTCGCCTTCCCGAGCAGTAGCGCCACGACGGTCGGCTCCCCGATCGACTCCACCGCCGACTCGACGAGCTCCTGGTGCACGAGCGACGAGTGGTTGATGTAGCGCAGCGCCTCCTCGTTGCGGCCGAGCTCGACGAGACCGGCGACGACGTGGAGGCGGTGCGAGAACTCGTGCTCCTGCGCGCGCAGCGCCTCGGCGAGGCTGCGCACGTCGTGCAGCTCGCGCATCAGCTTCTCGAGCTCGGTGCGGTCACGGAGCGTGATCACGGCGCCGACCGCGCGCCCCCGGACCTCGACCGGCATCCGGTTCGCGACGAGCACTCGGTCGTCGACGAGCACCATCTCGTCCGACGCGTCGATCGCGCCGGTCAGTACGGCGCGCGTGTGTCCCGGCGGCAGGATCTCGGACAGCGGCCGGCCGACCGCGGAGTCGTCCACCGACAGCAGCCGTTTGGCCTCGTCGTTCACGAGCGTCACGCGCCCGGCCCAGTCCGTCGCGACCGTGCCCTCGCGGATGCCGTGCAGCATCGCCTCGTGTTGCTCGAGCAGGGCGGCGATCTCCCGCGGCTCGAGGCCGAACGTCTGTCGCTTGAGGCGGCGCGCAAGGAGCAGCGAACCGAGCGCGCCGAGCGCGAGGCCGATCGCAGCCGGGATCAGGATCACCGGCAGGTCGGCGCGCAGCTGCGCGCTCACCCGCCGCTCGAGCAGCCCGACCGAGACGAGGCCGATCACGCGCCCGCGCGCGTCGCGGATCGGCACCTTTGCTCGCACAGAGGTCCCCAGCGAGCCGGTCTGGACGCCCACGTACTCGCGCCCGAGCAGGACCTCCGACGGATCCGTCGAGAGCGGTAGACCGACCTTCTCGCGGTCGGGGTGCGAGTAGCGGATGCCGCGGTCGTTGGCGACGACCACGAACGACGCTCCGTTCGCCTTCCGGATCCGCTCGGCGATCGGCTGGATCGCTCGCTCGGGGTGCGGGAGCCCGAACGCGCGGTGGATCTCGCGCATCTCCGCGACCGTGCGGGCGATCGCGAGTGACTGACGCCCCGACCCGCGGTCGAGCTGCTTCCGCGCCTGGAGGATCGAGACGCCGACGCCGGTGCCGAGGGTGAGGACGATGATCGCCAGCTGCAGCAGCAGGATCTGCCGCGAGAGGCGAAGCCGCCGCCACAGCCGTGGCCGCTCCCGACTCATCGCGCGGATCATACGACCGCCGCGACACGGCCCCGCAGCCACAAAGGACAAAACGACTTCAACGGCCTCAACGGGGGAAACCGCCGCAATGGTTCGCGCCGGAGCGCACGAGGCATAACCTCCCGCCGCTGATCGAGCGGCTGCCGCTCGCCGGAAACCAAAGGAGGACTACAGGTGACGATGTCAAGGGGTCGGCGGATCGTCCTGGCCGCGCTCGCACTCGGTGTGGCGCTGCTGGCGGCGTCCGCCGCGACCGGCTCGGCCGGCGCGAAGAAGCCGGGGCCGCTCGCCGCGCTGATCAAGAAGTCGAAGACCGAGTCCGGACTCGTCTTCTACGGCAACCCACCGACGGCGAACTTCAACGCGCTCGTCGAGCGGTTCCACTACTACTACCCGTGGATCAAGGTCACGTCGTACGACCTCGACGACAACACGATCTTCTCCAAGTACGCGTCCGAGGCGGCGCAGGGCACGCGGACCGCGGACGTCCTGATCGCGAGCGCGCCGAACCTGTGGGTCTATGCGGCGCGCAAGGGCTACGCGCTGCGGACGTTCACGCCGCTCGGGATCGGCAACTACCCGGCGTTCGTGAAGCAGTACCCGGGCATCTACGTGATGTCGCCGGACCCGGCGATCATCGTCTACAACAAGCTGCTGCTGAAGGACAAGGTGCCGAACGGCGTCACCGAGATCGCGAACGACAGCAGCACCTACGACAAGCTCGCGGGCTACACCGCTGACAACACCTTCGGCTACACGGCCCTGTACGGGTACGTGCAGAAGAAAGGCTGGGCGAACATCGAGAAGATCGGCAAGCGCGTGAAGCCGCAGACCGGCGTCGCGGGGCAGCTCCAGCTCGTCTCCCAGGGCGGCGCTGTCGCGGCGTTCCTCACCTCGCCGACGGCCCGGTTCACGATCAAGGCCAACTCGCAGTTCCAAACGATCCTCGACTGGACGTATGCGAAGGATGCGACGCCGCTGGTCACGCGCGGAATCGCGATCACGAAGAAGTCGGCGAGCCCGAGCTCGGCGAAGCTGTTCCTCGACTTCGTCTACTCGAAGGCGGGCCAGCTCGCGATGTGCGACGCCGGCTTCACCGCGTTCCGCAAGAACTACACGCCGGCGAACGGCTGCACGAACACGCTCGCCGACGTCTACAAGAAGGTCGGCCAGAAGAACGTCTACATCGCCGGGTTCAACCAGAAGTTCGTCAACGACCGGCCCGCGTTCACCAAGCGCTGGCACTCGATCGTCGGCTAGGCCGAGCGGGCCGGCCGAATGAGCACGACGAGCACGACGGTCTCGGCCTCCTCGCCGGCGATCCCCCGGCCGCGCCGCGCAGCGGTGCCGCCGGGGGTCATCCACTGGGCGACGTGGGCGCTGATCGTCGTGCTCGTACTCGGGCCGTTCGTCCCGCTTCTCGAGGCGTCGCTGCGCGACCGCCCGCTGTACGAGGCCGGCGGCGTCTTCACGCTCCAGCCGTACCGCGACCTCTTCGGCGACTCGGCGTTCTGGACGGCCTGGAAGAACACGCTCGCGTTCGCGGCGCTGACGACGGCGATCTCCGTCGGCTTCGGCGCCGCGTTCGCGATCCTCTGCGCGCGCACCGACCTCCCGGGGCGGCGCGCGTACTCGAGGCTCGTGCTGCTCCCGATCCTGCTTCCCGCGCTCGGGATGGTGCTCGGGTGGATCGTGATCTGGGGCCCGGGCGGCTACCTCACCGCGCTGTTCTCGCAGCGCCTCCACATGGGGACGATCGCGATCGACACGATCCCCGGGATGGCGATCGTCGAGGCGTCGCGGCTCCTGCCGATCGCGTTCCTGACGTGCCAGGCGTCGCTCACGCGCGCCGACTCGTCGCTCGAGGACGCGGCCCGCAGCGCCGGCGCGCGGCCGATGAAGGTGCTCCGCAACGTCACCGTCCCGATGCTGCGGCCGGCGCTCCTGAACTCGGCGACGCTGATCTTCACGCTCTCGATCGCCGCGCTCGGCGTCCCTCTGCTGCTCGGCACGGCGAACAACATCAAGTTCGTCTCCAGCTACCTCTACGACCTCTGGACCAACGCGGCGGAGCCCGATCCCGGCTCGGTGAGCGCCGGAGCGATGATGCTCCTGCTCGTCGCGACGACGCTGCTCGCGATGCGGAACTGGCTGATCGGCATCGAGGCGCGCTTCGTCTCGGTCGGCGGCAAGTCGAGCCGCACGGCGCTGCTGCGCCTGCGCGTGTGGCGCTGGCCGCTGGCGGTGGTGCTCGGCCTCTACCTGCTCTTCACGACGATGATCCCGGTGCTCGGGCTCGTGCTCATGTCGTTCGTCGTGGTGCTGACGCCGCTCGTCGCGCCCTGGCACCTGGCGACGTGGTCGCACTGGCACCAGCTCACCGAGGGCGTTTTCCGACGGTCGATCGAGCACAGCCTCGTGATCGGCGTCGTCGGGGCGATCCTGACGACTGCCGTCGTCGCCCTCGCGACGCTCGTCGCGCACCGGTCGGGCTTCCGCCTTCGGCGATCGCTGCCGTTCCTGATGCTCTACCCGCGCGCGATCCCCGGGATCATCATCGGGATCGGCTTTTTCTGGACGTTCCTCGTCACCGGCGCGCTCGGCGATTGGTTCCGCAACTCGATCTGGGGGATCATG
>Ga0126312_10002729_pt1 | contig 11809 bp, 12 predicted proteins | sample Plot104A_FD_92537 | JGI IMG/M metagenome (GOLD analysis project Ga0126312, IMG submission 92537) | Serpentine soil microbial communities from UC McLaughlin Reserve, CA, USA - Plot104A | ecosystem: Environmental > Terrestrial > Soil > Grasslands | place: USA: UC McLaughlin Reserve, Lake County... | reverse complement strand
TCCCGCGCTTCCAAGAAGAAGATGTACGTGCGCTATCCGGACGACCTGCGCCCATCGGCCAACGCCGCGTACGCGGCCCATCTGGGAACGGCGATCGAGTTCGGGGCGCCGCTCGTGCTCATGGTCTCCCGCGGCGGGATGATCGGCACGATCGCGCTGATCGTGATGCTCCTGTTCCACGCGCACATCACCTCGACCTTCGCGCTGGGAGTCCCACTGGAGTGGAACCTGTTCATGATCTTCGGCCTGGGGTTCCTGTTCGGCCACTACGGCGACGTCCCGTTCTCGAACCTCGACCCCCTGCTGATCATCGTGCTCCTGGCGATCGGGGTGTTGATTCCCGTCCTGGGGAACCTCTGGCCGGACAAGATCTCGTTTCTGCCGGGCATGCGCTACTACGCGGGCAACTGGGCCACGAGCCTGTGGCTCTTCCGCAAGGACGCGAAGGCTGAGGACAAGCTCAACCGCCGGATCTGCACCGTTGCGCCGGTCGTCGTCGAGCAGCTCTCCGCGCTGTACGACCGGGAGACAGCCGACTACCTGATGGTGAAGGCGCTGGCGTTCAGGGCGCTGCACAGTCATGGGCGTGCCCTGCTCGCTCTCGCGCACCGGGCGACTGGTGACATCGAGGACTACGAGCCCCGGGACGGCGAGCTGGTATCCGGGGTGGTGAACGGCTGGAACTTCGGAGATGGGCATTTCCACGATCAGCAGCTCCTCGAGGCCGTGCAGGAGAGATGCGGTTTCGAGGAGGGCGAGCTGCGTGTGGTCTACCTCGAGTCACAGCCGGCGCAGATCCAGCGTCAGCGCTACCGGCTCTACGACGCCGCATCCGGGCTGCTCGAGGAGGGCTGGGTCGACGTGGCCGAGATGGTGCGGCGCGGTCCGTGGCTGGACGACTCATGGGAGTTCCCGGTGGAGGTCGTTACCGGAGCGAGCCGCACGGAGGCCGTCGCCGCGATCCCATGAGCACGGCGACGGTGGTCGGCTCCGGGCCCAACGGGCTCGCCTGCGCGGTGGCGTTGGCGCGGGAGCGCGTCGAGGTCACCGTGCTGGAGGCCGAGGAGACGATCGGGGGCGGTACGCGCACGAGCGAGCTCACCCTTCCGGGGCTCCTGCACGACCATTGCTCGGCGGTGCATCCGATGGCCGTCGGCTCGCCGTTCCTCAGATCGCTGGACCTGGATCGATACGGACTCCAGTGGGCCTGGCCGGAGGTCGATCTCGCCCATCCGCTCGACGACGGCAGCGCCGGGGTAATGCTGAAGTCAATCGACGAGACCGCGGCGGGGCTCGCCGAGGACGGCTCGGCCTGGCGGCGGGTCTTCGGCCCGCCGGCGGCAACGTTCGACCGCCTGAACGAGGACCTGCTTCGGCCCGTCCTTCACCTGCCGCGCCACCCGGTCCGGTTCGGGCGGTTCGGCCTCGCCGCCGGCGCTCCGGCGAGCCTGCTCGCACGAGCCTGGACCACGCCCCAGGCGCGGGCCCTGTTCGGCGGCGTCGCCGCGCATGCGCTGAGCCCGCTCACCCGGCCCATGAGCTCGGCGATCGGTGCCGCGCTGATCTGCGCCTGCCACAAGTTTGGATGGGCCGTGGCGCGCGGCGGCTCGCGCTCGATCACCGATGCCCTCGCGGCGGTCCTGATCGAGCAGGGCGGCAAGATCGAGACCGGCGTTCGGGTGACGTCGCTGTCGGAGATCGAGCAGGCGGATGCCGTCGTGTTCGACCTCGCGCCGGGTGCTATCGCGGACCTGGCCGGGGATCGCCTTCCCAGGCGCGTCGAGCGCGCATACCGGCGCTACCGCCATGGCCCGGGCGCGTTCAAGGTCGACCTTGCGGTCGAGGGCGGCGTGCCGTGGTCGAACGAGGCCTGCCGTCGGGCGGGCACCGTGCATGCCGGCGGCTCGTTCGAGGAGATCGTCGCCGCGGAGCGGGAGATCAACCGCGAACGGATGCCGGAGCGTCCGTTCGTCCTCGTCTCCCAGCAGTACCTCGCAGATCCCGGGCGCTCTTCGGGGGACGTCCACCCGTTGTGGGCGTACGCGCACGTCCCGAAGGGGTACGACGGGGACGCGGAACGGGCGCTCATCGACCAGATCGAGCGGTTCGCCCCAGGCCTACGCGAGCGGGTGGTCGGGTCCAGCGTGACGTCCACCGCCGCGATCGCGGCCGGGAACGCAAACTACGTGGGTGGTGACATCGTGACCGGCGCCAACACGCCGCTCCAGATGCTGATCCGGCCCAGACTCGCGCTGGATCCATACGGCACCGGCATCCCAGGCGTCTTCATCTGCTCGGCCGCGACGCCGCCGGGCGCGGGGGTACACGGAATCGGTGGATACAACGCGTCCCTCTCGGCTCTGCGTTACTTGGGCGGCGGCTGAATCAGTGCACAACACTCGAAGGAGAATCCCATGAGCGAGATCAACGCCGACGCGGGCGCCCCCGACGGGCCCATGATGGGGGACTGGGCGCAGCTCATTTCCTTTCGCCCCGATCTAGTTCTGCGGCCGACGAGCGTGGACGAGCTGAAGACCGTCCTGGAGCGGATCCACCGCGGCGAGTTGGGAAGTGGCCGCGTGAGGGTGCCCGGCAGCCTGCACTCCTGCTCCAACCTCGTGGTCTCCGACGCCATCCTCGACACGTCCTCGCTCCCAAAGACCATGGACTTCGAGCCGGAAAACGCGGCGGTGGTGGCCTCGGCGAATGTCACGCTGCACGAGTTCCTGGCCGAGCTGGGGCTTCGCGGCAAGTCCGTCACCGCGACGGGTGGCACTGACCACCAGACGCTGGCGGGGCTGATCTCTACTGGCACCGCGCCAGCCAGCTCGCGGCACGCGTTGTACGAGCTGCTGGAGTGGGTGGAGCTGGTAACGGTGGACGGTGGAACCGGACTCGCGGAGGTCCGGCGCATCTCTCGCGGCGACCCCGACTACCCCGCGGCAGTATGTTCTCTGGGGCTGCTCGGCGTGCTCACGCGCGTCTGCTTCCGCTTGGTGGACGAGCTCTTTTTCTCCGTCGTCCAGAAGGTGGTCACATTGGACGAGGTGCTCGCCGACTTGGACGCGACCTCGGCCAAATACGACTTCTGGCGCATCAATTGGATGCCGAAGAGCGAGAAGGCACTGCTCTGGGCGGCTACCGCCGTCCCGCGCGAGCAGGCGAAGCCAGACGGCGACTATCCCACCGACGAGCCCGAGCATGTGCTCGACGTCGCCTTCGAGGTGCTGGATAAGTTGACCGACACAGGACCGCTACTGACCGGGGTACTCGAGGTCACCTACGACGTGATGGCCTTCACGTTCAAGGAGAGCCACGTCACGGGCCCACTCCGCAACATGCTCCCGGTGGACCGCCGTGCACCGCTGCACGTGGCGATGGCCGAGTGGAGCTTCCGGCCGCAGGACGTGCACCGCGTGCTCGGCGTGTGCCAGGGCTACTTCGACCGCGAAGGCTGGCCTAACATCCCTACCGAGATCGAGCTGACCCGTGTGGACGGGAACGCCATGTCGGCGTGGGACTGGGAGGGGCTGTCCTACATCGTCAAGCTCAACTTCATGTACCTCACCGAGGTATGCACCGAACCGGGCGAGAAGGACGCTATCTACGCCCACCTACGCGGTCTCTGGGAGCACCTGGAAGCCGCGAGCGTTCCATTCAAGGCACACTGGGGGAAGATCAACTTCATCGACCCCGAGTTCGTGCGGCGAAATCATCGGTTCGACGCGTTCAGGCCCGTGATCTCCCCGATGTTCATGAATGACTACCTGGCCGAGCGGATCGGCCCCGCTTAGCTTCATGCGGCACGCCTCCGAGTCGGCCTGCCTCTAGTGTCCATGGCATGGACCTGTGCCTGATGATCGAGGGCCAGGAGGGCGTCACCTGGGCGCAGTGGGTCGCGCTGGCGCGAGCGTGCGAGGCGCACGGCGTCCCCGCGCTCTTCCGATCCGATCACTACCTCGAGCTCGGCGGCGAGCACCCAGAGCGCGGCGCGCTCGATGCGTGGACGACGCTCGCGGCGCTCGGTGCGGTGACGACGACGCTGCGGCTGGGCACGCTCGTCTCGCCGGCGACGTTCCGCCATCCCTCGGTGCTGGCGAAGGCGGTAGCCACCGCCGATCACGTCTCGAACGGCCGCGTCACGCTCGGCGTCGGCGCGGGATGGCACGCGCGCGAGCACGAGGCCTACGGGTTTCCCTTCCCGGTCGCTCGCGAACGGATCGACATCCTCGAGGAGCAGCTCCATGTCATCCTCGGCTCGTGGTCGGATGGGCCGTTCGGCTTCGAGGGGCGCCACTACCGGCTGAGCGACCTGGACGCCCAGCCCAAGCCGGTGCAGCGCCCGTACCCGCCGATCATCATCGGCGGCAACGCCGGGCCACGCAGCGCCGCGCTCGCCGCGCAGTTCGCCGACGAATACAACACCGTGTTCCCGACGCTCGCCGACGTTCGCGAGCGCCGCGCGGCGGTCGAGCGCGCGTGCGAGCGCGCCGACCGTGAGCCGATCCCACTCTCGGTCATGACCGGCGTCCTGGTCGGCCGGGACCACGGTGAGCTGGAGGAGCGGGCGCGCCATCTCGCCGAGGTGATCGGTGGCGAGGCGAGAGCCTTCTTGTCGCAGCCACCCTCGAGCTGGGTCGTCGGCACCCTCGAGGACGCCGCCGAGCAGATCGCCGCCCTGCGCGAGGCGGGCGTCCACCGGCTCATGTGTCAGCACCTGCTACACGACGATCTCGAGGCAGTCGCTCTGATCGGACGCGAGCTCCCCGCTCTGCTCTGATCGAGAAACCGCTCCCTGCTCCCACTTCGCGCGAGCACGAGGAGCGGCCTGAGCGCCTAGAACCGCGGCTTCCCCTCGTCGAAGCGTTCGAGCCCGTCGTCGGGAATCGGCTCCCAGACCGCCGCGTAGGCGACGTAGGTGCGCCAGCTCGGCCGCACGCCTGGATCGCCGTCGAACGCTCCCATGCGCACGCTCATCTGCGTGGAGTCGTGGGGGTTGCGGCTGAAGAGGTGGGCCCCGCATTCGCGGCAGAAGCACTTCTCGAAGCCGCCGTCCGGATGCCGCCACGACTTCACCAGCTCATCCCCTCGCACCAGGCGGAAGGTGCGCCCGTCGATCCGCGCCTGGGCCGACGCGGCCGTTCCGGTCCGCCGCTGGCAGCGAGTGCAGTGGCAGTAGCCCGCGGCCTGCGCCGGCTCAGTGAGCTCGAAGCGGACGCCGCCGCACGAGCAGCCCCCGGTCAGCGAGGGATCAGTCACGACGGACAAGTGTGGCAGGCCCGGCCGTGCTTCCTCCCGCTCGCTTCGGAGAGGTCGACGATCGGAATCCGGCTACGCGGCGGCCTGCGCGCGCTCGGCGTCGGCGTCCCTCACCGGGGGGCGAGTCCGACTGCGCGAGAAGGTCATCGAGTCGTCGACCGGCCCGTGCTTGAGGAGACGAACGTCCCGGAAATAGTTCTGGTGCAGACGCCAAGGGAGCGACGGTCCCTGCTTCGGGAGGCCGTCGATCGAGCGCATGACGTAGCCGGACCGCAGATCGATGAGCGGCTCGGTCGGCACCGACTCGTCGGGCGGCTGCGGGGTGCACGACGCGTATCCGTGGCGATCCATGTAGGCGAGAAGCCGGCAGACGTGCTGTGCGACCAGATCGACCTTGAGGGTCCAGGAAGCGTTCGTATACCCCAGCGCCATCGCCAGATTGGGCACGCCGCTCAGCATCATCCCCTTGTAGGCGACCCGCTTCGAAAAATCGACGTCGGCGCCGTCCACGATCACGTCCATGCCGCCCAACAGCAGCAGGTGGAAGCCGGTCGCGGTGACGACGACGTCCGCCTCGAGCTCCTTTCCGGATTCGAGGGCGATCCCACGCTCCGTGAACGCCCTGACGCGATCGGTGACGATGGATGCCCGCCCGGTTCCGAGCGTCTCGAACAGGTCCCCGTCCGGGACCAGGCACAGGCGCTGGTCCCACGGCTCGTATGAGGGGTTGAAGTGCGTATCTACGTCGTAGCCCTCCGGGAGCTGCTTGCTGACCATCCGGCGCACGAGGTTGCGGGCGAACTTCGGCGCGCGGCGGGCGACTTTGAAGGCGACCATCTGGCGGAGGACGTTCTTCCACCGGACGATCGCGTACGCGGCCTTCGCGGGCAGCCGGCGGCGCAGGGCCTCGGCGACGCCGTCGTGTCCGGGAAGGGAGACGACATAGCTCGGCGAGCGCTGCAGCATGGTGACGTGCGCGGCGCGCTCGGCCATGGCGGGAACGAGCGTGACCGCGGTCGCGCCGCTGCCGATCACCGTGACGCGCTTTCCCTCGTAGTCGAGATCCTCGAGCCAGTGCTGGGGATGGACGATCCGGCCCTGGAATCTGTCGGTTCCCTCGAATCGCGGCGTGTAGCCCTCGTCGTACTGGTAGTAGCCGGTACAGGCGAAGAGAAAGCCGCAGGTCAGACGGACCGCCTCGCCCGTATCCGTGCGCTCGGCGAACACGGTCCATCGGGCGTCGGCGCTGGACCATTCGGCGCGCTTGACGCGGTGGCCGAACCGGATCCTCTCGTCGACCTCGTAGTCACGCGCGGTGTCGCGGATGTATCGGAGAATCGATGGGCCGTCCGCGATCGCCTCAGCCTTGCTCCAGGGACGGAACGAATAACCGAGCGTGAACATGTCGGAGTCAGACCGAATCCCCGGATAGCGGAAGAGATCCCAGGTGCCGCCCATATCCTCGCGGGCCTCCAGGATCGCGAGCGACTTGCCGGGGAGGTTCTCCCGCACGTGGCAGGCCGCGCCCACCCCGGAGAGCCCGGCGCCCACGATCAGGATGTCGACATGCTCGTCCGCCATGGTGTTCGACAGCGCGTCGACTATACCAACGGGACGTCGACGACCGTCGACAGCGTGTATCGTTCATGTGATGGCGGCCACCGCGAGAGCCGATTCTGTGCGACCAGCGCGTTCGCGGCGGGTCCGCCGGATGAGCGGCGATGAACGCGAGCGCGAGATCCTGCAGACCGCCGAGCGACTGCTCGAGGAGCGTGCACTCAGCGATATCTCCGTGGACGACCTCGCCCGTGGCGCCGGGATCTCGCGGCCCACGTTCTACTTCTACTTCCCCTCGAGGGACGCCGTGGTGTTGACGCTCGTCGACCGGATGGTCGAGGAAGCGGCCAGGAGCAAAGAGGAGGCACTCGAGCGGCTTCAGGAGGATCCTCGCGGAGGGTGGCACCAGGGGATCCAGGCGTTCTATGAGATCTTCGGTTCGCACCGCAAGGTGGTTCTGGCGGCCGCTGAGCTCCGGGCCACGAACGCAGAGGCGCGGGAGCTCTGGTCGCAGATCATGGATGGGTGGGCGAATGACGTGGCCGCGATCATCGAGGCCGAGAGGGAGCGGGGCGCGGCGCCATCGGGCCCGCCCGCCCGCGATCTGGCGATCGCGCTGCTGCAGATGAACGAGCGCGTCCAGCATGCGACGTTTGCATGCGAGAGCCCGGCCGTGGCCGAGGAGAACGTCGTCGCCGTCCTCCTCGACATCTGGCTGAACGCGATCTACGGCCCGTAGCTCAGCCCGCCGGCCGCAGGTGCTGGCCGAACCAGGCGGCGGCGGCGGTTGCCGAACGATCGAGCTGATCGGTGTAGGCCGAGAAATGGCCGCCGGGGTACAGCTCCAGCCGCTTCGGCTCGCCGGCGCGGTTGAACGCCGCCAGGGCCATGTCGGTTGGGCACACGACGTCGCTGTCGCCCACGACCATCAGCAGCGGGGTCGGCGCAATCCTCTCGATGAAGGACCCCGGCTCGTACTCCGAGTACAGCTCGAGCGATCGCAGGGTGATCTCGTTGCGCCACTTCTCGAAGCGCCACTGATCCTCCGCTGAGGCATTCTTCCCGGTGAAGAACTCCCACGCGTCCGCGCTCGCGTGCGAGGCGGCGCCACCCTCGGCAGGATCGACCACCATCGGCACCATCTTCGGCTCGCCGCCGCGAAAGCGCTCGAGGCGATCGGCGTCGAACAGCTCCCGCTGGCCGGCCAGGGCCGGCGGGGCCGTCCGGCGGAGCGTCGTCTGCCAGCCGCTGATCGTCGGCACCTGTGAGACCACGCAGCCGACCCGCCGGTCGATCGCGGCCACCACCAGCACGTGGCCGCCCGCGTAGCTCGTGCCCCACACGCCCACCCGATCCGGATCGACCCCCTCGAGCGTTTGGGCGAACGTGATCGCGTTGCGGTAGTCGCGCACCTGCACCCAGGGGTCAAGCTCCTGCCTCGGCTCGCCGTCGCTGTCGCCGAAGTTCCGGTGGTCGTAGGCAAGAACGACATGCCCGGCGTCGGCGATCGCCGCCGCATACTTGTCGAGATAGAGCTCCTTGATGCAGTTGTAGCCGTGGGCCATCACGACCACTGGCGCGGCGGAGCCGTGCGATCGGGGCCGGTAGAGCCAGCCGCGAAGAGTCGCTCCCTCCGCGTCGAACTCGACGTCGGCGACGTCGTACCTCCCGTCCTGGCCCACGCGCCTATCTTGCCATGGGAAAGTGGCCGAGCGCATGATTCAGGCCAACGGCGTGGAGCTCTGCGAGGTGGACTGGTCCGACGCCGATTCGGTCATCGACCACGTGGTCGCCGAGTGCCCCGTGCTCGCGGGAGGCCAGCGGACCACACGGCAGTCGCCACGTAATCAGCGCCCCTCGAGCTTCAGGATGCGGTCGACGTTGATCGAGACCGCCACGAAGACCAGGCCCGCGAGCGCCGCCGACGCGCCGGCAGTGCCGACGAACAGGACGGTCCACTCCGGGGCGTCGTAGGCAGTCACACGCCGGCGGGACCGGTCGATCCCGCTATGTCACCAGCCGTTCAGGCCGCGGGGGCGATGTTGTTATTGAGCCGGAAGAAGTTGTCCGGGTCGTACTTGGCCTTCACCTCTCCGAGGCGGGTCAGGTTGCGCCCGAAGGCGCTGTCCACGCCCGCGCTCGGGGCCTCGTCATCGCGACCGGTGAAGTTCAGGTAGACACCCCCGGTCCCGAACTGGCTGAATGCATCCCAGGTGGAGCGCACCCAGGCGACGTTGTCCGCGTCGTCGGCCGCGTCGGGCCACATGCCATCGATGGACACCATGTAGGGCGACGAGCGCTCGGAGAACGCCGTGTCCTCGGGCCCGACGTCCGCGATCGCCCCGCCCATGTGGAACATGTTGACCAGGGTCAACGGCGAAGGCCGCTCGGCGGCCTTCGCCGCCATCAGATCGATGGCGCCGTCGCTCAGCTCGTCCAGGTACTGCGACTTCCAATACGCCCTGAGCTGATTGCGCGGAAACAGCGGGTCGAAGGCCGCCTGCACGGCCGTGAACGGCATCGGCTGCGACAGGTCGACCAAGTGCGTCCCCAGCTCGCGAAGCGGCTGGAGGACCTTCATGCCCTCATCCGGGTCGTCCGCGTACACGCCCCCGATGACGGCGACGGGGCGGTCGTGGATCGCCTCGGGCATTTCCGGGTCCGCCGGGAACGTGAGCGACACGCACACCGAGGTGACCTCGTTGGGCGCGGCCTCGACGTACTTCCGCCAGCCGCGAAGGATCTCCGCTTGATCCTCCAACGGATAGAAGTTCCCCGAGAAAGCCACGATCGGCCCCAGTGGGTGGAGCTTGAACGTGAACGAGGTCACGATGCCGAAGTTCCCCCCTCCGCCACTGATTGCCCAGAAGAGATCGGGATTCGAATCGGCCGAAGCCGTACGAACCTTGCCATCGGCGCACACGATCTGGGCCTCGACCACGTTGTCGCATGAGAGCCCGTACTTGCGCCGCAGCCATCCGTAGCCACCACCAAGAGTCAATCCGGCGACGCCGGTGTCGGAGACCACGCCGCCCGGCGTAGCCAGGCCGAACGCCTGCGCCTCCCGGTCGAGGTCGCCCCACAGGGCCCCGCCCTGCACGTGCGCGAGCTTGCGATCGGCATCGATCACGACGCCGCGCATGGGGGAGAGGTCGATGAGCATGCCGCCGTCGATCGACGAGAGGCCCGCTATGGAGTGCCCGCCGCCGCGAACCGCAACCGCCAGGTCACTGGCGCGGGCGAAGTTAACGGCGTCGACGACGTCAGCGGTCCCGGAGCATTCGACGGTCAGCTTCGGCACGCCCTGGTGCATCGCGTTGAATGCCGGTCGAACCTCCGCGGCGGCGGCATCCGCGGCATCGAGAGCCGGCCCGCGTAGCTGGGTTTGGAGCTCCCCGAGCGCGTCGTCGGAGATGTCCGCGTCGCCGCCGGTAAGCGTCCGTGCTTGCATGGTCATGGGTTCCTTCCTCGTGTGGGCGATGGCAAGCTTCTGCGATCCCGGCCCCTAAGTCAAGGGGCGCGGCCAAACATTTCGCGACGGCGGCGGATGCCCGTCGCGGCGGTGCTCAGACGGCGTCGGGCACGATGAGCGCGCCCTGCACGAGGAGGGCGACCGCGAGCGCATCGACGATGCGGTCGAGGTCGTGCACGCGCGGGTCGAACCGCGCGGCGATCGCATCCGCGACGTCGGGATCGAGACCGAATTCCCGTGCAGCCTTCAGCGCTCTCATGAACCGGAGCGCGGGGAATCTCGGTTGCGCCGTGTGGTAGTCGCTCGCTATGACCCCCTCATTACCCGCCCTGGGGCGGTCCAGTCACCATTGGGCGACAAATTCGAGACGAGGCGCCCCGAAGTCCACTTGATGACCCGAGGCCACGCCGGGATACCATCAGGACCGTGCCCGATCGCCTCTACTTCACCGATTCCGACGAGGCCAACGCGCTGATTGCCTCCGACCCGATGGCGCTGCTCATCGGCTTCGCGCTCGACCAGCAGGTCCCGGTCCAGAAGGCGTTCTCCGGGCCGCTCGTACTGCGGGGGCGGCTCGGGGCGATCGACGCGGAGACGCTGGCCGCGGCCGACCTCGAGCCGGTCTTCCGGACCAAGCCGGCGATCCATCGCTTCCCGGGGTCGATGGCTGGGCGGGTTCACGAGCTGGCCGTCCACGTACGCGACCGCTACGAAGGCGACGCGTCCCGGGTGTGGACCGATGCGGAGGACGCGGATGCGCTGCGTGCCAACCTGGCGGCCCTTCCGGGTTTCGGCGAGATGAAGATCAAGGCTCTTGGCTCAGTCCTCGCCAAGCGCTTCGGAGTGGACGCGGCGCGCGAGCTGGTGCCGTGGCACCCGACGCTCGGCGACGTCGATTCCCCGCAGGCGCTGTCCGACTACCAGGCCTCCAAGCGCGCTCACAAGGCCGAGTAGTCGAAGGCCCGCGCCAAGGCCTAGATGCTGGACATGAGGATGAGCGGCGGCCGGGCATCCATGCCTGCCCTACCCGATCCCCCAGGAGACGATCCGCTCCGGGTAGATCCGGATCCGGGGGTGCGCGCCGTCGGTGGCCTCCGCGCGGCCGCGGACTTCCACCCCGCGCGGGCGCCATGGGTCGGTACTCTCCAGGTCGTCGACGACGATCGCCGCGCGCCCCGTCCGCTTGACGTCCCGGTACTTCTTCGACCGCGCGAAGTCGCGGCCTCCGATTTCGATCGCGTCGTGCTCGGCGTTGTAGCTCAGGCCGACCGGGACGACGTGGGGCGTGCCGTCCTTGCCAACGGTTGCCAGACGTCCGAGTCGCCGGTCGCCCCGCAGGTAGGCGAGCTCCGCGTCGCTGAACGCGCTCACGGCAGGCCGAATCGCGCCACGGCGCGGTCGTAGTTCAGGCGCATCATCGCGATCACGTCGCGGACGTCGTCCTCGCCGTCGATCCGTCGCGCCGCCGGTCCGACCCTCCCCGGGAATACGGGGTGATCGACGATCCGGCCCTCGTCCCTC
>Ga0126312_10002728_pt1 | contig 11809 bp, 8 predicted proteins | sample Plot104A_FD_92537 | JGI IMG/M metagenome (GOLD analysis project Ga0126312, IMG submission 92537) | Serpentine soil microbial communities from UC McLaughlin Reserve, CA, USA - Plot104A | ecosystem: Environmental > Terrestrial > Soil > Grasslands | place: USA: UC McLaughlin Reserve, Lake County... | reverse complement strand
TCGTCGAGATACGGGACGTCGTCGGCGCCGTTCGCTTCCGTCGAATGGCTCCAGCTCACGGCGCTCACCCCGGTCAGGGTCGCGTACGGATCCGACGGGTCGACGGACACGCCCTCCTCGCCGAGGGCCTCCATGTCGAACGACGACCAGGGCGCCGGTCCGATCACCCGATCGTGCTTCTCCCCACGCGCCTCGGCAAACGCGTGGTTGATGTCGTCCTCATCCCGGCGCGCCTGTCTGATCGTCCCGACGGCCAAGACGCCGCCCGCGACGAGAAGCCCGACAATCCCTCCCAGGAGGATCGCGAGAGCCATGAGTCATCCCTCCTCTGGACGCCGTCGGCGCACATCTTTAGTTGGTTTTTCCGCTCAGGTCGAAAGGAGATCCCCGAGGCCTCGGTCGGTGGCGGAGGGAGTGGGATTTGAACCCACGGTGCCCGGAGGCACAATGGTTTTCGAGACCATCCGATTCGGCCGCTCTCGCATCCCTCCGGCGAGGAATTGTAACGAGAGGCCCTTGCGGCCGACCCGAAAGGAGACGCCATGGTGCCGGCATCCGAAACCCCGCGCTGGCGGGGCGTCAACCATCTCGCCCTCGTGACGCCCGATATGGACGCGACCGTCCGGTTCTATGCGGGCGTGCTCGGCATGCGGGTCGTCGCGACGACGAGGGCAGGGCCCATGCGCCACTACTTCTTCGAGATCGGCCCGGAGAACACGGTGGCGTTCTTCGAGATCGACGGGATCGGGACGTTCGCCAAGCCGGCGGGCGCTCCGCCGTCCCAGACGATCCAGTTCGACCATCTGTCCTTCAACCTGCCGGACGAGCGCGCCCTGCTCGACCTGCGCCAGCGGCTGCTCGACGCCGGGTGCGAGTGCACGGAGGTCGTCGACCACGGGTTCGTGCGCTCCGTGTACTTCACGGACCCCAATGGCATCGCGCTCGAAGCGTCATGGTGGGCGATCGACGCCACTGGCAGGCCGGCCGACTACGCGGACGAGCGGGTCTTCGCGGATCCGGAGCCCGTCCCGGCTGTCGACGAGCTGCGACGCCACGGCCAAGTGCTCGAGGCGCCCGTGACCCGGCTGGTGGGAGACGAGATCGTCGACCCCGTGTGACCGCTTGCACCGTCGCCGTCAGCGGCGGGTCGTGAAGAATGCTGTGAGAAGCGCGGCGCACTCGGCGGCGCGGACGCCGTCGACGACCGTCGCCTCGTGGTTCAGTCGGGGATCGGCGGCCAGGTTGTAGAGGCTGCCGAGCGAGCCCGCCTTCGGGTCGGCGGCGCCGAACACGACGAGCCCGAGCCGCGCCGCGACGACTGCACCTGCGCACATCGGGCACGGCTCGACCGTGACGACGAGCACGTAGCCGTCGAGGCGCCACGAGCCGGCGACACGCGCCGCGTCCCGGAGGGCGAGGATCTCGGCGTGCGCGGTCGGGTCGGCGTCCTGCTCGCGCTGGTTGTGCCGGCGGGCGACGACTTCGCCGGTGTCGATGCGTGCGACGACCGCGCCGATCGGGACGTCATCGTGTTCCGCGGCAGCGCGCGCTTCGTCGAGCGCCACGCCCATGAGGTCGCCGAGCTGCCCGCTGTCCACGACCGGCAGCGTAGGAGCCGCGTTCGCGGAGGGAGTGGGATTCGAACCCACGGTGAGTTGCCCCACACACGCTTTCCAAGCGTGCCGATTCGGCCGCTCTCGCATCCCTCCGACGACAAAGCGGACCGTGCACCCGCCGTCGACCCCGTCGCCGCTCGGCGCACTTGCTCACGGTGGCTCGGGTCAGGTGTCCCTGCGGCACACGGGAGGGCTCGCTGAGAGCTGCTTCCTTCCGGACCTGACTCGGTTCGCGAGATCCCGTTGCGCAGGACCCGACCCTCAACGTCACGCGCGGGCCGCTGCCGTGCGGCGGCTCGGGCCTCGGGCGGGGATTCAGCCCCCCGTACGTGGATTGGGGGTACAGGGCACCACGGGCTCCCCGCCTAGCACGGTCCGCGCCGCGAGGGTAGCAACCGACTCCGCTGTCAGCGGCGGCCACGGTGCAGCTGCAGCGAGAGGCGTTGCATGAGGTCGGCGTAGTGCGTCAGCTCGGTGAGGGCACCGGGGCGGCCGCCAGGCGCGTTGCGGTACTCGGGAATGCCGACGGACGTCACGAGCATGCACGACGCGGTCGTGGCGAAGAACCGGCGGACAGGCTCGTCGAAGAACGTGAGCCCCGTCGCGCCGCACCCGAGTGTGAACGCGGCCAGCGACAGGCGACCGGACGCGATGCCCGCTTCGAGCTGCGCGACGCGATAGCCGCGTGCGCCGAGGGTGCCGAGCACCGTGTCGAGGTCGGCGGAATGGAACGCGGTGTACGCCGAGTCGCCGCCGAGCGGCTGGTTCAAGCACAGCTGTTGCGTGATCTCGCGGAACTGGCCCGATCGCACCAGCTCGAGGTCGCCGTCGCGCCAGCGGTACGCCCCGGAGTCGACGCCCTCGATGCCGTGCACAGAGATGTTGTGCTCGAGCACGGTCGTGCCGGGCGCGACGAAATCCGTCGGCACCGGCCGGGTGGCGGCGGCCATGGCCCACGTCAGGAGCGCGCGCGGTGCCCTCTCGGGCCTCATGATGCGGGTCGACCCGCGCCGCAGGATGACGTCCTCGATCGATTCGTCGGTGCTGTCGCTCGGCGGGTCGACGTGCGCACCCGTCGGGCTGCCGTCGATGGCGCGCGCCCGCCACTCCGTGACGGCGTTTGCGTCCGCCAGCGCGCCGGCCTGCTGCGCCTGGGTGACCAGCGGAAACGCGATCGGGTGGGGCGAGATGCGCTCGACCTCGACGTCGAGCGCTGGGACGTCGGTCGGCATGTCGATTGCATCGCGTGCGCCGATCGAGATCAGGGCGAGGGGGAACTCGGTGACGCCGTCGACACCGACGAGGCGCGCCACGTCGTCGTCCACGAAACCGGTCCACACCCTGGCATCGAGTGCACAGGCATCGGCCGTCGCCAGCAGGTTCGCCAGCATCGTGCCCGCGTCCCAGTAGAGATGACGGAATCCGCGCTCGCCGTACTTCCACGCAGTCCGCCATGGGATGCCCGTGAGCACGAGCGTGCAGCCGGAGCCCGGTGTGACCGCGCCGGCCCGGAGCGTCGTCAGGCCGAGCTCGATCGGGGCGAAGTGGTGGACGCCGTCGGGGACGCCCTCGACGCCCCCGCACACCACGTAGACCTCGACGGGGTGGAGGTTCCCGGCCGACATCGCCGTCCGGAAGTACGTCCGCTCCTCGAACGCCGGGGACGAGCTCGTCCGCGTCACACCGGCGGTGAAGAACAGCAGCCGCGACAGCGTCGCCGCGTCGAGCGCCTCTCTCGCCGCCGCCCGCGCCCGGCCCGAGAGCGCGTCCGCGGCCCGCACGTCCGACTCGCCGAGCTCCGGCGGGAGCGGCGTCGTCTCGAGACCGACGTACCGCTTGAACGGGGCCGGCCGATTGGACGGGTCGAGAGGCTGGAAATCGACGAGGAGCGACCGGTCCGTCGGGGAGCCGTGCTGGGTCAGCTGGTGCAGCGTGGCGGCCGAGCCGGCGTCGTTCACTCGAATCCCTCGGTCGGCGCGAAGCCCTGGCGCAGGAGGTTCTCGGTGGCGACCCGAGGCTCCACGAACTGGGACAGGTAGTCCGGCCCGCCCGCCTTCGACCCGACCCCCGACAGCCCGAACCCGCCGAACGGCTGACGCCCGACGAGCGCGCCGGTGATCCCGCGGTTCACGTACAGGTTCCCCGCCCGGAACTCGCGCGCGGCCCGCCGGATCCGCGCCGGCGAGCGCGAGAACAACCCGCCCGTCAGTGCGTACTCGGACGCGTTGGCGAGCGCGAGCGCGTGGTCGAAGTCGTCGGCGCGCAGACACGTGAGCACGGGCCCGAAGATCTCCTCGGTCGCGACTCGGGCTTCCGGTCGTTCGGTGACGACGACCGTAGGCCCCACGTACCAGCCACCCTCGGGCACGTCGTTGCGCTGCACCAGCACTTTGCCTTCGTCACGGGCGATGTCCTGGTACTCCTGCACGCGCCAGTAGGCGTCCTCGTCGATGAGCGGGCCTACGACGGTCCGGAGCTCGGACGCGTGCCCGATGGGCACAATCGCCGCTGCCCCTGCCAGCCGGTCGACGAGCTCGTCGAAGACGGGTGCGAGGGTGATGACTCGCGATGCAGCCGAGCACTTCTGGCCCGCGTAGCCGAACCCGCTGGTGGCGATGGCGGGGACGGCGACGTCGAGGTCGGCGTCGCTGTCGACGATCACGGCGTTCTTGCCGCCCATCTCGGCGATGACCCGTTTCACATGCCGCTGCCCTTCGCGGTGGACGGCGGCCTCACGCACGATCTCGAGGCCGACGGCCTTCGACCCGGTGAACGCCACGAACGAGACGTCGGGGTGCGTCACCAGGTGCGCGCCGACCTCTTCACCGACGCCGGGCAGGAACGCGAGGACGCCGGGCGGCACGCCGGCCTCGTGGAGGATCTGCACGAGGCGGAGCGCGATTCCCGGCGTCTGCTCCGCCGGCTTGCAGACCACCGCGTTGCCGCTGACGAGCGCGGCCGTGACCATCCCGGTCGGGATGGCCAGCGGGAAGTTCCACGGTGAGATCACGACCCCGACGCCGCGTGGCTCGTAACGGTACGAGTTCGCCTCGCCCGGCGCCTGGTGGACGCCGCCGCCCGCCGACAGCCGTAACGCCTCGCGGCCGTAGTACTCGCAGAAGTCGATGGCCTCGCACACGTCGGCGTCGGCCTCCGGGATCGGCTTGCCCGCCTCGAACACCTCGAGCGCCGCCAGCTCGGTGCGTCGTGCGCGCACGAGCGCCGCAGCCCGGAACAACACGGCTGCTCGATCGCGCCACGCGGTGTCTCGCCAGTCCGGCCAGGCAGTCATGGCGACATCGACCGCCCGATCGGCCTCGGCCGCACCGGCCCGCCCGCCGCGGCAGACGACGGTCTTGGTGTGCCCCGGGTCGACCGACACGATCTCGTCCCGAGTCGCCACCTCGCGCCCGCCGATCAGCGCCGGCGCTGCGAAGCCGAGTGGGGCTTGGGCCTGCTCGACGGCGGCGATCATGCGTGCCCGCGGCGCCGGCCGGCGCAGCTCTGCACGCGGCTCGTTCGTGAACGGCGCGTGGGCGTCGGCATCAGTCGGTGACCGGAGCGGGAGCTCTTCGGCCGCGCCGGGCAGCGCGTCCTCGTCGACTCGAGACGGCGCGACGAGCTCGTCGAGGGCCCGTCCCTCGGCGAAGCGGTGGCGCACGAAGCTCTCGTTCGACGTGTTCTCGAGCAGCCGCCGCACCAGGTACGCCATACCGGGCACGAGCTCGCCCACCGGCGCGTACACGCGCACCCGCCGGCCCATGTCGACGAGGGCGGAGTGGACCGGCTCGGCCATGCCGAACAGCAGCTGTAGCTCGACCGCACGGTCGTTGAGACCCTGCGCGCCGGCATGCGCGATCGCGTACGCCAGGCTGCGCACGTTGTGGCTGGCGATCGCGGGCCGCACGGTGCCGGCGTGGTCGACGAGGTGGCGCGCGCACCGTTCGAAGTTGGCGTCGGTCTCGGGTTTGTGCTCGAAGACCGGCGCCGGCCAGCCCTCGCCGCCCGCGACGACGGTCTCCTCGTCCCAATAGGCGCCCTTCACCAACCGGACCTGGAGCGGAAGGCGCAGCGTCTCGCGCGACCACGCCACGAGATCCCGCAGGTCGGCGAAGGAGTCTCGCCGGTACGCCTGCACGACGCAGCCGAGCTGCGGTCCGTCGGGGAACTCGGAGCCCAACGCTCGGAGCAGCTCGAACGTGAGGTCCTTGGCGTCGTCGTGCTCGGTGTCGAGGTGGATCGTGGCGCCGTCGGCGCGCGCTCGGGCCAGGATCGGGCGCAGGCGGGCGAGGGCCTCGTCGAGGCCGTCGCGTGCGGTCAACGGACCGAACAGCGGTGAGAGCGCCGTGGGCTTCACGGACACGTTGACACGCGAAAGCGCGCCCCACGGGTCGGTTTCGAGGTGTGAGCGCTCGGGCCACGACGTGGCGCCGGTGAGGAACGCGTCCAGCAGCTCGTCGACGCGCGCGGCGTACCGCTCGGCGTCCGCGGTTACGACGGTCTTCTCGCCCAGCAGGTCGACGGTCGACGCTTCGCCCCGACGCCAGAGGCGAGCGAGCTTCGGCAGCGCCGATCCCGGCGTCGCGCCGGCGATGAACTGGCGCGCCATGCGGCGGATGTTGCGGCGGGCGACGGCGGCCGAGATGTGCGCGCCCAGGGGCACGTGCTCGGCGACGTCGATGCCGAGGTCGAGCGCCTTGGGCACCTCGATGCCGTCGGCGCCCTCGAAGTACTCGTCGAGATGGCGGAGCACGTCTTCGTCGTCACGACACGCGGGGAACACGTCGACGAAGCGGAAGAGCTGCGTCTTGAACGCCGGATGGCGCATGGCCCACTCGAGCGTGCGGTCCGTCCACCAGCTCATCCGGTAGACGTGCGCGTGCTCACGCCGGCCCCCCTCGGCGATGCGCCGCGCCAGCGCCTGGACGTGCGCCTCGAACGCGCCCGACGTCCTCACGGCGCGTTCACCGATCAGCTCGACGGGGTGTACGAGGTAGCTGCGAGTACGGCAGATCGACGTCGGCGCGCGGCTCGGGCGGCAGGCCGAGCACGCGCTCGCCCACGATGTTCCGCTGGATCTCGTCCGTGCCGCCCCGGATGGAGATGGACGGGCTGGTGAGGAACAGCGTCTGCCACTCCCCGTCGCCATGGATCCCGGCGACCCCGTCCGGGCCGAGGAGGTCGAGGGCGAGCGACGCGGCGGCCTTGAGGCCTGCGCTCCCTCGCAGCTTCGACCCCGATCCCTCGGGGCCGGGGGTCCGGCCCGCCTTGGCGGCGTCGCGGGCGCGGCGGGCGGTCAGGCGCGCCACTTCGAACTCGATGATCGCGGCCGCCAGCCGCTGACGGACCAGCGGGTCGGCGCACGCGCCATGGCGCCGGGCGAGCTCGACGAGCCGGTCCTTCAGATCGGCGCCCCATCCGCCGCCGCCGACCGCGCCCGCGCCCCGTTCGTGGGCGAGCGCGGTACGGGCGACGCGCCATCCTTCGCCCGGCGCGTCGATCCGGTCAGTGTCGGCGACCGGAGCATCATCGAAATGCACCTCGCTGAAGTGGGTGTCGCCGTTCATCTGCCGCAGCGGGCTGACCGTGACGCCCCACGCGTGCATATCGAGCGCGAACGCCGTGATGCCGGCGTGCTTCGGCACGCTCGGGTCGGTGCGGGCGAGGAGCAGGCCACGTTGCGAGTAATGCGCGCGGCTGCTCCACACTTTTGCGCCGGTGACGCGCCACTGGTCGCCGTCGCGCTCGGCGCGTGTGGCGAGTGACGCGAGATCGGAGCCGGCATCAGGCTCGGAGAACAGCTGGCACCAGATCTCGTCGCCGGTGCGGATCGCCGGCAGCCAGCGGGAGCACTGCTCGGGCGTCGCGTGCGCAACCAGCGTCGGCCCCGCGATCGCCAGCCCGATCAGGTACGGGTACAGGTCGGGGACGTCGAAGCGCGCCAGCTCCTGGGCGACGACGGTCGCCTGCGCCGGCGTGGCGCCGAGCCCGCCGTACTCCGCCGGCCAGGTGGGCACGGCCCAGCCCCCGTCGGCGAGGGCGTGCAGGTACGCACGGCCTGCCTCGAGGTCGTCGCTGCCGGCGCCGAGCACGGTGAACGTGTCGCGGGCGCCGCGGGGCGTCAGGCGCGCTTCGAGCGCAGCGCGCACGCCGGCGCGGAAGTCGTCGCGTGCCGTCACGGGACGCCGAGGTGCTGGTGCGCCTCGCGGACGAGGGCGTCGAGGCCGGGCGATGTCCGGACCTCGTAGGGCGGCGGAGCGGGCTCGAGGGCGCGCAACCGGGCCGGGAGCGCACCGACGGACTGCTGGCAGCGGTCGCGGACCGCATCCAGCGGCTCGCGTTCCCCGATCCGCGTGCCCTCGCTCATGACGAGTTGGAGGACGGGGCGGGCATTCGGGACCGACTCGTCGAGCAGACCGAGCACATCGGAGTGCAAGACGCCGCCCTCTGCGCGGCGGAACACCTGCTTGCGGCCCGGCAGCGTCACTTTGTCCGACGACAGCTTGACCTTCGGCCCGTTCGCGTCCTCGACGAGCTTGTACACGACTGGAACGTGGGGGGCGTCGCCGCTCGTGCCCAGCTGGGTCCCGACGCCGAACGCATCGATCGGCGCGCCGGACGAGACCAGCTGCTCGATGCGGTACTCATCGAGGTCGCCGGAGGCGAAGACCTGCACTTCGGTCAGGCCGCCGTCGTCGAGGATGGCGCGCACGGACCGCGAGAGCTTGTCGACGTCGCCCGAGTCGAGCCGGACCGCGCGCGGCAACAGCCCCTCGGGCTCGAGCTTTCCCGCCAGGTCGACGACCGTACGGGCGCCGCGCTCGGTGTCGTACGTGTCGATGAGGAAGATCGCACGGCCTGGGAAGTCGCGTGCGTACGTGAGGAACGCATCCGCCTCGCTCTCGAAGCGCATGACGTACGAGTGCGCCATCGTGCCGCTGAGCTCGAGACCGTACGCCTGCCCCCCGAGCACGAGCGAGGTTCCCACGGCGCCGCCCACGTAAGCGGCCCGTGCCGTCTTCAACGCGGCGTCCGTTCCGTGGTCGCGACGAGGTGAGAAATCGACGAACGTCCGGTCGCCGCACGCGGTCGTGACCCGTGACGCTTTGGTCGCGATCATCGTCTGATACCCGATGCAGTTGAGCAGGAACGTCTCGACGATCTGCGCCTCGACCAGCGGCGCGGTCACCTGCACGATCGGCTCGTTGGGGAACACCAGCTCACCCTCGGGAATTGCCCGGATCTCGCCGGTGAACCGCAGCGTGGAGAGCAGCGACAGGAACGACTCGTCGAACAGCCCGAGCGAGCGGAGATAGTCGAGCGCGGCGTCGTCGAAGTGGAGGCGCTCGAGGTAGTCGAGTGCGGCATCCAGGCCGCAGGAGACCAGATAGCCGCGCCCGGGTGGGAGATGGCGGGCGAAGAGGTCGAAGGTCGCGGGCTCGTCGAGGCCGTGCGCGTGGTAGCTCGCCGACATCGTCAGCTCGTACAGGTCGACGAACAGCGCGGCGTTGGTGTCGTCGACCCAGGTCATGGACGACGGCCGTTCAGACGAGCGTGACGCCGGCGTGCTCGAGGTCGTGGAGGGCGCGGTCACCGTCGCCCGGTTCCACGTCGACCGGACGGGTCGCCGCGGTCAGCACCTCGGCGTCGAATCCCTTGCGCACCGCATCGAGTGCGGTCTCCTTCACGCAGTAGTCGGTGGCGAGCCCGACGATCACGACGTGATCGACCCCGCGGTCTCGCAGCAGTTGCTCGAGGCCCGTCTCGCGCCGCTCACCCGTCGGGAGGTGCTCGACGCTGAACCCGGAGTAGCCGTCTTCGGGTCCCTTGGCCTTCAGGATGACTTCACCGACCGCCTTCAGGTCGGGGTGGAACTCGGCGCCCCATGTGTCGCGCACACAGTGCACCGGCCATTTCCCGCCGTGCTCGGCGAAATGGGGCGTGTCGGGCGGATGCCAGTCCTTCGTGTAGACGACCGGGACGCCGGCCTCCTGGGCGCGGTCGATCTCCCGGTTGATGAACGGGACGACCTGCTCCCCGTCCTGCACATACAGGCTGCCCGAGGGGTCGGCGAAATCGTTCTGCACGTCGACGACCAGGAGCGCGGTGCCGTCCACGTACTCGCGGGAATCGGATGCACCCATCGCGAACCTCCCAGCTCGGAAGGCGTCTCACATCGCAGGGTATCGCTCTCGGTAGAGTCCAACGAGATGGCGTACCAGTCGCTCTACCGCAAGCACCGTCCCCAAACCTTCGGTGGGCTCGTCGGCCAGGACCACGTGACCGGAGCGCTGCGGAACGCCGTGCGCGACGGGCGGGTTGGCCACGCCTACCTGTTCTCGGGTCCGCGCGGCACCGGCAAGACGACGACGGCCCGCATCCTCGCCAAGGCGCTGAACTGCCTGAACCTGGGTGGCGACGGGGAGCCCTGCGGTGAGTGCGAGAACTGCGTCGCCATCGCCGAGGGCCGGTTCCTCGACCTGTTCGAGCTCGACGCGGCGTCGAACAACAGCGTCGACAACATCCGCGACCTCACCGACAGCGTCCACCTCGGGCTGGGTGCGACCTCGAAGCGGAAGGTGTACCTCGTCGACGAGGTGCAGATGCTGAGCGCGGCGGCTTCGAACGCGCTGCTGAAGACCCTCGAGGAGCCGCCCGAGCACGTCGTGTTCGTGCTGGCGACGACGAACCCCGAGAAGGTCCTGCCCACGATTCGTTCCCGGACCCAGCATCTCGAGTTCACGCTGTTCTCGGCGGACGAGCTCGAGACGCTGCTGGCGGACGTGGCTAGTCAGGAGGGCGTCGAGGCCGATCCCGAGGCGCTGGCAGTGATCGCCCGCGCCGGCGCCGGCTCGGCGCGCGACGCGCTGTCGCTGCTCGACCAGGCACTGGCCCACGGCACCGACCGCCTCGACGCCGGCGCCGTCTCCGACCTGTTCGGGGGGACGCCGTTCGAGCTTCGGGCTGCGGTGCTCGATGCCGTCGCCGCCGAAGACCCGGCCGGTGTCCTCGTCGCCGTGGGCGCGCTGCTCGACGCGGGACACGAGCCGCGCCGCATCGCCGAGGACGTGCTCCGTTCCGTGCGCGACGCGTTCCTCCTGAACGCCAGCGGCGGGCAGGTGCGCGTCGACGCACCCGAGGACGAGCAGCGCCGGCTCGACGACCTCGGGCACACCCTCGGCAACACCACACTCGTGCGGGTGCTGGAGACGCTCGGCCAAGCCGTGGTCGATATGCGCGGCACCGACGCCGCCGATCCGCGCCTCGTGCTGGAGATCGCGCTCGTCCGGCTCACGCGCCGCGAGGTCGGACCGCCGATCCAGACCGTCATGGAACGCATCGAGAAGCTCGAGCAGACCGTCGCCGGGCAGCGCGACGCCCGGCCCGGTCGGCAACCGGAGCCGCCGGCCGCGCCGGCGGAAGCCCGCGCCCCTGGGGTGACGATCGGCGCGCTGCGCAAGCGCCGCCCCGAGCCCGCGCCCGCACCCGACGCGCCGCCCGAAGTGGCGGCCGATGCGCCCGACCCCATGCCGGCGGAGGCCGCAGCGTCGAGCGACCCGAAGCAGGACGAGCCCGCCGCGACCGTCGACGTCGACGACGTGATCCTGGCGTGGGCGACGGTGCTCCCCGAGCTGCCGGTGGCGACGCGCAGCGCCGTTCAGGAGGCACAACCGCTGTCCGTCGAAGGTGACGTGGTGACCTTCGGCGTGTCGCCCCGTCTGATCGAGGCGGCGCGTCCCCGGTTCCGGCGCGAGGCCGACACGATCCGCGCCGCGCTGTCCCAGCAAGTCGGCACCAGCCTGCGCTTCAACCTCGTCGCGCACGAGGGATTCAGCGGCGAGCGGGCCGCGTCCGCGAAGTCCGCGCCCCCTGTCGCCGAGCCCGAGGAGCATGACGACATCGCCATCGAGCCGGACGAGAGCGCGATCCCGCCGGGAGTAGAGTCGGCAGGCCCGACGAACCTGCTCACGGAGTCGTTGGGCGCCACCGTCGTCGAGGAACGCCACCACGAGTGACGTCTTCGGCGCCAGCGGTCACGCCGAGCCGAGCACCAGGAGTAAGGCGAACGTGGCGAACCAGAAGCAGCTCAACCAGATGATGCGCCAGGTGCAGAAGATGCAGGCCGACATGGCCACGGCGCAGGACGAGCTGGCCACCGAACTCGTCGAAGGATCCGCAGGTGGCGGCAAGGT
>Ga0126312_10002727_pt1 | contig 11812 bp, 9 predicted proteins | sample Plot104A_FD_92537 | JGI IMG/M metagenome (GOLD analysis project Ga0126312, IMG submission 92537) | Serpentine soil microbial communities from UC McLaughlin Reserve, CA, USA - Plot104A | ecosystem: Environmental > Terrestrial > Soil > Grasslands | place: USA: UC McLaughlin Reserve, Lake County... | reverse complement strand
GGCCGTGGCCGGCATGAAGCCCGGCTCGGTGATCGTCGACCTCGCCGGCGAGGCGGGCGGCAACTGCGAGCTCGCCAAGCCGGGGGAGACCTACGTGACCGACGGCGGCGTCACGATCGCCACGCCGCTGAACGTGCCGTCGAGCATGGCCGAGCACGCCTCGCAGCTCTACGGCCGCAACGTCCTCAGCCTGCTCGAGCTGATGAGCGGCGAGAACGGCGCGCTCGAGCTGGACTTCGACGACGAGGTGATCGCCGGCGCCTGCATCACGCGCGGCGGCGAGATCGTGCACGCGCGCGCGAGGGAGGTCGCAGGGGCCTGATGGATCTGCTCACGGAACTGGCGATCCTCGTGCTGGCGGCGTTCGTCGGCTTCGAGGTCATCTCGAAGGTGCCGAACACGCTGCACACGCCGCTGATGAGCGGCACGAACGCGATCCACGGGATCGTCGTGCTCGGCGGCCTGCTGCTGATCGGGCCCGCGCTCGGGTTCCTGGAGGACCTGCTGCTGGTGATCGCGATCGCCTTCGGCACGATCAACGTCGTCGGCGGCTTCCTGGTGACCGACCGCATGCTCGGGATGTTCAAGAACAAGCCCGCGCCAGCGGATGCTGGTGCGAGCGTGAGCGAGAAGCCGGATCCGGTCGTCGAAGGGGCCGCGGAGACCAAGCAGCTGCCGTGAGCCGCGAAGACCTGATCCAGCTGCTCTACATCGTCGCCTTCTCGATGTTCATCGTCGGGCTGCACATGCTGCGCGGCCCGCGCACGGCGGTGCGCGGCAACCAGGTCGCGGCGGTCGGCATGGCGGTCGCGGTGGTCGCGACGCTGCTGCAGCCGGGCGTCGGCGACTGGGTCCTGATCGTGGTCGGCGTCGCGATCGGCACGGCGATCGGCATCCCGAGCGCGCGCAGCGTGAAGATGACCGCGATGCCGCAGATGGTGGCGCTGTTCAACGGCGTCGGCGGCGGCGCGGTGGCGCTGATCAGCTTCGTCGAGTTCCGCGAGGCGGGCGGCGACCTCGAGCTGGAGGCGCTGATCCCGATCCTGTTCGCCGCGATCATCGGCTCGATCTCCTTCTGGGGCTCCAACATCGCCTTCCTCAAGCTCCAGGAGACGCTGAAGAAGTCGATCAAGGTCCCGCGCGAGGTCAACGCCGGCCTACTGCTGATCGCCGTCGCGCTTGCCGTCGTGATCGCGGCGGGCTCGGACTCGCAGCTGCTGTTCGTCGGGATCCTGCTCGCGGCCGGCCTCCTCGGCGTGCTCGCCGTGGTCCCGATCGGCGGCGCCGACATGCCGGTCGTGATCTCGACCCTGAACGCCTTCACGGGCCTCAGCGCCGCCGCGGCCGGCATCGCGCTCGACAACACCGCGCTGATCGTCGCGGGCATGCTCGTCGGCGCCTCCGGCTCGATCCTCACCAAGCAGATGGCCGACGCGATGAACCGCTCGATCGGCAACGTCTTCTTCGCCGGCGTCGGCGCCGGCGGGCCCGCGCTGGCGGCGGGGGACACGGGCGGCACCGTTCGCTCGACGAGCGCGGCCGACGTCGCGATCCAGCTCTCCTACGCACGCCTCGTGGTCGTCGTCCCCGGCTACGGCATGGCGGTCGCGCAGGCCCAGCGGGCCGTCGCCGACCTCGCCGCCGAGCTCGAGAAGCGCGGGGTGGAGGTGCTCTACGCGATCCACCCGGTGGCCGGCCGCATGCCCGGCCACATGAACGTGCTGCTCGCCGAGGCCGACGTCGCCTACGACAAGCTCAAGGAGATGGACGACATCAACGGCGAGTTCGCGCGCACGGACGTCGCCCTGGTGATCGGCGCCAACGACGTCACGAACCCCGCCGCCCGCACGGTCGCCGACTCGCCGATCTACGGCATGCCGATCCTCGACGTCGACAAGTCCAGCAGCGTGATCGTGCTCAAGCGCAGCATGAACAGCGGCTTCGCGGGGATCGACAACCCGCTCTTCTACGACCCGAAGACGTCGATGCTCTTCGGCGACGCCAAGGCCTCAGTTTCCGAGGTTCTCGGCGAAGTGCAACAACTCTGACCCAAACGGGTCGCGGCAACGGATACGTTGCCGCGTAATGCGACGCTCACTTCTCGCCTCGGCGCTCGTCGCCGGCACGTTGCTCGTGCCGGTATCGGCTGCCGGAGCCTCCACAGACCTCGTCATCTCCGAGTTCCGGGCGAGGGGGCCGGCGGGCGGCAACGACGAGTTCGTCGAGATCCGCAACAAGTCGGCCGCGCCGGTGTCGATCGGCGGGCTGCAGCTCCAAGGATGCGCCGCCGCGTCCGGCACGATCGGCAACCGCGCGACGGTGGCCGCCGGCGTCACGCTGGCCGCCGGCCAGGCGTACCTGTTCGCCAACAACGCCTCTGGGGGCTACTCCGGCACCACCGAGGCGGACGCCACCTACGGCACGGGCTTCACCGACTTCGCCGCGAGCAACCAGTCCGGGATCCGGATCGCCAACGCCGCCGGCACCACGCTCGACCAGGTCGGCTCGCCGGCGAGCCCCTGTCGCGAGGGCACCGGGTTCACCACGCCCGCCTCGCCGACGACGGGGGTCGACCAGTCCTTCGAGCGCATCGGTCAGACGCAGGACACGGACAACAACGTGGCGGATTTCCAGGGCCCGAAGGCCGGGAACCCGGAGAACTTCGAGGGCACCGCGCCCGAGGAGGACGACGACGGCCCCGAGGTCACGTCGACCGACCCGCCGGACGGCCGCGCCGACGTGGACCGCGGCAGCAACCTCGCGGTCAACTTCTCCGAGCCCGTCACCGCGCAGAACAACGCGTTCGCGCTGACCTGCGACGGCGCGGCGATCGCGCTCGCCGTCACCAGGGTCGACGCGGACAGCTACTCGCTCGACCCGGCCACGGCGCTCCCGGAGGGCGGGACCTGCACGCTCGCCGTCGAGGGCGACCGCTACGCCGACGACGACACGGTCGATCCGCCGGACACCGGCAGCGACCACACGACGCGCTTCACCACCGTCGGCGCCACCGGCCTGCGCATCCACGACATCCAGGGCGCCTCGCATCTCTCGCCCTACGAGGACGACGTCGTGACCCGCGTCCCCGGCATCGTGACCGCGGTGCGCACCAACGGCTTCTACATGCAGGACACGGATCCCGACGACAGCGACGCCACGTCCGAGGGCATCTTCGTCTTCACGAGCAGCGCCCCGACGGTCGTCAAGAACGCAGCCGTCGAGGTCAGCGGCACCGTCAGCGAGTTCCGCGCCGGCTGCGAGCCGTCCTGCGCGGAGTCCAACAGCGCCTTCGACAACCTCACGATCACCGAGATCGATCGCCCGACCGTCTACCCCGCCGGTACGGCTGACCCGGTCGCTCCCACGCTGGTGGGGGCCGGAGGCTACGAGCCGCCGCTGCGGGTCACCGAGGACGACGCGCTCGGCAACGTCGAGATCGGCAACGTCCTGTTCGATCCCGAGGAGGACGGCCTCGACTGGCACGAGAGCCTCGAGGGGATGCTCGTCGAGATCGCCAAGCCCGAGGTCGTAGGCCTCCGGACGAACTTCGGGGAGCTTCCGATCGTGTCCGGCGGGGCCGCCGAGCTGCGCACGCCGCGCGGCGGCGTGGTGATCCAGAAGGGCGACATGAACCCCGAGCGGTTCATCCTCGAGGACGTCCTCGCGCCCACCCCGAGCGCCCAGGTCGGCGACACCCTCGGCTCGTCCGTGGTGGCGATCGCCGACTACGGCTTCGGCGACTACCTCTACTACCCGACCAGCGCCCCGACCGTCACGCCCGGCAACCTCCAGCGTGAGGTGACGGAGCCCAAGCGGGCCAACCAGCTCGCGATCGCGTCGATGAACGTCGAGAACCTCGACGGGCGCGACCCGCAGGACAAGTACGACGAGCTGGCCTCGATCGTCGTGGACAACCTGCGCAGCCCGGACATCCTGGCCGTGGAGGAGATGCAGGACAACGACGGCGCGGCTTCACCCGCCCCGACGGACGCGAACGAGACCTTCGACCGGTTCATCGCCACGATCGAGGCCATCGGCGGGCCGCACTACGAGTACCGCCAGATCAACCCGAACGCGGGCACCGACGGGGGAGAGGTGCCGGGGAACATCCGGGTCGGCTTCCTCTACCGCACGGACACCGGCGTCGAGTTCGTCGACCGGCCGGGCGCGGACGCGAACACGCCCAACAGCGTGATCGCCACCAGCAAGGGCGTCGAGCTGAAGTACAGCCCGGGCCGGATCCTCGACCCGGCCAACGAGGCGTTCACGAACAGCCGCAAGCCGCTGGCGGCCGAGTTCCTCTGGAAGGGCCGCACCGTGTTCGCGATCGCGAACCACTTCAACTCCAAGGGCGGGGATGACCCGCTGGGCGGGCGCTTCCAGCCGCCCGTGGAGTCCTCGACGGTGCAGCGCCACAAGCAGGCGACCGTCGTCGCCGGGTTCGTCGAGGACATCCTCGCCGCCGACCCGCGCGCCGCGATCGCCGTGATGGGCGACCTCAACGACTTCCAGTTCTCGGAGACGCTCGAGATCCTGGAGGGCGCGGGGCTGTCCAACCTGATGGAGACGCTGCCGCCGGAGGAGCAGTACTCCTACGTGTTCGACGGCAACTCGCAGGTGCTCGACCAGATCCTGGTCTCCAAGGAGCTCCTGACGCCGAAGCCGGAGTACGACTCGGTGCACGTCAACGCGGAGTTCGCCGACCAGGCCTCCGATCACGACCCGCAGATCGCGCGCGTGGTCGTGCGCGGCACGGCGAACGCGAAGTAGACCGTTCCTTAAACGGCTGCGCCCCCGGCGAGACGGGGGCGCAGCCGCGGAACGGATCTGACGGACAGATCTCTGGGAGAAGCTAGATGCCCGGGGGCGGGGTGCTCGAGGCGGCGGGCAGGGCCGGTGCGGCGGGTGCCTCGGCCTGCTCGGACGACGCTCCGGTCAGCATCCACTGGACCTCGGAGGCCGGGTCCGGCGACTGGCCGTCGCGCGGCTCGCGCCGGACCGACAGCAGGCGCTCGTTGCCGAAGCGCAGCACGGACACGGCGTAGGTCGAGATGTCGAGGCCGTGGCGGCGGCTGAGCCAGCCCGCCGTCGCCAGCGCGCTGGGGTCGTAGGCGCCGGCCACGAGCACGAGCTGCGGCGTCTCGCCCGGCACGGCGGCGGCGAGCGCCTCGTGCAGGGACGCGAGCTGCGCGGCGTCGAGCCCGGCGACCTTGGCCGCGGCCTGCAGCGCGCGGTAGAGCTGCCACTCGACCGTCTCGCCCGTCACCTGCAGCACGACCGCGCGGCCGGACTCCTGGTCGAACGCGAGCATGTCGACGCCCGGGACGGGCTCCGTGGCGAGCAGCTTGAGCGAGGGGAGGCTCAGCTCCTGGGCGAAGGCCTCCCACGAGGCGCCCACCAGGGCGAGCAGCTCCTCACGATCGGGCGAGGCCTCGGTGACCAGGCCACCGGCCTGCGGGGCCACCAGCGTCTTGGACGTCTCGTCGATGCGCAGCACTTCTTCCTCCAGTGGGATCGGGCGAGAGTCGTATCGGCGGTTCTCCCGGAAACCTGAACTCAGGGGGTCACGATGCGAACGGATTCCCCTGCATACACGCGCCCGGGGACGCGCACGCGCGCGAGCAGGCCGAAGTCCTGGCCGTGCTCGGCGGCCAGGTGGCGCAGCAGCTGGGGCCACTTCTGCTGGGTGTCGGGGTCGCGCGTCGGGATCGCGCAGCGCTCGCACGCGTGGTCGATCCGCAGGCGCACGCCGCCCTCGAGCTCGATCTCCGCGCCGCCCCAGGTCAGCTCGGCCCACGGCTCCGCATCGAGCTCGAGCTGGAGGTTGGTGCGGAAGCGGCGGGCGTCGACGTCGGTGCCGAGCTCGGCCGAGAGCGCGGCGAGCGAGCCCGCGACCGTCACGAGCACGGTGCCGGGCACGTCGGGGATGCCGGTGACGTCGCGCTCGAGCCGCACCGGGCGTTCGAGGTCGCGCTCGAGCGCCGAGCGCAGCCGCGGGTCGCCCCAGCGCCAGGACCTCACGCCGTCCGGCTCGGTCACCAGCGCGTGCGGCGGGCTGGCGGGGTCCAGGCCGGCGTCGAGGTTGAACGGATACGCGGCTTGCCAGGCGAGCAGCCGCGGCGCCTCGCGCGCGGTCAGCGGGCGCCAGGCGCCCTTGTGCTCGTGCAGCACCGCGTGGCTGCGGTCGCCGCCGACGCCGCGCGGCCCGAGGCTGAGCGCGCGCAGCTCCTCGCCGGCCATCGACTTCACCGGCCAGCGCCACAGCCGGCTGACGGTCCCGGTCGGCATCAGAGGGCCTTCACGGGCGGCAAGATAGCCTGATCTCGCGTGGAGCTGGACGAGCTGATCCGCACGCGCCGCACCCAGAAGGCCTACGAGCCCGGTCCCGTGGACCGGGAGCTGCTCGACGAGCTGTTCGAGCTCGCCCGCTGGGCGCCCAACCACCACCTCACGAACCCGTGGCGCTTCCGCGTGCTCGGGCCGGCCGCGCTGGAGGCGCTGAAGGCCGCGGCGGGGCCGGAGGCGGCGGTCAAGCTCGACCGCGCGCCGACGCTCGTGGCCGCCTCCGTCGTCCAGACGGGCGACGACGTCGCCGACGACGAGGACTTCGCGGCCGCCGCGTGCGCGAGCTTCATCGTGCTGCTCGGCGCACACGCGCGCGGGCTCGACGGCTACTGGCGCACGCCGGAGGTGCTGCGCACGCCCGCAGGCCGCGCGGCGTGCGGGGTGCAGGACGACGAGCGCGTGCTCGGCCTGCTGCACCTCGGCCGCGGCAAGGGCAGCAAGCCCGCGCCCGATCGCGCGCCGGTCGAGGACTTCCGGACCTTCCTGGATTGACGTGCTGAGTCGCGCCGACGCGATCCGGGCACTCGACGGCGAGCCGTTCGACGTGCTCGTGATCGGCGGCGGGATCACCGGCGCCGGCGTCGCGCTCGACGCCGCCACGCGCGGCTACTCGGTCGCGCTGGTGGAGCGCGGGGACTACGCGATCGGGACCTCGTCGCGCTCGAGCAAGCTCGTCCACGGAGGCCTGCGCTACCTGCAGAACTTCGACCTCGGGCTGGTGCGCGAGGCGCTGCTGGAGCGCCAGATCAACGTCGCGCTGGCGCCGCACCTCGTCAAGCCGCTGCCGCTGATCGTGCCCGCCTTCGACGGCGCCCGGCCCGACCGCCTGGTGGGGCTCGGGCTGAACATGTACGACGTGATGGCGGTCGACCGGATCTCGCCGCTCGGCCGCCGCCGCGACCGCAACCGCGACGGGGTGGAGGACTGGAGCCCGGCGCGCCATCGAGTGATCTCCGGCGAGGAGGTCGCGGAGCTGGTTCCCGCGCTGGCGGGCCGCAGCCCGAGCGGCGGCTACCTCTTCTACGACTGCCAGACCGACGACGCGCGGCTCGTGCTGACCGTGCTGGCCGAGGCGGAGCGCTTCGGCGCGGTCGCGGTCAACGGCGTCGAGGCGATCGCGCTGCTGGAGGAGGGCGGCCGTGCGGCCGGTGCCCGGGTGTGCGACGCCGAGTCCGGCGAGGAGCTCGAGGTGCGCGCCGCCAACGTGGTCAACGCGACCGGCGTGTGGGCCGACCGGCTGCGCCCGGAGGAGCTGCACGACGAGGCGGAGGTGCCGGTGATCCGGCCCAGCCGTGGCACGCACATCATCGTCGAGGGCTCGACGCTGCCGATGGTGGCGGGCGCGATCGCGCCCGCCGGCGGCGGCCGCACGATCTTCGTGCTGCCGTGGCTCGGGCAGACGCTGATCGGGACCACCGACAACGACTACGAGGGCGACCTGCTGCACATCCAGCCCGCGGCGGAGGACGTGTCGTATCTGCTCGAGGCGACCAACGCGTTCTTCGCGACCTCGCTCGGTCCGGGCGACGTCGCGGGCGCCTACGCGGGCGTGCGGCCGCTGATCTCGACCGGCGACCCGAAGAAGTCGGTGGACATCTCGCGCAAGGCCGAGCTGTACGAGACCTCCAGCGGGATGGTCACGATCACCGGCGGCAAGCTGACGACCTGGCGGCGGATGGCGAAGATGACCGTCGACCGGATCGTCGAGCGCGAGGGTCGCGACGCGCCGTGCCGTACCGACAAGGTGCCGCTCGGGATGGCCGTCGAGGCCGCCGACCTGCCGCACGTGCCCGGCGTGGCGGCGGAGGCCTACGAGCAGCTCGCGGGCCGCTACGGCTACGCCGCACACGAGGTGCTGCGGATGGCGCTCGAGCAGCCGGCGCTGGCCGAGCCGGTCGTGGCGGGCCGCGTCGACCTGCTGGCCGAGGCCGCCTTCGCGGCGCGCCGCGAGCAGGCGCGCACGGTCGGCGACGTGCTGCTGCGGCGCACCCGGCTGGGGCTGACCGCGGCGCGCTCCGTATGCGCCGACGGGGCGGCCGCCGCGCGCCGCGTGGCCGGCGCGATGGCCGCCGAGCGCGGCTGGGACGAAGCGCGCTGCGACACCGAGGCGGAGGCCTTCGCGGCGGAGGCCGCCGCCGAGGGCATCGTCGTCTCCTAGCGCGGGTGCGCGCCGCGGGTCATCGATGGGACCGGGCCGGCGGATGCCGTCCTGGGCACGCCGTAACTTTCGCCGCCCTCGCCGGTTGCCCCCCACGTATGCGACGCCTTCTCGCCCCGCTCACCACCCTCGTCCTCGCGCTCGTCCTCGCGCCCGCCGCCCAGGCCGCCTGGTTCGCCGGCGCCGTCGTCGACGGCCCGGCCGAGATCGTCGCGCTCGGCGACGTGGACGTCGCCCGCGACGGCTCCGGCGGGCTCGTCTACATCAAGAGCGACGGCGGCGTGCCGCAGGTCTTCCTCTCGCGCCTGCACGGGGGCGCCTGGCAGCCGCCGGAGAAGCTCTCCAACGGCGGCCCCGTGAGCGAGGCGACCGTGACGGCGACCGACGGCGGCCGGCTGGCCGCCGCGTGGGTCGCCGGCAGCGAGGTCTGGGGCACCGTGATCCCGGCCGCCAGGCGGGCCCAGGCGCCCGCCCCGCCCGTGATCCTCGGGGGCGGCGGCGCGAGCGGCGTCTCGATCGACATGGGCGTCAACGAGGACGGCTACGCCGTCTGGTCGGCGGCCGGCGACGTCCACGCCGCGCGCCTGGACGGCACCCGCTGGACGCCGCTGGCGGGGGCGCTGGACGTCGACGTCGCGCGCCCGGCGGGCACCGGCCCGCGGATGCGCCCGCGCGTCGCGGTCAGCGCCGAGGGCAACGCGCTGGCGACCTGGGCGGAGACCGACGCGGACGGCCGCAACCACGTCGTCGCGCGCCGGCTGACCCGCCTGACGCCGTCCGCGGCGCCACAGGACCTCACGCTGGACGCGTTCGGCAGTGAGCCGGGGGGCAGCGCCGACGTCCCCGACGTCGACATCGAGGACGACGGCTCGTTCGCCTGGATCGCCTTCCAGCAGGTCATCGGCGGGCGCTCGCGCACCTTCGCGCGGCGGCTGCGCGGCTCGCTGTTCGAGGAACCGTTCGCGCTCGACGGCGGCGTCACCAGCGGGGCGCCGCGGATCGACTTCGCCGGCAAGGGCATCGGCGGCGCGGTCGTGGCGGCCGAGGGCAACGCCGTCTTCAGCGACTATCTGTCCAAGTTCGACACCTTCGATCCCGAGCAGCGCATGGACGCCACGCCGGGGGACGCCGCGCCGGGACCCTCGGTGGCGGCCTCCGAGCGCGGCGACGTCTACGTCGCATGGCGCACGGGCGCCGGTGACGGGGGCGACGTGCGTGCCCGGCGCAAGGAGAACGAGAAGGCCTTCGAGCCCGAGTTCGTCGCCTCCAACCCGGCCTACGGCGCGGTCCCGCCCGGTGCGCTGGCGATCTCCTCCGACCGCCTGGGGAACACCGTCGTCGCGATGCGGCAGGGCTCCGGCGCCCAGGCCCGCATCACCGCCGCGGCGTGGGACCGCCCACCGGGCCGCCCCGGCGTGATCGGCTCCCCCGCCTACCGCGGCCGCCGGCCGCTGCTCCGGTGGGCGCCCGGTGCGGAGATCTGGGGCCGCCAGACGTTCACGGTGCGCATCGACGGCACGGTGGTCGGCACGACGACCTCGACCCAGATGGTGTCCAAGCGCCGGTTCGGCAACGGGCGCCATCGCGCCACGATCACCGCGACCGACCGCCGCGGGCAGGCCGTGGCGAGCCGGACGTACAGCTTCCGGATCGACCCGAGCCTGCCGACCCTGCGGATCAGGGTGCGGCGCAGCGGTCGCCGGGTCTCGGTCACCTCGAGCGCGAGCGACCGAGGCCCCTCCGGCCTGCGCTACGTGGAAGTCTCCTGGGGCGACGGCTCGCGCACGCGCCACCGCAACTCGTCGCACGTGTACAAGAAGGGCCGCTACACCCTGCGCGTGACCGCCGCCGACCGCGCCGACAACAAGACGGTCAAGAGCAAGGCGCTGCGGATCCCGTGAGCCACGCGGCGCTGCCGGTCCTGCGGGCGGCGGGCCGGGTGCTGTCGCTGGAGCGGCCGCTGCTGATGGGCGTCGTCAACGCGACGCCCGACTCGTTCTCCGACGGGGGCGAGCTGCTGACCGAGGGGGCGCGGCTGGCCCGCGGGCGCGAGCTGCTGGCCGCAGGGGCCGACATCCTGGACGTCGGCGGGGAGTCCGCCAGCGGCCACGAGCCGGCGGTGGCCGCCGAGCAGGAGATCGCGCGCGTGGTGCCGGTGGTCGAGGCCTTGGCCGCCGACGGCGCGCTCGTCTCGGTCGACACGCACAAGCCGGCGGTCGCGGCCGCGGCGATCGCCGCGGGCGCGGCGATCGTCAACGACGTCTCCGGCCTTCGCGATCCCGAGCTGGCGGCGGTCTGCGCGTCGTCCGGCGCCGCGCTGGTGATCATGCACACGCGCGTGGCGCCGAAGGGCACGCTGCTGGACCCGGACCGCTACAGCGACGTGGTGGCCGACGTCACCGGCTTCCTGCGCGAGCGGATGGAGGCCGCGCTGGCGGCCGGGCTCGGCGAAGAGCAGATCGTGCTGGACCCGGGGCCGGACTTCGCCAAGACGCCGGCGCAGACGGTCGCGGTGCTGCGGCGGCTCGACGCGGTGCTGGCGCTCGGGCGGCCGGTGCTGCTGGCGGTCTCGCGCAAGGACTTCGTCGGCGCCCTGACGGGCCGCGGCCCGCGCGAGCGCGGGGCTGGGACGCTGGCCGCGATCGAACACGGCGTCGACGCCGGCGCGCACATCCTGCGCGTGCACGACGTCGCGGCGACGGCCGACTTCCTGGCGGTGCGGGCCGCGCTGCGCGGCGAACGCGAGCTCGCCCCGGACGAGGGCCTGACGCCGGACCGCTTCCCGGAAGGGCCGCCCTAGGCGCCCGGCTCTCGCTAGCCTGGACGGTGAACCGGTCGCCGGCCGCTGCGCACAACGCGGCCCGGTGCCCACCGACCGACACACCGAAGGAAAGGCCGACCCATGTCCTCCGTGCTTGACCGCCCCGGGCTCGAGAAGAGCCCGCTGGCCGACCTCCACCTGCTCGCCTCCGAGCTGGGGGTCGAGAACTTCCGCCGCCTGCGCAAGGCCGACCTGATCGACGCGATCCTCGACCGGCAGGGCGGCGTCGACACCGGCAGCGACGGCGCCGAGACGGAGGCCGACACCGAGGCCGAGGCCGAGGCCGTCGAGGCGCCTGAGGCCGAAGAGAAGCCGCGCCCCCGCCGCGGCCGCCGTGGCGGCCGTTCCCGCTCGCGCCGCGACGGCGACGAGGACGAGGGCGGCGACGACGAGGAGCTCGAGGAGAAGCCGCGCGGGCGCTCGCGCGACCGCGATCGCGACGGCAACGGCGACGGCGGGGACAAGCTCGCAGAGGGCGTCGTCGAGCT
>Ga0126312_10002726_pt1 | contig 11813 bp, 11 predicted proteins | sample Plot104A_FD_92537 | JGI IMG/M metagenome (GOLD analysis project Ga0126312, IMG submission 92537) | Serpentine soil microbial communities from UC McLaughlin Reserve, CA, USA - Plot104A | ecosystem: Environmental > Terrestrial > Soil > Grasslands | place: USA: UC McLaughlin Reserve, Lake County... | reverse complement strand
TCGCCGCTGTCGCCGGCGCGGACCGAACGCTGCAGCGTCAGCAGGTAGACGACGAACGCGACGAGCTCGACGCCTACGGCGCCAATGATCACTGCGCGCGACCGAGCACCGCCACGCCGCCGCTCTTGCGCGCGCGCGGCCGGACGGGCCGCTGCCGCTCCGCCGTCGGTGACGCTGCCGCGCGAGGCGGCCGGGTCGCCGGTACCGGGCGCCGCTTGCCTTTTTCGCAGCTTGCTCACCGCCGGTGGTCCGTAGCGCCTTCACCGACGCGCCTATCGCCGGAGCGCGACGAGCTGCGCGACCGCGAACGCCGCGACTTCGACCGCAACGGCACCGAGGAGCACGCGCGCGGCGGTCGCGGGCGCGAGGATCGCGAGCGCCGCGATTGCGGCGGCACCGACGACGTTGGCTGCTGCGACTGCGGCGACCGGCGAACGCCACGAGGGCCTCGCGGCGAGGCGGTGGACGAGCCCCGCCCAGCCGAGCGTTGCAATCCCCGCGACGGCCGGCACCGCACGAGGAGTGTCAAGCAGCGTCGCCAGGGGTGCGAAGAGCAGGACGGCAATCAGTCCGGCGCCCGCGCAGTAGAACGCGTCGAGCCGGAGCAGCCTCCTTGCGAGGAGCTCGCCTGACATCGGCCGGATCCTACTCCTGAGGCTTCTCGGCCACTACCGCGGCGAAGGCGGTCTCATCAAGCACCGCGCACGGCCGCCGCGGTCGTGGCTCCTCCGGCCATGTCAAGGGGTCTGACCCTGGCCCATGGCCGAACGAGACGCGGCCGGTCGTGCTCGCGTTCCAGTGCTGGACGGCATTCGGCGCCGGGACATGTCCAGGGGTCTGACCCCGGGTCCTGGCCGAAATGGACAGCGAAAGCGCGACGACTTCGTGCCAATTTATTCCGCAGAGCCGCCGTCCGCCTTGTGGAATCATCGGCGCGATGGGCCGCGTCGAGAGCTGGGACTGGTCGCGCAGGATCTTCGACCACATGGACGTCCACGCGAGCGACTACGCCGCGAGCGTCCGCTTCTACGAGACGGTGCTCGCGGCGCTCGGGATCCCGAAGCTCTTCGATCGCGAGGGCTCGACGGCGTTCCCGAACTTCGGCGTGGCGGACCGGCAGCCGCCGTCCGAGAACCTCCACCTCTGCTTCTACACGCGCGAGAAGCACCAGGTCGACGCGTTCCATCGTGCCCGCGTCGAGGCCGGGTTCCGGTCGAACGGTGAGCCCGGCTACCGCGACTACGGATCCGGCTACTACACCGCGTACCTGCTCGATCCGGACGGGAACAACATCGAAGCGCTCTACCGCGACGTCGGCAACATCGGCCACAGCGCGAGCGACACGCTCACCTGAGCCGCGCTACTCGACGACGATCCCGGCGCCGCCGCGACGCGGGTCGCCTGCAGCCGCAAGCGTGCCGTCGTCGAGCAACTCGACCGCCTGCGCGCCGCCGAAGAAGAGGTCCTTTCGAGGCCACCTCGTCACTGCGAACCCCGCCTCCTCGAACACGTCGATCTCGTCGGCCGCCCAGCCGCCCTCCGCATGAACGATCCCCTCGTCCCAGTGCAGGCGCGGCGCCTCAACCGCCTCGCGCACTCCCTCGCCGCGCGCGAGAACGCGCACGACGATCTGGAAGATCGCGCCGCGAAGTCGCGCCGACCCAGCTGACCCCACGACGAGCCGCGGCCGCCCGTCGGCGAGGCAGATCGTGGGCGCCATCATCGATGTCAGCCGCTGCCCGCGTTTGTGCAGGCCGGCAAGATCGACCTCGCCGAGCATGTTGTTGAGCTGGACGCCGGTCCCGGGGATGAAGGCACCCGAGCCGGAGCCCGTCGAGCAGCTCACGGCGACCGCGTCGCCACGCGCGTCGACGGTCGAGATGTGCGTCGTCATGCTCGGCGCGTCGGGGCCGATCAGCCGGCGTGCCAACCCGCCGCGGTACAGCGCGGAGACGAATGCCCCCTCACGCGCGGCCGCCTGCTCCCGCATCGCGTCGACGACCGCACGCGCGTCGAAGCGGTCTCGGCGCTCGAGGAGCCGCAGGCCGTAGGCGATCAGGACGCCGCCGCTCGACGGCGGAGGATTCGAGCGCAGCTCGAACTCTCGGAAGGGAGCGCTGACGGGGCGGCGCCGAACGACGCGGTAGCCGGCGAGATCCTCCGGCGAGATCTGCGGCGCCGCCTCGCACAGCGCCTGCGCGACTTCCCCCGTGTAGAACGCCGATGCACCCTCGTCCGCGAGCAGGCCCAGCGTGTCCGCGAGCTCGGGGATCCGAACCGTGTCCCCGATCTCCGACGCGTAGATCGCACGCCCCTCCGGCCGCGAGAGCAGGATCCCGCTCAAGAGCTCGTGCAGGTACGCCTGGGGCGGCGTGAGCTCGACGCCCTCCCGCGCGAGCGCGATCGCCGGCTCGACGAGCTCCGCCCACGGCCGGGAGCCGAACTGCCGCCACGCGGTCTCGAGACCGAGCGGAACGCCGGGGACGGCCGCCGATGCAGGACCAATGTGGTACGGGACGACCGCGCCGCTCGAGAAGTCGATGTCGAGCGCGTCCATCGCGGCGGGGTCGGCGCCCCCGCCCGGAACGGCGACGAAGAAATCGAGCAGCCGCGTGGTCCGGTCGCGCGCGCGGTGGATCAGCATGAACCCGCCGCCGCCGGCGCCCGTGAGCGGCGACTCCGCGACCCACGACGCGAAGCACGCCGCGACGGCTGCATCGATCGCATTGCCGCCGTCGCGCAGCACGCGGGCGCCGACCTCCGCAGTCACGGGATGGCCGGCAGCGATCGCTCCACGCATACTGCGGAGCGTAATGAGCATCCGATCGCGCCCGAATCGCGTTCTGCTCCTGATGCGCGAGGAACTGAATCGCCGCCGGCGTGCGGTCGTCCTCGGCGCAATCGGCCTGGTCGGAGTTGCCGTCGTCGCGGCGACGCCGCAGCTTCTGGGCTCGAAGGTCGCCGCCGCGCTCGACGACCTCCACGAGGCGTCCGCACCGTGGCTTTGGCTCGCCGGGATCCTGTTCGTCGTCGCGATCGTGTCGTGGGCGTTCGCGTGGCGCGCCGTCGTGCGGGCGTGTGGTGGGGAGGTCGCCCGAGCCGACGCCGCTGCCCGCTACGCCGTCGGCTCGGGCGTCAACACGGTCGCGCCCGCGCGGCTGGGTGACGCCGTCCGCGTCGCGCTCTTCTCCGCAAAGCTGCCAAATCGGGAGCGTGTCTGGACGAGCGCCGGCGCGTATACGACGGTCGGTGCGGCGCGCGCGGCGTGGGTGGGCGTGCTGTTGCTCTGTGGCTTCGCCTTCGGCGGCGCGCCGCTGTGGCCGCTCCTGATCGCGATCGCGTTCGTGTCCGCCGCGGTCGGCTCCGCCCTCGTCGCGCGGCGCCGCGACCCGACGTCTCGCGCGGCACACTTCTTCGACGCGTATCGCCAGTTCGGGCGCGCGCCTCGACAGGCGGCACCCGTCGTAGCCTGGATGGGCGCCGCGATGGTCGCCCGCGTCGGCGCCGCGGCCGCCGTCGCCGCTTCCCTGGGAGTGAAGGAGTCGCTCGCCGCGGCGCTGCTGATCATTCCCGCGGTCGACGTCGCGGGCCTCGTCCCACTGACGCCCGGGAACGTCGGGCTGACGAGCGGCGCCGTCGCGATCGCGCTCCAGACGCACGGCGTCGGGCTGACGGACGCGCTGACGGTCGGAATCGCGCTGCACGCGGTCGAGGCGATGTGCGGGCTCGTCGTCGGCGCACTCGGCCTGCTCGTGCTGGCCGGCGAGCGCCGTCCGGTCGCGCGGCACGCGGCGGTCGCGCTCGGAGCGGCAACGGTGATGGTCGCTGTGGCCGGCGCGCTCGATCTGGGTCTGCTGGCTCGGATCGTCTAGGCCCATGGCGTTTCGCCTCGTCGTCAGGACCGGGCATCCGGACTTCCTCGACCTGCCGTGGCCCGAGCCGCTCGAGGAGTGGCAGTCCGAGCGGATCGTCCAGGTGCAGCGAGGAATCGGACGGCACGTCGTGCGGTTCGTGGACTACGACGGCGCGCTCTACGCGCTGAAGGAGCTGCCGCCGCGACTCGCGCAGAAGGAGTACCGGCTCCTCCGCGGGCTCGCGGACGTCGGGCTGCCGGCGGTCGATCCCGTCGGCGTCGTCTCGCAGCGCGCCGCATCCGAAGAGTCGATTCTGATCACGCGCTACCTCGACTTCTCGCTGCCGTACCGGCGCGTGCTCCAGCGCCGCGTCCTCCCCGCCCCGCTCCCGTCGTTGCTCGACGCGTTCGCGCAACTCCTCGTGCGACTCCACCTCGTCGGCTTCTTCTGGGGAGATTGCTCGCTCTCGAACACGCTCTTCCGCCGCGACGCAGGCGCCCTTTCGGCGTACCTCGTCGACGCCGAGACGGGCGAGCTCCACGAGGAGCTCACGCAGGGGCAGCGCGCGCACGACATCGAGCTCGCGCGGAACAACGTCGTGGGCGAGCTGTTCGACCTCGCGGCCGAAGCGGGCCTCGAGGACGGGCGCGACCCATTCGAGGTCGCCGACCAGGTGTGCACGCGCTACGAGAACCTGTGGGATGACCTGACGGAGGAGGAGACATTCGGCCTCGACGAGCGCTACCGGCTCGACGAGCGGCTCCACCATCTGAACGAGCTCGGCTTCGACGTCGAGGAGATCGAGCTGGTACGAACGGACGACGGGTACCGTCTCCGCGTCCGCTCGCAGGTCGTCGAGCCCGGCCACCACCGCCGCCTGCTGCGCTCGCTGACGGGGCTGCGCGCACAGGACAACCAGGCGCGGCGGCTGCTCCGCGACATCGACGATTTCCGCCGCGAGCTGGAGGAGGCGGGCGCGCCGCCCGTTTCGAACACCGCGCTCGCGGGAGCGTGGCTCGCGACCCGCTTCGAGCCCGCGATCGCGTCGATCTCGAAGGACATCTGGGGCAAGCGCGAGCCCGCCGAGCTCTACCACGAGCTGCTCGAGCACCGCTGGTACGAGTCGGAGCGGCGCGGCGAGGAAGTGCCGCTCGAAGAAGCGATCGAGTCGTACGTCGAGGAACTGCGCGCGCTGCCGGACGAGCGGCGCGCGATCACCGCGGACGACTAACGGCCTTCGCGCTCGCGGCGGCGGATCTCGTCCGCGAGCCCTCGATACTCGCTCGCCATGAGCTTGTCGCGCGGGCGCCCTGCCGCTTCCTTCATCTTGATCAGGTGGTCGATCGAGCACACGGCGACGACGAACCCGCCCACGTCGAGGCGCTCCGCGTCTGCAAGCAGCTTCGGGTACGGAGGCGCGCCGGCCGGATCGCCGAGGATGTCGAGCGAGCCATGGCGCGTCTCGAACGTGAAGTTCTGTCCCGAAGCGAGAGTACGGGCATCGAGCTGAAACGGCACATCCTTGGGCGCGCCGCGAGGAGTCGCGGCGAGGTCCTCGAGCGCCCGCGTCAAACGCTCGAGGTTCTCGGGCGACCGCGCGTACGCCACGTCGACGTCCCCCGTCTGATACGCAGAACCGAGAGCGACGCCTGCGAGCCCCCCGATGACGACGAAGTCGACGGCATGACGCAGCAGGGTCTCGAGAATCGGGCGCGGGTCGAGCTCAGACTGCACGCGCGTTACGCAGGACCTCGACGTAGCGCGCGAACGCGACGTTGTCGGCGACCCTCTGCGCGGGCGTCCGACCGAGCTTCAACTCGTTGAGCGTTCGATCGTGCCCCCAGTCGACCGTCCGGGCATCGAGCACGAGCTCCTCCCCCAGGAGATCGAGCAGCCGCGCGAGCGTTTGCACCGTCGGCGAGACCTCGTCGCGCTCGATCCGCGAGATCGCGGCCTGGCTCGTTCCGGCGCGCGCTGCAAGCTGCTTCTGCGTCGCGTAGTGCCGTTGGCGCGCGTCCCTGAGAAGCTGCCCTGGTGTCACGGCGCGAGTATATCGGATGTGGTGTATTGGCTGGTTCGGCCGCGGCCGTCCTGGCGTGGCTCGGCCCGCCGGGCTCGGATCTCGCGGCGCACGAGTACCAGCGCTGGTTCTTGCTCGAGCACGGCTTCTCGATCTGGGACAACTTCTGGTACTCGGGCCGCTACGTCTTCGTCACCTACTCCTGGCTCGCGTACCCGCTCGCGGCGGTGCTCGGCGTCAAGCTGCTGCTCGTCCTCTCGCTCGGTCTCGCGGCGGTCGCCTTCGCGACGCTCGTTCGATACCGGCCTGCAGCCTGGGCCTTCGCCGCCGTCTGGGGCTGCTTCGCGCTCTCCGGTGCCGTGCCGTTCGCGCTCGGTGTCGCCCTCGGCCTCGGCAGCCTTGTAACCGTCCGTTACAAGGCAGAGCCGGGCTCACGTCGACGCGCGGCTTGGCTCACGGCGTTCGCCGCGCTCGCCGCGCTGACCTGGGCTGCCAGCCCGCTCGCGCTGCTGCTGCTCGTCGTCGTCGTCGTCGGTCTGCGGCGATGGCCGGCCGCCTTCGTGCTGCTGCCGCTGCTCGCGCTCCAGATCGTCCTCACCCTGGTCTTTCCGAACGAGGGGCGGTTTCCGTTCGCCTGGCAGGAGGCCGCGGCTGCGGCACTCTTCTGCATCGGCGCGATCGCACTCGCGCGCGCTCCGCTCCGCGGCGTCTTCGTCGCGTGGCTCGCACTGATCGCGATCTCGTTCGCGTTCCCGTCGCAGCTTGGTGAGAACGCGGCGCGGCTGCGGTTCATGGCGCTGCCGCTTGCGTTGCTCGTGCTGCGCGGCCGCCCGCGCGCGCTCGTCGCGCCGCTCGCCGCGATCGCCGCCGTCTACAACCTCTCGCCGCTCGCGTGGAGCTTCGAGAAGGGGCTGGACGAGCGGGCGGAGCACGCGTCGTACTGGGCACCCGCCATCGACTTCCTGCGCGAGCACGCTGACCCGAACTTTCGTGTCAACGCGCTCGACACGGTCGGGCACTGGGAGGCGTACCACCTGCCGCGCAACGGGATCCCGATCACGCGCGGCTGGTTCCGGCAGGACGACTTCCCGCAGAACGAGCTCCTGTACGAGGAGCCGCTGGACGTACTCGAGTACGAGCGATGGCTGCGAACGCAGGGAGTGCGTTACATCGCCGTCCCGCGCGACCGCCTCGACTACAGCTCGAAGCAGGAGCCGGCCGCTGTGCGCCTCGTCGCGCGGAAGATCGCGCAGGCCGGCGACGTGACGATCTACGAGCTGCCGAGCCCGACGCCGATCGTGCCGGGCGCGCGCATCACGGCGGTGGCGCACGACTCGCTGACCGTGACGACAGCTCGCGCCGGCCGCCATGTCGTGCGCATCCGTGAAGGTGCGGGCTGGCGCGCCTGGAACGCGCCGGGCGCCGGCACCTTCACGCTCGAGTTTCCCTAGGGCGATTCCGTCAGCGCGCTGCCGCCTCCGCGTCGAACGGGCTCCGCCGCCGCCAGAACGCCGCCTCCCGGCAAGAACTCGATCGCGGTCGCCGCGCCGATCTCGCCCGCGTTCGTGAAGTGGTGCCCGCGAGCCTCGAGCGGAGCGCGGTCGGGATCGGAGAGGAACGCGGGCTCGACGCCGGTGTTCACCGCGTTGCGCTGGCTCAGCCGTGGGTCGACGATCGCCTGCGGGAGCGTCAACCCGCGGTCGATCCGGTCGACGAGGAGCTGGAGGACGGTCGTGATGATCGTCGCGCCCCCCGGCGAGCCGAGGGCGAGGAAGGGAGCGCCGTTCTTCAGGACGATCGTCGGCGCCATCGAGCTCCGCGGCCGCTTGCCTCCCTCGACCCTGTTCGGATGAGTCGTCGAGTCGAAGTTGAAGTCGGTGAGCTCGTTGTTGACCAGGAACCCCCAGCCGGGCACGACGAGACCCGCGCCGCCTGTGGACTCGATCGTGAACGTGTACGACACGACGTTGCCCCACTTGTCGGAGGTGACGAGGTGCGTCGTCGTCTCGCCGCCTTCAAACGGGTACGGATCGCCCGGAGGGACGGCGCCCGGTGCCGCCGTCTCACCGATCGACGCGCGCCGGTGGTCGGCGTAGGCCTGCGAGATCAGCCCGCTCAGAGGCACGTCGAAGTACGCCGGGTCCGCGAGGAATGCGTTGCGATCGGCGAACGAGTAGCGCGAAGCCTCGAGGAAGTAGTGAAGCGCCTGCTCGCGCGACAGCGCCGACAGGTTCCAGCCTTCGAGGATGTTCAGTGCCTCGCCCACGGTGGAGCCACCGCTCGACGGCGGGCCCATCGAATAGACGTCGGTACCGCGGTAGCGCACGTGCGTCGGCGCCCGCTCGGGAGCGACGTAGCGATGGAGGTCGCGCATCGTCATCACCCCGGGACGCCAGACGTGGTTCGCCGTCGGGCTGACGACCGGATGCTGCACGGTCTCGACGAGCGCGTCCGCGATCGCGCCTCGGTAGAAGCCCTTCGCACCGAGGTGCGCGATCCGCTCGTACGTCGCGGCCAGCTCGGGGTTCGTGAAGACGGTGCCGACGTCGCGCGGAGTCCCGTCCGGGTCGAGGTACAGCGCCGCGCTCGCCGGGATGTCGTCGAACCAGTCGCGGTTCGAGTTCGCAAAGTCGAACCAGTTCTGGTCGATCACGTAGCCGTGCCGCGCGACGTGGATCGCCGGCGCAAACGCCTCCTCGAGCGACATCGTCCCGAACCTGTCGAGCGCCTCCTCCCACGTCTCGACCGTGCCGGGCACGCCGACCGACAACCCGCTGTACCGCGCGGAGTTGAACGGAAGCGGGACGCCGTTCTCGAAGAACGAGGTCGGGTGCATCGCGGCCGGCGCGGTCTCTCGTCCGTCGATCGTGGTGACGCCGCCCGCGGGCGTGCGAATGACCATGAAGCCGCCGCCGCCGACGCCGCACGAGAACGGCTCCGTGACGCCGAGCACCGCAGCCGCGGCGACCGCCGCGTCGATCGCGTTGCCGCCGGAACGCAGGATCCCGACCGCCGCCTGCGTCGCGAGCTTCTCGACGGAGGCTGCCGCGCCGCCGGTTCCGATCGATGTCGGCGGCCCGGAGCCCGACCCGACGTCGGCGGCTGCCCCCACCACCCCCATGGCCAGTGCCCCAGCGACAACCGTGACCAGCAGATGTAGCCGAATCCGGTGCATGATCCCCCCTCGACGCGTGACGGCGGAGCCGCGCACCGTAGCGACTCGCGGCTTCTCGCGTGCGGTCAGCCGGTCAGGAAGCTCGGCGGCTCGAGCAGATCCGGGTCGGCGCGAAGTCCGGTGTAGCTGCGGCGCCGTGGGGCGCCGAGACCGGTGGCGACGACCGTCACCCACACCTGGCCGTTGAGCGACTCGTCGACGGTCGCGCCGAAGATGATCTGCGTGTCGTCGGTCGCGGCCTCGCGGATGACTTCCGCGGCGTCGTTCACCTCGATCAGTGAGAGATCCTCCCCACCGGCGATCGAGAGCAGGATTCCGCGCGCACCCGTGATCTCGCTCTCGATCAGCGGCGAGCGCAGCGCGCGCTCGGCGGCCTCGCGTGCGCGGTTGTCGCCGTTCGACGAGTAGCCGATCCCCATGAGCGCGCTGCCGCTGTCCTTCATGATCGTGCGTACGTCGGCGAAGTCGAGATTGATCAGGCCGGGCATCGTGATCAGGTCGCAAATCCCCTGGACACCCTGGCGAAGAACGTCGTCGGCGATGCGAAACGCCTCCAGCATCGAGGTCGACTTCTCGAGCACCTCGAGTAGGCGGTCGTTGGGGATGACGATCGTGGTGTCGCACGCGGCGCGAAGCTCTTCGACTCCGTGGTCGGCCTGCGACCGCCGCTTCGTTCCCTCGAACTTGAACGGCGTCGTGACGATGCCCACCGTCAGCGCCCCGACCTCGCGCGCGACCCGGGCGACGACAGGCGCGGCGCCGGAGCCCGTGCCGCCTCCCTCGCCCGCAGTGACGAACACCATGTCGCTGCCGCGGAGAACCTGCTTGATCTGATCCTCGCTCTCCTCCGCCGCACGGCGCCCGATCTCGGGATCGGCGCCGGAGCCGAGCCCCTGCGTGAGCTGCTGGCCGATATGCAGCTTCGTGTGCGCGTCGGACAGGTGGAGCTGCTGGATGTCGGTATTGACGGCGATGAACTCGACCTGGTTCAGGGCGGCGTCCATCATCCGATCGACCGCGTTGAGGCCGGCGCCGCCGACGCCGACGACGCGGATCACTGCGAGGTAGGACGCCGCCGCCGTCGAAGTCGCGGCGCGGTGCAGGCGTGGCGCCGGCTCGGGCAGCGGATCGAGGTAGCGCTGCACCGGCTTCGGCTCCGGCGCAGGCTTGCGCTTCGGCGCCGCGCGCTGCTTCGGCGCCGGCTTCGGCTCCGGCTCCGGCGACGTGATCGGGACCACGTTCTCGGAGGTCTCCTCCCACGTCGGCACGTGCTCGACCGTCTGCTCCTGAGGCTCGGCCGGCTCCTCGGAGTCGGGTGCCGCCTCAGCTCCCTCCGCCTGTCGCTGCGCGGCCTCGGTCGCGCGGAAGAGATCTGCGAGCGGGCCTTCACGCATGCTGGCGCGCTTTCGCGGCATGGGCGAGCACCTCCTTCGCCAGGTCGCGGTAGAGCTCCGCCGCCTCGCTCGTCGGGTCGTACTTGAGCACCGACTCGCCTTTGACGGGCGCCTCCGCGTAGCGGATCGTCTTGCGGATCTTCGTCTGGAACACCAGGTCGCCGAAGTTCTCCTTCAGGATGTCCACCGCTTCGCGCGAGTGGATCAGCCGCCTGTCGTACATCGTCGCGAGGATCCCGGTGACCGCGACATCGGGGTTGAGGTTTTCGCGCACCATCGAGAGCGTGTTCTGGAGCTGTACGAGCCCGCGAAGCGACAGGTACTCCGTCTGCACCGGAACGACGACGCCGTTCGCGGCCACGAATGCGTTGATCGTCAGCAGCCCGAGCGACGGCGGCGTGTCGATCAGGATGTAGTCGTAGCGCTCCTTCACGCCCGTCAGCGCCTTCTCGAGCGCGCGCTCGCGCCCCATCATCGACGTCAGGGAGAGCTCGGCACCGGCAAGGTCGATCGACGAGACGGCGAGGTCGACCTCCGCGCGCTCGACCACCTCCTCGATCGGCAGGCGGTGGACGAGCACGTCGAACATCGAGCGGACGATCTCGTCCGGGTTGAAGCCCTGGCTCATCGTCAGGTTTCCCTGCGGGTCGAGGTCGACCAGGAGGACCGTCTTGCCCGCCTCCGCGAGCGCGACGCCGAGGTTGAGCGTCGTCGTCGTCTTCGCGACCCCGCCCTTCTGGTTCGCGAACGCGATCACGGTCGCCGTCGGGCGCGGGCCGTCGCCGTTCGTCTCGTCCCGATCGTGCGGACGGGAAAGGAGGCGCACGAGGCCCATGGCTCCCTCGGTTCTGGCCACGCTAGGGATCTCCTTCCGCGATGGCGAAAGCCTCGCACGAGTACCGGACGCTGTCCAGGCGGACACGCGTCCTCTACATATCACGCTCCTCGCCGTCCCAGTACGCCAGGTGCTCGATCCGGCCGATCACGCCGAGGCCGCGGAAGAAGACCTTGCGCGAGCGCGGGTAGTACGCGATGTCGTTCGGCTTGCGGGTGCCGTAGGCAAGGTACGTCAGGCCGTCGTCGCCGCCGACCAGCCGGTGCGCGACGCGGGTCGCCGGCGGACGCGCGATCACGTGCCCGGCGCGAACCGCATGATCCTCCCGCTCGGCGAGCTTGCGCTCCTCCATGATCGGCGCCGGCCACAGCTCGAGCGTGCCCGTGCCCTCGAGGATCACGAAGACCTCTTCCTCTTCCGAGTGGGTGTGCGGCGGCGAGCCAGACTGCCCCGGACCGAGCTTGATCCAGTTCAAGCCGCTGCTGACGGAGCCGGCGGTGCTCGCGAGGTCGCGCCAGTTGTCGCGCTCCTCGCC
>Ga0126312_10002725_pt1 | contig 11820 bp, 13 predicted proteins | sample Plot104A_FD_92537 | JGI IMG/M metagenome (GOLD analysis project Ga0126312, IMG submission 92537) | Serpentine soil microbial communities from UC McLaughlin Reserve, CA, USA - Plot104A | ecosystem: Environmental > Terrestrial > Soil > Grasslands | place: USA: UC McLaughlin Reserve, Lake County... | reverse complement strand
TTCACCCACCAGGTCGCCGAGGGGATGCACGGCGCGATCGTGCGGGGTGTCAAGGGCCGGTGAACGTCCTCTTCGTCTGCGTCGGCAACCAGGGGCGCAGCGTCATGGCGCAGCACCTCTTCGAGCGCGCCGCCGGCGGCACCCACGCGGTGCGCTCGGCCGGGGTCGTCCCGGGCGACGTGCCGCATCCGGAGGTCGTCGAGGCCCTGCGCGAGGTCGGGATCGACGCGAGCGGCCACGTGCCCCACAAGCTCGACGACGCCGACCTCTCCTGGGCCGACGTCGCGGTCTCGGTCTGCGGCGACGATGTCTGCCCGGCGACGCCGGGTGTGCGCCGCATCAGCTGGGCGATCGAGGATCCGATCGGCCTGCCGCTCGCCCAGGTGCGCGGGATTCGCGACGAGGTCGCACGCCGCGTCGAGGCGCTCGTCCCCGAGCTCGAGCGAACCTAGCCGCAGTCGAAGAGCAGACGTTCTGAGGGCGCCGCTACTTCGGAACCGGCTCGAGGCTGTAGCCGACGCCGTAGCGGGTCTGGATGAACGTGTGCTGCGTTGCACGGGAGTCGATCTTCTCGCGCAGGCGGCGGACGCAGACGTCGACGGTGCGGTCGCGGTGGGTCGCGCGACGGCCCCAGATCCGCTGCAGCAACTCGTCGCGGCTCGCGACCCGGCCTGGGTCCTGCGCCAGGGTGTAGAGGAGCCGGAACTCGGTCGGCGTCAGCTCGGCGCTCTCGCCGTCGACGAAGGCTTGCACGGAGCGCGGGTCGATCCGCAGCTCCTCGATCACGAGCTCCTCGCCGCGGTCCTCCCGGACGCCGCGCACGCCGCGACGCGCAGCCGCCTGGACGCGGGCCACGAGCTCCTTCATCGAGAACGGCTTGACGAGGTAGTCGTCCGCGCCGATCTGGAGGGCGTGCACGCGGTCGTGCTCGGTGCCGCGGGCGCTCACGACGAGGATCGGCGTGCCGATGCCCTCGGCACGGGCCTGCTCGATCAGCGACCACCCGTCCAGGCCCGGCAGCATCAGGTCGAGCACGAGCACGTCGGGCCGCTCGTAGCGAAGCCGCGCGAGCCCGACCTCGCCGGCGCCCACGCGCACAGGGTCGACGCCGGCCGCGTCGAGGTGCTGGGCCATCGCCTCGGCGATCGTGTCGTCGTCTTCGACGATCAGGACCTTGGTCACGCGATACTCACACTAGTGGCCGACACCGACTACGAAGCGCTCCGCACGGCCTTCACTGCGTCCGTCTCGCACGAGCTGCGCACGCCGCTCGCGCGGCTCCAGGCGCTGCTCGAGTCGGCCGAGCTCCCCGGGGCGAACCGCGAGGCGCTGCTCGCCCAGGCGCGCGAGGAGGTGGCGGAGATGACCGACCTCGTCGACGACATCCTCTTCCTGAGTGAGCTCGAGCAGGGGCGTGAGGTGGTCGCGCTGGGCGAGACGGAGGCCGCCCCCGTTCTGCGCGACGTCGTCGCCGAGCTCTCCGAGCGCGCCGAGCTCGCGGGCCTGACGCTTACCCTGCGCATCGCGGACGAGACGATCGAGGTGCCGCTTCGGCGGCGGATGCTCAGGCTCGTCGTCGAGAACCTGCTCGAGAACGCGCTGCGGTACGCAGGCGAGGCCGCAACCTGCACGGTCAGCCTCGCGCGCGGAGACGGCGAGGTGGTGCTCGAGGTCGCCGACGACGGCGCCGGCGTCCCGGACGAGGACGTGCCGCGCCTCTTCGAGCGCTTCTTCCGCTCCGACCGCGCCCGCACGACCCGCGGGACCGGCCTCGGCCTGGCGATCGTCAAGCACGTGGTCGAGTCCGCGGGCGGGAACGTCGAAGCCCGCGGCGGTCGGGGCCGCGGGCTCCACGTTCGGTGTGCCTTTCCGGGCTGAGCTAGCTATGGACGCGGCTCAAGGTCTTGCGGGCTGAGCGCTGCACGATCTTCGGCAGCTCGACGAACCGCAGCTTCGGCCCGTATGACTGACCCTTCGTGACGGCCCAGTCGACGAACTTCTTCAGCTCGCCGGCCTTGCCGGTCCTGAGGGGCAGGATCACGTACGTGAACGTGCAGATCGGGTAGGCGAACCTCGCCTTCGCGTTCGGGTTGACGACCGTGATCGAGTTGTCCTTGCTCTGCAGCCGCTTCAGCGAGGACGCGGCCGCACGGATCTGGCGGATCCCCGGCAGCTCGAAGTTGCCGGCGCGGTTCTGGACCTTCGCGATCTTGAACTTGTTGTTGAGCGAGTAGGCGACGTCGACGTAGGTGATTCCCCCGGCCGTCGTCTTCAGCTTGGCGGCGACGCCCGAGCTGCCCTTCGCCCCGACGCCGACCGGGAAGCTGGGCTGCGTGCCCTTGCCCACCGAGTTCTTCCACGCCTTGCTGACGTGCGACAGGTAGTCGGTGAAGTTGTAGCTCGTGCCGCTCGAGTCGCTGCGGTAGATCGGCACGACCTTCTCGTGCGGCAGCTTGACGCCCCTGTTGACCTTCTTGATCTTCGCGTTGTCCCAGTACTTGATCGAGCCGCCGAACATCCCGGCCAGGATCGGGCCGGTCAGCTTGAGGCCGTAGCCGATGCCGCTCACGTTGTACGGGATCGACGTGGCCGAGAAGGCCCATGGGACCTGGACACAACCGTGGCAGCCCGAGAACTGGTCCTTGCTCAGCGGAGCGTCGCTTGCGCCGAAGTCGACCGTTCGGTTGGAGATCGCCGTGATGCCGCCGCCGCTGCCGATGCCGCTGTAGACGATCTTCGACGGCTTGTAGGCCTGGGTCCACTTGGTCACCAGCGGTACGACGAAGGTGCTGCCTGCACCGACGATCGTTCCACTCTGCCTGGCCGGCTTCGCGGCCGCAAGGCTCGTCCAGGCCGTGAGGGTGATCGCCGTAGTCGCGAGCACGGCGAACGCCGCCGCAGTGGCTCGGTTCCGATTCACCTTGTCTCTCTCCTCTCTCAGGTGGCACTCCCTACGGCGACGGTGACGGGCGCGGCGCGGGGTATGGGCTGAAAGGCGGTAGGCATCTGGTAACGGTCCGGTGACGACCGCCTGTGCAAGCCGGGTGACGCGTTAGCGTGGCCGCCGTGAGCTCGATCCCCGCCACGCAGGTGCTCGGGGGCACCCAACGGCTCCGGGACCGGTTCGGAGACCGCCTGCTCTTCCTGCTCACGCTCCTCGCGTCGCTGCTCGCGATCGGCGCGATGATCGCGATCGCGTACAAGGTCTTCCACGGCGCCTGGCCGGCGATCCAGGACTTCGGCCTGGCCTTCCTGACGAGCTCCGCGTGGGACGTCAACAAGGCCGCGTTCGGCGCGCTCCCCGGCCTGTACGGGACCGCGATCACGTCGTTCCTCGCACTCCTCATCGCGGGGCCGCTGGCGATCGCGATCGCGCTCTTCCTGAGCGAGCTCGCGCCGCGCGCGGTTCGAGGCGTGATCGGGCCGCTCGTCGAGATGCTCGCCGCAATCCCAAGCGTCGTTCTCGGCCTCTGGGGGATTCTCGTGCTCGGGCCGTTCGTCGCCGCGCACGTCGAGCCGTGGCTGAGCAAGACGTTCGGATTCATCCCGATCTTCAGCGGCGATCCGAACTCGAGCGGGATCTTCATCGCCGTGCTCGTGCTCGCGATCATGATCGTCCCGATCGTCGCCAGCATCTGCCGCGAGCTCTTCCTCGCGGTGCCGCGTGAGCTCGAGGAGGGCGCGCTGGCGCTGGGCGCGACCCGCTGGGAGATGGTTCGCGGCGTGGTGCTGTCGTCGTCACGGCCGGGCATCGCCGCCGCGCTGATCCTCGGCCTCGGCCGCGCGCTCGGCGAGGCGATCGCGGTCACCCAGGTGATCGGCGCCGGCTGGTGGATCCACAAGTCGATCTACGACCCGGGCGACACGCTGGCCGGCCGCATCGCGGCCCAGTTCCAGGGCTACTCGAGCAACGAACAGCTCTCGTCGCTCTTCTACCTCGCGGCGATCCTGCTCGTGATCGGCCTGGTGACGAACCTCGCTGCGCAACTGATCGTGCGGCGCTTCGACGTCCACCGGGCGGGGGCACGCTGATGGCCGTCGCCGAGCAGGCGTACTCGCTGCGCGGCGATCGCCGCAGCCGGCGGCGCCGTTTCGCGAACACGGCCGCCGAGGGCATCGCGCTCGCCGCCGCGCTGACCGCAATCGCGGTGCTGGCGACCGTCGTGCTCTCCGTCGCCCGGCGGGGGCTGGGCGAGATCAGCGTCGGCTTCCTGACCGAGGACCTGCCGCTCTTCGGCCAGCCCGGGGGAGGAATCGCGCCGCTGATCGTGGGCTCGGCGCTGCTCGTCGCGATCGCGACGGCGATCGCTCTGCCGCTCGGCGTGCTGACCGCGATCTTCCTGACCGAGTTCGCGGAGCGCCGCTCCGCCGCCGTGATCCAGCTGACGCTCGACCTGATGGCGGGCCTGCCGTCGATCATCCTCGGCGTCTTCATCTTCGGGCTGCTCGTCGCGGGCCACACGCAGAGCGGTTACGCCGGCGGGATCGCGCTCTCGATCGTGATGCTCCCGCTGATCGCGCGCTCCACGCAGGAGGTGCTCCGGCTCGTCCCGACCTCGCACCGCGAGGGCGCGCTCGCGCTCGGCGCCAGCCGCTGGCGGACGGTCGTCGGAGTGGTGCTGCCGAGCGCCTTCGGAGGGATCCTCACCGGGACGGTGCTCGCGATCGCCCGCGCCGCCGGGGAAACCGCGCCGCTGCTCTTTGCGACCTCGATCTACGCCAACACGGTGACGTTCGACCCGACCCACGCGCTGCCGAACATCCCCGTGCAGATCTTCATCTGGTCGGAGTCGGCCGACCCGAACGACCACAAGCGCGCCTGGGCGGCGGCGCTCGTCCTCCTGCTGTTCGTGCTCGTGACGAGCCTCCTGGGACGGGCGGCGCTCGCGCGCAGCCGGAAGAAGCTGGGCCAGTGACCGAGGAGGAGCCTGTGACCGAGACCACTACGATGCCGCCGATGAGGCAGGTGGACGTCGCCGAGCGACAGCGCTCGCTGCCGAACTCGAGCGAGGCCGTCTTCGAGCTCGAGCGCCTGAGCGCTCGCTACGGCTCGAACGTGGCGGTCAAGGACGTCTCGGCCGAGATCTACAAGAACGTGATCACGGCCGTGATCGGGCCGTCGGGCTGCGGCAAGAGCACCTTCATCCGCTGCCTGAACCGGATGAACGACGCGATTCCCGGGTTCGGGCTCGACGGCCGAGTGCTCTACCACGGCCAGGACATCTACGGCTCGGGCGTCGAGCCGATCGAGGTGCGACGCCGCATCGGGATGGTCTTCCAGAAGCCGAACCCGTTTCCGAAGACGATCTACGACAACGTCGCCTGGGCGCCGCGCGTGCTGGGTCTCAAGCAGGGGCTCGACGACCGCATCGAGAAGGCGCTGACGAGCGCCGCGCTCTGGGACGAGGTCAAGGACCGGCTCAAGAAGAGCGCGCTCTCCCTCTCGGGCGGGCAGCAGCAGCGCCTGTGCATCGCTCGCGCGATCGCGATCGAGCCGGAGGTGCTGCTCCTCGACGAGCCGGCCTCGGCGCTCGACCCGATCGCGACGCAGAAGATCGAGGAGCTGATGCGCGAGCTCAAGCGCGACTACACCATCGTGATCGTCACCCACAACATGCAGCAGGCCGCGCGCGTCGCCGATCGGACGGCCTTCTTCAGCCTCGAGGTGCAGGACACCCAACGCTACGGCGTGCTCGTCGAGTACGACGACACCGAGAAGCTCTTCACCGCGCCTGCCGACCAGCGCACCGAGGACTACGTCACCGGCCGGTTCGGATGAACGTCCGCATCACGTTCCAGGAGGAGCTCGACCAGCTCGAGGCGTCGCTGCAAGAGGAGGGGGCGGTCGTCCTCCGCGTCCTTCGCGGCGCGCTGAACGCGCTCGGCCAGCGCGACGTCGAGCTTGCCGACGACGTGATCGCGTTCGACGACGACGTGGACCAGCGGTATGTGGCGATCGAGGAGGCGATCCAGTCGTTGCTCGCGCGGCAGACACCGGTCGCGACCGACCTGCGGCTCGTGCTCGCGCTCCTGCACACGAACCTGCACCTCGAGCGCATGGCCGACTACTCCGTGACGATCGCGAAGCTGACGAAGCTCGTCGCCGACGTCGAGGGCGACCCCATGCTCGTGCAGACACTCCAGGAGATGGGCGACCGGGCGGAGGAGATGATTCGTGTGAGCCTCGACGCCTTCGCGAACCGCGACCTCGCTGCGGCGGAGTCGCTCGTCGACCTGGACGAGCTGATCGACCGCTCGAACCGGCGCTTCGTCGAGCGCGTGGTCGAGGTCGTCGGCGAGCCCGGGCTGCGAGAGTGGGTGCTGCGGATGGTGATCGTCTCGCGCACGATCGAGCGCATCGGCGACCACGCGGTCGACATCGGCGAGCAGGTGGCCTACCTGCTGACGGCGGAGTTCCGCGAGTTCACCGACGCCTCGCACCCGGAAGAGCGGTGAAGCCGCGCGCAGTGCTCCTCGCCGTCGCGCTCGCGGCGGTCGTCGCCGGCTGCGGCGGCTCCGGCGGCAAGGGCGGCTCCACCGGCGGCGGAGAAAGCACCGTGCTCGTCGGTGCAGGCAGCACGCTCGTCGCGCCGCTCGTCTCGCAATGGTCGAACGACTTCGCCAAGAAGACGGGCGTGACGCTCACCTACGGCGCGATCGGCTCCGGCGGCGGGATCGCGCAGATCACCGGCCGCACGGTCGACTTCGGCGCGAGCGACGCGCCGTTCTCATCCGACCAGGCCGACGCGTGTAACGGCTGCCTGCAGGTCCCGTGGGCGCTCGCAGCGACGCTCGTGGCCTACCACGTGAACGGTGCGCCGGCGAAGCTGAAGCTGAGCGGTCCGGCGCTCGCCGACATCTACCTCGGCAAGATCACCCACTGGAACGACCCGCAGATCGCGGCGCTGAACGCGGGCGCGACGCTCCCGGCGACGAAGATCACGCCCGTCTTCCGCAGCGATTCCAGCGGCGACACATACGCCTTCAGCGACTTCCTCGCGAAGGCCAGCCCGGCCTGGAAGGCCCAGAAGGGCGTCTCGACGCAGGTCAGCTTCCCGACCGGCGTGGGCGGCAAGGGGAACGAGGGCGTCGCGGCCGTCGTCAAGCGCACCGACGGCGCGCTCGGCTACCTCGCGATCTCGTACGTCTTCGGGAACAACCTCGACTACGCGCTGATCCGGAACGAGGCCGGGAAGTTCCCGGTGCCCGGGCCGGAGTCGATCACCTCGGCGGCGAGCGCCGTCAAGTCGATCCCGCCCGACAACGCGATCTCGCTGACGAACCCGCCCGCCTCCGCAACGGGCGCGTATCCGATCTCGACGTTCACGTATGCGCTCGTGCCCGAGAGCTCGGGCAAGGCGAAGACGCTGAGGGACTTCCTCACCTACGCGATCGGCCCCGGCCAGGAGTTCGGCGCCAAGCTGCAGTTTGCGCCGCTGCCCGCGAAGGTGCTGGACGCCGACCGTGAGACGATCGCGAAGGTCCACTAGCGACTTCGCAACCGGTCTGTAACCAGACCGAAGCCCACGGGCGCGCCGTGCGACTCCAAAGTTAGGGCCGGAGATGCGCGTCGCGCTGATCGCCCACCGGCCGAGCCCCACGAGCCTGGCGCTCGCGGCGCGGACGTGGAGCGGGACACCGATCGAAGTGCTCTCGCCGCGGGACGCGCTGTTGCGCCTCGAACGGGGGGACATCGCGCTGGTGCGGCTCGACATTCGCGAGGACCTCGGGGGGATCGAGGACGGGCTGTCGGCGGTCGAGCGCGTTGCCGATCAGGGCGTCACGGTGCTCAACTCGCCGTCCGCGCTCGTGCAGGCACACGACAAGGTGCTCACCGCGCGCACGCTGCGGCGCGCCGGCCTGCCGCATCCTCCGACGAGGCTGATCGAGCACCACCGCGAGCCGCCCGACCTCGACTTCCCTGTCGTCGTCAAGCCACGCTTCGGCAGCTGGGGCCGCGAGGTGAGGCTCTGCAGCGACCGGGGCGAGCTGGGGCGCACGCTCGAGCGGCTCGCGTTGAGCGACTGGTTTCGCGCGACGGGGGCGATCGCGCAGGAGCTGATCCCGCCGCTCGGGCACGACCTGCGCCTGATCGTGGCCGGCGGCGGCGTGATCGGGGCCGGCCGCCGAACGGCCGCACCCGGGGAGTGGCGCACGAACGTTGCGCTCGGCGCGACCGTCTCCGGCGTCTCGCCGCCGCCGGTCGCCGTGGCCCTCGCCCGCGCCGCTGCCGAGGCCTCCGCGCTCGACCTCGTGGGCGTCGACCTGCTCCCGACCGGACCGGGCGGCTTCTCGGTGGTGGAGCTGAACGGAGCCGTGAACTTCAGGCCGGTCTACGCGGCGCCCGGGCGGGACATCTTCACCGACGCGATTGCCGCATTGTCCGGATGCCCGCGCCCGTCTGTCGCGTCCGCGGCGAGCGCGAGCGCATAGAAGAAAGGGCCGGCGAGAGCCGGCCCCTAGCGTCCGCATACCCAAGGGAGAGGGGAAGGTAGCGGGCGCCCTTTCTTGCCTCGTCTCCGGTTCTGACGGCACCGCGTTGCAGCGGTTAGCCGTCTTTACGGAATCTCAACCTAGCCGGAGGGTTTGGCAGAACTCCGCTCCGCACAGCCGGTGTTTCGTCGAGCCCTCGCTAAGACCAGGGTGGCGAGTTGTGCGTCCAGCTACCGCCGAGCATCGTCGCGACGACCTGCACCTCGGCCAGTTCCTCGGCGTCGCAGGCGAGCGGGTCGCGGTCGAGCACGACGAGGTCGGCAAGCTGCCCGGGGACGAGCTTTCCGCGCCGGTGCTCGTCGCGGGCGAGCCATGCGGGGGCCACGGTCGTCGCGTGGAGCGCCTGCTCCACCGTCAACGCCTGCTCCGGGCGCCACGCCTCGCGCTCGTCGAGGGTGCGCAGGACGCCGGCGCGGATTCCCAGCAGCGGGTCGAGCTCCTCGATCGGCGCGTCGGAGCCGTTCGCGAGCACGGCGCCCGACTCCAGCAGCGAGCGGAATAGGTACGGCTCGCTGTCGAGGCCGCCCCAGAAACGGTCCGCCAGGTCGCGGTCGGACGGTGCGTGGCTGAACTGCACCGAGGCGGCGACGCCGAGCTCGGCGAAGCGCGGGAGGTCCTCGGGCGCGAGCAGCTGCGCGTGCTCGATCCGCTGCCGCAGGCCGAGCGGCTCCCACTCCGAGCGCGTCGCCGCGAACGCGTCCAGCGCGTCGCGGTTGGCCAGGTCACCGATCGCGTGCACGGCGATCGGGAAGCCGGCGCGGGCGCCGTTGCGGATGTGCTCCTCCAGGCCTTCGCGGCTCGTGATCTCCACGCCCGAGCCGTCCAGCATCCGCGCGGTCTGCGAGCCGAGCGTGCCGTCCATGAACGCCTTCAGGTACCCGAGCCGCAGCAGCGGCGAGCCGAGCCCGCTGCGCACGTCCACGTCCGCAAGCTCCTCGGCCTTCTCGGCCGGCAGCGACTGCCACACACGCAGGATCAGCGCGTCGTCGGCGTCGAGCCGCTGCCAGAACCGCAGCGCGCCGAGCCAGCCGTCCTTGTCGTGGACCGCCGTGATGCCGCGCGAGGCGGCGAGCTTCATCGCGCTGCGCATGGCCGCGACGTACTCGTCATCGGTGGTTTCGATGTAGCGGTCGCGGAACTGCCAGCACGACTCCTCCCGCAGCACGCCGGTCGGCTCGCCCCGCTCGTCCAGCTCGACCACGCCGCCGGGCACCTGCAGGTCGCCGTCCGCGCGCGCGAGCGCGGCCGAGTTGAGCCAGACTGAGTGCGAGTCTCGCGCCATCAGCGCGACGGGCCGGTCGCGCGCGATCGCGTCGAGCTCGTGCTTCGTCGGCTCGACCGGCGGCGACCAGTCGCCGCTGCGCCAGCCGCGGCCGCGCAGCCAGGTGCCGCTCGTCTCCGGCAGCGCGTCGCGCACGCGTTCGACCGCCTCCTCGAGCGAGGTCGTGCCCTCGAGCCGCACCTCGCCCTGCGCGACCGCCCAGGTCGGGAAGTGGACGTGCGAGTCGGTGAAGCCTGGGACGACGCAGCGGCCGCGGAGGTCGATCCGCTCGGGGCCTGGCAGCGCCGCGTCGTGCGCGCCGACGCCGCCGACGATCCGGTCGCCCGCGATCGCGAGGCTCCGCGCCAGCGGCAGCGAAGGCTCCATCGTTCGGACGACACCGTTCTCGAGGATCACGCCGTCGTGATCGTACGCTGATCCGCGCTACCGGCTCGGCGAGGGCTCGAGCCGTTCGGCCAAGCTGCGTAGCGCCGCCGCGGACGTCGACCGCACCGCCTCCCGCCTCGGCCGCTCGCGCTCGGGCTTCCCGGCGGGGAGCCTCTTCGGCTCGAGTGAGCCGGCGACTTTCCGCTGGACCGCCTGCGAGCCTACGAATAGTTCGAACATTCGAGTCTCCTCCTCGTGTGAACCGATTCAGTAGTCACATTAGCTGAAACGGTTCATCGACCATAGTATTCCCAGCGATGGCCGAGCGGCGCGTGCGCCTACGAGACGTCGCGGAGCGCGCCGGCGTCTCGGTCGGGAGCGCGTCGCAGGCCTTCGGCCACCCCGAGCTCGTGTCCGAGGGCGTGCGCGAGCGCGTGCTGGCGGCCGCCGAGGAGCTGGGGTACCCCGGACCGGACCCGGCGGCGCGCAGGCTGCGGACCGGCCGGGCGGGCGCGATCGGCCTGATCTTCAGCGAGCGGCTCGCCTACCAGTTCACCGACCCCGCCTCGCCGCAGTTCCTGCGCGGCGTTGCGCGGGGGATGCAGAGGGCGCCAACGGGACTGCTGCTGATCCCCGACTCCCGGCAACGCGACGAGGCGGCGCGCCTGGTGCGTGAGGCCGCGGTCGACGGCTACATCGTCTACTCCGTGCCACAGAACGATCCGCGCGTCGACGCTGCGCTTGCGCGTCATCTCCCGGTCGTGACCGTCGATCAGCCGAGAGGGGCGGAGACGCCCTTCGTCGGGATCGACGACCGTGCCGCCGCCCGTAGCGCCGCCGAGCACGTCCGCGAGCTCGGCCACGAGCGTGTCGCGGTGCTCTCCTTCGTGACGTCGCTCGAGCCGGGTAGCGGCCTGGAGCTCGACCTCACCGTCGAGCGCCTTGCGGGGTACGAGGAGGGGCTCGGCACAGCCTGGGATCCGTCACTCCTGCGCATCTGCCGGCCGAACGCGATCGCGCCCGCCCGTCGCGCGACGCTCGAGCTCCTCCGCGAGGCGAGGCCGCCGACCGCGGTCCTCGCGATGAGCGACATCCTTGCCCTGGGCGCGCTCGAGGCGGCCGCCGAGCTGGGCGTCTCCGTTCCCGAGCAGCTGTCGGTGGTCGGGTTCGACGACAGTCCAGGCGCCGCCCATGCCACGCCGCCGTTGACCACCGTCTCGCAGCCGCACGAGGAGAAGGGCCGCCTGGCCGCGGAGCAGCTGATCGAGGCGATCGCGCGCGGCGGCAACGCCCAGCCGCGGCGGACGTTCCTGCCCACCGAGCTCGTCGTCCGCCAGTCGACCGCGCCGCCGCGGCGCTAGCGCGTGCCCGACGTCTTCGATCACGTCACGATCCGCGTCTCGGACGTCGAGGCCTCGCTCCGGTTCTACGAGCTCGCGTTCGCGCAGCTCGGCCACGGCGAGCCGTACCGCGGCGACCGCTTCTACGAGTGGAACGACTTCTCGATCTGGGCGGCCGTAACCGGCAAGCCGGTCACGCGCGGCCTTCACCTCGCCCTGGTTGCGGAATCACGCGACGCGGTCGACGACTGGTGGCGTGCGATGACCGAGGCCGGCCACCCCGACGACGGCTCTCCAGGGCCTCGGCCGCAGTACGCGCCGGACTACCACGGCGCGTTC
>Ga0126312_10002724_pt1 | contig 11822 bp, 11 predicted proteins | sample Plot104A_FD_92537 | JGI IMG/M metagenome (GOLD analysis project Ga0126312, IMG submission 92537) | Serpentine soil microbial communities from UC McLaughlin Reserve, CA, USA - Plot104A | ecosystem: Environmental > Terrestrial > Soil > Grasslands | place: USA: UC McLaughlin Reserve, Lake County... | reverse complement strand
TCCCGCGCGACCCGGGCGCGCTCCTCCTCCTGCGCGGCGAGCGCGGTGCTCGAGGTGCGACGCCGTTCCGACTCCAGGCGCTCGAGCATCCGCCGGAAGGCGCGGTTCAGCCGTTCGACCTCCTCGGGCTCGCCGCGGGCATCTGTCGGAGCCTGCAGGTTCGCTCCGGGACGCGACAGGTCGGCACGCTCCATCTCGTCGACCAGCCGCTCGAGCGGACGGAATCGCCGCTGCAGCATGATCACGTTGACGATGATCGTCACCGCCACGGCGAGGGCGAGGATCAGCGCCAGACCGGGTCGCTCCGAGACGTCGAAGTTCAGATGCCCCGCCACTCCGGTCACCACGACCGCGGCGACGATCAGCAACAGGTTGGCGATGAGTACCTGGGTGAGGAGGTTCTTGGGATGCATTCGACTCTAAGTATCGGACTCCGCGCCGACCGTTGGAGCGCGGGGACCTTGAACCGCGCGATTGGGACATAGGGGCCAGCACCTAGTCAAATGGGGTACCCGACCCCACCGGAATCGCGCCCCTCGTGTGCCACCATTGGACGTGCGTTCGAGTCCATTCCCAAGGAGTTCCCTCGAATGACCACAACAGGTAGATCTAACTTCGTCGCAGGACTCCGCACGGTCCTCTTGATGGCCGCGCTCGGCGGCCTCCTGGTCGTCATCGGGTACGCGATCGGCGGCATCAAGATCGCGAGCGTCTTCCTCGGCATCGCGCTCCTCATGAACTTCGTCGCGTTCTGGTTCAGCGACAAGATTGCGATCGCCAGCGCGGGCGCGAAGCCGGTGTCCGAGGCGGATGCCCCGCGCCTCTACCAGATGGTCCGCGACCTCACGACGCGCGCCCACCTGCCGATGCCGAAGCTCTACGTCATCCCGAGCGAGCAGGCCAATGCCTTCGCCACCGGCCGCAACCCCAAGCACGCGGCGGTCGCGGTGACAGCGGGCATCACCAAGCTCCTGTCCGAGGACGAGCTGCGAGGCGTGCTCTCGCACGAGCTCGCGCACGTCCGCAACCGCGACATCCTCACGACCTCGATCGCGTCGGCGATCGGCGCCATGATCACCTGGGTCGCCTACTTCCTGCTCTGGTTCGGCGGGGACGACGAGTCGCCGCTCGGATTGATCGCCAACCTGGCCCTGTTCCTGCTGGCACCGATCTCAGCGAGCCTGATCCAGCTGGCGATCTCCCGGCAGCGCGAGTACTCGGCGGACGCCACCGGCGCGGAGATCTGCGGCAATCCGGAGTCCCTCGCGTCGGCGCTCTTGCGCTTGGAGGAGGGGGCGAAGGCGATGCCGATGCAGGTCAACCAGGCGACCGAGCCGCTGTACATCGTGAAGCCCTTCTCCGGCGGCGGCATCGCAAGCCTGTTCTCCACGCATCCGCCGATCGAGGAGCGGGTTCGCCGCCTGCGGCAGATGCGCCCGAGCCTCGCTTAGGGCGCCGCCGCCAGGCGAGGCAGCGGGCAGGCGCGGGTGCCGCCGGTGTGCTGCGCCAGGTAGCAGTACGCCGGCTTCGGTCTCAGCGCCGGGGTGAGGACTCCGTAGGTGGCGAAGCGGCTGGGTGAGCCGCCGAGGTCGGAGAGCGTGTAGATCAGGAACGAGCGGACGTCCATTCCCTGCGCCCCGCGATACATGCGAGCGAGCACCGGGCCCTGCTGGTCGAGCGGGACATTGAACTGCCCCCGGCCGCCGGGAGTGCCGCCGATCCCTACCTCGGTGATCCACAGCGGCTTCGATCCGTCGCCGAAGCGCTCGCTGACTCTTCGGAGCTGATCGAGGTTTTCGGTCATGCCCGCCGCCCACGGGGGTCGCACCGGGTAGGGGTGAGCTCCGATCCCGTCGAAGGAATTCTGTCCGGCGATCTCGTAGACGCGGGAGAGGAATTGGGCCGGCGGCATCTTTCCGCCCGCCGGCGGGACGGGTGAAAGCCCGCCCGTCAGGATCGACCCGCGAAAGCCGGCCTCGCGCGCCGCCTGGCCAGCGGCTTGGAGCAATCGCGCATACAGGCCCGGGTCCGCGTGCGGGGCGAAGAACGTCGCGTAGTTGGGCTCGTTCCAGACCTCGAGCGCGCTCATCCTGGGTAGGTGTGCCATCAGCGCGCGAACGAATGCTCGCCATTCGGGAATGTGTTGCGGTGCCGGCGGGAACGAGCATCCACTGCACGTGTCGGCCCGGTCCCATCCCGGCGCTCGCGCCCACGCGGGCGCACCGTACGCGACCACGACAGGGCGGATGCCGTCCTGGATCATCGCCCGGTACCGGGTAGCGAGCGGCGCCCAATTGAAGCGCGGCGCCCCCCGTTTCGCCGCCTCGGACGGCGACAGCGGCTGGATCGAGCTCCAGAGCGCTTCGAGCCGGTCCGTGTCAGCTCCGGCTCGCGCCGTCAGCGCGATCTGGGTAGGGCCGGGGATCCGGGTGCTGCCCGGACGGCAGGGCCGGGCGTCGGGCGCCCGTTGCGCCTTGCTCGCCCCGGGCGTAGGGACCGCGCCATAGCAGATGTCGAGCCAGCCGCTTCCCGTGAATCCCCACGGCGGGGACTGACGTGGGTTGCGTCTCGGGACGCTCACCTTCGGGTTCGGCGTGGTGGTCTGCGGCGCGGTCGTCGGCCCCGGGCCTGGAGACGGTGGCTCCCCGCCGCCGTGGAGCAAGACGGCGAGCGCGATGCCGCCGCCGAAGGCCAGCGCGACCGCCACGGCGATCAGCGCAATCCGCCTTCGACCCGGGCGGCGCGAGCGCCGCCCCGGGCCCTTGGGCGTCTCGCTTGCGGGGGAGGGACTCATTGGCTCGCCGGGATCATCGTGAACGTCTCACGGCTGCGGCAGACGGGCCCGAGGCTCAGCTGGTTGCCATCAACTATTCGCAGTAATTGCCAGATCCGGGCTCTGGGTCGCGGCTCTTGATGCCGGTGCACTTCCGGAGGTCGGCCAGGCGCGCCGCCAGCGCGGACTCCTTCCTGCCCTCGTCGCTATCAGGCGGAGCGGGAAATATGTTGTCCAGCTGGAACGGGTCAGCGCGCAGGTCGTAGTGCTCCCGTTCCTCCCGTCGTACGCAATCGGGGCTTCGCACCGTTGCGCTGTGGTACTCGATGTACACGTGATGCGAGGTTCGGATTCCCTCGTAATCGCACGGCGTGAAGGGCCGGGCGCGCGGCGACGGGTTTTGAAGCTCCACCAGGATGCCCCGGTGCTTGGGCCAGTGCCGGCCGTCGCTGCGAATCGCCCTCAGCATCGAGCGGCCATCCAGCGTGCGGCAGTGGCCCGGACGCGAACACGGCTTCGCGCCCGCGAGCCCGAGGAGCGTCGGCGCGACGTCGACGTTGGCGACGGTGCTCGACAGACGTCGGGGAAAGCCATGGCGGGGGCGAAGGCCTCGGGGCAGCCGGACGACGAAGGGAACGCGTAGGTCCTCCTCGTAGGGGTCGATCTTCCCGCCCCGGATCCGGTGTTGACCCTCGAACCAGCCGTTATCCGACGTAAACACGATCGCGGTGTTGCCGAGCTCGCCCCCGCGCCGGAGCGCTCCGACGATCTGCGCCACGCCGCGGTCGACCTCGCGAAGCGAAGCGAGGCGGCAGCGGTACTGCTGGGTCAAATGGCGAAGCACGTCCGACCTGAAGTGCGGCTCTGACCGGACGAAGCTCGGCTTATCGGACACGTCCGGCTCGTTGAACGACGGCGCCATCGGGAGTCCCCTGTGCTGGAACAGGTCGACGTCCTCGGGTGCGGGGAGGGGGAATCCCGCGCCACACTTGCTGTCCGGGTACTGGAGATTGCTGTTGTGAGGCGCGTACTGGTCAACCGACAGGAAGAGTGGCCGGCGCCGGGGTACGTAACGGTGGATCAGCCGCGCCGCCTTGTCGTTCAGGACGCTGGTGAGGTAGTCGCGCGCGTGGCTGTCGTGGTAGACGGAGCGGCCGTTCTCGTGCAGGTCGTAGCGGTAATAGTCGACCGGATCGAGCACTGTGTGCCACTCGTCCCAGCCCGGCGCCACCTGGTCCGGATCATCGACGGCGCGCTCGTAGAAGTTCAGAAACTTGCCCACATGGGCCGTGCGATATCCCGCGCGCCGAAGCCAAACGGGCAGGGTATTCGCCTTCTCACGAAGGTCCCCGTACGGGTCGGGACGGTTCCAGGTCACCCCGCTGTTGTGCGCGTACTGGCCGGTCAACAGCTCCGCCCGGGACGGGCAGCACAACGGACTGCTGACCACATAGTCGGTGAACGTTGTGCCGTGCCTCCGTAGAAGCTTGACCGTTCTCGGCATGACGTCCGCCGTCAGGGTCGCGGCATCCTGGTCGTCGGTCTGAATCAGGATGATGTTCGGCCGCGCCTTGGCCGCGGCGGTCGAGCAGCCAAGGATTGCGACGGTAACCATCCCGATGACGCCCACGGCCACGCGCGCCGTCCATCCCGCGCCGCCCGGAAGCCCCCGCCTCGTCATTCGGTGAATGTATCCGCCCCTACGGTCCGCGGCGTCCAGGTCCACTTCGAAATGCGCAGCCGCTTATTGGCGCCCGACGGATACCTCGGCGGGCGTGCCGGGCTATACTTTTTGAAGTAAATCCGGATCGAGATTCAGGAGTATTGATGGCGACTGCGGTTGAGCCGATCGAGCAGATCAAAGAGAGGATCGATCTCATAGCGAACGCCCAGGCGCGCGACGCGGTCGAGAGGGGTGCGAAACTGATCGACGTCCGCGAGCCGCACGAGTGGGACGAGGCCCATCTGGAGGGCGCGCTCCACGTGCCCCAGGGCGAACTCCTGGACCGGATCTCCGAGGTCGCGCCCGATCATGCCGAGCGGATCGTCCTGTACTGCCGCACCGACAACCGGTCCTCGCGCGCGGCCGACGCGCTCCGCGACCTCGGCTATGAGAACGTCTCGGTGATGCGCGGCGGGATCGTCGACTGGCAGGAGAGCGGGCTTCCCGTCGTCGCCGCCCAGGGCCTCAGTCCCGAGCAGCGGATGCGTTATTCACGCCACACGCTGCTTCCCGAGGTGGGGGTCGAGGGGCAGGTGAAGCTCCTCAATTCCAAGGTCCTGCTGATCGGCGCTGGCGGGCTCGGTGCCCCGTCCGCGTTCTATCTCGCGGCAGCAGGCGTCGGCACCATCGGACTCATCGACGACGACGTCGTCGATGAGTCGAACCTACAGCGCCAGGTGATCCACACCACCGACCGCGTCGGGATGCCGAAGACTTCGTCCGCCCGGGCTTCGATCGAGGCGCTGAACCCCGATGTCGATGTCGTCGAGCACCGCACCCGCCTCGATGCCGAGAACATCCTCGACATCATCGATGACTACGACGTCCTCCTCGACGGGGCCGACAACTTCCCGACCCGCTACCTGCTGAACGACGCATCCGTCAGGCTGCGGAAGCCGGTGGTCTCTGCTTCCATCCTCGCCTTCGACGGCCAGATCTCGACGTTTCTCCCGTACGAGGGGCCTTGCTACCGGTGCCTTTACCCGGTACCGCCGCCGCCCGAGATGGCGCCCAGCTGCGGGGCGGCCGGCGTGCTCGGGGTGATGGCCGGCGTCATGGGTCTGCTCCAGGCGAACGAGGTCATCAAGCTCGTGGCCGGGATTGGCGAGCCGCTCATCGGTCGCCTGTTGCTCTACGACTCGCTGGGAACACGATTCACCGAGCTGAAGGTGAATCGCGATCCCGACTGCCCGATCTGCGGCGACGCCGCTCCCGAGATCGATGAGTCGGAGATGGGCAAGTTCCCGGACTACGAGGCGTTCTGCGCGGGCGAGCCGGTTCTTCGCGCCTAGCAGCGCGCCGCGCACCTCGACGCATAGGATTTCCCACCCGATGCCGACCGTGAAGATCCCGCCAGTGCTGCGCGCCCAGACCGGGGGCGAGGCCGAGCTCGAGGCGCCGGGCTCCACGGTGGGCGAGGTCATGCGCTTCCTCGCAGAGGCGCACCCGGGTACCCGCTCGCAGCTCTTCGCCGACGGTAACGAGCTCAACCGCTACGTCAACATCTACCTCAACGACGAGGACGTGCGAGTGCTGGATGGGCTCGACACCGCCGTCGCGGACTCGGACACCGTGGTGATCCTGCCGGCGATGGCCGGGGGGTCGGTTGGTCTCAGTCGCCGTGATATCGTCCAAACAGGCTGGGACTTCGACCTCTAAGGAGGACGTGATGGAAGGCGGGCAGACTAGGGACTTCGTCGTGCTGCGCATGGCTCTCGCGATCGCTTGCGTGGCCCTTACCGCATTGGTAGCCGCACCACTGGCGGTAGCCGGTGCCCCTGCATCGGACCAATATGGATCCGCGATTCCGGGAGGAGGCAGTGGAACCTCGAGCTCCAGCGGTGGTAGCTCCGGCACGGATTCCACCTCAAGCGGTCAGGTGACGATACCCGTCGCGCCGGAGTCCGGCTCACAGTCCCAGGCCTCCACTTCCGCCGAGGCGAGCGGAGGATCGACAGACCGCGGTGGCCAGAGCTCGAACGAGTCCGCTGGAAAGGAAGACGGATCGCCCTCAGCCGAAAACGGCAACGGATCGCCAAGTGTGACGTCGCCTCCGAAGCACGGTGCGCTGGTCGGGAACAACGCCAGTTCCGACTCCGTGCCGGAGATCGCATCGAGCACCGCAGGCGACAGCTGGCTGCCGTTCTTCATCGGGGGCATGGTGGCGTTGGCGTGCGCGGCCGCTGCCCTGGTGTTCTTCCGGAACCGGCGGCGCACCGCCTAGGGCTGAGTTGGAGCGATCTGTCGAGCAGCGACTCTTCGTGCGACGAATAACAGGACTGGCGGTGGTGGCGACTGTCGCCCTGCTGCTGGCGGTGCCGTCCGCGCAGGCCAAGGGAAGCTCGCACTTCTTCGGCTTGAACTGGGCGGCGCTCCGTGACCGTGACTGGAGCGGGAAGGACGCCCGCATGCTGGGCAAAAGCGGCGCTAAGACCGTGCGCTGGTCGATGTTTTGGGCGCGCATCGAGCGCTCGCCCGGTCAGTTCGACTGGACGGTGCCCGACAGGGTCGTCGGCGATCTCGCCAGCAAGGGCATCAAGGTTCTGCCGATTCTCTCCGGGACACCGAGCTGGCTGGCGAAGTCGCCGAGCAAGCCGCCTCTCAACTCGAAAAAGGAGCGCAATGCGTGGCAGGGCTACCTCCGCGAGGCCGTGAAGCGCTACGGGCCCAACGGGGCCTACTGGAGTGGCCCCTATCAGGCCGATCATCCGGGCAAGTCGGCGCGCCCGATAACGGTCTGGCAGATCTGGAACGAGCCCAATCTGGTGAGCCACTTCAAGCCGCATCCGTCGCCGGGCCGTTACGTCCACCTGCTGAAGATCTCCCACGACGCGATCGGGAAAGCGGATCCGAAAGCTAAGGCCATGTTCGCGGGCATGCCCGGCTACTCGCACCAGATCGACGCCTGGGACTTCATGCGTCGCGCCTACCACAAGCGCGGCGCCGCCCACGCCTTCGACATCGCCGCGCTGCACCCCTACGCGCACAACGTGCCCCAGATGCTCAGATCGGTGAAGCGCGTCCGCAAGGTGATGCGCAAGGCGGGGGATGGCCACAAGCCGCTATGGATCACGGAGGTCGGGTGGGGGTCGGCGCCGAGGAAGTCGACCCCGTATCGGCTGACGAAGGGAAAGAAGGGCCAGGCCAAGATCCTCAAGGACTCCTTCCACGCGTTGAAGCACAAGCGCCGCGACTGGCACGTCAAGCGAGTGCTGTGGTTCAACTTCCGCGATCCGCGCGGCGGTGGTGTGGAGCAGTGCAGCTTCTGCTCCTCGTCGGGCCTGCTCGAGCACGATTTCAGCTCCAAGCCGTCCTGGTCCGCGTTCCGCAGCTTCACGCATTAGGGCGCGCTCGATGGTCCTCGACGGGGACTCCTCGATGCGACGAGTGATAGGACTGGCGGCCGTGGCGATCATCGCCGTGCTCGTTGCCGTGCCGTTCGCGCAGGCCAAGGGAAGCTCGTCGATGTTCGGCCTCAACTACGCGTTCCGCGGCTTGAGCGGCGATGACGCGGGCAAGCTCGAGCGGAGCGGGGCCAAGACGGTGCGCTGGACGTTCTTCTGGCCGCGCATCGAGGCGTCGCAGGGGAGATTCGATTGGTCTGCGGCCGACAGGGTCGTCGGCGATCTCGCCGCGAGCGGACTCCGTGTTCTGCCGACCCTGTACGGGTCACCTCGCTGGGTGGAGGGCACCGCGGCCAAGCCCCCGATCGACTCGCAGCGAGCGCGCCTCGCCTGGCAGACGTTCGTGCAGGCCGCGGTAAGCCGTTACGGCCCGGGGGGCACCTTCTGGACCACCGAGTATCCGCTCTCGCATCCCGCGAAGCCTGCGTTACCGATCGGCACATGGCAGATCTGGAACGAGCCGAACCTGCGGAGCCATTTCGCTCCGCGCCCGTCGCCGGGCGGCTATGCGAGCTTGCTGAAGCTCTCCCACGGAGCCATCAAGCAGCGGGACCCGGGCGCGTCGGTGATGTTCGCCGGCATGCCCGGCTACTCCAATGACATCAACGCCTGGACGTTCCTCAAGCGGATGTACCGGAAGCCAGGCGCCGGGCAGGCGTTCGATGTCGCCGCGCTGCATCCCTATGCGCGCAACGTGCACCAGATGCTCGGTGAGATCAAGCGCCTCCGGAAGGTGATGCGCAAGCATGGCGACGGCCGCCAGCCGCTCTGGATAACCGAAATCGGGTGGGGATCGGGGCACCCGAGCCGCTTCGGGCTCACAAAGGGCAAGAAGGGCCAGGCACGGATCCTCAAGCGCTCCTTTCGCGCCCTCGAGGACAAGCGCAAGCCCTTCAAGATCAAGCAGGTCCTGTGGTTCAACTTCCGCGACCCGGGTGGTCAGGCGCAGGGTTGCAGCTTCTGCTCGTCCGCGGGCCTGCTGAAGACGAACCTGGACCCGAAGCCCGCGTGGCGGGCCTTCAGAAGCTTCACCGGTTAGTTAGGCGTGTCCACTCCTCCGCTGGCGGCGCAGGTTCAGGCGGCGGCGCACGCGATTCCTGAGCTGCGCGACCGCGCTCGGCCCCCGGTCGACCAGCAGCTCCGAGGGATAGGGATAGGTGGGAGTGGCGGCGCGGTAGCCACGGACCCGACCTCGGACGCTTGCGAGGTTTCGGTCGACCAGCGCGTGGGCGGTGCAGACGCCGATTTCGCGCACGAGGATGCCCGGCAGTCGCCGCGGAGTGATGACGTTCCACTTGCGCAGGAGATATCCACGCCCGAAGCCGGTCAGATAGTTCTTGCCGACCGACCCGGCGCCGAGGGTCGAGGCGTGGTGGTGGGTGCCCTGCGCGCCCGCCACCAGCTTGCAGCGACCGCCCTCCCTGATCATCCGCAGCGATAGCTCGACTTCCTCCCAGTAAGCGAAGATCCGCTCGTCGAGCCCGCCAACGGCCCGGAACGTCTCGCGGTCGAATGCGGCGGCCGCCCCGACGGGGCAGAGGGGATCCGGGACGCCGTCCCCGAGGACGGAGAGCGGCTCACCGTTCAAGTAGTCGAACGCGAGGAGCGTGTGGTCGAGCTCGACCCCAGCCGTCTCGATCAGGCGTGGCTCGGCCGCATCGCGCAGCACACCCGTCGCGATCGTTATCCCCGTCGCCGGGTCGATCGCCCCCGCGAGCTCGGCCACGAAGGACGGGTCGCAAACGACGTCGTCGTTGACCATGAGCAGGACATCGCCGTCGGCCCGCGCGGCGCCCGCGTTGACAGCGCGAGAGAACCCGAGGTTGCGCTCGAAGCGGAGTCGCTCGACTCCCTGATGGCGCTCGCAGGCCCGTTCCACCGAGCCGTCCGACCCGTTGTCGACGACGATCACCTGGTGGGCGACCGTCTGTTCGGCAAGCGAGTCGAGCAGGGCGCTCAGGCGATTGCCCGTAAGGCTCGGGACGATGACCGACGAGTGATGGCTCAACGGCGGCCGCTGCGAAGCTCGGCGAGCGTGCCCATGGCGAAGCCACTGCCGAGAGCGAGGGCCCGCGCGATCAGGTAGGCGGGCATCCGGCCAGTGAGGCTTGGCTCGCGCGCGCGGCCGAACCTGAGAAAGGAAACGGAGCTCGCCGCGAATCCAACCGCGCCGACCGCGGCAATGCGCAGCCCGCTCCTCCGGATCGGTGCCCCCGCGAGGCCGAGCACGACCACGCCCGCGAACCCCACCTGGAGCTTGAGGCCCAGGGGCGTGTAGGTGTCCTGGATCAGCTTGTCCGGGTGGCGGCGACCGATTCGCGCCTTCGCGTACCCGATTCGGAATTTGCGCCGCACGTAGCCTCGCAGGCTCGTGTGATGATGATGCGCGACCTTCGCGCGGGGGACGAACGCGGTCTTCAGGTCGGCGTCCGCGAGCCGAAAGGAGAGCTCCTGGTCCTCGGAGGTGGCACCGGCGAAGCCCTCGTCGAAGCCACCGAAGCGCCAGAACGCGTCGCGGCGGTAGGCGGCGCTGTAGGTGGCGACGAGATCGACGCTCTCGTGCCGGGCGAGTTGCCGGTACTTCTCGTCGTACTCGAGCTGCGCGAACCGGGCCACGGGCTCGGGCTGCTTGCTCGTGGTCACGCCTCGTGCCGCGACCACCCCATTGTCCTCGAGCGTCTGGACGAGCCGCTCGACCCAGTCCCGGACCGGTGCGCAGTCCGCATCGGTGAACAGCAGGAGCTCCCCGCCGGCGGCCTTCGCCCCGCGGTTGCGCGCCGCGCCGGCGCCCGCATTGTCCTGGGTGAGCACCTCGGCGCCCATCCGGCGCGCGATCTCAGGTGTCTCGTCCGTCGATCCGTCGTCGACCACGATGACCTCGCCCGGCTTGATGGTCTGCTCGGCGAGCGCAGCCAGACAACCCTCGAGCGTCGAGGCGGCATTGAGCGCCGGAATCACGACGGATACGTCGGCGCGCGCTTCGCGCCGCCCGGAGGAAGCGGACACTAGCGGCCCGCCCCGCGAATCGCTCGACCCATGCCTCGAGAGCCTACGAGGTGCAGGTCAGCCCGTCGGTCCCGCGAGCGCCGTCTTAGTCAGGACTGGGCAGCGCGTCTGCGATTCCGATAGACGAGAAGCGCCCCGGCCGCGCCAAGCGCGAGCAGGCCGGCGATGAAGAACGGAACCCAGCTGTCCCCGGCGGAGTCCGCCGCGATGTGCGGCACGGACTGGCCAGTGTTCTGCGCGTGGACCGGCTTCGGGCCGTTGTCGGAGCTGTTTCCCGCGGCGGCGGGCTTGGCGTCGTTGCTCTCCTTCTGGGAGCCGCCGTTCGAGTCGGCGTGGGCAGACCCGCCCGTGTTGCCGCCGGAGCTCGACTCGGCTGAAGCCCCCGTCGGCTCGGAGCTGGTCGTCGGGGTTGTCGACGACGAACTCGGGGCGACCGGAATCGTCGTTTCTTGGACCGTTGACCCGGCGCTGCCGCTGGGGCTGCTCGATGTGCTGGGAGTCCCGCTCCTATTTCCGCTGCCAGCTCCCGGTATGGCCGATCCGTACTGGTCCTGGGAGGGCGAGGTGGCTGCCGCCGTCGGGGCCAGCGGCGCCGCTACGAGCGCGATCACCGCGAGCGCAGTTGCGAGCCGCGGCACGCAAAATCCCCTGAACTGCGCACCATGCATCGAGGGCGCCTCCTTCAATCGTGTCCCAGCCTTCGCTACGGCCCCCATCATAGTGCGACGCGAGGCAGCCTGCAGAGCTCATCTCTGCACCGACCACGCACGCTGGGTTAGGCGTACCCGTACGCCTTCATCCACTCCCCTGCGACGCTGTCGAACCGACTTCGCAGCGCCTCGTCGAACACGTCATGCCACTCGCCGGTTCGCCCCCGCCGGAATGTCAAACTGGCGGGGGAGATGAGGGCGTGTCC
>Ga0126312_10002723_pt1 | contig 11823 bp, 13 predicted proteins | sample Plot104A_FD_92537 | JGI IMG/M metagenome (GOLD analysis project Ga0126312, IMG submission 92537) | Serpentine soil microbial communities from UC McLaughlin Reserve, CA, USA - Plot104A | ecosystem: Environmental > Terrestrial > Soil > Grasslands | place: USA: UC McLaughlin Reserve, Lake County... | reverse complement strand
GACGACAACGACCCCGAGGTCGACCAGGCCTGCCGGGCCGCGCTCGAGGCGACGGGGTGGGCGACGTCGGAGCCCGCGCTGGCGGGCGCGGACCACGCGCAGGCCGCGACGGTGCTGCGGCTGACGCTCGAGGGCCTGCCCGGGCTGACCGACGAGGATCTGGCCGCGGCCGACCCGCTGACCCGCGGCCTGGTCAAGTACGAGCTGCTGCTGCCGGCCGAGCTGCTGATCCGGGCCGACCGGGTGCGCAGCCTGTTGCGCCGCGGGATGGTCGAGGCGTTCGGCTCGTGCGACCTGCTCGCCTGGCCGACCGTGTCGGCCCCCTCGCCGCGGATCGACGACACGACTGTCACCGTTCCCTCCGGGCGGATCGCGCCGGACGCGGTGAACGTGCGTCAGGCCGGCATCGCCAACTTGACCGGCCAGCCGGGCATCAACGTGGCGGCGGGCATCCACTCGAGCGGGCTGCCGATCGGCCTGCAGCTGCTCGCGCCCTGGGGCGCCGAGGAGCTGCTGCTCGACGCCGCCGAGCACGTCGAGCGCTCGACCGGCCGCCAGTGGGTGGACGCGCTGCCGCCGATGGCTACCGAGTCTGTTCAGGCGTGAGCAGCACCTCGAAGTGTGCGGAGCGCTCGTCGAAGCGGGCGAGCACCTCTCGGGCCCGCGGCGGAACGTACGCGGTTTGATAGTCGTCACCGGCGAACGCGCGGACGTTGTCGATCGAATCGAAGTGCATGATCGTGGCGAACTCGACCTCGCCCTCGCCAGTGTCGCGGCGCATGAGGTACGCGCCGTGGTAGCCCTCGAGGTCGCGGTCCGCGATCGAGGTCAGCACCTCCTCGCTCACGATCCGCTGGTAGGCGTCGGCGTTCTCCGGCGTCGTCCAACCTCTCCACAGGCGGCAGATCATGCCGCGGAGCATCGCACGGGTCACCTGCAATGACCGCTCAGTTCGACACCGACGGCCTGCACGCGACGGTGCCGCTGGCCGCGCAGCTGGGCATCCGCGTCGTCTCGGCCGCGCCCGAAGCGGTGCGGCTGGAGATCGACTGGCGCGAGGAGCTCTGCACCGCCGCCGGCGTGCTCCACGGAGGGGTGCTGATGAGCCTGGCTGACACCGCGGGCGCCGTATGCACTGTCCTCAACCTGCCCGAGGGCGCGACCGGCACGACGACCGTCGAGTCGAAGACCAACCTGCTCGCGGCCGTGCGCGGGGGCACGGTGATCGCCTCCGCCCGGCCGCTGAAGGTGGGCGGCACGCTGATCGTCGTGGAGACGGAGATGCACGACGCGGGCGACCGCCTGGTGGCCAAGACGGCCCAGACGCAGGCCGTGCTGCGAAACGCCTGACCGGTTTACTCTGACCCTGTGACGGGCGGGGCGGACAACCGAGTGATGGGACCGGGCGAGTTCGGCCGCCTGCTGCACGACTTCCTGGAGGCCTCGCTCGAGCTTGCTCCGCAGGAGGAGTCGGAGCTCGCCCGCCGGCTGCGCGATCACCTCGGGCGCGAGGAGCTCGCCACGTTGCCGGTGCTCAAGCGCGACCTCGAGTTGCGCGACCACCCGAACCTGCAGATCGCTCTCGACCAGCTGCGCGACGGCGACGGCTGGACGGTCGAGTCGATCGGCGTTGCGGCAGCCTACGGCAAGATGATGGGCCGCGCCGGCCTGCACCTCGAGGTCGTCGCGCTCGAGCCGGAGCACGGCGAGGACCTGATGGCCCGCGTGACCGAGCTGATGAACGAGCACAACGTCTATCGCGGCCGCGTGCTCGCGTTCGCGCGGACCGACGAGGGCGGCGTGAGCGTCCAGATCCGCGCGCTCCCCGAGGTGGAGCGCGACTCGATCATCCTGCCCGACGGCGTGCTCGAGCGGATCGAGCGCCACGCGCTCGGCGTCGCCCGGCACCGCGAGCGCCTGCTGGCCGCCGGCCGCCACCTGAAGCGCGGACTGCTCCTGCACGGCCCGCCGGGCACCGGGAAGACGACGACCGCGATGTACCTGGTCGCGCGCATGCCCGGGCGGACGGTGCTGCTGCTCACCGGCGACGCCCTGGGGCTGATCGAGCCGGCGTGCGCGCTCGCGCGCGAGCTCGAGCCCGCGATGGTCGTCCTGGAGGACGTCGACCTCGTCGCCCACGACCGCATGTACGACGAGTCGGGGCCCGTGCTGTTCGAGCTGCTGAACGAGATGGACGGCCTGGCCTCCGACGCCGACGTCCTGTTCCTGCTGACCACGAACCGGCCGGACATCCTCGAGCCGGCGCTCGCGGCCCGGCCGGGGCGCATCGACCAGGCGGTCGAGCTGCCGCTGCCCGACGCGGCCGACCTGCGGCGGCTGCTCGACCTCTACGGGACCGGGCTCGAGATGCGGGTCGACGACCTCGACGGCATCGTCGACCGGCTGGCCGGCGCCACGCCCGCGCACGTCAAGGAGCTGCTGCGCAAGGCCGCGCTGATCGCGGCCGAGGAGAGCGACGGCGCGATTGTGGTCGAGGACCGCCACCTGCACGAGGCGCTCGAGGACCTGGCCACCGACATCGCGCGCATCAAGCAGCGCCTGTTCGCGGCAGACGAGCCCGGCGAGGACGACTTCCCCTTCCCTGCCGAGGAAGAGATCGACGCCGGGCCTTACTGACCGCTGCGGTTACTTGTGCCGGTAGGTGATCCGCCCGCGATCCAGGTCGTAGGGCGACAGCTCGATCTTCACGCGGTCGCCCGGCAGGATGCGGATGTAGTGCCGGCGCATCTTGCCGGAGATGTGGCCGAGGACCTCGTGCCCGTTGTCCAGCTTCACGCGGAACATCGTGTTGGGGAGGGCCTCGGTGACCTCCCCCTCCATCTCGATCTTGTCTTCCTTCGCCAAACTGCTCCTAACTCATGGACCACCGGTGCCGGCCCTGCCGGGGCCGAACGGGCCCGCTAGCCCTCAATCTTCTCGACGTTGACCGCCTTCGGTCCCTTGTCGCTTTCCTCCTGCTCATAGGACACCTTGGCCGTCTCGCGCAGCGTCTTGAAGCCGTTGCCCGTGATGCCGGTGTGATGCACGAACAAATCGCGGCCGCCGTCGTCGGGCGTGATGAAGCCATAGCCCTTTTCGTCGTTGAACCACTTGACGGTCCCGGTTGCCATTTCGGATTGCACCCTTTCAGCCTCGTCCCCTCGGTGTCCTTGCGAGTCCGGGAACGTGACTACTTCGATGACCGGAGTCGGTCCGGCCGCCGCGGCAACGCTACCAGCCGATAAGGCGGATCTGCCAGCGCTTTTCAGGCGCGTTCGGCGATGAAGCCGAGCAGGGCGCCGGCGACCTCGTCCTCGGCGTCCGTGCCCAGCAGATGCGCTGCATTGGGCACGATTCGCAGGTCGGCGTGCGGGATCAGGCGGGCCAGCTCGCGAGCGGCCTCGACCGGCACCAGCCGGTCCTCCTCGCCATGTACGACGAGCACCGGCATCTGAAGCTCGCCCAGCCGCTCGCGGCTGTCGTGCCGGGCGATGGCCGCGCCCTGGCCCAGCGCGGTGTGGGCCGGGGACACGTCATCGGCGCGCATGCGGACGTCGGCCTCGAGGCGGTCGGGGCGCTCCTCGCGTGTGCGCCGGGAATAGAGAACGGGCGCGACGATCTTGAACGTCCCGCCCGGCCCGACGAGCGGGCGCAGCGCGATCGACGCCAGCAGCCGCCAGGGCCGGCCCTCGGGCCGCCGCCCGCCGTGGTGGGTACAGCACAGGGCGAGCGACCGCACACGGTCGGGGTGGTCGAGCGCGAGGTGCTGGGCGATCATGCCGCCCATCGACACGCCGATGACGTGGGCGCTCTCCGCCCCGGCGGCGTCGAGTACGGCCAGCGCGTCGCCGACGAGGTCGTCCATGGTGAACAGCCCGCGCGGCCGGTCGGAGTCGCCGGTCCCGCGGTTGTCGAAGACGATCGCCCGGCGCTCGCGGGCGATGTGCGGCAGCAGCCGGAACCAGGCCCGCGACGAGCCCATGAAGCCCATGATCATCAGGACCGGCTCGCCGTCGCCGTAGGCCCGCCAGGACAGCCAGGTGTCGCCGTTCTGCGCCACCCCGCTCGCGGCCAGGGCCGCAACCGGCGCGTCGGCGACGGACTCCTTCACCTGCCCTGGAAGGTCGCCTTGCCCGGCCCCTCGGCCAGGAAGGTGTCGACGGCGTTCTGCAGGTCCTCGGTGGCGAACAGCGTGGCGGCGATGTCGCCGATCCGGTCGTCGGCGCCGTGCACGCCGTGGTCCAGGAATGCCCGCACCATCATCTTGGTGGCGGCGTGCGCCTTCGTCGGCCCGGTGGCCAGCGTCTGGGCGAACTCCATCGTCTTCTCGCGCAGCTCGCCGTCGGGGTACACGCGGTTGACCACGTTCCAGCGCTCGAGCGTGGGAGCGTCGTACAGATCGCCGGTCATCACGAACTCGCGCGCCCGGGCCGGACCGGCACGCTCGGCCATCCGCTGGGTGCCGCCCATCGCCGGCGTGAGGCCCACGACGCGCTCGACCAGGCCGAAGCGCGCGCCCTCGGCGGCCAGCAGGAGGTCGCAGCCCAGCGACAGCTCGAGCCCGGCGGTCAGGCACAGCCCCTGCACCGACGCGATCGTCGGGTAGGGCAGGTCCTCGAGCTTGTGGACGATCTTGATCAGGTCGCGGAACAGGGCGGCGGCCTGGTCCGGCGTCTTGTCGTCGAACACGTGGACGTCGACGCCCCCCGTGAAGACGTCGCCCTCGGCGCGCACCACCAGCGCCCGGAGCATCTCGCCCTCGAGCTCTTCGAGCCCCTGGAGGATGTCGTTGATCATCCTGTCGTCGAACAGGTTCAGCGGCGGCGCGTCGAGCGCGAGGATCCCGACGTCGCCCTCGCGGTCCAGCTTGACCGTGTTAGGCACGAAGCTTCTCCGCGTCCTGCCTGATCTCGTCCGGGTCGCCCTCCTCGGGCCGGACCGGCAGCTCGAGCGGGTCGTCCTCGTAGCGCGGGATCACGTGGACGTGGAAGTGGAAGACGGTCTGCCAGGCCGCGCGCTCGGTCGACTGCAGGAGGTTCACTCCATCGGCCTCGAGGGTGTCACGCACTCGCTGCGCCAGCCGCTTGGCCGCGTGCATCGTCTGGTCGAGCGTCTCCTCGGGGATGTCGTAGAGGTTCGTGTGGTGCTCGCGCGGGATGACGAGCGCGTGCCCGCGTGTCCACGGGTGGATGTCCATGAACGCCAGCGTGTGCTCGTCCTCGTCGACGATCGTGGCGGGCGCGTCACCCGCGACGATCGAGCAGAAGATGCAGTTGTCGGCCATGGGCGGGCAGCGTACAGGGGTTCATGGCTCGCGGCTGGCGGCTGGCGGGGGTTGACGGCTGGCGGGGGTTGACGGTTGACGGCTCGCGGATTACGCGTCCGCGGGCGCGCTGCGCGGCAGGAGACGCGCGCGCAGGCCGCGGCGGGTTTGCGCCGGGGCCGCCAGCTGCGCCAGTCGCAGCTCGAGCAGCGCCACGAGCTCCGCGCTCGGGTGGAACGGGTCGGCGATCGCCTCGTCGCCGCACAGCGACAGCGCGGCTCGAGGCTCGCCGTCGACGACGGCCACGAGCGCGTCGCCGCGGAGCGGCTTCTTCGAGTCGAGCGCCGCCAGTCGCTGCAGTGCCGCCGCGTCGTCGGGCGTGGTCCGCCGGATGATCATCGAGCCCTCTCCTCTCATGCCGCTGCCGCGTTGACGAATGCATCGGCGAGCCGCTCGGCCGCCGGGCCGCCCTGCTGGTCCTCGGGGTGCCACTGCACTCCGATGGCGAAGCTGCGCTGGGGCATCTCCAGCGACTCGACGACTCCGTCCGAGGACATCGAGGTCACGCGCAGGCCCCGGCCGACGCGGCGCACCGACTGGTGGTGCTCGCTGCAGACCTCGCTGCCGCGGCCGAGCACCCGCCGGGCCACCGAGCCGACGCTGGTGTCCACGGGGTGCTGCGCGCGAGCGCTGTGGCCGCCGACGTCCTGGTTGAGCGTGCCGCCGTAGGCGATGTTCAAGAGCTGGTGGCCGCGGCAGATGCCGATGATCGGCACGTCCTGCACGAGCGCGGTGCGCAGCGCCGCAAGGTCGCGGCGGTCGGTGCCGAGGTCGATGTCGCCCTGGGCCGCGACGTTCTCCTGGCCGTAGAGCGCTGGGTGGATGTCGACCATCGATCCGGACAGGACGAGCCCGTCGGCCGAGGCGATCTGGCGCTCGAAGCGGTCGCGGTCGAGCACGCGGGCCTGGCCGCCGGCGGCCTCGATCCAGCGCTCGTAGGGCAGCGGGTCCTCGACGTGGGCGGCCAGCACGAGGATCAGCGGGCGCTCGCGCGGCGTGACCTCCTTGTGCGCGGCCGCGAGCGCGGAGCGGGCGCGGGCGACGCGCTTGCGCGCGGCCTCCTCGGAGATGTCGAGCAGCGTGCCGATCTCGGCCAGCGACAGGCCTCCCTCGAAGCGCAGGAGCAGCAGTAGGCGCTCGTGCGGCGAGAGCCGGCCGAGCGCCTCCTGGGCGGCGATCCGGGCGTCGGGGTCGGGGTCCGGCGTCGACCCGAGCGTCTCCTCGGCGAACGGCACCCAGTCGCGGACGCGGCGCCGCCGAAGGTGGTCGACGGCCAGGTTGCGGGCGGTCGTGTGCACCCAGGCCCGCAGGTGATCGCGGCTCGCGTCGCGGGGCGCGCTGGTCCACGCGCGGGCGAAGGCCTCCTGGCGCAAGTCCTCGGCGTCGCCCGGATCGCCGACGATGCGCTGGAGGCGGCGGGTCAGCGGGACGTGGAGCTCATGGAAGAGATCGTCCATCTACTTGTATAACGCGTGGCGGGGGAGAAACCGGACATCCGTGGACAGTGGACCGTGGACGGTGGACAGTGGCTTGGCCCTAGCCGCTGTCCACTGTCCACTGTCCACTGTCCACTCAGAGCCACCCACTCCGCTTGAAGTAGCCATACAACGCCGCGCACAACGACGCCATAACCACCAGCACCAGGGGATACCCGAGCGTCCACTTGAGTTCCGGCATGTGCTCGAAGTTCATGCCGTAGATGCCGGCGAGCATCGTGGGGACGGCCAGGATCGCCACCCAGGCGGAGATCTTGCGCACGTCGTCGTTCTGCCGGACCGTGACCTGCGTCAGGTTCGCGCCCAGGACGCTGTTCAGCATCTCGCGGAAGGTCTCGACGGCGTCGTTGACGCGCACCGCGTGGTCGTACACGTCGCGGAAGTAGGAGCGCATCTCCTCGGGGACATAGGGATGCGAGTCGCTCGAGAGCCGCTCGAGCGGCCCGACGAGCGGCGCGGTCGCGCGGTGCAGCTCGAGCACCTCGCGCTTCAGGTGGTAGATGCGCTGCGCCGGGTTCGACCGGCCGGGCGCGAAGGCGGCCTCCTCGACCTCCTCGATGTCGTCCTCCACGCCCTGCAGCACCGGCGCGTAGTCGTCGACGATGCGGTCGACGATCGCGTGCAGGGCGCCGGCGGGCCCGCGGCGGAGCAGCTCGGGCTCGCTCTCGACCCGCTCGCGCAGGTCGTGCAGCTTGGTGGTCTCGCCGTGGCGGACCGTGATCAGGAAGCCCTCGCCCATGAAGATGAGGATCTCGCCGAACTCGACCTCCTCGGTGTCCTCGTGGTAGCGGGCGGGCTTCAGCACGAGGAACGTGGTGTCGCCGTACTCCTCGAGCTTGGGCCGCTGGTGGGCCTTGATCGCGTCCTCCACGGCCAGCGGGTGGAGGCGGAACTCCTGCCTGACCGAGTCGAACTCCTCCTCGGTCGGCTGGTGCAGGCCGATCCAGACCCAGGCCGCCTCGTCCGAGGCGCAGTGCTCGTAGGCGTCCTGCAGCTCCAGGTCCCCGGCCCGGCGCTCGCCGTCCCGGTAGACCGCGCAGTCGACGATGGTCATCGCGGCGCATTCTGGCGGAGCCGGCGGGCGAGTGCGATGGCTTCGCCGCGCGTCGTGGCCTCGCCGGTGAAGGCGGCCTCGCGCAGGCGCTCCATCAGCTCGCCCAGCTCGGGGCCCGCGTCCAGCCCAAGCTCGCGGGCCAGCTCGTCGCCGCGCACCGGCGCCTTCGGGCGCCCGCGCTCGCGGAAGTCGAGCGCCTCCGCCGTCATCTCGCGCGCGAGGTCGAGGTGCGCCTCGATCGCCGCCTCGGCGTTGCGCCCGCGCGTCGCCAGCCGGTCCGCGCAGGTCAGGACCGTCGTCTCGATCTCCACGGGCTCGGTCGTCGTCAGGTACTGGTAGATCGCCGCGCGCGACAGCGGCCGCCGGTGCACCAGGAAGCCGAGCGCGAGGTGGTGGCGCGTGATGCGACCCAGGTACTCGCGGAGCGCCGTGCTGGTCTTGAGGCGCCGGCAGATCCCGGCGATCACCTCCTCGCCCACCGAGTCGTGCCCGATGAACGTCACCCGCCCGTCGGGCCGCACGCCGCGCGTGGCGGGCTTGCCGATGTCGTGGAAGAGGGCGGCGAAGCGCAACGCCTGGCCGCGGGTCAGCTCGTCGGCCAGCGGCTCGTCCAGCACCCGCCGCAGGCGCGGCGTCAGCGCGGGGCCGAACGCGCGCTCCAGATCAGACTCCAGCCCGATCAGCTCCTGCAGCACCTCGAGGGTGTGGCCGTGCACGTCGGCGTGGTGGAAGTGGCTCTGCGCGACGCCGCGGAGCTCGGCCAGCTCGGGCAGGACCGCGCGCACGATCCCCAGGTCGTCCGCCAGGTCGAGCCCGTCGAGCACACGGTCGGCCAGGACCAGACGGCGCAGCTCCGCGAACACGCGCTCGGCCGCCGCCTCGGGCACGCGGGGCGCGGCGGCCCGGGTGGCCTCGGCGGTCGCGGGGTCCGGGGCGAGGTCGAGCTCCGTGGCCAGCCGCGCGAGGCGCAGCGGACGCAGCGGGTCGCGCTCGTACGCGCCCGGCAGCACGCGCAGGATCCGCTTCTCCACGTCGGCGATCCCACCGAGCGGGTCGAGCGGCTCGCCGCCGTGCAGCGGCACGGCGATCGCGTTGATCGCGAAGTCGCGGTTGCGCAGGTCCTCCTCGATGGTGGCGCCCTGGAGCGGCGTCAGGTCCGCCATCCAGGAGCGGTCCGGCGCGAGCGCGCGGTACGAGCGGAACGTGTCGCTCAGCCGGAAGATCGGCCCGCCGGTCGCGCGGCGCAGCGACTCCGCGGCGTCGTGGGCGTTGCTCTCGATGGCCAGGTCGACGTCCTCGATCGAGCGCCCGAGCAGGGCGTCGCGCACCGTGCCTCCGACGATCCACGCCCTGGCCTCGGGCAGCGCCTCGCGAACCGCGCGAACCGCGGGCGATTCGTCGAGCGCCTTCAAAGGTGCTCGTGGAAGCGGCGCACCCGCTGGCTCAGCCCGCAGGTCACCTCGTAGTTGATCGTGTCGAGCCGCCGCGCCACCTCCTCGGCCAGTATGCGCTCGCCGCCCTGCTCGCCGATCAGGACCGCGGGCTCTCCCGGCTGTACGGACGTCTCCGGCCCCAGGTCGATCGTGAGGTTGTCCATCGACACGGTGCCGGCGATCGCGTAGCGCCGCCCACCCACCAGCACATCGGCGTTGTTGGACAGCGCCCGGCGCCAGCCGTCGCCGTAGCCGATCGGGATCGTGCCCACGTGGGTGGGCTCGCCAGCGCGCCAGGTGCGTCCGTAGCCCGCGCTCTGGCCGGGCTCGAAGCGCTTGACCGCCGCGACGTACGACTCGAGCCGCAGGGCCGGCTCCAGCCCGCGCTCGGCCGGGTCGGCGCCGAACGGGTCCATCCCGTAGATCGCGATTCCGCAGCGGACGAGGTCGAAGTGGGCGGCCGGCTCGCGGAACGTCGCCGCGCTGTTGGCGGAGTGCACGACCAGGTGCGGGCAGGCCTCCTTGAGCTCGCGGGCCAGCGGCGTGAACGCCTCGAGCTGGGCGGGGAAGTGCTCGTCGCCGGGCTCGTCGGCCGTCGCGAAGTGGGTCATCAGGCCGGCCAGCTCGATGCGGCCGTGCGCCTCGGCCTTCTCGCACAGGGCGCGGACCAGGCCGGCGTCCTTCGTGCCGAGCCGCCCCATCCCCGAGTCGTGTTTCACGTGGAGCCGGATCGGCGCGCCCGGCGGCGCGTGGCGCTCGAGCGAGTCGAAGAACTCGTGGCTCCAGGCCACGACCTCGGCCCCGGCCTCGAGCGCGGTGCCGGTGTCCTCGCCGGTCAGCGCGCCCATCACCAGGATGCGCGACTCCAGGCCGTGGCGGCGCAGGTCGGCGGCCTCGTTGGCGCTGGCCACCGCCAGCCAGGTCGCGCCGCCGGCCACCGCGGCCCGGGCGCACCACTGCGCGCCGTGCCCGTAGCCGTCGGCCTTGACCACCGCGCACAGCTCGGCGCCGTTGCCGAGCAGCGAGCGCAGGTGCGCGCAGTTGCGCTCGATCGCGCCGAGGTCGATCCGGGCCAGCGCACGCTCGGGGCTCATCTCAGCGCCGCATCCCCGCCGGGATCGCGTCGATCACGTCGCCCGCCACGACGTAGTCGGCGCCACCCACTCGCTCGGCTGCTGCCTTTCCCGCGCGCGCGTGCGCGAGGACCGCGGCCGCCGTGCCCTCCAGCGGGCCGAGGCCCTTCGAGAGCAGTCCGCCCACCATCCCGGACAGCACGTCGCCGGTGCCCGCGGTGGCCAGCGCCGGGGTGGCGCCGGGGCTGATCACCACCGGCCCCTCCGGCCGGGCCACGATCGTGTCGTCGCCCTTCAGGAGGACGACGCAGCCCGACTGCTCGGCGGCCTCGCGCGCCGCTGCCAGCCGGTGCGCCTCGATCTCGCTCGACTCGCGGTCGAGCAGGCGGCCGAGCTCGCCGGCGTGCGGGGTGAGGACGGTCGGTCCGGGCCGCTCGCGCAGCGCGCCCAGCTCACCGGCGAACGCGTTCAGGCCGTCCGCGTCGATCACCAGCGGCTTGTCGACCGCGCGCGCGACCGCGTGGGCGAACGCCCGCGCCCCGTCGCCCTTGCCGATGCCCGGCCCGAGGACCACCGCGCCGGCGCGCTCGGCCATCTCCGCGACCACCTCGGCGCCCTGCTCGGTGTGGGCGCCGTCATCCTCGGGAAGCCCGCGCGTCATCGCCTCCATGAGCCGCAGCTCGAGCGCCTGCTCGGCCGACGCCGGGACCGCGCACTGCACGTAGCCCGCGCCGGTGCGCTGCGCGGCCAGCGCCACCATCGTCGGCGCCCCCGTCAGCCCGCGCGAGCCGGCGGCGATCACGACCACGCCGGACTTGAACTTGCTGCCGTCGCGCGGCCGCGAGGGGACCAGGTCGAGCACCCGGTCGGCGATCAGTCCCGCCACCTGCGGCTCGGGCGCGCCGCGGGGCACGCCGATCGGCACGATCCGAACGGCGCCGGAGTGGAACGTGCCGGGCGCGACGTGCAGGCCGATCTTCGACCCGTGGAAGGTCCCGGTCGCCGTCGCCCGCACCGCGTCGCCCAGCACCTCGCCGTTCGAGGCGTTGACGCCGCTCGGCACGTCGCACGCCACCACGGGCGCACCCGCGTCGTTGATCGCGGCGATCGCGCCCGCGATCGGATCGCGCGGCTCGCCCTCGAACCCGGTGCCGAGCATCGCGTCGACGACCGCGCTCGCGCCGGGCATGCGGTCGGCCTCGTACGGCCCCGGCGGCGGACCGGGCAGCCGCTCGAGGTTCGCGGCCGGGTCGCCGCGCAACTCCGACACGTCGCCGGTGGCCGTCACCTCGACCTCGTAGCCGTCCTGGCGCAGCAGCCGCGCCACCACCAGGCCGTCGCCGCCGTTGTTGCCCTTGCCGATCACCACGCGCACCGGTCCAGGGCCCGTGGCCACCTCGGCGCAGATGCGCGCCAGCCCCTCGCCCGCGCGCTCCATCAGGTC
>Ga0126312_10002720_pt1 | contig 11826 bp, 12 predicted proteins | sample Plot104A_FD_92537 | JGI IMG/M metagenome (GOLD analysis project Ga0126312, IMG submission 92537) | Serpentine soil microbial communities from UC McLaughlin Reserve, CA, USA - Plot104A | ecosystem: Environmental > Terrestrial > Soil > Grasslands | place: USA: UC McLaughlin Reserve, Lake County... | reverse complement strand
TGGGAGGCCGACGATCTCGCCGTGATCCGCGCTACGTACGAGTGAGCCCGCCGGCCGGCGGGCTCACGGCGACCGCTCTTAGAGCGGCACTCGCCTGTTGAGAGCAGCGTACAACCGAGGAGGTCCGAGATGGAGAAGCTCGGGCGCTTCAGTGCAACGTGGTCAACCGGGGCTCGGCGCTCAGCCGACCTCGAGCGGTTCCTCTTCCTCGGCCTCGCTTCCGGCGAGTCGAGAGCGGCCGCGGCGCACCGCGGCGAGGAACTTCTCCAGGTTGACCTCGAGCGTGGAGAGGATCTCGTCGGCGTAATCCTCGGCGCCGAGACGGATCTGGCGCTCGGTGTCGCGAGCGTCCTCGATGATCTCCTCGGCTCCGCGCTCGGCCTGCTTGTAGACCTCCTCGTCGGAGATCAGGCGCGCCTGCTCCTCGCGCGCCTCCTTGATGATCCGCTCGGCCTCGCGCTTCGCCTCGGCCAGCATCTCCTGGCGCTCCTTGACGATCCACCGCGCCTGCTTGATCTCCTCGGGGATCGTGGCCCGCATCTGGTCGAGCAGGTCGTAGATCTCCTCGCGATCGACCCGGACCTGGTCGGTCAGCGGAACCGGCCTCGCGTTGTGCACGAGGTCGTCGAGCTTGTCGATTAGGACGAGAACGTCCATTAGCGGTCGCTAAAGCTTAGGGACTCGGCGCCGTCGGCAGCCGCAGTGCCTTCGTTCGTCACCCTCCTGCAATCTCCTGCCCACGTCGCACCCGGGCCTGCGCGGGCGTCCTTCAGCGCTTGAGGCGTTCGGCCAGCGCCTCGGACACGGGGCCCGGGACGAGATCGGAGACGTCACCGCCGAACTCCGCGATCTCCTTGACGCCGCTCGACCGGATGAAGCTGTAATCCGGCGACGCGAGGATGTAGACGGACTCGATGTCCTCCGCGAGCTTTCGGTTCAGCTGGTTCATCTCGAACTCGTACTCGAAGTCCGAGATCGCGCGCAGTCCCTTGACGATCGCGGTCGCCCCGCAATCGCGCGCGAACTCGACGAGCAGATTGCGGAAGACCCGCACCTCCACGTTGTCGACGCCGTTGGCGGCGACCGCCTGCTCGATGAACTCCTTCCGCTCCTGGGGCGTGAACAGGTGCCCCGCCTTGCGAGGGGCGTTGCCGACGATCCCGACCACCACCTTGTCGAAGATCCGCGCCGCCCGGCCGATGATGTCGAGGTGGCCGTTGGTGACCGGGTCGTAGCTGCCGGGGCACACGGCGACGCGCGGTCCGTTCGTGTCGGCCATCAGCCTGCCGCCCCGTGGATGCGGATCAGGGTGTCCCCGTAGCGGCGCTCCACATCGAGCGGCAACTCGAGTCGCAGCGGCTGCCGGACGTCGCTTTCTACGATCACGCGGCCTCTCTCGGCAAGTCGATCGGGGATGAGACGGGTGAGCTCGGGTCCGAGCCGGTCGGCGAGTTTATACGGGGGATCGCAGAAGATCAGGTCGAAGCGGGCCGTGTCCCGCCTCAAGTACCGCTTCGCGTCGGCGCGGACGACCTCGCACCGATCCGCGATGCCAAGCGCCTCGACATTTCGCCGCGCCGCCACGGGCTCGATGTCCACGAGCACCGCGCCCTCCGCTCCCCGCGACACCGCCTCGATAGCGAGCGCGCCGGTCCCGGAGTAGAGGTCGAGCACCCGCGCCCGATCGACATCGCCCAGGATCGAAAAGATCGCCTCCCTGACCCGATCGCCCGTCGGGCGGACGCCGGTGCCTCGCGGCGCCTCGAGGCGCCTGCCACCAAACTCGCCCGCTACCACTCGCATCGGGGTCAGCGTAGACCGGCTGGACCGCAACCGATACGCGGCGAGGGACTTGGGGTGGGCAAGCCTCGAGGGCCGCTATGCCGCGATCGGCTCGGCGCGCTCGTCGCCGAACCGCAGGCGGGCGGCGTCCATCAGCGGGCCGAGCTCGGGGACGTCGAGCGAGCCGTGGCGGCGGACGAGGCCCAGTACCTCCTCGCGCGCGCGCAGCAGCGCTCCCGAGTCCTCGGGCAGCGTGGCGACGCGAAAGCGCGGCAGTCCGTGCTGGCGAGTGCCGAGGATCTCGCCCTCGCCGCGCAGCGACAGGTCGACCTCGGCGAGCTTGAACCCGTCGCGCTCGGAGGAGATCGCCTCGAGCCGAATCGTCGCCGCTTCGGCCTCGGTGTCGGCGAACAGGATGCAGTGCGACTCGTGCTCCCCCCGCCCCACCCTGCCGCGAAGCTGGTGTAGCTGCGACAGCCCGTAGCGATCGGCCTCCTCGATCACCATCACCGACGCGTTCGGGATGTCGATCCCGACCTCGATCACGCTGGTCGCGACGAGCACGTCGGTCTCACCTGAGACGAAGCGCGCCATCGCCCGCTGCTTGTCGGCCGCCCTCATCTGGCCGTGCAGCACCCCGACGTCGAAGTCGCGGAACTCGCCCTTCGCCAATCTCTGCCCCTCCTTCGTCGCCGCACGTGCCTGGAGCTTGTCCGACTCCGATACCAGCGGACAGACCACGAACGCCTGACGCCCCTCGCGCAGCCGCTCGCGGATGAACTCGTACGCGCCGGCGCGCTTCTCCTCCCCCACCACCCACGTCTTCACGGGCTTGCGCCCGGCCGGAAGCTCGTGCAACGCCGTCACGTCGAGATCGCCGTACGCGGTCAGCGACAGCGTGCGGGGGATCGGCGTCGCGGTCATGTGCAGCGCGTGCGGCGCGGCCTCGCCGGGGCCCTTCGCGTCGAGCGCCGCCCGCTGGCGTACCCCGAAGCGATGCTGCTCGTCTACGACCGCGAGCGCGAGCCGCGCGAACTCCACGTCCTCCTCGATCAAGGCGTGGGTGCCGACTACGAGCTCGAGCTGACCGTTCGCCAGATGCCCGACCGCATCGCGGCGGCGCGCCGTGGAGCTCGACCCGGTGAGCAGCGCCGCCGATGGCAGGCCGGCGCCGGCAAGCAGCCGCTCCAGCGTCTGGAAGTGCTGCTCGGCGAGCGTCTCGGTCGGAGCCATCAGCGCCGCCTGGTGGCCGCTCTCGACGGCGCGCAGCATCGCGTATACGGCGCACACTGTCTTCCCCGAACCGACCTCCCCCATCAGCAGCCGCTGCATCGGGCGCTCCGTCGCGAGGTCGGCGTCGATCTCCTCGACCGCCCGGCGCTGGTCCACGGTCAGCTCGAACGGCAGCGACGCCACCCACCCCCGGGTGAGATCGCCCGGCGGGTCGAGCGCCCGCGCCCGCCGCGCCGCGTCGTGCCGGCCGCGCCGCGATGCGAGCGCCGCCTGGTGCAGGAACAGCTCCTCGAACGCGAGCCGCTCGCGCGCCGTCTCGGCCTGGTGTAGCTCGCCCGGGAAGTGGACCGCCGCCAGCGCGTCCCCCGCGGCGACGAGGCCGTTCCGGACGCGCAACGACGCCGGCAGCGGCTCGATCGCATCGCGCGCCAGGACCTGCACCTGCCATTCCCAGTCGCGGATCTTCTGGGGACGCAGCCGCGCCGACGCCGGATGCACGGGAACGATGCCGGTCGTGTGCAGGCCGGTGGGGGCGTCCTCGTCGCCGTCGCGGACGACCTCATGCGCGTCCACCTTGAACCCGGCCTTGTCGAGCTTTCCGTGCAGCAGCACGCGCGTCCCCTGCTCGAGCTGCTCGGCGAGCCACGGCTGGTTGAACCACACGGCCTTGGTCGGGCCGGAGGAGTCCGCGACGTTCGCCTCGAAGATCGTCAGCCTCCTCCGGCGCGTGGGCCGCACGCGTGCCGAGCGAACCTCGGCCAGCAGCGTCGCCTCCTGCCCCAGCCGCAGGTCGGCGATCTCGCTCAACTCGGTGCGATCGCGGTAGCCGTGGGGAACGTGCCACAGCAGATCCCCGAGCGAGCCGATGCCAAGCTCGGACGCCGCCTCGGCCAGCCGGGGCCCCGCGCCCCGCAGCGTCGCGATCCCCGCCGCCAGCCGGCTCGGCCGTGGCCAGCCGCGCAGCGGAACCTCGCTCAATCGCTGCCTGTCCTGTTCCTCCCCACCTGCGAACGCGCGCGGGGGCTCCGGCGCATCGACGACCGGCGGGCGGGCGGCGGCAACCGGTTCCATGGTGCATCTAGGCTACGAGGGGGATGGGTCGTATCGAGAACAGGCTCACCGAGCTCGGCCTCGAGCTGCCGCGCGTGTTCGCTCCTCCCGCCGGCGTCGAGTTCAAGTTCGACCGCGTGCGGGTGACCGGCGGCGTCGCATACGTGTCCGGCCACGGGCCCCAGGACGGCCCCGATCCGCTGGTTCAGGGAAAGGTGGGCGATGCCGTCACGGTCGAGCAGGGCGCCGAGGCCGCCCGTCTCACCGCCCTGTCGATCCTCGCCTCCCTGAAGGACGAGCTCGGCGAACTCGACCGGGTCACCGACTGGGTCAAGGCGCTAGGGCTCGTCAACTGCGCGCCCGGCTTCAACAAGACGCCGGCGGTGATCAACGGGTTCAGCGAGCTCGTACTCGAGGTGTGGGGCGACGCCGGACGGCACGCACGTTCCGCGATCGGCGCCTCGGAGCTGCCGTTCGACTGGCCCGTCGAAGTCGAGGCGGTGGTCGAGGTCGACTGAGCCAGCCCGAAACGGCCGGCGAGGAACGCGGGTGCGCAACAGCACTCCGCCTCGAGGGCCCCTACTGCGCCGCGAGCAGCCACCACCAGTGCGGCTGCCCGCCGCCGTGCAACTCGAGCTCGACCCCCTCCGGAACCTGGCCCGGGACCTCCTCGAGCGCGATCGGCGCCCCCGCTCCCTCGATCACCGTGATGATCTCCGCGTCCTCTCCGAGCGCGGCGATCGTCGCCGCGAGCGTCGAACCCGCGCCTCCCCAGGCGACGATCTCGTCGTCCACGAACCCGATCGCGTCGCCCCGCACGAACCGTCCCTCGGCGTCGTCGCGCGCGGCTGGGGCGATCCCGCCGGTCCGGATCTCCCCCAGCGCGGCGTCGAGCCGCGTCGCGTTCCGCGCCGCGTCGAGCTCGGGATCGAGCTCGACCAGGGCGACGAGCCCGGCCTGCGGCGAGGTGCACCGAAGCATGCGGACCGGCTTCTCCGACAGCTCCGCGGCGCGCTCGGCCGACAGCACGACGTTGGGCGAGTTCGGCAGCACCAGGACCTCGTCGCCGCGCGCCTCGTGGATCCCGGCCAGTAGCTCGTAGGTCGACGGGTTCAGGGTCGCCCCGCCGTCGACCACATGGGCGCCCAGCTCCTCGTACATGGCCTTCAGGCCGTCCCCGGACGCCACGGCCACGACGGCGGTGCGACCGGGCTGGGCGCTGAGCCGCTCCTCGCGGGCGGCGATCTGCTCGCGCATGTCGGCGACGTCGAGGCGCTGCACCGTCCCGGCGCCTTCGAACAGCGCCACGGCGTCTTCGGGCTCGTCGGTGTGGACGTGGACCTTCATCGTCACGCGATCGCCGACGACCAGCACCGAGTCGCCGATCTCCTCCAGCCCGGGAACGTAGGAGCGGGGCTCGGAGTCGGCGCCGGTGACTATGAAGTTGGTGCAGTAGCGGAAGCGGCTGTCGAAGTGGTGCGGTCGCGTGGTCCGCGCCGGCTCGTGGTGGGGGAGCTCCGAAAGCCCGCCGTCCTCGCCGCGAAGCCCGGCGACCACCCCGCCGAGGATGAGGACGATCCCGTATGCGCCCGCGTCGACCACGCCTGCCTTGCTCAGCACGTCGAGCTGCTCGGTGGTGCGCTCGACGGCCTCCTCCCCCGCCCGGGTCGCCCTCTCGAGGACCGCGGCCAGCAGCGCGTCCTGCTCCTCATCGGTCGCCCCGTGGTCGAGGCGCGGGCGTTCCATGTGCGCGAGCTCCTGCGCGACCGCATGCGCGACCTCGCGGATCACGGTCAGCATCGTGCCCTCGGCCGGGTCGCGAACCGAGCTGTAGGCCGCGTCCGCGGCGCTCGCGAACGCAGCCGCGACAAGCACCGGGTCGACGAGCTCGCCGGGCCGGCTGACCAGCTCCTCGGCGGCGCCGCGGACGACCTGGCTGAGGATGACGCCCGAGTTGCCGCGTGCTCCCATCAGCGCCGCGCGGGCGACCGCCTGGACGATCTCGTCGCGCCCGATCTCGTCTACGTTGAGCCCGTCGAGCCGGTCGAGCTCATCCATCACCGCCCGCATCGTCAGCGCCATGTTGTCCCCGGTGTCGCCGTCGGCGACCGGGAACACGTTGAGGTCGTTCACCTCCTGGCGGCGGGCCTCCAGATGGCGCGCCGCGGTCGCCACAACGCGGCGGAAGCGCTCGATGGAGGGATCGGGCATAGGCGGGGCTCCGATTATCTCGCCACCACGGCCGAGGTGCAGGGCGGGCGGTCCCTCAGGCGGCCTTGGTGACCTTGTTGGCCTTCAGGCAGCGGGTGCAGACGTAGACGCGGCGGACGCGACCGCCGTCGTCGATCCGCACCTTCTGGAGGTTGGGATTGAACCGCCGTCGGGTGGCGACCATCGAGTGGCTGCGCGAGTTCCCGAACGCCGGCCCCTTGCCGCAGCTGAAGCAGACCTTGGCCATGGAGCGAGGATGGTAGCGGGGGTTAGGCGAGCGATTCCCGCGCCACCGCCATCCGCATCACCGTGGTGGCGGCGTCGCGTCCCTGGTCGCGCTTGTCGCCGCCGGCTCGGGCGAGCGCCTGCTCCATGTCCTCCGCCGTGATGACACCGAACGAGCACGGGACGCCCGTCGACAGCGCAACGTCCTGGATCCCTCGCGCCGCCTCGCTGCAGACGTGCTCGTAGTGCGATGTCTCGCCGCGGATCACCGCGCCGAGGCAGGCCACCCCGGCGAACCGCCCGGACTCCGCGCACCACCTCGCGGCCAGCGGGAGCTCGAACGCCCCCGGCACCTCGTACGTGTGGACCGACGCGGCGCTGACGCCGCCATCGTCGAACGCCTCGACGGCGCCGTTGACGAGCCGCTCGGCGAGCTCGCCGTAGAAGGTGGCGACACAGATCGCGAACTCGTGGCGGGTGAGCTTCTGGCGCTGCTCGTCCGAGAACGCCGCCGGCTCACTCACGGGGCTCGGACGGGTCGCCCTCCTCGGCGGGCTCGCCCGTCTCGCTCGCGCCCAGCGCGCCCTTCTCGGCCTCTTTCTGGTGCTCGCCGTGGATCAGCTCCTCGTCGAGCGGGAGTCCCTGGTGATGGAGGGTGTGGCCGAACAGGTCGCGTTTCTGGCGCAGGTAGGCCTCGTTGTGCGGGTTGGGGATCGACTGGATAGGGAGCTGCTCGGCGACCGACAGCCCGTAGCCCTCCATCCCGATGATCTTCTTCGGGTTGTTGGTCAGGATCCGGATGCTGGTCAGCCCCAGGTCGCCGAGGATCTGGGCGCCGATCCCGTAGTCGCGGAGGTCGGCCGGCAGCCCCAGCTTGAGGTTCGCCTCCACCGTGTCGAGCCCGTCGTCCTCCTGGAGCTTGTAGGCGCGCAGCTTGTTGAGCAGCCCGATCCCTCGCCCCTCCTGGGAGAGGTACAGCAGGACGCCGAGCCCCTCACGCTCGATCATCGCCAGAGCGGAGGCGAGCTGCTCGCCGCAGTCGCAGCGCAGGCTGTGGAATACGTCCCCCGTCAGACACTCGCTGTGGACGCGGACCAGCACGTCGTCCTTGCCTGCCACCTCGCCCTTGACCATCGCGACGTGATGCTTGTCGTCGACCAGCGAGCGGTAGCCGACCGCGGCGAACTCGCCGAATGCCGTCGGCAGGCGGGTGGACACGACCCGCTCGACCAACTTCTCGGTCCGCCGCCGGTACGCGATCAGGTCGGCGACGGTAATCATCTTCAGCCCGTGCCGCTCGCAGTACGGGGCGAGGTCGGGGACGCGGGCCATAGTCCCGTCCTCGTTCATGATCTCGCAGATCAGCCCGGCCGGGATCAGCCCGGCGAGCCGGGCGAGGTCGATGCTGGCCTCGGTGTGACCGGTGCGCTCCAGCACCCCGCCCTCCTTCGCCTTCAGCGGGAAGATGTGGCCGGGCTGGCGCAGGTCCTCGGGACGGGAGTGCGGGTCGATCGCCACCTGGACGGTGCGGGCGCGGTCGTGGGCCGATATTCCGGTGGACACACCCTGGGCCGCCTCGATCGAGACCGTGAACGCGGTCTGGAGCGGGGCCTCGTTCTTGGCCGCCATCAGGTCGAGGCCGAGCTCGTCGCAGCGATCCGGAGTCAGGGCGAGGCAGATCAGCCCGCGCGCCTCCTTGGCCATGAAGTTGATCGCCTCCGGGGTGGCGAACTGGGCCGGGAGCACGACGTCGCCCTCGTTCTCGCGGTCCTCGCCGTCGCAGACGACGACCATCCTCCCGCGCCGAACGTCCTCCACCGCCTCCTCGATCGTCGCGAAGGGTGTCTTGGTCTGATGCTCAGCCATCGCTCTCTTCCCGTCCATTAAAGCCTGACAGGAGTCGCTCGACGTATCGAGCGATCACATCCAGCTCGAGGTTGACCCGCGATCCCTGCCGAACGTCGCCGAGCGTGGTGCGCTCCAGGGTCTCGGGGATCAGCGAGACCTCGAACCCGGACTCGGTCAGCGCCGCGACCGTGAGGCTGACCCCGTCGACCGCCACCGACCCCCGCTCGACGACGTAGCGGCGAAGCTCGGCCGGCACCTCGATCGCCAGCCGCCGCGCGAACCCGTCCTCGCTCACCTCCGATACCCCGCCAGTGCCGTCGACGTGCCCCTGCACGAGGTGCCCGCCGATCCGGTCCTCGGCCCGCAGCGGGAGCTCCAGGTTGACCCGATCCCCCGGCCCGAGCGGGCGGAGCGAGGTGCGCTCGAGGGTCTGGTTCATGACGTCCGCCTCGAACATCCCGCCGTCGACCGCCGCCGCCGTGAGGCATGCTCCGTTTACGGACACGGAGTCCCCCGGCGACAGCTCGTCCGCGAGCGGCGTGCGGATCCGCAGCCTCGCCCCCCCGTGGCCGGACTCCACGCCCTCCACGGTCCCCATGTCCGCTACCAGTCCGGTGAACACCTCACCACTCCCTCAGCCGCGCGCGCACCAGCAGATCCTCGCCGACGCGCTCCCAGTCGGCCGACAGGGCGGTCTGGGCATCGGCCATCCGGTCCGCTCCCGTGCCCTCGATCAGCGGCCGTCCCCCGCCGAGGACGCGCGGGGCGATGAACAGCCGCAGCTCATCAACCTCCCCCGCATCGAGGAACGCTCCCGCGAGCGTTGGCCCGCCCTCCAGCAGCATGCTCGTGATCTCCCGCCTGCCGAGCTCGGTCAGCGCGGAGGTGACGCGATCGGCGCGCGACCCGGCTGCGACGATCACCTCCGCCCCGGCATCCTGGAGCGCCCCCACTCGGCCCTCGGGGGCGCCGGCGGCCGCGACGACGACCAGCGGAGCCTCGGAGACCGACTCGACCAGCGCGGAGTGGAGCGGGAGACGCGCGGTGGAATCGAAGACCACGCGCGTGGGTTGAGGGGGAACGCCGGGCGAGCGCGCCGTGAGCAGTGGATCGTCGGCCAGCGCGGTGCCGATCCCGACCGCGATCGCGTCGAGCTCGCCGCGCCACCGGTGCACGAGGTCGCGGCTCTGCACGCCGGAGATCCAGCGCGACTCGCCGCCCCGTGTCGCCACCCGGCCGTCGAGCGTCAGCGCCGACTTGAAGACGACGTGCGGGCGACCCGTGCGGGCTTGCTTGCGGAAGGCCTGGTTGATCAACCGCGCCGCCGCGGCCTCGGCTCCCTCGGCGAACGCCACCTCGATGCCCTCGTCGCGCAGGATGCCGGGACCGCGGCCACTGGCCTTCTCGGACGGATCGTCGGAGCCGATCACCACCCGGCCGACCCGCGCCGCGACGAGCGCGTCGGTGCAGGGCGGCTGGCGCCCGTGGTGGGCGCACGGCTCCAGCGTCACGTACATCGTCGCCCCGGCCGGGTCGGCGCCCCGGCGGCGGCAGTCCTCGAGCGCGGCGACCTCCGCGTGCGGACCCCCGAGCTCGGCGTGGTGGCCCTTGCCGACCACCTCGCCGTCGGAGACCAGCACCGCCCCCACGAGCGGATTGGGGCTGACCTTTCCCCGCCCCAGCGCGGCGAGCTCCAGTGCCCGCCGGAGGAATACCCGCTCCTGCTGTGTGGAGACGGTGGCCACGGTGAATCGCTTCCTGGTGGATCAGACCGCGCGAAAAGCTTGTTGTTCGCGCGCCCATGTTGACTGGTCAGTCAACCAGGATTGTACGCGCCATCTCGCACCCAAGCAGGGCGAAGGCGCGCGGGTACCATGGCCGCCCCGCCGCCGATGAAGCTGATCATCCAGATTCCGTGCCTGAACGAGGAGGACGCGCTGCCGGCGACGCTCTCGGAGCTGCCGCGCAGAGTCGACGGCTTCGACGAGGTCGAGTGGCTCGTTATCGACGACGGCTCGACCGATTCGACCGTGGAGGTGGCGCGCGGGCACGGCGTCGACCACATCGTGCGGTTGACGAACAACCGCGGCCTCGCGGCTGCGTTCCAGGCCGGACTCGACGCCTCGCTGAAGCTCGGCGCCGACGTGATCGTCAACACCGACGCCGACAACCAGTACCGCGCCGCCGACATCGGCAGGCTCGTGGGCCCGGTCCTCGCCGGCGACGCCGACATGGTGGTCGGCGACCGCGGGGCGGGGAAGCTGGAGCATTTCTCGCGCTCCAAGCGCGCTCTCCAGCGGCTCGGAAGCTGGGTCGTCCGCAGGGCTTCCGGGACGGACGTCCCCGACACCACCTCGGGGTTTCGCGCCTACAACCGCGAGGCCGCGCTGCAGCTCCAGGTGGTCTCGAACTTCACCTACACGCTCGAGAGCCTGATCCAGGCCGGCAAGATGCTGGTCGCGGTCGAGCATGTCCCCGTGGGCACCAACCCGACCGAGCGCCGGTCGCGGCTCTTCCCGTCGACCTGGAACTACGTGCGCCGCAACGCGGTCGCGATCTTCCGGGCCTACGCGATGTACGAGCCGCTGCGCGTGTTCACCGTGGCGGCGGTCGTGCTGGCGGTCGCGGCGCTCGCGGCGTGGACGCCGTTCCTCGCCGATTGGATCCTCAACGGCGACTCGAGCGGTCACATCCAGTCGCTGATCCTCGGCGGCGTGCTGGCGATCGCCGCGGTGCAGATGTTCGCGCTCGGTATCGTCGGCGACGCGCTCGCCGGCCAGCGGGTGATGACCCAGCGGGCGCTCGAGCGCATCAGGCGCGTCGAGCTCAACCTCGGCATCGAGCCCTCGCACTACGAGCCGGGGGCACGGCCAGGGGAACGCGGGGACGGCGATTCCGAGCGGGTGGCGACCCCGGTCGGCGGACCGGATTAGGTTCCGGAACGTGAACGGAGAGGCGCTGCGTCGCGCGGACGCGGCGGGCCAGGCCGCGAGGCGCTACGGGCGCACCGCGAGCATGCTCTCGGTCGCCGTCGGGGCGACCGGGTTCATCGTCTACTTGTACTTCGCGCTCGCCGCCCACAATCTCGACAAGGCGGCATACGGCGACGTCACGACGCTGTGGCTGGTCGTGTTCGTCACCGTGGCGACGCTGTACCGGCCGGTCGAGCAGCTGCTGTCCCGCACGATCGCCGAGCGGCACGCGCGAGAGGGATTCCGGGGCCGGCCGCTGCGGGTCGCGGCGACGATCCAGGGGTCCGTCGCTTCGTGCGTGACCGTGCTCTGCCTCGTGCTCCGAAACCCGATCGAGGACGAGCTCCTGTCCGGCAACTCGACGCTGTACTGGATCCTCGTGGTCTCGATCGCCGCGTACGCGGGGACGTTCTTCGCCCGCGGCTTCTTCGCCGGGCACCGGCGGTTCGGGCTGTACTCCTCCGTGCTGCTGTCGGACGCGTGCACCCGGATCCTGTTTCCGCTC